>Ga0160467_100183_pt1 | contig 85721 bp, 74 predicted proteins | sample HID1972I_E11MG_FD_108221 | JGI IMG/M metagenome (GOLD analysis project Ga0160467, IMG submission 108221) | Enriched pill bug-associated microbial communities from UW Madison campus, WI, USA - HID1972I_E11 MG | ecosystem: Host-associated > Arthropoda: Insects > Digestive system > Unclassified ... | reverse complement strand
AGGACGTTGTGAAGAGCCGTATGCGTGAATTGCGCACGTACGGATCTGTGAGGGGCAAGGGGCACAATCCTCGAAAGGAGAGGCCCCACCTACTCGACTATTGCGATATATTCGCGATGGTTATGATTCTAACAGAACTGAGAAGCTCTATTAGACAAAATCTTATCAAAATGCAGCGTAAAGTGGCCTATAACGTCGCTGAGTTCCGTTAGCCGTTAAAATGAGCATAATTCGTTGTAATAGCGGCGCTCAGTTCCGCTAGCCCTGCACTCGATGAAACTTTGTAGCTATAGCCCCTAAGCTCCTGTAAGTAGCGGGTCTCTGCCTCGTTATTTTGCTACAAAAAAATGCACAAAAAAAAGTTGGAGCGAAAACGTTATGTTGAACTGTACCCTGTAGAGTAGACACTTAAAAAAGACTACTCTACGGGGTACAGTTTATGTTTTCTTCCAACTATTTTGTACTTGGGTCTTATTAGATGGCCCCTACTAAATTGCTATTCAAAATTTTTCAATTACTTACTTCGTAGTTGATACAATGAGCATTTCATATGGAGCAAGTGTCCACTCAGCTTGTGTTAGCTCCGGACGTGTGCGAGCAACGACATTGTAAGCTTCATCAAGTGCTGGAATTGGAGCATCAGCATTGCTGAAGTTATGAATGAAGATGTATTTCGTCGATGCATCTTCACGGCTTACTGCATACACTTTAGCTGGAAGCTGTACAGGCAGTGCTGTCTCAAGAGCAAGCTTTTGAGCTAGCTCACGGTAGAAGTCATTATAGAAGCTGTCTTCAAAGTGGCTGCCAATATGATAGGCTTCACCTTTAGCGAACACATTGCGTGTTAACACAGCGCGTCCAGCATAGAAGTCATCCTTATAAGTCATCAATGCTTCTGCACCCTGCAGATTGACAAGATCACACAGCATTGTGCAGCTGTAGCTGCCAGACAATACGCCCGTTGCAAGAGATTGCTGTACAACACCTGCATTGGATTCATGGTCGTATAGGCCATCGATTTCCTCGCTAACAAGACCAAGTACATCCGTTAATGCGTGAGGTGCATCCCCCATAAACATAAGGTCGTTTTCATTGATCATGCCAGTCCAGTACGTCGTAATAAGCGTTCCGCCTGCCTCTACAAACTTACGCATTTTTTGCTCGAAGCCTGCACGAAGCATATACAGCATCGGTGCAACAAGAACCTTATAGCCGTCCAGCTCGCATTCCATATCGATAAAGTCAACCGATATACCTTGCTTCGTTAAGGCGTTGTAATGAGCATGTACCTCTTCAAGATAGCCCATGTTCTTATTGCGTGGGCCTTGAGAATCTTCAACCGCCCATTTGTTTTCCCAGTCGTATACGATAGCTACCTGTGAGTTAGTGTTTGTCGCCGCGATGTCAGGTAGACGAGTTAGCAGATCACCAAGCTGAGCTACTTCTTTAAATACGCGTGTATCGGAACGATCATTATGAGCTACGACTGCACCGTGCAGCTTTTCACTGGAACCGCGGCTCTTTCTCCATTGGAAGTATTGTACGGAGTTAGATCCGTGAGCAATGGCTTGCATGGAAGATAGAAGGTGCATGCCTGGCTTTTTCAGCTTCGATACACTTTGCCAGTTTGTGCTTGACGGAGTGCTTTCCATAAGCAAGAACGGCTGCTTTTTAATCGAACGCATCAAGTCATGCATCATTGCGCTGTCTAGTCCAATTGCTTCATCGTCTGTTTTGTGCCATGTTGGGTAGTTGTCCCATGATACGATGTCGATATCGTTTTTGAACTTAAAGTAGTTCAATCCATTAAAGTAGTACATAAAGTTAGCTGTAACCGGCATGTCTTGGTTGAACGGCTTAACGGCAGCAATCTCATGATTCATAAAGTCTTGTGTTTGATCAGATACGAAACGTTTCCAATCTAGGTTCATACCGTGAATCGCATTTTCACCATGTGGTGCAGGAGATTCAACATCGGAAAAATCGTTATACGTATGACTCCAGAACGTTGTCCACCATTGCATGTTCAGCTCATCGATCGTGCCGTACTTTTTCTTTAGCCAGCCGCGGAATGCTTCTTGGCAAAGATCACAATGACACTCACCGCCATATTCGTTAGAAATATGCCATAGCTTAACCCCTGGATGCTTTGCATAGCGCTCAGCAAGCTTAGCGTTTATAATTCCAATCTTTTCACGATATACAGGAGAAGTGTAGCAATGATTATGACGTGCTCCAAATAGGTTGCGCTGACGATTAGGAGCAACACGAAGCACCTCTGGGTACTTTTGAGCAAGCCACATTGGTCTTGCACCAGAAGGAGTTGATAAAAACACCGATATACCGTTTTCATAAAGGGAGTTAATAATGTTGTCCATCCATTCAAAGTTGAAAACGCCTTCTTGTGGTTCAAGCTTAGCCCAAGAGAACATTCCGATTGACATCACATTACTGTTTGTTGCCTTCATATATTCAATATCTCTAGCTAGAATTTCAGGATCATGAAGCCATTGCTCTGGATTGTAATCAGCTCCATGTAACATACGATCTGAGAATAATTGCAGTGTCATTTTCATATCTCCTCTACCTCATAATATTGGACAAGCCGTTCTTCAACTAAGAAGGACGGCTTGTATAGGTTGTACACAACGAGTATTACTTCACAGAACCAAGCATACCTTGAACGAATTGCTTTTGTAGCAAGAAGAAGATCAAGACTGTTGGTATTGTTGAAATAACAATAGCTACCATAATAATACCATAGTCTGGATTGTACGATGATGCAAGGGAAGAAACGATAAGCGGCAACGTTTTCTTCTCAGGTGATTGTAGCGCGATTAGTGGCCATAGGAAGTTGTTCCAGTTCGCCATAAACGTAATAATCGCAGCTGCTGCATACGTAGGCTTCATCGTAGGCATATAAATATGCGTGAACAGCTTCCACTCGTTCAGTCCGTCCACTCGACCTGCTTGAAGCAGCTCACGCGGGAATGATTTCGTATTTTGCAAGAAAAAGAAAATCATAAACGCTGTAGTCATCGTCGGTAGTATGACAGCCACAACCGAATTCATTAAGCCCCATTGGCTAAACATCTTGAACAATGGGATCATAATTGCTGCAAATGGCATCATCATCGATAGTAATAAAAACGCGAAGAGACGGTCTTTATTTTTTGAACGATATACTTCAAAGCCGTAGCCTGCTAAAGAGCATAGCAGCAATGTAAGCACTGTACTGATGACTGCGATAATCAATGAATTCATAAACGCAGTTCCAATTGGCGTAGAATCAAATAATTTGCTAATATTCGTGCCAAGATTAGAACCAAAGCTAAATTGGCCCTTTACGATATCACTGGATGTATTCGTCATCCCGATGATCATCCATAGGAAAGGAAATAACGAGATTACAGATGCAACAATCAGAAATAAGTGTTTGCCAAACGCAGCTAGGTGTCTCATTATTTCTTATCACCTCCGATTTTCATCTGGATAAACGCCAGCACAGCTACGATAATAACGATCGCATACGATACTGTTGCGGCATAACCAAAGTTTGGCGTATATACGAATGATAGATTGTAAATATATTGAGAGATCGTCATCGTTGAGTTGCCCGGTCCGCCGTTCGTAATGTTGATAACCTCATCAAATAATTGCAGCGTACCATTCGTCGAAATGATTGCTGTAAATAGAATAATCGGTTTAACCATTGGAATCGTAATCGAGAAAAACTGACGTAGCTTAGAAGCGCCATCAATTGATGCTGCTTCATAAACACTTGGATCAATATTTTGCATTGCGGATAAATAGAAAATCATGTTGTAGCCAGTCCAGCGCCACGTAATCGCCGCAATTATTACAACACGAGCCCAGACGGGATCCATGAGCCATGCAATAGGTTCGTTAATTATATGCAAATTCATTAGCAGTTTATTGAAAATTCCGTCAACTGCAAACATACTTTTGAAAAGAATAGAGTATGAAACAAGAGATGTTACACATGGTAAAAAGATTGCCGTGCGATAAAAGCCTTTAAATTTCAAATTCGGTTGATTCAATAAATGAGCAATAATTAAGCCCAAGAAAAGCATAATCGGTACTTGGATAATAAGATAGAGTATCGTATTGTACAGCGCTTGTCGGAACATTGGATCAGACAATAATCTTGAATAGTTGCCAAGACCAACAAATTCAGACACATTACCTTTACCAGATTCAAAGCTGAGAATGAATGATTGAATCATTGGATAGAAGCTGAACAATAGAATTAATGCGGATGGCAGCAGTACAAACTGCCATCCGATTAGAGAGGATTTACTTAACTTGCCTCCCATTTTATCACCTGCTAACTGTTAAATTATTGTACTTGTTGTTCAAATAGCTGCTGAATGTTAGCAAGACTTTTTTGAAGATCCGCACCATTCAAAATGTTAGGAAGCTCGTTTTTCAAGGCATCCTTTGCTTCTTGAGTGTACATGCCTAGAGAAATACCAGGAACTTTTGTAGACCATTCTGTGAAGTCAGCGTAAATTGCTTGGTTGCCAAAGAATTCAGATGTTTGTTGGTAAGCTTCGCTAGAGAAAGACGGGATGTAAGAACCAACACCGCCAGCTTCAGTTAGGAAGCGCTCATAAAATTCGCTGCTGCCGCCGATTGTTGCGCCAAGGAATTCCATTGCAAGATCTTTATTAGCAGATTTTTCAACGACGAACCAGCTAGATCCGCCTTCGTTAGAAGCATTTTCGCCACCTTCGATATTAAGACGAGGTGTAGGCGCTACAGCCCATAAGCCTTTTTGATCCTGTGCATCCATGATGGAAGCGATTTGCCATACGCCAGATACGACAGTTGCTACATCACCAGAGTTAAAGCTGCCGACGAATTCGCTCCAGCCTGTTACCGGCTTCGCAATGCCAGAATCGGAAATTGCTTTATATACACGAAGTGTCTCGGTCATAGCAGGGTTATCGACAAAGTTGCCTTTGTTGTCAGCAGTGATATACCAGCTGCCAGCAGATTGCAGCAATACAGAAGTTAGAGCTTCATCGTTAGGGTTAATAGTAGACATGTACTTGCCAGTTTTTTCTTTAACAACTTTACCGATCTCGATGTACTCGTCCCAAGTAATGTTTTCAAGATCTTCAGCTGTAAAGCCAGCTTCTGTTAAAATATCCGTGCGATAGAATAGACCCGTTACACCGATATCGAAAGGAATACCGTAAATTTTGTTATCTACTGTAAGTGCGTCAACTTTGTACTGAGAAAATTGGCTGTAGTCTACAGAGCTGTTTGTAAAGTCAGCGAATGTTCCAGGATAAGAGTTAACGTATTTTTGAATGTTAGGATCATTAACTAGGATAATATCTGGAAGACCTTCCGTTACACCTGCTGCCAAGTTCGTGTTTAGCTTTTGCTCAAGGTCAGCTTTAGACATATCAACGACTTCAATCTCAAATTCAGGATGCTCTTGTTTGTAAATCTCAGCGGCAATATTCAAAGCTTTACCGTTGAAGGATGGGTCCCACGCCCAAGCAACAACCTTTTGTTTGCCGCCTTCTGATGAGCCTCCTGTTGTGTTACCTGCATTGTTCGTATCGTTACTACCGCCACAAGCTGCCAAAGACGTAGCCATTAGCCCAGTGATCAGCAATGTTGAAAGTGCTTTCTTATTCAATCGTCACAACCCCAATCTCTATATGTTTTTGTTTACCTCTACATTTTAGAGAAAACCGGCCAAGCTGTATAATAACTATTTTGTTCATTCGTGCTATAAATTATGGACAAATGAAATCGCTTAACTATTTATTAGTATTTATTTTGTATCGTAGTAAAAAATTTGGATAACATGATTTAGCAGCGGTTTAAAGTGTACTTGAACTGTGAAATGAATTATGTTTAAGGAAGAAATACCGAGATAAAGAAGGTGAAGAATTGACAGCATATCGTGTAATGATTGTAGATGATGAAGCGATTTTCCGGACGGGTCTGACACATTTGCATGATTGGGCTAAGGAAGGCATTGAAATTGTGGCACAAGCAGCTAACGGAGCAGAAGCGCTTGAGTTAATCGAGCTTGTCCAGCCGCATGTTGTAATTACAGATATTATGATGCCGATTATGGATGGCATTGAGCTTGTTAAAAATGTACGAAAAAAACATCCTGATATAAAAATGATTATTTTAAGCAGCTATAGTGAGTTTGAGCTCGTTCGTGAAGTGTTCAAATACGGTGTAGATGATTATTTATTAAAGCCGAAGGTAACGGTAGATGAGCTTGTAACATTAATTCATAGCTCATGTGAGCCAGCGCAGCTGAAGCGGGAGCAGATGATACCTCAGCTGAAGGAGCCTTCTATTATTGTTAGTCAATGGTTCGAGCAGGAGGAGCTGGCGCGCGGTGATCGCGATGATCTGTTATCCCAGCTGCCCAAGCAGCAGTTTAGCTTGCTTGTTACGAGCGTTGCGATGCTGCAAAGCTTAACGAACGCCAGTCAATATGAGCTTGAGCAATATATTCTTCAGCAATGCTATGAGCATTTTGCAAAGGTGACGCATATTGCGGTGTTTACGAAGCATGATGTTTCTGTTGTGCTGAACTATAATATCGATGAAGAGCCGCTCTTGAAGCCGCAGCTGGTCGCTTTTATCAAGTCGGTCAATGAAAAATACGATACGCTAAAATTCGTTCACTCCAATAGCATGAGCAGCATCGACGAGTTGCAAGCAAAGTATGTGAAGATGCAGCAGCTTATGACGAAGGCGATTTATTTCAATCAACGCTTTCTAATATTAGAGGATGAGATCAAGCCTGAGCATACGGATGTTTCGTTTGACCATGATGGGTTTGTCAATGCGGTAAAGTGGTTTACATTCAATCAAGCAAGAGAGCAGCTTGCTAGTTATTTTACGGATTTAGGCGCCGTTCAAGGCTTGGATGAGTATTCATTGAAACGATTTATCCAGCACATTATTTATACGATGATGAGTGTGCTGGAGCATTTGCATTTGCAGTTTACCGAGCAAAGCACGGAGAAGCTGCGGTGGTTTAAGCGAATTGATCAAGCAACAACGCTTACCGAGCTGCAGCAAATTCTGGAGCAGTTTATTGATATGGTTGAGCAGCAGGTACTTGAGCGGAATGATCAAGGCGAGGCGAATACGCTCAATCAAATTATCGATTTTATTCATGCCAACTATGAGCAGGATATATCACTAGCTGAGCTTGCCGATACTTTTCATATGAATTATAGCTATTTATCGTGGTATTTTAAGCAGCGTACCAATGAAAATCTAACAGCCTATATTAATAAAGTTCGCATCGAAAAGGCGAAGGAGCTGTTAAAGTATACCGACGATACGATATCGCAAATCAGTACAAAAATTGGGTTTTCAGAGCATAATTATTTTTCCAAAGTGTTCAAAAAATTCGTTGGGATGACACCGATTGAATATCGACATCAACAGCAAAGGTGAGGCTATGTTTAAACGCAACAGTATATTTATGAAGTTTTTCATTGTCGTGCTTGCTGCGACGCTGATTGTATCCGTGCTGTTAACGCTGGCAGCCTCGCAAATTTCCGAGCGAATATTGTTAGCGCAAACGAAGCAAAACGCTAAGATGAATTTGCAGCTCGTGCGAGAGGATCTGCTGAAATATAACGAACAAATTGTGAATACGATGGTGCAGATTAATGTCAGTGATGCCTTTAAGCAGTATTTAACGAAGCCGGCAGAATCGACACTGGAGCAGCTGAACATCGTCATCAATTTAGGCCGTTATATTGATACGTATAAAGATTATCTCAGCCCTGACAATACGCATTTTATTGTGGCTGGTGTTGGCCTTAACAAAGATCGGAATTATTCGAGCAATGCGCTGAAATGGGACAAGGTTCCGCCTAATATTATCGAAGACTTTATGGTTGAAGATGGTCTGATCGTGCAGAAGGTGATGTATCATGGCAGCCAGCATATATTTAATGAAACGGTGCCGTATGATCACTATATATTTGCCACGAAGCCGCTTATGGATCGGCTTAAGATGTATGGTTACACGATCGTGATAATGGATGAGGCAACGATCTATGAGCGCTACAGCTCTTATCTCACGCCGGGCTCAAACATATCCTTTGTTGCTTCGGATGGATATATTTTATCAAGCAGTCAGCGCGAGCTGACAAGCACGCTTGATGCGAATCTGCTGGAGCATGCGGTTATTGCCGATAATGAGCAATACTTTGGGATGAAGACGAAGGCGGGCTATACGTATTTGTCGTTGTACATTCCGGAATTTGACGCTTATTTATTACAGGAGATCGATCAAAACGTCGCTTTTGCTGCGTTAAGAGCTATTGGTTATCGGATTGCACAATTTGTGCTTGCATTAAGTGTGGCTATTATGTTTGTTGTGTATTTTATTACGCGGCGGATTACGAAGCCGCTTTATGAGCTTGTTGAGACGATGCAATCGACAAGAGCAGATGCACTGCAATCGCATCCGCTGCAGGAGAAGACAAGCTATGAGATTAAAGCGGTAACGAAAACGTACAATCATCTGATTAAGGAAATTGATAATTATACGAGACAGGTAATGTATGAGCAGAACGAGCGGCGCAAAGCGGATCTAAGCGCGCTGCAAATGCAAATTAATCCGCATTTTTTATACAATACATTAACCTCAATTAAATATTTGGCAAAAATGAATCGAATTGATGATGTCGATCGTACTATAACGAGCTTAAGTGCGATGCTGCAAAACACGATCGGTACAACTGAGGATGTAATCTCGGTGCATCATGAGATCGAAAACTTAAAGCATTACGTATATATTAATCAAATTCGCTACGGCGATCAGATACAGGTGCATTTTGATGTGCAGCCCGATTGTGAGCAGCTGCTGGTGCCAAAGCTTACGATTCAGCCATTTGTAGAAAATGCTTTTTTTCATGCGTTCCCTGGCGCTAAAAAAGGGAATATTTATGTGTTTGTCAGACAGCAGGAGCAGCGCTTGCTTATTGAGGTGCTGGATGATGGGGTAGGGGCGGAAGCAGCCGCGCAAACATTGAAGAAACGGCCTGTTTCCGGGATCGGTATCGACAACGTTCATCATCGGATTGTGCTGCTCTATGGACCCAAATACGGGGTGTCAATGAATAGCAGCAGTGAGTATGGTACAGCGATTAAAATTAGTTTGCCGATCATGCAAAATATTAGCATCGAACCTTAGCATGTTTTGCTGTATAATGATAGCGGTGTTGAAGACATTTATTCATTATATATAGATAGCGGAGGGAATTATGAATCCTAGATCTCAACAGTTTACGATGCCAGCGGAATGGACAACGCATGAGCGTACGTTTATTTCATGGCCGATTCAAGCTTCGATGTGTTTTCCGGAGCAATATAAGGATGTATGTGCAGCTTATGCGGAAATTATTGTAGCGATGGCAGAGTTTGAGCCTGTTACGGTCGTTGTGAATGCTGCGGATCAACAAGCGGTACGAGCTTATGTAGAAGGCGAGCATGCGCATCCCATCGATTTGCTTGTGATTGAGCATAATGATGCATGGCTGCGTGACAACGGTCCAACCTTTGTTACGTCTGCTGATGGGAAGCTGGCTGGCGTGAATTGGGGATTCAATGCATGGGGCGGCAAATACTCGCCGTGGGATTTGGACGATGCAGTAGCGTCGCAAATTATTCAGCATGTTGGAGCAACGCAATTCGATGCACCGCTTGTGATGGAGGGCGGCTCGATTCATACGGATGGCGAAGGCACACTGCTGACAACCGAAGAGTGCTTGCTGAATACAAACCGTAACCCTGAGCTGACGCGCGAGCAGATTTTCGAGCTGCTGAAGCAGTATGTCAATATCGACAGCGTAATCTGGCTTGAGCGCGGCTTAAGTGGCGACGAAACAGACGGTCATGTTGACAATATTGCTTGCTTTGCGGCTCCAGGAAAAGTGATAATACAGGTTTGTTATGATGAGAATGATGAAAATTACGGCATTACGCAGCGTAATTTGCAAATATTGAACGATACGATCGATGCGAAGGGTCGCAAGCTTGAAGTAATTCAGATCGAGCAGCCGCCAGCTGTTTATTACGAAGGCGAGCGTCTGACGCTAAGCTACTTGAACTTTTACTTTGTTAACGGCGGTATCATCTTGCCTGTATTTGGCGGAACTGCTGAAGAAACGGATAAGAAAGCGATCGAAGCCTTGGCAGCACTCTATCCAGATCGACGCATTCGCACCGTGAATGGTATGGGGGTTATACGTGAAGGCGGAAACGTACACTGCACAACCCAACAACAACCAGCGGTAGCTCAATAGTCCGACTTTGATGACGATGTCTATGCAATGTAGCGTATTCGACGTCGAATCTTGAACGCTAGCGAAAATTCCGTTGCTCACGTACCAATACCGTACGCTGCGCTACTCATTTTCTACTAGCGTGCAAGCTTCTTGGTCCTGAAAGCCGAACTTTTGAGCCTTTATTGGAAGAGCGGTAGCTCAATAGTCCGAAGTTGATCACGATGTAGTGCGTTGCAGCAAACTCGACATCGAATATGACAGGCTACCGAAACCTGCGGTGCTCACGTACCAAAAACGTACGCTGCGCTCCTCGGTTTCTAGTATCCAGTCATCTTCTCGGTACTGAACTCCGAACTTTTGAGCCTTTATTGGAAGAGCGGTAGTGTAAAAGCTGGACTTTGATGACGATGGAACGCTCTGTAGCTGTAAACTACAGCGAAGCTCAATCCCTCCATCAGCGCCCCTCATTCGTTGGAATGTTAAGCGATGGAGGGATTGGGCGGAGCGATGAGGCTCTAACATCGTCGAAGGCTATACTTGCAAAAGTAGTTCATCGTAAGAGATAACCCAAAAGAAAAACCTTCAGCGGAGCTTATTATTCTCTAAAAGCGACCCTCATCCCGCAGGGATGTTCGAGCGTTAGAGAAAGATAAGCGTAGCCGGATGTTCGAGCGTTAGAGAAAGATAAGCGCAGCCGGATGTTCGAGCGTTAGAGAAAGATAAGCGCAGCCGATATAAATTACAAATATGATTGGAGGAAGGAATCCGATGAGAAAGGTAAAGGTTGCTGCGACTCAGATGAGCTGTGCAGCTACGAGAGAAGAAAATATTGCTAAGGCAGATGCATTTGTGCGTGAAGCTGCTAAACAGGGTGCACAAATTATTTTGCTACAGGAGCTTTTTGAAACGTATTATTTCTGCCAGAAGGAAAAAGCAGACTATTACGCTTATGCGACAGAGCAGGAAAAAAATCCAGCGATTTTGCATTTTCAAAAGGTCGCTAAAGAGCTTCAAGTTGTACTTCCTATTAGCTTCTACGAAAAAAAGAATAATGCACGCTACAACTCCATTGTCGTTATCGATGCAGATGGAGAAATTTTAGGTAAGTATCGTAAAAGCCATATTCCAGATGGACCTGGTTACGAGGAGAAGTTTTATTTTAATCCTGGCGACACGGGCTTTAGAGTGTGGGATACGAAGTATGCGAAGATCGGGGTAGGAATTTGCTGGGATCAATGGTATCCAGAAGCAGCGCGCTGTATGGCGCTTATGGGTGCGGAAATTCTATTTTATCCAACGGCGATTGGTTCAGAGCCGCAGGATAGTGGCATTGACTCCAAGGATCATTGGCAGGTTTGCATGCTAGGCCACGCAGGCTCTAATCTTGTGCCAGTAGTAGCATCTAACCGCGTAGGCTTGGAAAGCGATGAGGATTCTTCTATTACATTCTATGGCTCTTCCTTTATTGCCGGACCACAAGGCAACAAGGTTGCAGAAGCATCTCGCACAGAAGAGACCGTGCTTGTAGCAGAATTCGATCTTGATGAGATCGAAACAATGCGAATTGAATGGGGCGTATTCCGCGATCGTCGTCCGGATCTATACGGGATCATCGGTACGTATGATGGAACAGAGCGCTTCTTAAAATAACGAATAGCGATATGAAAAAGGCTGTGAACATGATGTTCACAGCCTTTTTATAATTACGACTAGTCGAGAATTAAACTATTTTTAGTCGTTAGGTCCATTTTCTTTTTTTCTAGACCACGGTGTACCGAGCAGTGGTAGTGCCCAGCGATCCAAGCCATACCAGCCTGCATTTTTCCATGCAAGGACTAACCAAGTTGCAAGGATGAATAGTAGCGGGTTAGAGCTGACTGTTCCTGCGAATAGAAAGCTAACGTTCATCAAGCTGCCACAGAAAGCGGCAATACCAGTAAGCAAGCCTAGAATCAATCCTAAGCCAACGAGTACTTCACCGAAAGCAACGACGTAAGAAAATGCTTTAGCATTTGGAATGACGAAGTTTTCTAGAAATGCAGCATACCATGAGGAAACATCTTTTCCTTCCTCTGCTTTTGCAAGCGCACCCTGCATAAAACCTTTTACTGCTGTACCCGCATTTTCCCCAGTCCATGCGTCGCTATTAACTTTCTTCCATCCAGATGTTAGCCATGTATAGCCTACATACAGTCGCACGACTAGCCAGAACCATCCAGCCTGTGTGCTGCTGAATAGAAAGCGTGATACGGGATTTTCCGGGATGTGAATGATATTTTTGGACATGTGTATACCTCCTAAGGTTGGCGATCATTTCCATAAATACTATAATAGCGTTGCTTTATAGAAAGTGATTTTTGTCACACCTGATTAGAATTCCATCATGCCAGAGCTCTCAACTTGTGTGTTATTGTATGCTATAATCGAATTACTATACTAACGGAAGAAAGTAGGGGTGAATCATGGAGGCGAAGACGAAGTATTGTATAAGCTGTGGTCAAGAAAGACCGCTCCATGATTTCCTGCGAAGGACAGGCAGAAGGGAGAGGCCTGACAGTCGTCGTGGAACATGCAAGCAATGCAGACAGGCGGGAACAGCAGCTGGACAGCATACCGATGAGTCCAAATGGTCATATGCGTTGCCCCTCACTCCTAGCAGAGCGCGCTGGAATCGGAAAAAACGTCAACCGCTAACTTATTATCGCCAGCCAGACAGCAATGGCTTGCATGCTGACGATTTGCGACCGACATGGCGTGGAGTCGTTCGATTGCGAGGACGTTCGGACACAGGGAGACGTTGGATTCAAGAAGTTGATCCAGCACAAGCGAAGTTGCTTGTTAAAGAAGGCGCAGCAGTTATCATTAATCCTTATACGATACGGATGGTTTATAGTAGTAAGGAATTCCGAAGGTTTGTACTGGCGCGTGATCATCATACTTGTCATTATTGCGGGGAGTATGGAGACACGATTGATCACTTGGTGCCACGCGCCAAGGGTGGTCATACAACACCTGTAAACTGTGTATGTGCTTGTTTAACATGCAATCAATTAAAAGGGAATTTAACTCCTGAGCAATTCATGCAATACTTACTTAATCAGCAGCATCACAAAGAACAATCTTTAACTTGACTTTAATGTGTTTTGTCTTAGAACCTAACACATTAAAGTCTTTTTTATATATTTGAGCATATATTTCTATTGATAATAATTATCAATCTCGATATAATGATGAAGATTATATTGGTAATTTTTATTACTAACCGTAGGAGGTGCAGACTAGTGGTAGAAGGATCGTCAAGAAAAAAGGCAGCAGTGATAAGCAGTATAGGAATTCTCTTGATCCTTTTCACACTGATTGCAATCGGCATAGGCAGTGTAACCGTCAATCCAATCGTGACATTGCAAACGCTGCTAGGCTACGGTGATGATACAAGTTCAGTCATTCTGTGGGATATTCGTATTCCGAGAGTATTACTTGCATTAATTGTGGGGGCAAATCTCGCGATATCCGGTGTACTGATGCAAGCAGTTGTGCAAAATCCGCTAGCTGATCCAGGTGTCACTGGGGTGTCCAGCGGTGCAGCGGTTGCCGCGTTGTTTATAATGCTCGTTATCCCGCAGGGTAGCGGATATATTCCTTTTGCGGCAATCGTAGGGGGCATTGTTGCAGCGGCGATGGTATATGTGATGGCATGGCAACGTTCAACGGGTTTTCAGCCGGTGAGAATTGTTTTGTCAGGGGTGGCGGTTAATGCAATATTCGGAGGCATCATTGGATTGTTATCGTTGCTTTACAGTGATCGGCTTCCAGCTGCAATTCAATGGATGAATGGCAGCTTGGCAGGCAAGCAAATGAATGATGTGTTGCTAATCGTCCCATACTCCGTCATTGGCTGGGTTATTGCTTTGCTATCAATTCGTCAGATGAACATTTTACGCCTAGGTGAACAAACGGCTCATAATTTAGGTTTGAATATGAATCGTTTGCGGATGCTGTTAAGTCTATTATCCGTATGCTTAGCAGCAATTTCCGTGTCTATGGTCGGTTTGGTCGGTTTTGTAGGGCTTGTCGTTCCGCATATCTCACGAATGCTGATTGGTTCTGATTATCGATTCAGCTTGCCGCTTAGTATTCTACTAGGAGCTGCCATTCTACTAATAGCAGATATGATAGGACGCTCATTATTCGGAGCGATACAAATACCAGCCGGTATTGTAATGGCGATGATTGGTGGCCCTTACTTTCTATATCTTATGAGAAAAGGAGGCGCATAGCTTGCTCGAACTGAAAGAGATCTCCATAAATTATTCTGATCGCAATATCATAAGTAACGTCTCTCTTCAGATTGAGAAAGGTGAGATTGTATCGATTATCGGTCCAAACGGGACAGGGAAATCTACCATTCTTAAAGCAATCTCAAAGCGAATACCAATTGCAAGTGGGGCGATTATGTTCAACGATATTGCACTAGCAGATATATCGGTTAAAGATATGTCAAAGCTTATGTGTACGGTGTCACAGTCGAACACAAGTCCACATGACATGACGGTAGGAGAGCTAGTCGGCTACGGTAGACTCCCCTTCAAGAAATGGTATGAACGAATGTCAAAGGATGATGAAAGTATTATAGAATGGGCGCTTGAGCAGACTCATATGCTGAAGTATCGCAATCGGCTTGTCTCTCGGTTATCCGGAGGTGAGACGCAGCGCGCTTGGATAGCAATGGCTCTTGCGCAACAGCCTCAACTATTGCTGCTCGACGAACCGACAACTTATCTTGATATTGCACATCAGCTTGAGGTGCTAGAGTTAGTACGACGAATGAATGAAGAGCTTGGGATTACGATTGTAATGGTGCTCCACGACTTGAATCATGCCGTGCAGTACAGCGACAAGCTATGCGTCATTAACGGCGGCGTGGTGCAAGCGTATGGGCCGCCTGCACAAGTAATGACTCGTCAGCTAATTCGAGAGGTTTACGGTGTTGATGCAGACATCGATTATGTTGAAGAGAAACCGCGGATTCATATATTAAAAAAAGTAATGTAGAGGATGAGTGATTGATATGATGAATATTAAGCCGATGGATGTAGAGGTACTTAAGAAAAATTATCAACAGCTTGTAAGCAGTCTGAAATCCGTTTTTTTAAGCACAATTTCTTTGGATGGATCTCCTTTCTTGTCGTATGCTCCCTTTGTTGAGCATGAAGGAAAGGTATATGTTTATTTAAGTAAGATTGCGGAGCATTATCACAATCTTGAGGCGAATAGTGCCGTTGATGTTATGCTAGCGGCAGATGAAGCTGCTTCAAAAAATATATTTGCAAGAGAACGCGCTCGATTTAAAGGGGCAGCGCTTAATGTAGGCAATGAAGGGTATGAGGAAGTTTTCACTAAGTTTGAAGCGAAATTTGGAGCACCTACCTTCAAAATGCTGCGTACCCTTGATTTTTCGTTGTTTGAGCTGACGTTGGCGAAGGGACGTTATGTAATTGGCTTTGGTCAAGCGTTTGATGTTGATTTTCCAGGTGAGCATTTTGAACATGTAAATCGTGATGCTCACGGCTTAGATGTCTCTCAAGGAAAGTAATAATAGGAGGTATACAATGGATACAGCAACAATTATAGCGATGTGGGAGATGGCACAAGCTCGCTTTCACAAGATGATACAGGAGCTTTCTGAAGAAGCTTTAACACAGGCGATTGGCCCGGCATCGATTGGTTATATGATTCGACATAGTGCAGAGGTTGAATATGTGTATGCAGAGTGGGTGTTCGGTAAGCAAAAGCCGGCTGAGCTCGAATATTATACATTGCGTGGGCCAGCTCATACTGGAGCGGAATTTACTAATTTACAAGAGCTTATCACTTTACTACATGCGTCGAATGCCGCTATCGTTGACGCGATGAAAGCTTTGCCTCAGGAGGAATGGACGAAGGAAGTTAAGACACCTCGTGGTACGTTCTCTCCGCTTGATGCAATTGTTCAGCTTATATACCACACAGGAATACATGCAGGACAAATCTCACTTATGCAAAAGCATGCCTAATGAAAAATGCTAAAATGAAACGGTGATCATTTATATGATTGCCGTTTTTTTATTTATTTATTTGAACGAAACGGAGTTGCTGTACGTCTAATAGGTAGAAAGAGGTGAAGAGCATGCTGGAGGATCAGCTGATCCGTACCGCGATTAAAGGGAATGCAGAAGCGATAGTGGCTGTGCTACAGCATTATAAAGCGCCGTTGTACCGTGTTGCTTACAGCTATCTGCGTAATGAGCATGATGCGATTGAGGCGGTGCAGGAATTGAGCTATCGCTGCTTTCGCAGCATTCATACGGTAAAAGAACCTCGTTATATCGGAACCTGGTTAACGCGAATGATGATGAATATATGTCGAGATGTGCTGCGCAAAAAGAAAAGAGAGCTGCCAAGTGAAGGTGAGATTTATGAGCAGTTAGCATATGAACAAGCTGCATATGAACAGCCGCTAGATGTGGAATGGCTGGATAGCTTATCCACTTTGGACGAACAGCAGCGAGAGCTTATTTATATGAAATACGTAGAGGATCGCACGAATGCATCTATTGCTAAGCAATTGAAGCTTCCAGAAGGAACGGTTAAGTCCAAGCTGCACTATACGTTGCGTAAGCTGAGACATTTGTTCAGAGAGGAGGGATTATGATGAATATGTATCAACAAGAACAATATATGAAACAGCTCGACACGATTGCTGTGCCTGGGCTAGAGATCGAGCAGGCGATCTTAGAGGGGCAGCACAGAGCCGAGAAGGAAAAACGAATCGTTCGTCTACAAAAACTAAAAAAAGGGCTGATCGGTATTACTGCAACAGCTTGTTTAATCCTTGCATTGCTCGTTGGCATTCGCGTATCTCCAGTGTTTGCAAGTACATTGTCTCAGATTCCTGTGGTCTCGGAGCTGGTAGCGCTTATCGCAGGTAATAAGGACAAAGGATTACAAGATATTGTGGACAATGAATACTATGAAGTGATCGACCAGACTGTCACTGAGAACGGATTATCGCTTACGTTAAAAGGCGTCATTGCTGACGAGTCAGGGATGATTATTTATTACAGCGTCACAGCTGAAGAGCCAGAAGTATTAAAGGGACTTAGTGTGAATCGTGTGCGTATCTATAAAGATGAGAAGGAGTTTGGTGATGGATATGGTAGTTCCTTTTTTTATCGTGAAGGCGATGTAGCGATAGAAGATGAAATCGATGTTCATTCAAACGAAAAGTTAGATTATAGCTCCAAGCAATTTGCGTTTAACGTGACATTTAGCGATGAACACGAGACGGTTATAACGATACCCTTTGAACTAAAGCAGCCGATAGCAATAACGAAAAGCCATTCCATTGCTAAAGAGGTTGTCGTAAATGGTCAAAAAATTTGGCTCGATGAGCTGAACATTTCACCGCTTCGCGCTGAGCTAAAGCTACATGCTGATAAGAACAACAGTATGAGATTGCTTGCTGTACGCAGTCTAGAGCTTATTGATGAAATGGGCGAGCAGTGGGGTGCTATTAACAACGGTATAACCGCAACAGGTACCTTTGATGAAAAAGGCTACTCGCTTTATATTCAGAGTAATTACTTCCGAGATCCGAAGCAGCTGACACTTCGCTTAGGAGAGATTGAGGCACTGCCTAGGGGGGAAGATTATATAGAGGTCGACTTTGAGCAACAGAAAGTCTTATATCAGCCTTCATTAATAGAAGGAGATATATCGGTAACAAATGATTCGATTATTTACATTGGGACAGTGGAGATCGGTGAACTAACCCAGGGCAATATGTTCGCGTCAGGGGTCGATGCAAAGGGGGAGATGGTATATCGGGGCTTTGGCACGATGCACTCAGGTGAAGAATATTATACTCACGACCAATTTGAGCTCGAAGGTTTTACAAATCCAATTCGCTTACCGATTGTGTCCTATCCTAATTTTCTACCGGACTCGATAGAAGTCGAGATTCCGTTGACCGAGTAATAAAGCTACTTGTATTGTGACGCTAATTTTGGGAAAATAGAGAGCGAATATAAAATGGACATTACGAGCTTCGGAGTTAGGAAGAGTAAGTCAGAGACAGAAACGACCGGACTCCTGAGCGGAATGAGGATAGAAGAGTATGAAGTCATCAATATATGGGTTAACCTTCGAGCAGCTATCACAGTGGCTGGAGGAACAAGGAGAAAAACGCTCGCGTGCGATTCACGTATGGCGCAATTTATATCGCAGTCGTGTACGCAGCTTTAATGATATGACGGAAGTTAACGCTGCTACAATTGCAATTTTGGATGAACACTTTGTTTTAGAAACATTGACGGAGCATACGCGTCAGCAGTCACAGGATGGAACGGTGAAATTTTTATTCCAGCTCGCAGATGGTAACTTAATCGAGACGGTGCTTATGCGTCATAAATTCGGTTTATCGGTATGTGTGACGACCCAGGTTGGCTGCAATATCGGTTGCAGCTTCTGCGCTAGCGGCTTAATCGCAAAAAGCCGTGATTTAACTAGTGGAGAAATTACTGAGCAGCTGATGCAGGTGCAGTTTTTCCTTGATGCGGAAGGCAATGGGGATCGTGTCAGCCATATTGTTGTCATGGGCATCGGCGAACCATTTGATAATTTTGAACATATGTCGAGCTTTATCCGGACTGTGAAGGATCATCAAGGTTTAGCAATCGGTCCTCGACATATTACGGTTTCAACAAGCGGTCTAGTGAACAAGTTCAAAGACTTTACAGATAGCGATCTTGGCGTGAATCTTGCGATATCGCTGCATGCGCCTAACAATGAGTTGCGTTCGCGCATTATGAAAATTAACAAAGCGTATCCACTTGAAAAGCTAATGCCAGCGATTGATTACTATTTGGAGCATTCCAACCGTCGCGCGACGATCGAATATATATTGCTGCGCGGAGTCAATGATCAGGTTGAGCATGCAGTGGAGCTTGCTGAGCTGATGCAGTCACGTAAAACAATGGTTAATGTTAACCTCATACCGTATAATCCGGTTGACGAGCATAGCCAATATCAGCGCAGCACGCAGGAGGATATTCGCGCATTTTACGATACGCTGAAAAAGCATAAAATTAGCGTCAGCGTACGCCTTGAGCATGGAACGGATATCGATGCGGCATGCGGACAGCTGCGGAGCAAGCAGCTCGATAAAGCTTCGAATGGCTAGAAGAAGTAAGAGTGTGGTGCTTAATGATTGCGAGATATCCACTGTATTTCGAAGGAGATCGATCCCAAACGATTCTCATTGTTTATTGATGGGGTGCTATCAATCATGATACAATATAAGTATAAATAGCTGCTACACTTGCGTATAATGCAGAAAGGAGCCGTGCTAGAACACGACTCCTAATGCAATAGCCGCTTTTAAGGGCGGTCGGCGTAAATCAGGGTAATAGATCAAATAGACCGAATCCATTCCCAGGGACGGTCTATTTGTCTTTAAAGGTAGTTCGAAAAATCCATCTTTGATCACGAAGTAGTACCGAATGTTATTCGACATCGAATCTTGAATTCAGCCGGGCCTTCCGGTGCTCACGTACCTACTGCGTACGCTATGCTCCTCAGTCCCTAGCTTCATCCAATCTTCTCGGTGCTGAAAGCTAGACTTTTTGAACGTGCACTTTAAACGACAGCATCATCACGATTAATGTACCAAAGGTAAGCATTAACATCAGAGATTCAAAAACTGTCATCAGGCATCCCTCCCTTCTATAGAGAGGTAGCCGACCGCCCATATTAGCCTTGTCTATTGCTATATTGATTATATCATGGTAAATGATGGGTGTGTAGATTGATGTACAGTCTACAACACACAACAAAAAGCACCTTATTCTACAGTAATAAATTCACTTTATACTGTAGAATAAGGTGCTTTTTAGCGTCGATGAGCAGCGATATCGGATATGCTGAATAGCGTCGGGTATATTCAATCTACACATGCTACATCGCACTGCCACGCTTCAATACAATCTCTACCTTACGCAGATGGGCCGTAATAAGCTGGCCTGCACGCTCGGCATCCTGCTGTGCAATTGCTTCATAGATTGACTGGTGCTCTTTTAATAGTAAACTCGCTGAGGACTTGTCCTCGAAAAACCATAGCTGTCTTGACTTGCCGATCGTTTCAGTCAGCCTGCTCGTGAGTGAGCTCATCAGTGAGATGAGTAGCTGATTATGTGAGGCATTCGCAATGGCAAGGTGGAAGTCAATATCCGCTTGCTCGCTTAGCACAGTATCGTCCTGTTCTAACGCAATCTCCATCTTCTGAACAATCTGCTGCAGAGCATCTAAGTCCTGTGTCGTTCTACGTTCCGCCGCACTAGCAGCCGCTCCGCTTTCCAGCCAAATCCGCACCTCTAGCAGCTCTATCAAATCATCAGCTTCAGCGAAAGGGTCTTTCGTATCTGCCTGTAACGTAGGAAGCATCTTGCTGACAAAGGTTCCACCGCCGTGCTTTACGTCAATCCAGCCCGTTGCCTTTAATGCACTCAGCGCTTCTCGAATGGTTGATCGTCCAACGCCATAAACACCCGCCAAATCAACAACAGATGGCAGTCGCTCGCCAGGCTGCAGTATTCCATCTTCTATTTGTGAAAGGATCATGCGCTTTACAATTTCATGTCCTTTTTCAGTCTCAACTTTGATCGGTTGCATATTACCTCCCAAAATTTATAGCGTATAGACTATACTGTACACTTGTTTTACGCTATAATCAATGACAAAGTCATCAGATGACCTGCTCACTTATCAATAAGGGGGAACTAATATGATCACAGATTCCATTAGCAAACAACTCAAAGAGATTGTTGGCGATAACTACTTTAGAACAGATCAGGAAGCGCTTATTGCACATTCCTATGATGGTACACCGATGCTGCAGGCGCTGCCTGACGGGGTGATCTATCCTGAGACGACGGAGCAGGTTAGTGAAATTATGAAAATTGCAAGCGCTAACCATATACCGATTGTAACGAGAGGCTCAGGTTCTAATCTATGCGGCGGTACAACACCGCTAAGCGGCGGCATCGTTATGGTCATGCACCGTATGAATAAGATTATTGAAGTCGATATGGAAAACTTGACCGCAACGGTGCAACCAGGTGTCATTACTGGTCATTTCAGTAAGCATATTGAGGATCTCGGATTGTTCTATCCGCCTGATCCAAGCAGCATGAAAATTTCAACAATTGGTGGCAATATCGCTGAATGCTCGGGTGGCTTGCGCGGCTTAAAGTACGGTACGACAAAGGATTATGTACTTGGCTTAACTGCTGTACTTGCTAATGGGTCGATCATTCATACAGGTGGAAAGTTGACAAAGGATGTAGCGGGCTATGATCTTACGAAGCTGCTTGTTGGTTCCGAAGGAACGCTTGCTGTCATTACCGAAGCCATTCTAAAGCTGATCCCACCACCAAAAACGAAGAAAACGATGATTGCGATGTATAAAGATATTTATGGCGCTGCACGTACGGTATCGAAAATTATTAAGCAGCAAATTATTCCTGCGACGCTTGAAATACTAGACAATCCGACGATACGCGTCGTAGATGACTTCGCTAAAATCGGATTGCCGCTAGATATGGCAGCGATATTAATCATCGAGCAGGATGGCGAGCCAGAGATGGTAGAGCGTGACATAGAGAAAATCTACAGCATTTGCCGTGAAGAGCAGGCAGACCGACTTGAAATCGCGAAAACGCGAGAAGAAGCAGAAAAGCTGCTGACAGCTCGCCGAAGTGCCTTTACAGCGCTCGCGCGGTTGCGTCCAACGACGATTCTTGAGGATGCAACGGTTCCTCGCTCCAAAATAGCAGATATGGTGCTCAAAACAAATGCGATCGCGCAGAAGTACAATGTGAATATCGCAACGTTCGGTCATGCTGGAGATGGCAATCTGCATCCGACGGCAACGACTGATGCTCGTGATAAGGATGAAGTTCATCGCGTAGAAGAAGCATTTGCTGAAATTTTCGAAGCAGCGATCGAGCTAGGCGGCACGATTACTGGCGAGCATGGTGTTGGTACGGTGAAAGCGCCATACTTGGAATGGAAGGTTGGAGAAGCAGGCATTGAAGTGATGAAAGGAATTAAGGCGGCATTCGATCCGCTTAACATATTGAATCCCGACAAGATGTTCGCGAAGCAAGCTAAAAAGAGAGTGGTGATTCAGCGTGGCTAGTACATTTGGTAAACCGAATATAGAGCATAGTAACCCCCTGGCGCGCACGTTGCTGGAAAAGCTTGATTATGATCAGTTAACGAACTGCATGCGCTGCGGCTTCTGCTTACCTGCTTGTCCTACGTTTCAGGAAACAGGGATGGAGCCGGCATCGCCACGTGGCCGTATTGCTATGATGAAAGCGGCTGTAGATGGACTTATGGTTCCTGATGAGCAGTTCGAGGATCAGATGAATCTATGTCTTGGCTGTCGTGCCTGCGAGCCAGCATGTCCAGCTGATGTGAAGTATGGACAGTTAATTGAACAGACGAAGGAAGCACTAGAAGAGCATGCTCAGCATTCTGCTCCCGTGAAGCTGATGCGCAAAGCACTATTTAAAGGTGTATTCCCTAAGCGCAGCAGCATGAAGCTGCTTGGCGGCTCGCTTGCTTTCTATCAGAAGTCGGGCTTACAAAAAGTCGCTCGTGGTACGGGCATCATGAAGCTGTTTCCAAAGCATTTGGCAGAGATGGAGCAGATTCTACCTGCTGCAAGCAGTAAAGGTGTTGTTGAGCGACTAGGTACTTTTTATGCTGCCAAGGGCAAAAAGGTTGGTACAGTTGCGATGTTCCGTGGCTGTATTATGGATGTGATGTTTGCCGATACGAATGTCAATTCGGTTGAGCTATTGTCAGCAGCGGGCTTTGATGTGCATATTCCAGACGCGCAAGTTTGCTGCGGTGCTCTATATGCGCATAGTGGAGAGATGAATGATGCTAGAGCTTTAGCTAAGGTTAATATTGATGTGTTTAAGCAGCTGGGAGTCGACTATATTGTATCGAATGCAGGTGGCTGCGGTGCACTGCTAGTAGAGTATGATCATCTGCTGGAGCAGGATGATCGGTATCGTGAACATGCAGCATGGTTCGCAGAGCGAGTGATAGATATTAGTACACTACTAGTTGAAAAAGGTAATTCATTGGAATTCACGGACACCTCATCTCAGAATGAATCCGTAAAAATTACGTATCAGGATTCCTGTCACTTGCGAAACGTAATGAAGGGCTCAAGCGCGCCTAGAACGCTGATGAGCAAGGTGGCGAATGCTGAGTATATAGAGATGGTAGAATCAGACCGCTGCTGCGGCTCGGCAGGCACTTACAATGTCGTGCAGCCAGAGATGGCAGGAAACATTTTAGAGCATAAGATGGAGCATGCTAATCGCACAGAGGCTAGCTACATGCTAACTAGTAATCCAGGCTGCCTGCTGCAGATGAAGCTTGGCATAGAGAAGCATAAGCCGCAGCAGCCGATGCAGGCTATGCACATTGTTGACTTTTTGCATGAGCGAATGCTATGCTCAAAGTAGTCAAAACTGTCGAATTGTGGCCATACATCTTGACACAATACAACTAGATAGTAGCATTCATTCTGCGAGTTTTGCTTTGTCATGCTAATGATAGATGCAGCTTATGATAGAGGTAGAATATAATCGTGAGTAGGTAGATTATGAGTATTAATAATAATGTGCTAATAAAAATTCGTGAAATGAAGGATAGCCTAACTCCAGTTGAACGAATGGTTGCTGACTATATTTTGGAAAACACAGAAGAGATCCCTCATCTTTCCATTAAGACACTAGCCCAGGCTAGTAAAACTAGTGATGCTTCTGTGCTGCGTTTCTGTAAAACAATGGGCTATAGTGGTTATCGTAACTTTATAGTAAGCATATCGGCGTCATTAGGCTCTCGTGAAGATGAGCAAAAAACGTTGTACACGGATATACAGCCTGGGGATGATCTATCGACGATTATCTCTAACATCTCCTTAAACAATTGCAAGTCAATTGAGGATACGCTAAGTGTTATCGACAATGAGGAAATCGCGCGTGCGGTTGATGCACTGCGCTCAAGCAGACGTATTGTTTTTTTTGGTATCGGAGCATCCGGTCTTGTGAGTATGGATGGAGAACAAAAATTCTCCAGAATTCGTAAAATGTGCCATGCCTACACGGATGGACATAGTCAATCGACAGCAGCTACATTGCTGGAGGAGGACGATGTTGCGATCTTCATTTCCAATTCTGGTGCGACGATAGATATTTTAGATGCATTGGAAATTGCGAAAAAAAATAAAGCAAAGTGCATCGCTATTACGAAATATACAAAGAGTGAGCTGGCAGAAAAAGCAGATATTGTGCTTAGCATATCCACCCCTGAAGTGACGATCCGCAGCGGTGCAATGGGCTCGCGTATCGCGATGTTGACCGTTATTGATATACTGTTCGCAGGCGTTGCTAGTGCTGAATACGAGCATGTGAAGGTTCACCTGAAAAAAACACACAACATTTTACAGAAGAAACATAGACATTAAGCTTCTAAGCTAAGATGAGAGACATTAATCTAATTTGCAGATTAATGTCTCTTTTTTGTACATTTTGAAATAAAACAACAAAATATTATTTCCATTTGAAATTTTATTTCAAAATGTATTGACGAAATGTAAGCGTTCTATTAATATAAAAGTATAGGAGTTGTGAAAAAAACCTAACACATAAAGTTGATGAAATGTTAGGACTAGACAGCGAGGAGGGAGACTATGAATGACTACCTTGCGGGATTGACGACGGAAGCAATTAACCCAGACACCTTAGCGATTGATGAATGCACTACAGAGCAAATGGTGCAGCTTATGAATCAGCAGGATGCACTGGTACCTGCAGCTGTGGCGAATGAAATTCCGCAAATTGCAAAAGCGGTAGATATTCTGCACCAAAGGCTAGCTGATGGTGGAAAAATGTTTTATATAGGAGCGGGTACATCCGGTCGATTAGGTGTATTGGATGCTTCTGAATGTCCGCCAACGTTTGGTACTGATCCTTCCTTGGTTCAGGGATTTATCGCAGGTGGAGACATTGCTTTACGTAATGCGGTCGAAGGCTGCGAGGATAATCTAGATGAAGGCATTGCCTTAATCAATGAGATTGGAGTAACAAATAAGGACGTCGTTATCGGTATTTCGGCGAGCGGAAGTGCAAGATTTGTCATTGGTGCTTTAACTAGGGCAAGAGAGCTCGGTGCAAAAACGATAGCTGTATGCAACAACAAAGGCTCCAAGCTAGAACCAATTGTTGATGTGGCAATTGCGCCTGTTGTTGGTCCAGAGGTCATTAGTGGCTCCACACGCTTAAAGGCAGGTACTGCCCAAAAGCTTGTGCTTAATATGCTTACCACTTGCACGATGGTGAAGCTAGGGAAAACCTACAATAACTTAATGGTTGACCTGAAAGCTAGCAACATTAAGCTAGTGGACCGCTCCGTTCGCATCATTATGCGAGCGACTGGCGTAGATTCAACAACTGCTTCAACAACACTTACAAAAGCATCAATGAACTGTAAATTGGCCATAATGATGATTAAAACAGGGCTTGATGCAGTGGAAGCAGACAGAGTGCTAACTCAGCATAAGGGCAAGCTGAAAGATGCGATTCATACGCTCATGTCGAGTTAGTCAGAAAAAGAGAAAGCAAGCAAGACTAGGTTTAACGAAATTAAAAATCGGGGAGGCAATTATCTATGAAAAAAGGATTTCGCAGATTTACTCTATTTTTAACCGTAATCATGCTTGTCTCATTGTTGGCAGCTTGTGGAAGCAACAACAATAATAGCCCTAGCGCTACGAATGCAGGCACTGCAACGAATTCCGGTGGAAACTCTGATGGCAATAGTGGTGAATCATTAGAAAAAGATACGATCACTGCATTGCTACCGCCAGCATCTGCTAACTTTCAGGCTAGATTCCCAGAGATGGAGAAAGAGTTCAACGAGATGTATCCGCATTTGACACTTAAAATTGAACCAGCAAGCTGGGAAGATATGACGCAAAAGCTTGATACTCAAGTAAACGCAGGTTCTCCTCCAGATATCGCATGGGTTGGTTCTACAGCTGTTTCTAAGTATGCAGCACTTGATGTTCTTCTTGATCTAAATGGCGTGCTTTCTGATGAAGTGAAAGCTGATTACGATGAAGTACCGCTGAAGTTTTTCCAACAAGGTGATGCACAGTACGGTTTGCCTGCATACCTAGCGATCCACTCCATCGGCGGTAATAAGCAATTCCTTGAAGAAGCAGGAATTGACTGGAAAGCTATTCAACAAAATGGCTGGACGTATGATGAGTTCCGTGAAGCCATCAAAGCAGGCGTAGTGAAGGATGAAAAAGGGAATACATCTCGTTACGGTTTTGTATTCGCAACATCTGGCGTTACCTCCAAAGATTACCTAAGCATTATGGCTAAATCAGCTGGTCTACCAGAGTACTTTGACGAGAGCCACAAATTTACGTACACAAGCAAAAACTTCCTAGGCCTTCTAGAAGCAATTCGTCAAATGATCGACGATGGTTCTATGCCGAAAGAGCTAAGCTCAATCGACGCTGGTAAACGTTGGAACATGTTCCTAACTGGTCAAACAATGATCACTGGTAAAGGTCTTGCAAGCTTCGAAAACTCTGCTCGTCTAAACAACGAAAAAATTAAAGCGAATGATGGTTCTGCGGTAGCTGATTCTATCGAAGCTGAGTATATCGCACTTCCAGTTCCTTCATTTAATGGTGCTGACTATATTCCAACAGCAGTTGTAGATGGTTTCATTGCACTTCGTGGTAAAAAAGAGCCTTCTGAAGCTCATCTTCATAACATTGGCTTAGCGATTCACTATCTATCTTCTGGTTCTGTTGCAGCGAACTTCACGAATGAGCTATTCTTGACTCCGGTATCAGAGTCTGCACGTCAAGCATCAGTGCTTGAGGAATATCCTCGCAATGAAGAAAACGTTAAAGCAGATGAAATTATGATGTCTAAAGCAGTTGCAGCTCGCACAGATATTCCTACTGACCTAGCTGCTGAAGCAATTAAAATCGAAACTGAGGTTATCGTTCCTAAGCTTCAGGCTTTGCTAGCTAATGAAATTACACCTCAAGAAATGTATGATGCAGTTAAAGCAGCTGCTGTTAAATCTTTCGGTGAAGATGGAGTTGTAGTTGACTAATTTTGCAAAAGGTTAGGATGGTGAAAGCTGTACGTATCTTGAACGTACAGCTTTCATTCTGAATAACTGAATATAGTCTAGTGTTTGTACTGTACGAAGAAGAGAGGTGCGGCCCAATGAATCAAACGTTGACTAAAAAAAGAAGATTAAAACTTGAAAGTGATAGCGGTTGGGGTTATGCATTTATCGCGGTAGCTCTTATTGCATTTTGTTTATTTACCGCATATCCAGTTATCAATGCTTTTATTATAAGCTTGCAGGAGTATCGACCATTAGGGTCCACTTATGTAGGATTAGAAAACTTTCAAAACTCTTTTACAGATTCATTATTTTGGAAAGCAGTAAAAAATACAGTCGTGTACACGCTGTTAACCGTACCGATTAATATTTTGATTTCTTTCCTTATAGCGATCTTAATTATTCCATTTAAGAAAAGAACACAAACCGTATTTAAAGCGATCTATTACTTGCCAGCAGTAGCATCAGGTGTAGCAATGGCCGTCGTATGGCTGTGGATCTTTGATCCGTTAAAATCAGGTATCGCGAACCAAATCGTCATGTTTTTCGGGCTGGACAATCAAAACTGGTTAGGTTCCAGTGTAACGGCAATGTTTTCTCTCGTGTTAATGTCTTGGCTATCTAGTCACGGTACAGCTATCATTATTTACCTAGCTGCATTACTCGGTATTGATAACAGCTATTATGAAGCAGCTGAAATTGACGGTGCAACGTTTTTACAAAAGCTTTGGTTTATCGTCATTCCTTTCCTTAAGCCAACAACGCTATTCCTACTCGTTACAGGTATGATTGGTTCTTTCCAAGTGTTTCAGAATGCTTATCTGATGACAGGTGGCGGACCAGACCATGCAACGACTATGGTAGGATTGTTAATCTTTAACAACGCGTTCACATATTTCGAATTTGGTGAGGCAGCAGCACAATCTTTAGTTTTAGCAGCAATTATCGCATTTATATCTTTCATTCAATTCAAGTTTTTGGGTAAAGATATTGAATACTAGGAAAAGGGGCGGAACATATGGCTTTATATAATAACAACTTTAAGAGCAGATGGGCTTTGTTCGTCCGTAATGGTCTAATTATTACGTTCCTAGTTCTGTTTGCCTTAGCTACCATTTTCCCTATTTACTTTATGATCATCTCCTCATTTGGAGACCCAGTGGAAGCTGGAGCGATGAGTTATTCCATCATCCCAAATAAGATCTCATTCGAATCTTATAAATTCTTCTTTGACTTTAGTCCCTATTCATGGAATTGGCTATTGAACTCATTGATCGTAGCAATCGTTATTACGATCACTAACGTTCTATTTGCAACGCTAGCAGGCTATGCGTTTGCTAAGATGAAATTTAAGGGTAAAAACATATTGTTTGCGATTTTGCTAGGTTCGATGATGATTCCAGGCCAAGTAACACAAGTACCGCTTTACATTCTTGTCGTTAATGTGTTTGGCTTGCAGAATACGTATGAAGCGTTGATTATGCCTAGTATCGTTACGGTATACAACATCTTCCTAGTGAAGCAGTTTATGTCCTCTATTCCAGGAGAAATTCTGGAGGCGGCTAAAATCGAGGGATGCTCTCAGCCTAAAATCTTCTGGCATATTATTGCGCCGCTTTCTAAGACGGTTATGGCTGTATTAGCAATTCTTACGTTTATGGCAGCATGGAATGATTTCTTCTGGCCATTCCTTGTAACGAATACGATGGATATGCAGACGATTCAGGTCGGCTTGAAAAACTTCCGATTTGCCAATACAACGTACTTTGCGCCAATGATGGCAGGTGCGACAATCTCAGCGGTGCCGATGTTTGTTCTATTCTTCAGCCTACAGAAGTATTTCCTTGAAGGGGTAACAGTAGGAGCGGTGAAAGGCTAATGGCTACTACTTATGTCGTCGGGCTAATGTCGGGTACGTCTGTAGATGGAATTGATGCGTCTTTGATAGAGATAGATTCATTGAGTGGTGAGGAGGCAAGCATTCGACTGCTTGCCTTTGAAAACACATCTTTCCCTGAGCAAACAAGAAATCGAATATTTGAGCTTTTTGATCCTGCACTAGCAACGATTGATAAAGTAGGAATGATGAATATGTGGCTGGGCGAACTTTATGCTGAGGCCACAGCTTCGGTTATTGCGAAAAGTGGATTGCAGCCGCAGCAAATAAGTGTGATCGGCTCACACGGTCAAACGATTTACCATGCACCTTGGGGCCATGAGATTGAAGGACAATCTGTACGATATACAGTTCAAATTGGTGAAGGCGCTGTCATTGCCAATCGAACAGGAATTCCTTGTGTTTCCGACTTCCGTACAGCAGATATGGCGGTTGGCGGACAAGGCGCACCGCTCGTTCCATTTACAGAGTATTTGCTTTATCGCAGCAAGGAGCAGACACGTCTGCTGCAAAACATCGGCGGGATCGGCAATGTAACGGTATTGCCAGCCGGGGCGCCTGCTGAAGAGGTTTATGCTTTCGATACAGGACCAGGCAATATGATTATTGATGCGCTCGTTGCGGAGCTGTTCGCACCGCTAACGATGGATGCTGGAGGTCAAATCGCTGCTCAAGGCCACTTGATCGAGGAGTTGTTAGCCTGGATGCAGCAGGACGATTACTACACGATGCCACTTCCCAAATCAACCGGGCGTGAGCGCTTTGGAACGCAATATGCGGAGCAAATTCTTGCTATGATGCGAAATAAACAGTGGCGAGCTGAGGATGTAATCGCAACCGTGACATATGTGACAGCATGGTCGATTCTGCATAGCTATACACAGTTTATAGCTGAAAGACATAAGGCTGACCAGCTACTCATAGGTGGTGGAGGCAGCTATAATGTGACGCTTATCGGCTTTTTGAAGCAACTTTTTGCTCCACTCGGTGTAGAAGTGCTGACACAGGAGGATATCGGTGGAAACAGCGACGCAAAGGAAGCGATCGCTTTTGGATTGCTGGCTCATTATACGATGCAGCGTTTACCTAACAATATCCCTAACGTAACTGGAGCAAGCCAGCCTGTCGTCATGGGCAAGGTGAGCTGGCCGTCTAACTAGGACTCCAGATGGAGGAATCCGTATGAACATAAGACGTTTTTCGAAGGAAGATGTACAAGAGGTCGTAGCGCTATGGAATGAGGTAGCTACGGTTTACCATTACAAGCCACTTACGGAAGCTACGTTTTTAAGCAGCTTTATCGAGCATGATTATTATGATGCGGATTGTGTACTCGTTGCTTATGAACAGGATAATATTATTGGCTTTGCAGCTGGCTGCATGGGGGATGATTTACCACTTGGAGCTGTTGCAGGCTATATTACTTGCGTATGGTTGAAGGAATCTGCTGATCAGCAGCTGTATCATCATTTCGTTGATGCGTTGGAGCAGCGTTTTATCTTAGCTGGAAAAACTCAGGCTGAGGTATTGTTCTTTAATCCGGTGAAGCTCGTATGGAATATTCCGACAGCAATGGAGCATGAGCATAACAACGCACCAGGCATTAGCAAGGAGCTGCCGCTGTATCAATGTCTTATTGAACGGGGTTATCTCGATCGCGCAACGCAGTGTGGCATGTATTTGAAGCTGGGTGAGTTTGTTATTCCCGAAGATATTGCAGCGAAAGAACAGCGAGCGGCTGAGAAAGGCTATCGTGTGTTGTATTTTGATCCGGCGAAGCATGAGCATCTTGATGAATTACTTGCAGCATTAGGCAACCCGCAATGGCAACAGGAAATTACGGATGCGGCAGCACGAAACATTCCGTTCGTCACGGCAGTTCGTGACCAGCGTTGTGTGGGCTTTGCAGGCCCAATCGTTAGGCAGCCGAATGGACGTGCTTACTTTACTGGAATAGGTGTTCATCCAGAGCATGAAGGTCATGGTCTTGGAAGTGTGCTGTTTTTCCGCATGGTGGAAGCTTTTCAACATGAGCAATGTGACTATGTATCATTATTTACAGGAATCAACAATCCTGCAATCCGAATTTATGAAAAAGCTGGCTTTCAGGTCGTGAAGCAGTTTTCCATATTGCGAAAGGAGCAATTACAATGAGTGAACAACAAACAATTTTAGCGATAGGCGCACATGTAGGTGACGTAGAGCTAGCATCTGGTGGTGTCCTAGCAAGTCACAGCTTAAAAGGAGATCGTATCGTTACGCTTGCTTTAACTGCAGGAGAGCGAGGAGTGCCAGCAGGTCAGGATATGGCACAATATCGCGAACAGAAGGTACAGGAAGCGCATGTTTTTGCTCAGATGCTCGGTGGTGAAGCGATCGTGTTTGACTATCAGGATGGCGAGCTTCCAGACACGGAGCAAGTGCGTATGGAAGTTTGCGATGTCATTCGGAAAGTGAAGCCGAACATTATTATTACGCATTGGAAAAATAGCATGCATAAGGATCATGCGCTTACTCACCACATCGTTAATGATGCGCGTTTTTACGCAAGCATGCCAACGATTGAGCGTGAGCTTCCAAATCATTTTGCAGCAAGATTGTATTACTCGGAGAACTGGGAGGACGCTGTTGACTACGTTCCATATGTTTATGTTGATTTTGATCAAGCTGCGTTCGATCTATGGATTGATGCGCTCAGCAAGCACTGGTTCGTAACAGGCAGCAAATCCTTTAAGTATCTGGATTATTACAAAGCATTAGCCGTTGTCCGTGGCTGCGAAGCAAGAAAAACGTATGCGGAAGCGTTTATGGTTGCACCAGAGACAATGAAAATTAGACAATCAAGTTTATTATAAATGCATCTAAAGGGAGTGTTTCTTGGAAAGCAGGATGCATTCCCTTCTTTTTCACGTTGTTACCTTATATAGAAGCTGGGAGGCATTATCTCATGGTACTTAATGGAGTAGACTCGCTTTTGAACCATCGGAATAAGCTTGAAGGGAAACGTATAGGATTAATCACCACGCCTACAGGGCTTACCTCTGATTTTCGATCAACGATATCGATCTTGCATGAGAATTTCAATCTGGCAGCTATGTTCTCACCTGAGCATGGCGTTCGTGGTGATCTAGACGCTGGTGCACTCGTCGATACGTACGAGGACCCTTATACTGGAGTGAAGGTGTTCAGTCTTTACCGTAAAGACTCGAAACGCCTCACAGCAGAAATGCTTAATGAAGTTGATGTTATCGTCTACGATATTCAGGATGTAGGCGTTCGCTATTATACGTTTATTTATACAATGCTGTATGCGCTTGAGGATTGCGCGAATGCAGGCGTTCCATTCATCGTGCTCGATCGAGTTAATCCGCTTGATGGTGTAACGATCGAGGGCAATATTCTTAAGCCAGGCTTCAAATCCTTTGTTGGCAATTATGAGCTGGCAGTTCGTTACGGCTTAACAGCTGGCGAGATTGCGATGATGGCCAATGATCAGATGGGCTGGAATGCAGACTTGCATGTTGTACCGTTATCTGGCTGGGAGCGCAATATGCGTTTTCCTCAGACGGGTCTTACGTGGGTACATCCTTCGCTTGGCATGCCGCGTTATGAGACAGCGCTGCTTTATGCAGGGACGTGCTTATTCGAGGGTACGAATTGCTCTGAGGGCAGAGGGACGACCTTTCCATTTGAGATGATCGGTGCCCCTTATATTGAAGCGCAGCAGCTTGCCGATGTTATGAATGCGCAGCAGCTGCCGGGCGTTCGTTTCCGTCCTGTACACTTTAAGCCGACTGCATCTAAGCATGCAGGTGAGCTTTGCGGAGGAGTGCAGCTTTATGTTACAGATGATCAGATCATTAGACCGCTTGATGTCGGTGTGACGCTTATGTTCACCATTCGTAATCTGTATGAGCAATTTTCCTTTTTGCCACCGATTAAGGAGGGCTCACGTCCGTTTATTGATTTGTTATGTGGTGACAGCGTATACCGTCAACCGGATGCAAGTGCAGCCGAGCTGCTTGAGCAGTTCGCTGAGGAGGGTAAACAGTTTGCCGAACTGAAAAAGCAATATCATATCTATAAATAAGGGCAGGGATATACATGAAAACAGTAGAGCAAATGACGCTGCGAGAAAAGATTGGGCAAATGTTTGTTACGGGCTTTCCAACGATGCAGTTAACAGATGAGCTTAAAGATGTCATTGAGCATTATAAAGTCGGTAATATCATTCTGTTTACACATAATATTGCGGATAAGGTTCAGCTCGGTGAGCTTGTTAGCGAGCTGCAGCATTGGTTTACTTCCTACACAGGGATTCCTGGCTTTATAACGATTGACCAGGAGGGTGGTCGAGTGACGCGTATGCCAAGTGATGCAACGAATGTTGCCGGCGCGATGGCGATTGCGTCCACTGGCCGTCCTGAGCACGCCTATACAGCAGGGCGCATCACTGCGCGTGAACTGAAAGCGTTAGGCATTAATTTCAACCTTGCTCCTGTTATGGACATTAATAACAACCCGCTGAATCCAGTCATTAACGTACGTTCCTACGGGGACACTGCAGAGGTTGTTCAGGAGTATGGCATTGCGATGATGAAAGGGTTGCTAGATGGAGGCGTCATGTCTTCACTGAAGCATTTTCCTGGACATGGCGATACGAATGTTGATTCACATATCGGCTTGCCGACAATTGATAAGTCGCTCGAAGAGCTAGAGGAGCTAGAGCTTCAACCTTTTGTTGAGGCGATTAAGCAAGGTGCTAAGGCGATTATGAGCGCGCACATCCTATTCCCGCAAATCGAGAAGTCAGGTGTACCGGGAACGATGTCTCATGCGATTATTACGGAGCTGTTAAAGGAAAAGCTTGGCTTCGAGGGTCTTGTTGTATCGGATTGCTTGGAGATGGATGCAATTAAACGCTTCTATGGTACAGCACAAGGCGCACTAGGAGCGGTGAAGGCAGGAGTGGACCTTGTCTTTATTAGTCACACACCATCGCTTGTAAAGGACGCGATCGAGTTGATCGAGGCGGCTGTTGCATCTGGTGAGCTCGATGAAGCGATTATTGATCGTGCGGTTACTAAAATACTAGCCTATAAAGCGCAAGTAGCGGGCATTGCTGCGCCTAACACTGACATTGTAGGCTGTGAGACGCATCGTCGTTCTAATGAGCTGATTCGTACGGAAAGCATTTGTTTAGTGAAGGGTGAGCTTGAGCCAGTTCAAAAAGGTAGTGAGGATGTATTGTTTATTGGCTCGTATTCCTACCGCTCGGATATGGCTTCAAGCAGTGTGAATGAGCAGGAAAACTTTGCTCAGTATATGGGAGAGCAATTCAAAGCTTCGTATGTGGCGGTGGATGTAGATCCTAACACCGAGCAGATTGAGTCTATCGTTAATGAAGCAAAAGGCTTCAAGCACATTGTACTTGGCTTGTTTAATGGTCGAGAAAATTCTGGTCAGCTCAAGCTAGCGGATGCTTTAATTCAGGCAGGCTTAAGTGTAACGGCTGTTGCGCTAGGGCGTCCGTATGATCTTGCACTTCTGCAAGGTGAATACACAGGCTTGGCTGCTTTTGAATATTCACAAGTTGCGTTTCAATCGTTAGTGCCGATATTGGCAGGTGAGATTGAACCTACCGCGAAAATTACAATTGCATTATAATGTGCGAATACGGCGAGAGGTGACTTTCGCCTAATAAGCGTTTTGGCTTCGAGGAACGAAGCTTCATGCTGTAAAAGGGGGATTATACGAACATGGGATTTGTCGTTGGCATTGATGGCGGAGGAACGAAAACTGCAGTAGCCATTGCCTATGAGAACGGTGAGCTGCTGAAGCAATTTCATGTTGGTGCCATTAATTATAATGGCGGTGATGCCGAGACGATTGCGGCTTCCTTTCAACAAATGTTTGATATGATCAAAGCGAGCTGTGGTTCACTCGATCAGCTGCATCAAGTCGTTATTGGCGCAGCAGGCATTAGTAATCCACAAGTGAGCATAAGACTAGAGCAAAATGTTAGAGCTCAGGGCTATGATGGTCCTGTCTATATTACTGGCGATCAGGAAACCGCGCTCTATGGTGCGCAAGATGCAATGGAAGGGATCATTCTTATTGCGGGTACTGGTTCGATATGCTTTGGTGTAAACCGCCATGGAGAGATGCATCGTACGGGCGGCTTTGGACATCTGATTGATGATGAAGGAAGTGGCTACAGTATCGGACGACAGTTGTTAGCGATGCTTGTACAAGCGGAGGACGGCAGGCTAGCTTCGTCGATCATCCCAGCAATGGTCTATGAACAGCTAGAACTGCGAACGGTTCAAGAAATTATCGGCTTTGTCTATGGTAAGCAAACGACGAAAAAAGATATTGCAGCTCTTGCGCCGATTATGACAAAGGCTTGTGAGCTAGGCGATACATATGCGTTGAAGCTAGCGAAGTCCACCGCTGAAAGCTTGCACGAGCTGCTTATACCGGTCATTGAGAAGCTGAAGCTTCACAATAGTAAAGTAGCGATATCAGGCAGTGTATTGCAAAAATCACCTTTTGTCTATAGTGCTTTGGAGCGCAAGCTAGCTGAGACCTATCCTCATGTAAAGCTGATACTTCCGATTAAGGATGCGGCATACGGCGCAGTGCTAATGGCTTGCTCGCTCATTAATCGTTCACGTATTTAGATGGGAATACGAGTAATAAAAGAGCAAGCATTAAGGGATGCTATCACCTGAATTGTGATCGGTGAACTGCACCTTAATGCTTGCTCTTTACTTACTATTGCTTGTTATTTGTATAGAGATTATACGATGAGAAAGCCCATATTGCGTTTAGCTTTCAGCAAGGTATCATTTGCAACAGCGGCTGCACGTTCTGCTCCATCTCGAAGAATAGCGTCAAGTTCTGAGGAATGCACGATTTCATTAAAGTGCTGCTGAATAGGCTCCAGCTTTGCAATGACAACCTCAGCGATTTCTTTTTTGAATGCGCCGTAGCCTTGACCTTCGAAATGCTTTTCAACTTCTGGAATTGAAAGATCTGAGAACACACTATAGATTTCGATTAGATTGCTGACAGCTGGCTTTGTGTCCCAGTCGTAGCGTACCGACATCTCGGAGTCTGTAACGGCACGAGAGAATTTTTTACGGATAACAGCCGGTTCATCCGTCATAAGAATATAGCTGCTTGCGTTAGGGTTGGATTTGCTCATTTTTTTTGATGGATCATCCAGCCCCATAATACGTGCTCCTGTATCTTGAATAATAGGCTCAGGAACGATAAAAGTTTCACCGTAGCGGTTATTGAAGCGGTTAGCTAAGTCGCGTGTAAGCTCAACATGCTGCTTTTGATCATCACCGACAGGAACATGCGTCGCTTGGTACAACAGAATATCAGCGGCCATCAACGCAGGATAGGTGAACAATGCTGAACTTACAATATCTTTACCGTCAGATTTATCTTTGAATTGTGTCATACGGCTAAGCTCGCCAAAATGAGCTTGTGTTTCCATCAGCCACCCCATCTCCGCGTGAGCAGGGACTGAGGATTGCAAGAAAACAGCTGAACGCTTAGGATCGATGCCTGCTGCGATATATAGCGCAGCTAGCTCACGAGAACGTTCATTCAGTTCCTTCGGGTCTTGATGGACGGTAATGGCATGCAGATCAGGTATAAAGTAGAAGCACTCATGCTGCTCCTGATTGCGAACAAATTGGCTTAGTGCACCTGAATAGCCGCCAATGTTCAGTACGCCGCTTGGTTTAATGCCAGATAACATACGTTTCATAGTATGACACTCCCTTTTAATTGATTTTTTGAAATAAAAAAAGCTTCATCCCTAAAAATAGGGACGAAGCATTATCTCCGCGGTACCACCCAAATTCGACCGTAGTCGCACTTGCTTATTGACAGCGAGGCTGTCAAAACCAGCTCGGGTAACGGCGAGCACCGGCAACGCCTACTAAATCAATGCTTGTTAGCATTTTTCGTTCAGATTGCAGCGAATAGGCCCATTCATTACGTAGCATATGCCGATCTTTTCACCAGTCATCGACTCGCTAAAACATGCATCTCGCAATTACTTTTTCTATTCATGGCTTTCGAGTATTGTATTATGTTCAGCATACTGATTATTAGATATCAAGTCAAGTGAAGATAACGTTGACAGTTGTCGAATGATCTGTTATCTTAAAATTAAGATAATTAAAGAAAGGAATGCTTTTGATGAGCGAAACGAATCGTTACAAGCAATCGGAAGCTGCGTTGGAATTATATATTGCATTGTCTCGCGCAAGTCAGTGGGTGCTAGCTCATGGGGATCGTGATATACGCAAGCATGGGTTGAATCGCACGGAATTTGGTGTGCTAGAGCTATTGTATCATAAAGGTCCGCAGCCGTTGCAGCAAATTGGAAATAAGGTACTTATGAGCAGCGGTAATATTACGTATGTCGTTGATAAACTAGAGAAAAAGGGGCTAGCTAAGCGCCGGGTGTCGACTGAGGACAGACGACTAATCTATGCTGAGGTGACAGATGCTGGCTCTGCATTTATAGAAGAAGTATTTCCTCAACATGCACGCAGTATTGAAGCAGCGGTTGAAGGTTTAACACTGCAGGAGCAGCAGGAAGCCAATGCTTTGCTTAAGAAATTAGGTATTTATGCAGAACGTACTTTCAAGGATGGAGGACCACCGTGCTAGTGGTGGTCTTCTATGGATATAAATCTTAACTTAAAGATATCATAACAGTAGCTGGAACGGAGCACTCTTATTATAAGAGACCGTTGCCGACAAGGAGGAACAATATGAAGCATATTTATGAACAAGGTACAGACAACACTGCGCCAGTGTTGCTACTTTTACATGGAACGGGTGGAACTGAACGTGATTTACTCGGTATAGCGAAGCATATTGATGAAGGAGCTTCTGTATTAAGCGTTCGTGGCAATGTGCTTGAGAATGGAATGCCGAGGTTCTTCAAGCGTTTGGCTGAAGGTGTTTTCGATATTGAAGACTTGAAGTTTCGGACGGAGGAACTGAACAATTTTATTGATCAAGCTGCAGAGCAATATAGCTTTGATCGCAGCAAGGTCGTAGCGATCGGTTATTCCAACGGTGCGAATATCGCTGCAAGCTTAATGTTTCACTACAAGGATGCATTAGCGGGTGCAATTCTGCATCATCCCATGGTGCCGCTTCGCGGAATGAAGTTGCCTGATCTTAGTGATAAGCAGATATTTATTGCTGCAGGTGAAAACGATCCGATCTGTGCACCTCAGGAGACAAAGGAGCTTAACGAGCTGTTGGAGGGAGCGGGAGCTAGTATCGAGCTGCTCTGGGAGCGTTATGGTCATCAGTTGTCCAAAAGCGAGATTGAGGCAGCGAAAGCGTGGTATGAAAAAACGTATAAGTCGTAATGGTGAGACCGAGAATGTCCCACCAATATGCAGATATAGATAGTTAATAGTATTAGAGCTAATCCCTATTATGTTCTTTCGCGAGCATAATAGGGATTTATTGTTGTACTACATAACCGGCCTGCTCGTTTGTATATGTATACCTGTAAAGGGCGGCTCATACATTATACAAATGAGATAAGGGTGTGAGATGATGATTGTTGCTATTGTCGGTGGCGGACCAGCAGGACTGAATGCAGCACTTGTGTTAGCTCGAGCCAATCATCAGGTGCTGTTGTTTGACAATGAGAAGCCGCGTAATGCTGTAACAGGGCATATGCATGGATTTATAACGAGAGAAGGCATCGCTCCGGGGAGATTCCGTAGGCTTGCTCACCATGAGCTTCGGCAATACCCGAATGTAAAGCGCTTTGTTGTAACGATTAGTGAAGCTAAGCGTCTAACGGATGGTACATTTGTGATAACTACAAAAAAAGGAAAACAAGTTAAGGCTGAACGATTGTTACTGGCAACTGGATTAAAGGAGACGTTGCCTAGTGTTCCTGGACTATCTAGATATTATGGTAAATCAGTTTACAGCTGCCCTTATTGTGATGGTTATGAGCTGAGCGGCAAGTCATTAGCCGTTATTACGGAGAGTAGTAACGGTGTCGGACTGGCAGCGACGATTAAGCAATGGAGCAGTAAGTTGCATCTGTTTACGAACGGCAAAGGAACGCTAACGAGCACGGATCGTGAACTACTTCAGAAGCTCGGTGTTACGCTGCATACGGAACGAATAAAAGTTCTAGCAGGACAAGACGGTAAGCTGCGGGAAGTTGTACTGCAGGATGGAACCCGTATCGCTTGCGGCGGTGGTTTTGTATCGACCTATTGGCAGCATGCTGGATCGCTAGCACAGCAGCTTGGATGTAAGCTGGCTGATCATGGAGGGATATGGCAAGATGGCAAGGGTAGGACGAGTGTCGCAGGTGTATATACGGCAGGTGATGCGATGAGCATCTCTCCTGCGCAAGCTGTGCTGGCAGCTGGCGACGGTGTGAGAGCGGCAATTAGTCTGAATCAGGATGTTGCGCAGAGCCGTCTTAATGCGCATACGAAATCTCATCATATTAACAAGTAAAAAGGCATAATCTTCTCACCTTACGGTTAAGATTATGCCTCTATTACTATTCTCTATAATCTTCTACAAGCAGATCCAATGCCCCAGTCAGTGGGTCCATAATAAAGCCATGTACAGGTACATGCTTTGGAAACAGCGGATGGTTGCGAATCATCTTCACACTATGCATGACACCATGCTCTGGTGCTGTAAAGCCTCGTAAAAACTTCTCCATACGAATGCCTGAGCGCTCTAATGTTTCGATAACGAGCGGATCTACACCGCCTTCTGTAACAATTTTTTCAACCATACCTTGACTGTCCAAATTAGTCATTCCACAGCCGTGATGGCCGATAACGACAACTTCTTTAGCTTGAAGCTCATATACGGCAACAAGGATGCTACGCATCGCGGAACCGAACGGCTGCGTTAGAACAGCACCAGCGTTTTTAATGAATTTTGCATCACCATTACGAAGATTAAGAGCTTTTGGCAGCAGTTCCATCAATCGAGTATCCATACATGTAAGGATGGCGATCTTTTTTTCTGGAAACTTGTCCGTAATATATTTTTCATATTCCTTATTTTCAACAAACTCTTTGTTGAATTCCATTAACTGATTTACGATGCTCATGTTTTATTCCTCCTACTGCATTCCACAATTAAAATGAATCATATTTTCTTTTATTATTCTCTTATTTTTTATTGAAGTCAATTGCAAGCTGTCGAGAAAATGCAAAGAGATGAGCTTCCGGCCCGCTCATCTCTTATATTTTACGCGATATTACTAATAATATTTAAGCGAATTAATCCCCTAATTATGCGATAGGAAGGGAGATAATCGCGGTAGTACCTTCACCTAATGCACTTGAAAAGCTGAGTGTTCCTTGGTGATTGGATATAATTTGCTGTGTAACTAGCAGGCCTAAACCGGTGCCGCCTTGTTTATTGGTGTAGAATGGATCGCATATTCGGCTAAGCTCTTGCTCTGAGATGCCGGTACCTGTATCTCGAATCGTAATAATCAATTGCTTAGACTTAGCGTCTTCTTCGATATGAATATGCAGCTTACCACCCTCTGGCATCGCTTCTACGCTGTTTTTAATTAAATTAACGAATACTTGCTTAAGATGCTGCTCCGAGCCCTGTAGAGAAGGGAGAGCGTCTTCTGCCGCTATTTGCACTTGAATATTGTTCAATTTTCCGGAAGACATCATTAACGTAATAATATTATGAATGACATTATGAACATGAACAGGTTCCCAATGCTCAATTTGTGGCTTGGACATGCTCAAAAATTGACTTACAATCGCATCCATATGATGTATTTCTTGAATAACGAGCTCCATATGCTTTTCTGGAATATTGCCTTTAGTTTTATTGAGCGATATAAATCCTTGGACCGTCGTTAACGGATTACGAATTTCATGCGCGATGCTTGCTGCCATTTGTCCGATCGCCGACAGCTTTTCGTTGTTACGACGGAGCTCCTCGTTTTGTATGCGCTGTGTAATGTTGCGCGTAATCGAAGCAAATGCTACGACGTCTCCATATTCGTCTATGATGCCTGAAAGGGTAATGCTAACGTCTACAGGCCTCCCTGATTTGGTGTACATTACTGTTTCATAATCAGAAATACCGTTGTTGTCTATAACTTGCATCAGCAGTGAATTATAAATCTGCTGCTGATCTTTGGAATCGCGGAATAAAGGCTGCCCTAACAGTTCCTCACTACTGAATTCGAACATTTCCTCAAAAGCTTTGTTCATCTGAATAATGTTAAAGTCGAGATCCATAATATGAATCGCGTCCTTTGTATGGTCAAAGAAAGATTCCAGATACTGTTTTGTACTCATTAGCTCATAATTCGTCTGTTTGAGCTCTTCAGTGTATCGGTATAAGTTGTTGCCCATTGTATTGACTTGGGAGGCAAGCAGTCCAAGCTCATCCTTGCTGTTATGCTCCAGTGGAGTATTGAATTGATTCATCGATATCGCATTGACCTTTACCATGATTTTGGTGAGCGGTGCTGTAAGCAACTCGGCGATTAGATAGCTTCCTACGATCGTAATGAGCAGCAGCATAATTCCGATCATCGTATGGTCAAGCAACTGCTTTTTCGTACTGGACAGTAGAAGCTCTTTGTCAATCACCATACTAATGATGTACGGTTTACTTGCCTTAATTGGAATAAATGTGCGAGTAAGCCGTTGATCATCATATTCAAAATTAGAAGTTTGAAATTCGTTCGTTTCAAGTGCTTGATTAACGAGAGCTAGATCTTTTTCGACATTACTATAGTTATAAGACCCAAACATAACATCACGAACGTCCAGATTATAAATCGGCTGGCCCTGCTTTAGCTTAATAATTTTTTCTTTCCCAAAAAACTCTGGATCGAAAGCAGTAATTTCTAGTAGTGTTTCATTCTCTTTTAGCAGCTCTTGTATAATGTTTTCTTTCCCATTGACATAACCACTAGGAAAGGATTGGTCTGTATTAATTATCGTGTTAATCATATAGTTTGTTTTGCCAGAGTAATAATAGCCCCACTTATTAACTTTGGACGGATCTGACACCGCAAAGTTAATAGGACCAGCATAGAAATTTTCGGATCGTTCTCCTTGATCAACAGAAACAGGGCGCAAATTTATAACGTCCTTCAATGCAATATCCCAATAATCCCATGTTTTTGAACGCAAATTGATCTCATCGGGATTCGAAGATAATAGAGTTACAAGCTCGTTATCTTTTAGTACCCATAGCGTAATATCAGTGACTCCTACATCATCTCTAGCTTGCTCTAGCTGTTCTATAGAGATGTTGGAGATATCGGAGTCAAGTATTTGCTCTGCTGCAACTGCTGCAGCTTTTAGGCGATTAGCAAGCTCTTTCTCTATGCTTCGATTCGTACTTTGGATTAGTTCTATAGAAACAGCAAGCTGATTAGCGATATTAGTAATTTGTTGTTCGATATTTTCATTTTGTACTCGAATCGCATTAATTTGCGAAAAGACAACATTGAGTATAAGTACGACGGATACGATTAGAGAGATAGCTAATGATAATTTAGTTCGTATAGACAATGAATATCCCTCCAGCTAAGAATTAGTTACTGTAAAATAATCAATTAGACAAAAGTCGACAAAATCCTTCAAATCCTAGTAAATAAGTATAATTTAGAAATTATAACATTGACAACAAGAAAATTTAGCAATAAAATAACAGTTATAAACTATATTAAAGTAAGTAGATATAATAAGTATATATGCGGAGGTTTTTACTATGACGACAAAATGGGTAGTAGACAGTTCTCACAGCTTGGTTGAATTTTCGGTTAAGCATCTAATGATTGCAAAAGTGAGAGGTGTATTTCACGCATTTGATGCAGAGATTGAAGCTGACCTTAATGATTTGACAACGGCTAGTGTTTCTTTTTCTATTGATTTAAACAGTATCGATACACGTAATGAGGATCGAGACAATCATTTGCGTTCTGCTGATTTCTTTGATGTAGAGAATACGCCGACTTTAGCCTTTGTTGCTACTTCGATTCAAAAAACAGCCGAAGGTGAATTCGATATTATCGGTAACGTTACATTGCATGGCATAACAAAGCAAGAAACATTTAAGCTTGTTTTTGAAGGCACATCAACAGATCCTTGGGGTACTGAAAAAGCAGGATTTAGTGCATCTGGTGTTATTAAACGCAGCGATTATGGCTTAACCTATAATGCAGCGCTTGAAACAGGCGGTGTTCTAATCGGGGATGATATTAAAGTTAATATTGAGCTTGAGGCACAGAAGGCTTAATTATTCGTAGAACGGATGCAGTAACGTAGTCAAGTTTGTATAAATTCTAACAGGTGGATGCGAAACGCTGCTTCACCTGTTTTTTTGTGTCGGAAAATATTTAGATTTATTCTACAATTTATAGATTGACAATAATGTTTATCCAGTGATATTGTTGTAACAGAATTTAACAATTACGAGAGGAGGGTTACGTGTGATTAACTTGCATAATTTTAATAATGTATTTATGACAGGCTTTATTCAACATCAACATCATAACGTAATCCGCGACCGTAACGTATAGTTAAGTACATACGGCGCATGGTTACGTACCGTAGTCATGCGCCTTTTTATTCACATAACGGGCTTAGTTTCGCATTTTTGCGATATTCGCCTGCTGTGAGAAGAGCATGCCTACGAAGGCATGCTCTTTTTTGCATGCTCATTTGAATTCGTTAAAAACGAGGGGTTGTTTAACAACATGCTTACTGTATTAAAAAAACTAGGATGGTTTTTCAAGCTAGAGTGGAAACGCTATACGTTAGCGATCGGCTTGTTGTTTTTTGCGGGCTTAGTTGACCTGCTTCCACCATGGTTAATTGGCGTTGTCATAGATGGAATCCAGCAGGGACAGTTTTCATCTACACAGTTTCAATGGATGATTATTGGCTGGATTGCCGTGACAATCATTGCTTATGGAATCAACTATGTTTGGCATTATATGTTGTTTGGAGGGGCATTCGTTCTAGAGCGGATATTGCGGACGAAGCTAATGTCACATTTTTTACGAATGAAGCCTTCATTCTACGAGCGGAATCGTACGGGTGATCTAATGGCACGAGCGACGAATGATCTAGGAGCGGTATCGACTACGGCAGGTTTCGGAATATTGACATTGTTTGATTCTACGATTTTTATGATTTGTATCATTGTGATGATGAGTGTAGCGATTAGTTGGAAGCTTACACTTGCGGCATTGCTTCCGCTTCCGTTTATTGCGCTAGTACTATCAATATTCGGGAAAAAGATACATCAGCGCTTTATGGAGGCGCAGGATGCATTCGGTGAACTGAATGATGATGTGCTGGAATCGATCTCAGGTGTTCGAGTTCTGCGTGCCTTCGTACAGGAAAAGGCAAGTGAGCAGAAGTTTCGTACGAAGACGCAGGAAGTGTTGGAGAAAAATCTAGCAGTCGTTCGCATCGATGCAATATTTGAGCCAGCGATTAAGATTATTGTTGGTATTAGTTACTTGATCGGAATTGGCTATGGTACGTATCTAGTATTTCATAGTGAGCTGACGCTGGGCCAGCTTATTACGTTCAATATGTTTTTAGGCATGCTGATCTGGCCGATGATTGCGATGGGAGAGTTAATCAATATTATGCAGCGGGGCAACGCTTCTCTTGACCGCGTCAATGAAACGTTAGCAAGCAAAGCTGATGTGCAGGATAAGGAGCAGACGACCGAGAAGCATCAGCCTTCTCAAGTTGCTTTCGAGCAATATTCCTTCCAATACCCAAGCTCATCAAGCACTAACTTAAGCTCACTTAGCATTCGCATTAAGCAGGGGCAAACGCTTGGTATCGTCGGTAAAACAGGCAGTGGCAAAACGACGATCTTGAAGCAGCTGCTGCGTGAATATCCGTTAGGTCAAGGAGCATTAAAGCTTGGCGAGCACAGCATTGATGAGTTAACGCTGAATGATGCGATCGGTTATGTCGGCTATGTGCCGCAGCAGCCATTTCTGTTCTCTCGCTCGATTCGCGACAATATTTTATTCGGCAAGGCGGATGCAACAGAAGAACAGCTTGAGCATGCACTCGTTCGTGCATCATTTGCCAAAGACATTCAGTTTTTGCCTGAAGGTATGGAGACGATGGTAGGAGAACGTGGGGTCGCATTGTCTGGAGGCCAAAAGCAGCGCGTAAGCATTGCACGAGCACTAATTGCCAATCCGGAAATACTGCTGTTGGATGACGCGTTATCAGCGGTTGATGCGAAAACAGAAATGGAAATTATAGATGGCATTAAGCAAGAGCGTCAGAAAAAAACAACGATCATTACGACGCACCGGTTGTCGGCCGTTCAACATGCGGACTGGATCGTTGTTATGGATGAAGGCGTTGTTGTCGAAGAAGGAACACATGAGCAGCTGTTGAAGGTCAAGGGCTGGTATAAGGAGCAGTATGATCGTCAACAAATCGAGATGGAGCTAAGCTCATAGTGGAATCGAATGGGGCAAAAGTGGAGAGGTGAATAAGCATGACGATAGAAACAGAGCAATATCAGCAGCCAGACGGCTCGGTGAAGACTGGGAAGCGACTGCTGCAGTATGGATTGCTGTATAAAAAGACGATTATTGTCGCACTCATTTTTTTGATTATTGCAGTTGGTGCGGAAATTATCGGTCCGTTAATTGCAAAAAAGATGATCGATGAGCATATTACAGGCATTAACAAGACATGGTATTACGTGGAGGAAGGAACGGCTAATGCTGTTCCATATCAGGATCAATGGCTTGTCCGCGAAGATAAGCTTGACCCGAATACAGCTGCTCTAGGCAGCATGGTGTTTGAGCAAAAAGGATTAACCTTTTATATGATTAATGAAGGTGCAGCAAGTGAGCAAGGCGTTGCATTAACGAAGGAAGAGCTTTATCAGTTTTACAAGCCGGAGATCGCACCTATTCTACGATTGTCAGGAATTTACTTGGTGCTGCTCGCGGTGGCGGCGATCTTCGTCTATGCACAGCGCATACTACTGCAAACAGCTGCGAATCGTATCGTACAGAAGCTGCGTCATGACGTCTATGCACATACGCAGAGATTGCCAGTTAAGTATTATGACCACTATGCAGCTGGCCAGATCGTATCACGCGTAACGAATGATACGGAAGCGATAAGAGAGTTATATGTTGGTGTTATCGCGAACTTTAGTATGGGGATCGTTTATATTGTAGCGATATTCGCTGCGATATTCGCTATGGATGTTAAGCTTGGCCTGATTACATTGCCGCTTATCCCGATATTATTGTTATGGATCTATATCTATCGCCGCTATGCAGCGAAGTACAATCGAGTGCTACGCGCAAAGCTTAGTGAAATTAACGGCAACGTTAACGAATCAATTCAAGGGATGTCAATTATCCAAGCGTTCCGAAAAGAAAAAGCAATGGAGAAGGAGTTCGACGAGCTTAATTCTTATTTTTTCAAATACCAGAACAAAATGCTTAGCTTAAACTCTCTAACTTCCCATAACTTGTTGAATGTACTGCGTAACATTATATACGTTGTTGTCATCGTATTGTTTTTTACCGGTCAGTTTGGAGCTGCTATTACTGTAGGCTTGCTGTTCGCATACATCGATTATTTGAATCGAATGTTCAATCCGATCGTCGGGATTGTGAATCAGCTATCTAATTTGGAAGTAGCTCGCGTCTCTGCGGAGCGAGTATTCAAGCTAATGGATGAGCCTGGCCTAGATGTTGATAATCAATCGATGCCTCGATACAGGGGCGATGTTGCGTTCGAGAATGTTACTTTTGCCTATAAGGATAAAGAATATGTGCTTAAAAATATTCAATTCTCTGCTAAGCAAGGTGAGACGATCGCGCTCGTCGGTCATACAGGCTCTGGTAAGAGCTCGATATTGAATTTATTGTTCCGCTTTTATGATATTGAGGAAGGCAAGATTACGATCGATGGCGCCGATCTACGCAACTTTTCCAAGCAGCAAATTCGTGAGCATATGGGAATTGTTCTTCAGGACCCGTTCCTTTTCACGGGAACGATTGCTTCCAACGTTAACTTGAACAATCCAAGCATATCAAGAGAACGTGTTGAGCAGGCATTGAAGGATGTAGGAGCCTATGATATGTTCATGCAGCTGCCTAATGGCATCGATACGGAGGTTATTGAAAAGGGAAGCACGCTGTCAGCCGGTCAACGACAGCTGATATCCTTTGCAAGAGCACTTGCTTATGATCCTGCTATTCTAATTCTCGATGAAGCGACTGCTAGCATTGACACGGAAACAGAATCGATTATTCAAGCTGCGCTTGAGGTGTTGAAGCGTGGACGCACGACCTTTGTGATTGCGCATCGATTGTCGACTATACGGGCAGCAGATCAAATTCTTGTGCTTGATCGCGGTGCTATCGTTGAGCGGGGCGACCACGAACAGCTTATGGAACAAAGAGGAAAGTATTATCTAATGTATCAGCTTCAAGCTGGTACTGGGGCGGTAACAGCCTAATCGTGCGAGTTCAATTATTATGAAAAGCTGCAATCGGTACGTTTGAAACTAAACAACCGTTTGCAGCTTTTTTTGTATGTCGCATACAGTTGTGAGTTGTGAATGTATTGTGAAACTTAGGTGAAAGTAGTTCTATAGTCAAACTATTAGATGATAGAATAGTTTTATTGTGAAACTATTAATGGGGAGGTGAAAACATGTCTAATATGACTGAAATTGTTGATCGCTATGAACGCGCTACATATATGATTAATCGCAGATTAAGCAGCAAGGTCAGGGAAGTGTTGCCTAGTGATATTACTCCTGAGCAGCTATTTATACTACGTTATTTAAAGCGCAATGCGGATGTAAGCTCATCTGAGCTGTCAGATTTGTTGTGTGTAGGGAAGAGTACGATTTCTTCTATTATTAATCGTATGGTGAATAAGGAGTATGTTGAACGGATTCCAAGCCAAGAGGATCGTCGGGTCGTATATTTATCGCTTACAGAAGAAGGCAAGCGACAGCATGATAGTGTTGAACACGACATTTACAATATTATTGAACCTTATATCAATAAGATCGGTGAAGAAAAAGCATTCGAATATATTGCTGTGTTAGAGCATATTACGGAAGTGCTGATGATCGATATAGAATAGGAGGCATTGGCTTGAAAGGAATACTGAAATTTAGATGGCTTGTTATAGCGTTATGGCTTATTGTTGCGGTTGGATTGTTTGTCGCAGCACCTAATCTTGCATCGCTTGTTAGAGAAAAAGGTGAAATTACTGTACCTGAGCAATATTCTTCCTGGCTTGCAGCGAAGCTGATTGAAGAAAAGAGCAATGATGCTGACGCTGGCAATTCTACTGCACTTGTGTTCCATCAGGAGGGTGGATTGTCTACTGCTCAGCAGGATGAAATTCAATCAGCTCTTGCATTGCTTGAAGAAAAGAAGGACCAGCTCGGAATTGCCTCTATCACGACATACTTTGATAATGAGGAATTAAAGGATCAGATGTTAGCCGAGGATGAATCAACGATGATTGTCCTTTTGGATGTGCAGATGAACGGAAGAGAAATGGATGAAGTGGCTGATCAGCTGTATGAAGCGATTGGATCCATTGAAGTGGAGCATTATTATACAGGCAGCTGGCTTATTAACCAGGATGTTCTATTAAGCTCTGAGGAAGGGCTTAAGCGTACGGAGCTCATTACGGTTGGTTTTATCCTAATCGTGCTGTTTTTAGTGTTCCGTTCTGCAGTTGCTCCGATTGTACCATTGTTGACGGTTGGACTTTCATATCTCGTGTCACAATCGATTATTGCTTTTTTAGCCGATCAGATAGACTTTCCACTATCAACTTTTACACAAATTTTCATGATGGCAGTAATGTTTGGTATTGGAACAGATTATTGTATTCTGCTAATTAGCAGGTATAAGGAAGAGCTAGGCAAGCATGGAGATAAGCAGGAGGCAATCCTAACAACTTATCGTACAGCTGGTAAAACGGTGCTTGTATCGGGAATAGCTGTACTTGTAGGTTTTAGTGCAATTGGGTTCTCGACATTTATATTGTACCGCTCTGCCGTAGCGGTGGCAGTCGGCATCGCAGTTATGCTAGTTGCGTTGTATACAGTTGTACCATTTTTCCTTTATACGCTTGGCAATAAGCTGTTTTGGCCGGCGAAAGGAAAGCTGGATCATGGCAAGAGCAAGCTTTGGGATAAGGTTGGAGCATTTTCGCTAAATCGACCGATGGCTGCATTATTAATTGTAGCTATTATTATCGTGCCGCTATTATTAACGAAGGATGATCTCGTTTCGTACAACTCGCTCGATGAAATTGGGGAAAAGTATGATTCCGTAAAAGGCTTTAACCTTATCGCTAACAATTTTGGTCCTGGTGAGGCAATGCCTACGACGGTTGTTGTAAAAAGCGAGCAGGCTTTTAATACTTCAGAGGGCATGGCATTTATTGAAAAGGCATCACGTGCTTTGCTGGAGAAGGACGGTATTGCTGGCGTTCGAAGTGCCACTAGACCGTTAGGAGAACCACTGGAGGACTTCTTAGTCACTGATCAGGTTGGTCAGCTTGAGGAAGGTCTCTCGCAAGGTCAAGAGGGCTTACTTGAAATTCGTGATGGATTAGCAGAAGCAGAGCAGGCATTAGCAGAAAATACGCCACAGCTCGATGCTGCTATCGATGGAGCTCAGCAGTTAGTCTCTGGAAGCAAGCAGCTGCAAGCTGGAGTTAATGAGCTGTCGGCTGGCTTAACTGAGATTAGCACGGGAATGAAGCAAGGAGCATTGTCTGCTGAGCAGCTGGAAACCGGCTTGGAGGAGCTTGAACAGAATGCGATTAAGCTGGCATCTGCTAGCGATGAGCTATTAAAGGGCTATAAAGAGTTGTACGCTGGTGCAGAGCAGCTATCTAGCGGTTATTCAGAGATTGCCAAGCAGCAGGCAGCACTTGCAACTGGACTTTCTGGCGTTGATCAGGGGATGGAAGCTTTGCAGCAGCAATACCCAGAACTAGCTAATGATCCGACTTACTTAACGCTAGTTGCTTCGATTGAGCAGCTTTCAGCAGGGGCAACAGCATTGAACTCAGCGATCACTGAACTGAATCAGGGACTGGATGGGATGCTGAAAGGCTTTGCTTCTGCGAATGCAGGTCTTGCAGAGGCTAGCAGTGGCCAGCATGCATTCTCAGAGGGGATGAAGCAGGTTGCAAGTGGAATGAGCGCTTTGCGACAAGGGCTTGAACAGCTAGCAGCAGGTACAGCGCAAGGCAGTGCACAAGCGCCGCAGCTGTCCGTTGGTCTAGGCGGAATTGCAGAAGGCGGGGTAGAGCTACAACAAGGCTTCGTTAATATTCAAGATCAGCTTGTGCAGTTGACCGAAGGGCTTGCACAAAGTGTTGATGGACTAGGACAGGTGACGGATGGTTTCGGTTCTGCGGAAGACTACTTAAAGGGGCTAGTGAGTTCTCCAGATAAACAGCTTGCTGGTTGGTATATGCCGCAAGAAGCAATTACAAGCGAAGAGTTTATTCCAGTTCTCGATCAGTACATGTCTGAAGATCGAACCATTATAACATTTGATGTAATTATGAAAAACAACCCGTACGCTCTTTCATCGATTGAACTTATTGATGATATATCGATGGTTGTTACGGAGCAATTGACTGGATCCGCTCATGAGGGAGCAGACGTTCAGGTTGGCGGCGTCACAAGTATGAACAATGACTTAAAGAACATGAGCAGCAAGGACTATACAAGAACGGTAACGTTAATGCTTATCGGAATATTTATTATATTATTGCTACTATTCCGTTCCGTTGTTATTCCAATCTATGTTGTCGCTTCATTGTTAATTACGTATAGCACATCACTTGCCATTACAGAGCTAATATTCGTAGACATAGTTGGTCTTTCTGGTATAAGCTGGGCTGTTCCATTCTTCGGCTTTGTGATGCTCATTGCGCTTGGCGTAGACTACAGTATATTCTTAATGGATCGTTTTAAGGAAAATTCTGACATGTCGCCTACGGTTGCGATCCATGAGGCGATGAAGAGCATGGGCTCAGTCATTATGTCTGCTGCGATTATACTAGGTGGTACTTTTGCCGCGATGCTTCCATCAGGTGTAATGAGCTTGCTTCAAATTGCTACCCTAGTGCTATGCGGACTTTTCCTATATGCTCTAATTATGCTACCATTGTTTATACCTGTAGCAGTTAAGCTGTTCGGGAAATATAACTGGTGGCCATTTATGAGTAGAAAGTAGAGCGTAGAGAGGACAGCGAACATGAAGGATATTATGGTTGTATTTACTGGGGGAACGATAGGGAGTACGAAGCAAGGAAGCTCTGTTGATGTGAATGCTTCTGGCTCCTATATGATTATAGATCAGTTTAAGGAGCAGTATGACCTTGATGTATCAATGGAAACGATACAGCCAATCAATATATTAAGTGAAAATCTAATTGCTCAGCAATGGCTTAGCCTTGCTGAGCAAATCAAGCAAATTCCGCAGGATCAATATAAAGGAATTATTGTAACGCATGGATCAGATACACTTGCTTATTCAGCAGCCATGCTTGGATTCCTACTGTCACATACTCGCATTCCAATTGTGCTGATCGCTAGTAATTATCCGCTAGAGGATGAGCGCGCGAATGGTCTTCGTAATTTTGGTGAAGCAGTCCAGTGGATTATGAAGGAAGCTCCTCCAGGTGTTTTCGTTGTTTATGAAAATAACCGCGGTGACAGTCAGCTGTATCTTGCGACACGATTGATGCAGTGCGAGGCATTCACCGATCAATATCGCAGCCCGTATGAGCTTACACTTGGTCAACTGAAGCAAGGAAAGCTTGCGTGGAGCGATGATCCGCGTAACCCAACGTTGCAGCAGCTGGTTCCAGTTGTTAATCGTTGCTCGGCTAGCATAGAGCAGGTTACAGAGCTCGCTGATCAGATCATGTATATTAAGCCGTTTCCAGGTCTTAACTACGAGCTGTATCAGTGGGGCAGCAATAAGCCAAAGGCGATTGTGCATGATCTGTATCACTCAGCTACAGCTTGCTCGTTAGATAGCGGTCCGTATTCTTTGCCGGTGTTTATCCGCAGATGCCGTCAGCAGGGCATTGATGTCTATCTTACACCTGCTAAGCGTGCAGAGGATGTTCAATATGCTTCAACTGCTAAGCTGTTCGAGGCAGGTGCTGTTTTACTAGGGGGAATGGCTCCTGAGGCAGCAATGGCTAAGCTTATGCTAGGCTATACGATGTTGCCAGAGCACGAGGATATTGTTTCTTTCATGACGGAAGAAGAGTTATATCATGAGCTTCACCGCACGTATCGATAATAAAAAATGGGTGGTCCAGAAATCAGTTTTCACTGAGCTTCTGAACCACCCATTTTGCATATATATGATCTAATAGATGATAATTATTGACTAGACGTTTCTTCGCCTTCCTTTAGCGGGAGACTATTGACATAGCTGTCGGACAGCTGCAGTAGCTCTAGTGCGCGTTGAAATTCATCTTCGGTTGCAGCTCCGTTTTCTACGCTTGTTCCAGATAAGGAGTAATGCTTACCATCAGAGTAGCCGCTTCCTGACAGGAATAGCTCTTCACTTGTAAGGAATGAGCCAGTAGGCAAATAATAGCGTTGTGGAAGCAGATTTTCATATTGGTTGAAAATATCTTGGCCAAAGTGCAGCTGATCATCCAAGCTAATTCCTAGTAAGTTTGCAATCGTAGGCATGATGTCAACCTGACCACCTGTTTGCTCAAATACTTTTGGTTCAGTAGCCCCTTCGTTAATGACAACAAGAGGAATGTTAATCATATCCGTATACGTGTATTCACGTCCGTAAATTTCTTCCATAAGCCCTAGCTCATTGGAATCTAATGAATAGATCGGTAAGCCAAGATGATCACCATATAGCAATATTAAGCTGTCATCCCATAGCCCTTTTTCTTTCATATTATCAATAAAAAGACCAAGTGCCTGATCCGCGTAGTTCTGCGCGATAAGATAATTACCCACTAATGTTTTTTGGAATCGTTCTGGCAACGTAATAAGCTGTTTATCTTCAGGCATTGTGTAAGGATGATGAGCAGTCATCGAAATAATATGAGAGTAGAAAGGTTGTTCTGCCGCATCCATCTCTACTAATTTATCAAGTGTTTTACGATACAGTACATCATCTGAAGCTCCGAAGAAGACAGTATCCTCTTCACCGAAATATTTCGTATCATAATAATTATTAAAGCCTAACGATTCATATAGCTCGCCGCGATTCCAAAACTCAACGACATTTGTATGGAACGTAGCCGTATCATATTGATGCTCTTCTAGTAGCTTAGGTAAGCTAGGCAGCTCACGATCAGCATACATTTGCGTTGCAGCACCTCGTGAAGGAATATAAAGTGAAGTGTTCACGACATATTCTGCATCTGAAGTGTTTCCTTGCCCAACTTGCTGATAAAATTTATTAAAATAGAAATGTTCATTAACAAGTTTGTTGAAATTAGGTGTGATTTCCTGACCCTCAACTGATAAATTAACTAAGAAGTTTTGGAAAGATTCCATTTGAATAATGATGACGTTTTTTCCAGCAGCCGTTCCGTATAAAAATGGTTGTTCTACGGGCTGGATTTTTTTGATTTCATTAATTTTTTGCTGCGTTATCGCTTCTGGCTCTACAAATTCCTGTTCCTTGTTAGAAAAGATCATGTAAGCTTCATAATTTAGAATGCCCATTTGCTCAGCTTTTACGATTTCATTCATACTAGCTTGGTTTGGCAAAATATTGAACAGACATACAATTAAAGAGACAGAAAGAATAGATAAAGCAACTTTTTTACTACTAGGCTTATTAACCTTCATTTTCCAATTCATGTCACCTTTTTTCTTAATAAGTAGAAAGGCAAGAATAACGACGTCTACAAAGATGAATAAGAAATAAGGATCTAATAAGGAAAATACACTGTTTTTAACTGCGGTAACCTGATTAACTTGTGCGAGCGCAAAGTAATTTACGATGACACCGTAATACTTGTAATACATAATGACAGCAAATAAAATAGTGGTCAAAAGCAAATTCGCAATTAAGTAATAAAGAATTTTTCGTTTTTTAGCGAATACTTCGATAAAGCAAAAGACGATTAAAAAGAAAGGCAATTCCTTAAGCAAAAGTGTCCAGGACATTCCATTTTCAAAAATAACCATCCAAGCTAATGCGCTCTTTAGCAGCATGATGAAGGAAAAGAATAAGATTGGCTGCACATTAAGAAGACGTTTATAGCTATCGTTTAACACTATACATCCTACCCTTCGTATCTATATATATTCATGAAAGCTATATTGATGATATAATGAATACTTATCTATTATGCTAATATAAAGGTTCAATGTCAAAATCTAAAAAACTGTAAAATGCACATATATAACCAATGCGTGTCAGTTAATTTCAATGTACACTGTACTTTTCTTTCTTGTGCTCAGCTTTACGGTCATTTTTTAAGGAGGCAATTCATTTATTATGAAAATAGGAAAGCTATTATTATTTGTTCTATCACTTGCACTGCTTGTTATATTAGTTGTTTATTTTGTTAATCAAAAAGATGAGCAACAAACACCAGATGTAAGTGTAACTCAACCTAGTGATACTAAAGATAACGAAACAAATCCACAAAATGTTTCAGAAATTGATGAAAATTTAACAAATGATCCAGAAAATTCTTCCGGTGAAGAAGAGCCAATAGACACGATGGAGCCAACACCATCAGCTTCACCAACAGTAGAACCGGATACGGATGCGAAAAGCGTTAGCGTAATTGTTAATCCGGATTACAAGCTGCCCGATAATTATGAGCCGGAGGATCTTGTATATCCCGATGTTCGATTTATCTTTGATGAGAAAATAGAAAAACGCATGCTTCGTAAGGAAGCGGCTGAAGCGCTTGAGAAAATGTTCGAGGCTGCGGAAGTGGACGGTATCTATCTTGCTGGTGTATCTGCCTATCGCTCCCATAGTACGCAGACAGCCTTATTTAACCGCTATGTAGAACGAGACGGATATGAAAAGGCTAAAACGTATAGTGCTGAGCCAGGAACAAGCGAGCATGAAACAGGATTAGCGATAGACGTAACGAGCAGTGATGGAAAATGTGCTGCACAGGATTGCTTCGGTGGAACAGTAGAAGCGGTATGGTTAGAAAACAATGCAGCAGATTATGGTTTTATTATTCGTTATCCAAATGGTAAGGAGGAGATCACGGGATATAAATATGAGCCATGGCATATACGTTATGTTGGGGTCGAACTTGCTAAGCATATTGATGAAGAAGCATTGACTTTAGAGGAATACTATAATGTAAGCCCGGTTAAACGTTAAATGAGAGTTCCGACTTTGATCACGAAGTAGAACTGAACGTTTATTCGCCATCGAATATTGAATTCAGCTGGGCTTTCCGATGCTTACGTACCAATTACGTACGCTCTGCTTCTCATGCCCTAGCTTTATCCAATCTTCTCGGTGCTGAAAGTTGAACGTTTTGAATTTGCATTAAAAAGTACATGAAAGTTGAAGGAGAATAGGGAATGATCATATGGCAACAGGTTTATTTAATCGTTACGATTCTTAATATATTGCTTGCTATGGCCATCATTTTTCTAGAGAGGCGCAATATTAGCTCGACATGGGCATGGATCATGGTATTATTTTTTATTCCTGTACTTGGCTTCGTGCTGTATCTTATTCTCGGGCAAAAATTCAAAAAACGTAAGCTTACGAAGCTTCTTGGCATAAATCCAAGTATGATCAATGATCTTATTGTGGAGCAGCATCGGCGCTTAAACTGTGGAGATATTGATTTTGCAGGACCGGAGGTAGAAGAATATGCTGACTTAATTTCGATGAATTTAACAACGGCGTATTCGCTGTTTACCTCTCACAATAAGGTAAATATTTATACGGATGGACATGAGAAGTTTGATGCATTAATTGAAGATATTAAACAAGCGAAGCATCATATTCACCTCGTTTATTATATTGTTCGTGATGATGAGCTTGGCCGCAGACTCATGCGAGCACTTACTATGAAGGCAAAAGAAGGAATTAAAGTTCGTTTTTTGTATGATCATATTGGTAGCTCGAATTTGCCAAAGAAATTTTTTAAGGAATTTCGCGAGGCGGGTGGACATGAAGCTGCGTTTTTTCCTTCACGCATCCCATATCTAAACATTAAAATTAACTTCCGTAACCATCGTAAGCTCGTTGTTATTGATGGTCAGATCGGCTATATTGGCGGGTTTAATATTGGTGATGAGTACTTGGGATTGAACAAGCACTTTGGTAACTGGAGAGATACGCATTTGCGCATAAAAGGGGAAGCTGTGTTGCAAATGCAGGCACAGTTTATGATCGATTGGAATATCGCATCGAACGTGAACCTTGCTTATCATGCAACGTATTTTCCAGAGCCACCTAAGGATTGCACGAATCATATTGGCATACAGGTCGTTGCAAGCGGTCCAGACTCAGAGTTCCAGGAAATTAAAAATTCTTATATTAAAATGATCTATTCAGCGAAGCAATCTGTGCTGCTCCAAACGCCTTATTTCGTACCAGACAGCAGTTTGTTGAATGCATTAAGGACAGCCGCGCTATCAGGGAAGGATGTCCATCTCATGCTACCGAGTAAACCGGATCACTTTTTTGTGTTTTGGGCGACTCAGTCGTATTTAGGGGAATTGCTTTCATGCGGGGTGAAGGTGTATCTATATGAAGCGGGCTTCTTACATGCGAAAACATTGGTTGTCGATGGTAAAGTAGCATCAGTAGGAACAGCAAACCTTGATATCCGAAGCTTTAAGCTTAACTTTGAGATGAATGCCTTTATTTATAATAAGGAGGTAGCAGCAAAACTCGAAGCGATCTTTAACGAGGATGTTAACGTATCACATCTGCTGACGCTTGAGGAATACGAGCGTAGACCGTGGTTTAACCGTTTTAGAGAATCGATCTCTAGGCTACTTAGTCCGATATTGTAGATAATACCCATTAAAACTGTCTCTTTCGCCGTATAGATAGGCAAAGAGGCAGTTTTTGTGCTATTTCCTGGGAAATGGTGTCGAAATGTTGAAGGGTAGACGTGTAAAGATTGACTGTATTCCATATTAGATTTATACTAAATCTAATATTTTGAAAGGCGGCATTGCTATGGCTCAAAAAATTAATTTAACAGTACAGCGTCGTGCAATTCTTGAAGTTGTTCAAGAATCTCATGATCATCCGACAGCAGCCGATATTATAGAACGGTTACGCGATAAAGGCTTTAACTTCGCATATGGAACAGTATATAACTCGTTGCGCTATTTGACGGACGTTCATTTGATTCAAGAGCTGAAGCTAGGTGAATCAGTGAGCCGTTATGATGCTCGCACGGAGGAGCATCAGCATATTGTATGTACATCCTGCGGAAAGGTAGAAGAGGTGCTTGTTGACATTCCTCAGTCATGGCTTGACCAGGTTGCTGAGCAAACGAAATACAGTATTCAGCATCCCCATATTGTAATGGAAGGGTTGTGTGAGCAATGCACGAACAAGCAGTAGACTCTGTCGCGTTTTCGTCAGAGAAAAAGCTATGTAGCTTGACGAAGCGTGTGATGATCATAAGTCCTCTTCCAGAGCGCTTGGAGAGCTTGTTTGTATCTCTTTCAAGCGCTTGCTTTGATGTGTTTTCATTGCATGAGTTTGATGAAGGCTTATTAGCATCGTTAAAGCCAGAGCTAATCGTATACGACGCTCTTCCAATGGACGATAGCTTCGCTGCTGAACCTGGACAGTTTAATCAGGATCAGACGTTGCAACGTATCGTTAATAACTATCCAATTCCACTCGTTATGTTGCTTGATGGGCCCATGTATGAACGAACAGAAGAACTTGACCTTGATGGAGTTCTGATGATGATCTGGCCTTCTCCTGTCGATCAAGTTATTGAGCATATGAATGAATTATTGGAGAATCAGTCTCGTTTTGCTAGTTTTAATGATTTGCTCGTATATAAGGATCTGAAGATTGATTTAAAGCGTATGATCGTAATGAGAGACAATGATCGTATTGATTTGACGAAAACAGAATATGATCTACTGCTGCATTTTCTGAATTCTGATGGCTCGGTTCAAACGAGAGAGCTTTTGTTAGAGATTATATGGGGGCTTCAGTTTTATGCAGGTAGCAACGTTGTCGATGTGCATATAAAAAGCTTGCGTAAAAAACTAGAGGACAGTGCGGTTGATCCAAAGTATATCGTTACGGTGCGTGGCGCGGGATATCGGTTAGCTGATCTTTAATTTAAAACATCCGTCTACATCTTTATTGGAAGATGTGAGGATCATTGTAATATTGTATACAATAAATATCGCCCAAAAGAACTTGCTCTCGAATGAGGACAGGAACTTTTGGGCGATTGTTTTAGGTAGATGAATGCAGATCGTCACCTATCGCTGTATATTGAGTGGAGATCGTCCATAGCTTAAAGATAACGCGAACAAGCGGCAACAGCTGATACAACATAAAGCTTAAAAAGGTTACCCATAGAATCGATAATGAATGGACAGATACACTAATGAAGAAGTAGCAGATAGCCAAGATGACACCGATTATCAATACTTTAGCGGTATGCTTCATTGATTTGAGTAGTGCTTGGTGTGGTGACAGCTTTGCCCCGATGCCAAGAGTGATCATATAGCACAATATGCTAATTACTGCCACCCAAAGTATATAGGCAATCCATAGCCAGCCGGATTGATCTAATATCGAAGTCAATGCAGATTGATTAGCCTTTAATGAAAACAGCGGACGCAGCAAGTAGATAAGCGGTGCGATGATTGCGAGACTCTTTAGCCAGTATACGAGCATCATCGGCTTCCAGCATAACGATATGCCTTTGCGAAATGCTGTTTGCTCTGCTCCTTGGCTCATTGTATAAAGACTATAATAGATGCCGCTTTGCATGATTGGTGTAATGATCATACGTAGCAGCAGCATTGCAGCTATACTCCATACATACGGAACGACCAAATCTGTTTTTAATACATTGAACTGATTCTCGACCCAAAACAGCTGTAGCGCTTCTGCGCTGTTTGTAATTTTTGGATAACGAAGCAGAAGAGGCGACACGATACGATCGATAATACGGTAGAGGATAAAACCCCAAAGTGCCTGATAAAAAAAGTACAGCAGCATAATATTAAAATGACGTTTCGTTACACTCCAGCCTTGTCGTAGCCTTTGCGACATATGAATACTCCTCCTCTACCAGCTTAACAATCGCAGCAGTGCATCTAGCAGCGAAGTTGCTGTAATCGTAACAGCTTTGCGCTCCTGTTCAGGAAGCTCTGCACGCATAAAGTTATTGTTTAGCTTCGTATCGAGCTTATTGCTTTGGTCAGGATCGAGTTTTATCCAAAGCAGTGGTACTTCTGATCGTTCTACAAAATGTACATTCGCCTCTTCGCCGACTTCCCAATCTTTGCGGACAATAGAGCCATTCTCATACACAAGTTCAATGGGTACCGTTCGTTTAACTGCACTGTTTTGCTTCAGCAAAATTGTGTATTCATAAATGTCCTTATTCATTTCTTGGAATTTACGCTCGTCTATTTTCGTTACGACGAGATCGTTCGTCTCGTTGGAGTATACATAACGATCAAAATAGCTTTGCCACGATTGCTGAGTAACTTGTTCAACTACCTTTTGGAAATGGGCGGTAGTCGGATGTTTGAACTGGTACACTTGGAAATAGCTGCGCAGCACTTTTGTCATTTGCTCACTACCAATTAATTGCTCCATATCAAGCAATAACAGCTTCCCACGTAAATAAACATTTTCAGCATAATGCGAATGATTATTATATTCCCATGCATTGAGTTTTAATGGTGCAGGCGCTGTAATATAACTAGCTTCAATACGATGGTTTGTTTTTAGGCCATAGGCGTGCTCCATAACCTTTTCCTCCGCATAGGAGGTGAAGGCCTCGTCGAGCCATGCTTCTTCAAATTCATTATTAGCAACGATACCATACCAATATTGATGGCCAACTTCATGTACAACAGTTCGTTCCAGCTCATACCCCGGATTAGCACTATCAGCCGCAAGTGCTGTAACTAATGTAGGGTATTCCATTCCGCCTGCCCCGGAAGCTCCTTTCGGAGGTACGACAATCGATAATGTGCTGTATGGATAAGTTCCGTAATATTTTCCGTAATATTTAAGCGCTGATTTGGCTGCATGAATATAACGTTCTGATAATGCATCATGCTCTTTATCAACGTATAGCTTAACCTTTACGCCAGGAATTCCTGCAGAGGAGAGCGATGCTTCATGCATGATAAGGTTGGGTGATGCTGCAAAGGCAAAATCATGCACATCCTCAGCATAAAAGGAAACCATTTTTCTTCCTTGTCCAAGATTGGCTACCTTTGTTTGCATTCCTGTTCCAGCGACAACATAGTGCTCAGGCACGTGAATTTTAACGCTATACACACCGAAGTTGCTGTAAAACTCAGAATTACCATGATACTGATGAACGTTCCAGCCTTCTTTCTTGCCTATTGTGTTTTCGGTTTCATAAGCTGCTACTTTCGGAAACCATTGTCCTGCCATAACGAAATCTTCTGAGTAACCCATACGAGCAAATACTTCAGGCAGCTTAACCTCGAATTTGAGGCGAATGGTCACCTCTTGTCCAGAATCAACGGGCTCGATTAGACGGAAGGTTGCTACCGTATAATCTTGATCGTTGCCATCATCAGGCGATACGAATTTGAGACGCGGAAGCAGATTTTCACCTTCCATTGTTTCTAGGCTTGTCAGCTTAATATAGCCCTCACTGTTAGCGGATGCTTGATCAGAGCGAAGCTGCCCACCAGATTCTTTCATAAAAGTCGTTTGTGGTGACTTAAAGGCATTGGCGTACAAATGCAAGTACAAATCCTTGACCTGCTGCTTGCCAGGATTGCGCCATGTTATAACTTCCTCTCCTTCCAGCACTTTAAGCTCCTCATTCAAATTAACCTGTATGTGATAATTGACAACACGATCGCTTAGAGCAGGCTGCGGCGCAATATTGCCGATATCACTGTTTATAGGTGTTGAACTGAGAGGCTTGGTCTTTTTTGAATCATCCGTTATTACGTTTGCTGTCATTGCTTCGATTACTGCAGGTGATCCTGCTCCTGCATACGTATAACCTGATTGCCATGCATGCTGAAACTGGTACGGCCAAGTAGCAAACAAGAATACGACAATAGGTAAGCCAAGTAGTAGTAATTTGTATGGCTTTTCAGACATCGTAAGATTCCCTCCCGTTGACAAGCATCTACAGCATGTATATGTTGGCTTTTCCAATAATATTAGCTAAAATAGAATTATTGTCTTTAGAGGAAGTCAAAAAGTCTGGCTTTGATGACGATGTAATGCTTCGCGGCGTATTCGACGGCGAAAATAGCACTCATCGGGAGCCTGTGGTACTCACGTACAAAGAACGTACGCTGCGTTCCTCATTCCCTAGCTTCGTGCTATTTTCTTGGTCCTGAAAGCCAAACTTTTTGAACTATTATTGGAAGTGGAAGTCAAAAAGCTTGGTTTTGATGACGGTGTGATGCGTAGCAGCATATGCGTCGGCGAAACTAGCTTTTATTGGAATATAATTTTATTGGAGGGTGTGAGAATAGTGACAGAGGATAATAATCAATCCGCACAACCAGAGAAAAAAGAAAAAAAATCTTTAGCCTTAAACGTCATTAGCAATAAGAAGCATAAAGGCTTTGGAGCTGGTTCAATTGATCTTAGCGATGTAGCTTGCGTGATCATTGATGAAGGTGTTGCTTATCTAGATGTAGGAGCTATGCATGCTAAAAGTAAAATTGAACGTGGAATTAAGTTCACTCCGAATAAAGAAGATACACCGAATCCTCGAGCATGCTGGGTCGTATGGGTAGCTGTTGAACGCTCAGAGGAAGGTGCTTATTATGCAGGCGTTACTTCTTGCGAGATGCTTATTGATAGTGAAGCAAGACGAGGATGGAAGATTCTAGCCGATCACGTCAATCGTTTGGATGCTGCGATTAAACGTAAGTACATGCTGGATAATATCGGCGAGGTTGAAAAAGCTGCACTGCGTAAACTGCTAATGGAGCATAACCAGGAGTGGTGGGAGCATTCTCCAGAGGAGCTTAAATCGTTGTTGACCAACTAAATTCAAACGTGAATCTTCTCGTGCGAAGAAGCTGTAATATGCAGCTGCTTGAGGCGCGAGAAGATTTTTTTGTTTTTTTATAAAAATGCGCAGTGGTCGCTGGGTTGAGATTCGTCTATTGTGTTGAGGGGAGGGAGAGCGAGATTATTGAGCAGGAATGGATCAACAAAATCTATACAGGTGGTGCTGCAGCCTACAAAGATTTTGTTAAAGAATATTACGAGCATGTGTATCGAACAGCCTATGCAGTACTCCATCATCATCAGGATGCTGAAGATGTAACACAGGAAGTGTTCGTTCAAATTTATCGCGCTCTCCCGGAATATCGTAATCAAGGGCTAAAGACTTGGATCACGCGCATTACGGTTAACCGAGCAATTGATGCGCGTCGTAAGCTCGCACGTCAAAAAGTGACGGTTGTGCAAGATGAACAATGGATAGAAGATCATGCGCAGCAAGCAGATTACAATGAACACTCAACAGAGCAAATAATAATGCTGCAGGAACGAAAAGAGCTTATTCAAGAAGAGCTAGATCGTGTTCCGGAGCACTATAAAGATGTCATTCATGCGTTTTATATAGATGAAAAATCGTATGAGGAAATTGCAAAAGAGCTAGGCTTAGAGAAAAAATCAGTTGAATCAAGATTGTATCGAGCAAGATTATGGTTGAAGCGGCATTGGCGAAGGGAGGACTTTGAGTGAAGGAAGAAAAGCTGCATATTACAGATGAAGAGATGCAAATGTACGTGCAAGATAAGCTGCCAAATGCTCAGCGCCAGCGTGTTGAGCTTGAAATTCAACTATGCGAGGCTTGTCTTGAGCGATTTATCTATTGGACGAGTGTTGAAGTGCCTCCGTATCTTCCTTCTGCTGATGCTGCTGCGGAGCAGATCGTAAATGCGATCGAGACAGAGCGAATCCAGAAAAAGCACAGATGGATTCAACGTCCTTTGGCTCAAGTTGCTATTGCAGCGTCGATAACGCTACTGCTTGTCGGTACTGGTGTCATCGGAGCAATCTCCAGCACAATGGTGCAGCTGGAAGAAGGGGGCGAACAGCCGCAGACTGAAGAGTCGGATCAATCCCATATGCCGCAATCTGAGCAGTGGCTGGATAAAGCAACTCAATGGCTTCAACAAATACAGGAACGTAGATTTGAATAATTAGCATTTAATATAGAGGAGAGTGAAAATAGGATGGAAGCAAAAAGTCCGTTGGTAGCATTTTTGCTATCGTTTATTCCTGGCTTTGGGCATTTGTATATTGGGAGAGTCTTTCGATTTTTACTTTATGCGGGAGGTTTTTTTGGACCGCTCGGTCTAGTGTTTCTAGTATTAATAACGGGAGGTGATGTGGATGGTGACGCATTAGCCGTAGCTTTAATTATCTCCTTTATCTTCGCGGTATTGAATATGCTTGATATGGTGATCACGATTGCAAATGGAAAGCATCGGGCATTTCGTCCTCAAGCCTTGGTGCAGAACGGATTAGTAGTGGAGCCTGATCCTTTATATGCTGTAGAACAGCAGGAGAGAACAAAGATGATGATGCTGTCTATATGGCCAGGGCTAGGTCATATGTACATGGGATTGATGCAGCGGGGAATTACGCTGATGATCACGTTTATCGGAAGCTTTGGCGTAGTGCTTTTTGTTGCAATTGTGCTGAGAACACCAAGTATCTTGGTGTTATGGCTTGCGTTGCCTGTTATATGGATCTACAGCATGTTCGATGCCATGTCATTGCTTGGCCGCAAGCAGAAAGGCGAACAGCTTGAAGATCAATCAATGTTTGCGCATGTAGAAGAACATCTGGCAAGTGGGAAAAAGAATAAAGCTGCCGCAATGATTTTATCTATTTTCCCGGGTGCAGGACACTTATATCTTGGCTTGCAGCAGCGGGGCTTACAGCTAATGGGCTTATTTCTTATTAGTGTGTTTATTATGGATCAGCTTCGTCTATCACTGTTTTTATTTTTGCTGCCGCTGCTATGGTGCTTTGCTTTCTTCGATGTGATGGTACAGCTTCGCAAGCTAAGCGAGCATGGACTGCGGGATGAGCCGTTTGTCGTATCCTTTATGCCGTATCAGCGCTGGATCGGAGCTGGTTTGCTGCTTGTTGGAATTTATTACTTGCTTGATCGTATTGCGCAGCAGCTGATTCGAGATAAGTTTCAGGAGCTGTGGAGTCAATATGTTGAATTCAAATATATGATTCCGACGATCATCATTGCATTCATTCTTATATTGTTTGGTATCAAGCTGTTGTTCGGCACGACAGCACCAGGCAAAAGGAATGAAAGGGAGGAATCATAATGCAGCAGGCTTACAACCATCCCTACGAAGATTCGCTTAAAACGGAGCGAAAGGTGTGGAAAATCGGTACGTATTCAATGGGCCTAACACTTATTGGCATCGGCTTAGCGTTCGCTGCATCGCTATGGCAGGATACAACAGCTTACGAGCTGCTGCTATGGCTTGCACCAATCGTATTTATTGTGCTTGGTATTGAGATGTTAATCGTACATTCTTCGCGCTTTTCACGCAATTACAGCATTCAATACAATTGGCTTGGCGTATTTTTTGTTGGCTGTGTAGGTGCCGGAGCGCTTGTGTTGTCAGCCTTTCTTTCAACGGGAATGCTAGAAGAAGTGAATCAGATGTTTAAAGTAAAGGAATACAGTGTATATATCGAGGAAAAAGCAGAGCTGCCTCAGCAATCGATCGAGAAAATAATTGTCAGATCGGAGTTAGGCTATACGCTTGAAAAGCAAGCAGGATTGAACGAAGTTTCATTGCTAGGTACGGTTCAATATGAAGCAGAACATCGAATCCAGCTTTCCGAGCAACAACTGCTTAAAACGAGTCAGATTGGACACATATTATATATCTTTATCCAAGGGATTGAATATGATAACAATACGTTTGCGTCTTCGTATGTGAGGAGCCAATTAGTTTTGAATGTGCCCGATCATATCGATGTGGAAGCATAATAGGTAATAAACAGGTGGAAGCCTCGCAGTATTCTAACATACTGTGAGGCTTTTTTATTGCAATGTACAATTATCCGGCTGAGATGTCTTTATATAAAAAACAGTCCAGTTCTAAAAATTTATTATTGAAAACGTAAACATGATGTGATAATATTTTATCATAATAATAAATTATCATCTTGATACTAAATTATCGAATTGAAAGGGGGATTACATGAGTCACCGTAATCGTCATATATTAGAAAGCTACTTTCCGATCGCTTCATTCATTGCATCGATTGTTGGACCGAAATGTGAAGTGGTTATTCATGATATCGAAGATCTTGAACATTCCATCATTCATATCGAAAACTCATACATTAGCGGACGTAAAATAGGTGATGGCTCAACGGATCTAGTATTAAAGTTGATTCAAGACAAACGTTATAAAGAGTCCAATTATATCGCAAATTATGAGGCGAAAGGCCCGAATGGTCAAACATATCGTTCATCTACTTACTACATTAAAGACGAGCAAGCTCAACTTGTTGGGCTAATGTGCTTGAACATTGATATTACGCATCTTGAGGTTGCCGCGAGCTGGATTCAGGATATCTTAAATGGAGGCCAATTAAATCCAATTTCTCCGTTTGAAGTGTCATCTCAAGAAAAACCTAAGCAAGCTTCTGAATATTTGCAAGGCAATGTTGACGAGATTATTACTCATATTATTGAATCGGCTGTTGGTCAATTGCAGATACCACCAGAACGGCTTTCATCGAATGAGAAAATCGAACTGGTTAAACAGTTGAACGAGCAAGGGGTCTTTCTATTAAAGGGAGGCGTCATGCAAGTGGCTAAGGTATTGAATGTATCTGAGCCAACCGTCTATCGCTATATACAAAAAATAAAAGACTAGCATGAGGAGGGATACGCGGGTGGAGCATTTATTTGATAAAAAAATAAATCGTAGAGGGACCTACAGTGCCAAATGGGATGGCACTGCATCAGCATACGGCGATGATGTCATTCCGTTGTCAGTAGCGGATATGGATATTCAGGTTGCGCCTACTCTGCTATATAAAGGTGTTCAGGCCGTGCAGCATGGAGTCTTTGGTTACTCAGAATTAGATGAATCCTACTATAGGACAGTGAAGCTATGGATAGAGCGTCGGTATCATTGGCCTATAGATCAAAATTGGATTGTCTTTTGTCCACGAATTGTTCAAGCGGTTTCATTAATTATTCAAGATTTTACTGCGGTAGGCGATACCGTTATGATCCATACGCCTGCATACCAACCGATCGCTCATGCAGTAGAGGTAAACGGTCGTCGATTAATTGAAAGTCCTTTAATATTGACGGATCATCGATATGAAATTGATTTCGTAGATATGGAACAGAAAATGAAATCAGGGGTGAAGATTCTATTACTATGCTCACCACATAATCCAACTGGTAGAGTGTGGACGAAGCAAGAGCTAATGAAAATAGGTGAACTTTGTGTAGCCTATAATGTGCTTATTGTGTCCGATGATATCCATGCTGATTTTATTCGAGATGGACATGAGCATACGATCATCGCTACATTAGGCTCAGACATTGCCCAGCAAAGCATCATCTGTACATCTCCAGGAAAAACATTCAATCTGGCGAGTATGGAAATTGCAAACATCATTATTCCTAATGACGACTATCGTCAAAAGTTCCAAAACAGCTTGCTTAAAGCAGGTATTCATAATCCAACATTTTTAGCTCCTTTCTTATTAAAAAGCGCCTATACAGAATGTGACGATTGGCTTGCTGCTTTACTAGGCTATATTGAGTCCAACATAAGCTGGGTCGAATCATTTATATCTCAGCATATGCCGAAGCTTCACGTTATTCCTTCCGAGGGTACCTATGTCATCTGGGTAGATTGCAGAGAGCTGAAGATGAATGACGAACAGCTTAAAGAATGGCTCATTCATAGTGCACGTGTAAGCGCAAGCATGGGAAATTCCTTTGGAGCAGAAGGAAGTGGCTTTATCCGTCTGAATGTAGCAACACGACAAGAGCTGTTACGGGAGGCATTAGAACGAATTAAACTTGCATATGACAAGATCACATGTACAACAGGTGTTTAATACTATTTTGAGGTGATACAACATGAAAAACTCTAAAGAGCAAGTTGTGAAAACGCATAAATTACCTTCGTTATTTCTAGCTGTACTTCCGATTCTAGTTATGATTGTGTTGCTGTTTGTCGGTTATGTTGGATACGGTATGTCTGCCGAACCGATCATTATTATATCAGCAATTGTTGCGGGTCTTGTTGCATTGAGATTAGGATTTTCCTACGATGAGATGATGAATGCGATTGCAGAGAAGATAGGTAAGACGATGCCGGCTATCTTAATATTGATTACGGTAGGTTTTATGATTGGTGCTTGGATGATCGGTGGTACGATTCCGATGATGATCTACTACGGGTTAAAAATCGTTGATCCACAGTTTCTCGTTATTACTGCGTTACTAGTTACATCTGTTGTTTCACTTTGTACGGGTACATCATGGGGCTCTGCTGGTACGATTGGTGTCGCATTTATGGGAGTTGCGATCGCAATGGATGCGAATCTATTCGCAGTTGCTGGTGCTGTAGTTGCGGGCGCGTACTTTGGTGACAAGCTTTCACCACTATCCGATACTACTAATATTGCATCGATTGCAACAGGGGTTAATTTGTACGAGCATATTGGGCATTTGCTCTATACGACGATACCGTCTTTTATTGTGGCAGCTATTGTTTATGTAATAACAGGTATTAATTCTAGTGCAGCCAATATAGAGGTTCCTGAAAAAGTAACGTCGATCCTTAATACATTAGATACCATCTATGATTGGAATCTATTAATAGTCTTGCCAATCATTATTGTACTTGCTGGTTCAATTATGAAGCTACCGTCAATTCCAGTCATGTTAGCGGCTTCCATCCTAGCAATGTTCAATGCACTTGTATTCCAAGACTTTGCATTAGCCGACGTGATTACAGCTGTTGTAAATGGATTCGATGTGGCAATGATTCATGTAGCAGGATTAAGTGCTGATATGCTCAATGCTGATGTTACGAAGCTGCTTAATCGTGGTGGCATGAACTCCATGATGTCTACACTGCTCATTTGTTTCTGTGCGATTACATTTGCAAGTATTATGTCTTTAACAAAATCGTTAGAAGTTATTATTAATAAATTACTTCAAAAAGTTAAATCTACCGGTTCTTTGATTCTAGTAACAATCGCAACAGGATTGACGATGATTGCTGTTACTTGTAATGGTCAAATCTCTATTCTAATGCCTGGTGAGATGTTGCGTGAAACGTATATTAGACGTGGTCTTCACCCGAAAAACCTTGGTCGTACGGTGGAGGATTCTGCTACCATTATCGAACCTATCTTACCGTGGACAGCGGCAGGTGCTTATATGGCAGGGACATTAGGTGTAGCAACCTTGAATTACTTGCCGTGGGCAGTATTATGTTGGACAGGCATTATATTTGCAACGATTTGGGGCTTTACGGGCTTTGGTATTGCGAAGCTGACGCCAGAGCAGCAAGCAGAGATGCTGGAGGAGTATGTGGCTTTAGAGTCGACTCAAGCAGCAACTGTGAAATAAGTTTACTAGTTAAATAAATAGAAAAGGATGATTACATCATGAGTCAGACACCACAAGCGGTTTTTACTGATAAGGCACCAAAGGCAATTGGACCATATTCGCAGGCGATGAAGGTAGGCAATCTGCTAATTACTTCAGGACAGTTAGGTATTAATCCAGAAACGGGGGAATTCCCGCTAACGGTGGTAGAACAAGCGAAGCAATCGCTTGCTAATGTTAAAGCCATTGTAGAAGCTGCCGGAGCTTCTATGAGTCAGGTCGTAAAGACAACGGTATTTTTGAAGGATATGAATGATTTTGCGGCCGTTAATGAAGTATATGCAAGCTTCTTTACTGAACCGTATCCTGCTCGTAGTGCGATAGAGGTTGCACGTTTGCCTAAGGACGCGCTGGTAGAGGTTGAAGTTATTGTAGCGCTATAGAAAGAAATTGATACTCCAATGGTGAATGATTAAGCCATTGGAGTATTTTTTTAGGGCGTGTTAATTTAAGTTTAATCTCGGAAAAGTATTAAAGTTATCTGATGGTACAATAAATATAGAAGCAGAATAGATAGCATACATTATTAATTTGACTAAAGATTAGGTAAAGGAGAGGAAACGATGACAATTCATCCAGGTACAGCAAAGATTGGTTTTATCGGTACAGGTGTTATGGGAAGCAGCATGGCTAAGCATCTGTTAGATGGGGGCTATGAGGTTCATATTTATACACGTACGAAAGCAAAGGCGCAGGGTCTGCTGGAGCTCGGGATGATCTGGCATGATACACCGGGTGAGGTAGCGGCAGCATGCGATGTTGTCATTACGATTGTTGGCTATCCGAGCGACGTTGAAGCGATTTACTTGGGTGAGGGAGGCATAGTACAATTTGCGAAGTCGGGCTCGTATTTGATTGATATGACCACCTCTAGTCCTGCCCTTGCCATTCGGATTCACGAAGCGGCATCGTCAAAAGGACTATATGCACTGGATGCCCCTGTGTCGGGCGGTGACATTGGCGCACGTAATGCAGCATTGTCGATTATGACGGGCGGGGATCAAGAAGCATTCGAGGCTGTTCAGCCGCTGCTTGCACTTATGGGTAGCAATGTCGTGCTGCAAGGCGGACCAGGCGCTGGTCAACATACGAAGATGGTTAATCAGATTGCGATAGCATCAGGAATGGTAGGTGTATGTGAAGCGCTTATCTATGCTAAGCATGCTGGTCTTGATCTGAATAATGTCCTTCGCAGCATCGAGTCGGGTGCAGCGGGTAGCTGGTCGCTGAGCAACCTAGCTCCTCGCATCATAGCTGGCAATTTCGAGCCGGGATTTTATGTGAAGCATTTCATTAAAGATATGGGCATCGCGCTGGATTCAGCTGCGGAGATGGGCATCGATATGCCTGGCTTGTCGCTAGCAAAAGAATTGTACAGCCGAATAGCTGAAGCTGGCCTCGCAGATAAAGGGACACATGCATTGTATTTGTCTTGGGAATGATTCGAACGGTTTGCTATAGGAACTGAGTTATCGGACGCTTGGCTTTGGTGATACGAACCGGAGCGAAAATGTGATGAGCCCGATGCAGATCGGTAATAAAGACACACACAGGGGAGGATGCATAGTGAAGGTACTATTGGCATTTGATTCGTATAAGGGAAGTCTCGACTCTTGGCAAGTTGGTAGCATTGCTGCACGAGCGATTCAGTCGGTTGTGCCTGATGCGAAGTGTGAGGTCGTACCGATGGCTGATGGTGGCGAAGGCACTGTAGAAGCCATCGTAAGGGCTACAGGTGGCATATATGAGACGATTCGAACGAGCGGACCGATGGGCGCAGCGGCTGACACACGAGTTGGATTTGTCCGTGACAAGGAGGGCAATGAAATTGCGGTGCTTGAGGTAGCGAGCATATGTGGCTTAACGATGGTAGGAGAAGCTGAACTTAATCCGCTTGCGGCAAGCTCAGCTGGCGTTGGCGAAGTGATCGTTCAACTTCTGGATAAGGGCATTCGACGTTTTACGGTAGGATTAGGCGGCAGTGCAACGAATGATGGAGGCATGGGCTTGCTGGCAGCGCTTGGTGTAGAATTTCAAGATGAAGCTGGAGCAAGATTGGCCGGTTCAGGGAGAGATTTATTGCGTCTTGCCTCGATACAACTTAATCGTCTGGATGCAAGACTAGCAGAGTGCAGCTTGGTGATCGCCACTGATGTAAGCAATCCGCTCTGCGGACCACAAGGGGCAACGATGGTATACGGTCGTCAGAAGGGGGTTACCGTTGAGCTAGGCTATGAGCTAGATAAGGCAATGAACAGTTATGCATTGAGGTTGGAGGAGGCATTTGCTCAGTACAGTGCTCAGCAAAGGTTAGAGGAAGAGCTTGATGAATACAGTGCTCGGCAACGGCTAGATGAATCCGCTGTGCCATATGTGGGACGAGCAAACTTAAAGGATAAAGCAGGTGCGGGAGCAGCAGGTGGTCTTGGCTTTGCGCTGATGGCAGTTGGCGGAGAGGTGGTTAGCGGGGCAGACTGGATTATTGATATGACTAATCTTGAAGAGCGAGCAGCGCAAGTGGACTGGGTCATTACGGGTGAAGGTAGAAGTGATCTTCAGACACTTTATGGGAAGCTGCCACTTAAGGTAGCTCAGGCTGCAAAGCGTGCAGGGGCGGATTGTATTCTGATGTCCGGCAGCTTAGGTGACGGGATCGAGAAGTTGATGCCTCATTTTCAAGGTTGCTTTTCAATTGTGAAAGAGCCATCTGAGCTTGATTATTGTATTGAGCAGGCTGAGCCGCTTCTAGAGCAATCCGTTCGTGAAGTTTTTCGGCTTATTCATAGCATTAGCAAGAGCAAGTGATGGTTTATCTTTTGAGCCTTCTTTTATAATAGTTTTATAAGACATGCACATAGGGAAGGAAACTATCATGAACATACTAGCCTCTCACGGAGAAGCGGACGAACAGATACTTGTATATGAAACGAATACGCTATTTGACGAAAAAGGAAGCTTTCGTGTACTGCAATTTGCCGATGATGCGGTGCAGGGTGCGATTGATTTGCAGAAGCCAGAGCGCATTCTGTTTGAATATCCTCGAGCATTGATTCATCTGATGGAACATAATAGTACGCAAGAACATAACTGCGACGATATATTTGTTATTGGTCATGGGATTGGCACCTTATCCAGCTATTTCGTTAATAAAAACTGCGTGACTGCCGAAATTAATGAAACGGTTGTGCAGTTAAGTCAGCAGTATTTTGATTGGAATGGTAGTAATATATTGATTGGTGATGGACGATTGCTGCTAGAGCAGGAACAACGGCTTTTTGACTATATTATATTGGATGCCTTCACTAGCAAAGGCAATCCTTCGCATTTATCAACGGTGCAGTTTTTTGAATTAGCTCTTTCAAAGCTTAAGCGTCATGGCGCATTGCTTATTAATGTAACGAGTAAAGGTAAGCTAGATGTCAGAAGTAATGCGATCTATAACACCTTGCAGCTAATCTTCCCATATACCTATGCTTTTACACTGCATGCGGCAGAAGAACGGGATATACGCAACAGCATACTGATTGGCAGCAACAATATGATTCGTTATCGATTGCGCTGTATGGCAGGATTTGCACCCTATCATCCTGAATCAGGATATGTAATGTACGATTAGATTAAGCTAATAGGAAAGGAGTACATAATGAAATCGAATATTGTAGCTATTATTGAAGTGTTAGAGCAAAGAAATATGCCGCTGCCGCTCTTTCCAGGGCAAACGTGGAATGTATCTTTGCAAGAACAAATAGAAGCGTTGAAAAGTTTTGGTAGCAGTACGGAACGAATTACATTAATCGCCGCTCTTCATCTGCGCAACGAGAGTTTGAATCTATCGCATTCTTATGCTCAGCAGATCGAGCATGATGCTACAGGGGCTTATTGGCATGGCATGATGCATCGAATGGCAGGAGACTATTCCAACGCTAGATATTGGTTTTGGCAGGCTGGTCAGCATCCTGTTATATCGCAAGTTCAACTGCGCGTTGCGAATTGGCTTCAGCAACATTGGAACGGACAGATGGAAGAGCCCCGTATAAATGATATATTGCAATCCTTTCAACGCGGAGGCTGGAACAGTGTGCAGTTCATAGAGCTTCTGCAATTAAGCTCGATTTTACAGGAAGAGAGTGTTCGACTTCTTGAGTGTATTCAGGCACAAGAGATTGAAGTGCTGTTTCAATATACACTCGAAGCAATAGATGATTGATGACGAAGGATTACTGTTTCTTATAATGATAATGAAAAAGCTCCCCTCACCCTAGTAGGTTTCTATAAATAGACCTATTGAGGCGAGAGGAGCTTATTTGGAGTTAAATCCCTTTTATTACTAGCTGCTTTATAGTATTACTACATAGCAACTTGGTTGTAGGTCATGATCCAGATTGATCCGATAACAATGGTTAACAGGAGCAATACAGCGAAGACCAGTGAGACCAAATTATATCGTGGCTTATCCTCTTCACGAATGTGCATGAAGAATATAAGCTGTACTAGAAACTGCAGGACTGCCGTTACTAGAATAATAACGATCGTAGTGCTTTTGTTGAACATATCGTTCATTACCGCAACGAGCGGAATGATCGTTAAAACAATGGATAACACAAAACCGAGAATATACGATTTTAGTGAGCCATGTGTATGGCCAGATTCCTCATGAGAATGGTGCTGAGCTGCCATACTACATCACCTCCATAAGGTAGACGATTGAGAATACGAAGATCCACACTGCGTCCAAGAAGTGCCAGTACAAGCTGATAATGTTGACTTTACGCTTTGTAACTGGTGTGATGCCGCGTTTAGCAAGCTGAATGATAATAGCTGTCATCCACACAATACCAAGCGATACGTGGAGACCGTGCGTACCGACAAGCGTAAAGAACGCGGACCAATAAGCACTTGTGCCAATATTAGCACCTTCATGAACTAGGTGAATAAACTCATTTACTTCAAGGTAGATAAAGGAAAGACCAAGCAATGCTGAAATAGCAAGCCATAGAATAAGTCCTTTTTTATCACCTTTATTCATGGATAGAAGCGCCAAACCACTTGTAAAGCTACTTGTTAACAGAATGAACGTCGAGATAATGATTCCGTTCATTTCGATAAGTTCGGCACCAATTGGGCCACTTGCTGTATTGCCACGCAATACAACAAATGTAGCAAACAATGTTGCGAACAAAATAACGTCAGTAATCATAAACAGCCAGAAACCAAACTGCTTTAACGACTCTTGATCATGATGACCATGATCTTGTGAATGAGCATGTGCTTGTGACATTAATTAGCCCCCCTTGCTGCAGCGGCCTCGATACGTTCAATTTCTTCAACAGGTACATAGTAATCATCGTTGAAATTGAAGGAACGTGCAAGCATCGTTACGATAACGCCGGCCAGACCTAGAACAATCATCCATTTCCAATCCCATACAAAGCCGAAGCCTGCGACGAACCAGAAGCCGGACATAATAATTGGAATGCCTGAATTTTTAGGCATATGAATCGGTTCAAGAGGTGCAGTATCTGCAGCGATAACTTCTGCTGGATCTGCTTCGCCTCTTTCACGACGCTGTTGTTTTTCCCACCAGTCGTCTTGTGCAACCACTTTTGGGGTACGTGCAAAGTTGTAGAATGGCGCCGGTGAAGGAATAGACCATTCAAGCGTACGACCTTGACCCCAGTTGTCGCCAGATGTATCTTTTTTCAAGAAACGAATGCTGTGCGCGATTTGCCATACTTGGAATAGGAATGCGATACCCATTAGGAAAGCACCGATTGTTGAAACAACGTTAAGCGGCTGCCAACCCATATCGAAGTTATACTCGTTAAAGCGACGAGTCATACCCATCAAGCCAAGTGCATATTGCGGCATGAAGCACACATAGAAACCGATATTCCAGAACCAGAATGCCCATTTGCCCAAGCCTTCATGAAGCTTGAAGCCGAACATTTTTGGCCACCAATAATATAGACCTGCAAAGTATCCGAATACTACCCCACCGATCAACACTTGGTGGAAATGGGCGATCAAGAAGTAGCTATTATGGAACTGGAAGTCCGCAGGAGCTACTGAAAGCATTACCCCGGTCATACCACCAACAACGAAGCACGGTATAAATGCAATTGCCCACATCATAGGTGTTGGGAAGGATAGCTTACCGCGATACATCGTAAATAGCCAGTTGAATACTTTAACCCCGGTAGGGATTGCGATAATCATCGTTGTAACGGCGAAGAACGCATTAACATTTGCTCCAGAACCCATTGTGAAGAAGTGATGGGCCCAAGTAAAGAAGGAGAAGAAGCTAATGGACATCAACGCGAAAACCATAGACTTGTAACCGAAAATTTTCTTTTTAGAGAATGTAGCAACAACCTCAGAGAATATACCGAATGCAGGAAGTACAACGATATAAACCTCTGGGTGACCCCACATCCATATCAAGTTAAGATACATCATCGGGTTACCGCCGGCGTCAACGGTAAAGAAGTGAGCGCCGAGATAACGGTCTAAGAATAGTAGGAACAATGTAACTGTAAGAATCGGGAATGCGAACATAATCGTTACAGAAGAAGCAAGAACAGACCAAGAGAACATTGGCATTTTCATAAGCTTCATGCCTGGTGCACGCATTTTAAGAATCGTTACGACAAAGTTAATACCGGATGCTAGTGAACCTACACCTGATAACTGAATACCCCAGATATAGAAGTCCTGACCTACTCCCGGGCTACCCGTACGTTCAGATAGCGGTGGATAAGCTAGCCACCCCGCATCTGGTGAACCACCGATAACGAAGGAAAGGTTGAATAGCATTGCGCCAACAAAGAACATCCAGAAACTGAATGAGTTTAGGAATGGAAATGCAACGTCACGAGCACCAAGCTGTAACGGTACGATAATGTTGAACAAACCAAACATTAACGGCATCGCCATAAATAAGATCATAATAACACCGTGCGTTGTAAAGATCGCATTATAGTGATCAGCATGCAAGAATTCTAACTCTGGTGCGGCTAGCTGAACACGCATTAATAAGGCGTCCACACCACCACGGAAGAGCATAAGAATGGCACAGATAATGTACATAATACCGATCTTTTTATGATCGACAGTTGTTAACCAATCTGTCCAGAGCCAGCGCCATTTTTTGAAGTACGTCAGTACGAACACAATGGCTACCATTGCCAGTGCAATCGAAACCTGTGCGCCCAAAATTAGCGGGTCGCCCGTGACGAAAAACTCCGATGCAAACTCTTTAATCGTTTCTAACATCGAATAAGAACTCCTTTCATAATTTCCTTTTAGTGATGCTGATGCTCAGAGTGATCAGAACCTTCAGCGTCTTCAGAAGTTGTTGCGTGATGTGCGTGAGCACCTTCCTCGCCATCTTCAACGTATTGCATCATAATGTCGTAGAATACGTTCTCTGGGAAGCTTGAATATTGCGCAACTTCATGAGTGCCTTGCTCTTTAAGCTTTTGAACATCTTCTTCAGTCAAAGCAGTAGCAGTAGCCTTCACTTCGTCTACCCATGCATCAAATTCTTCTTGAGACGTTACATTTGTATCAAAAGTCATTTGAGCAAAGTGCTCTCCAGTAAAGTTGGCCCCCGATCCATAATAAACTCCTTCTTCATCTGCAAGAAGATGAAGGGTCATGGCCATTCCGCTCATCGTATATAATTGACCACCTAAACTAGGAATCCAGAATGAGTTCATCGCCATATCGGATGTCAACTTAAAACGAACTGGTGTGTCTACAGGCATTTGAACATAGTTGATCGTCGCAATTCCTTGTTCAGGGTAAGTAAACAACCATTTCCAATCGAGTGAAGTGACTTGAATTTCGATTGGTTCTTTGTCTGATTGAATAGCGTAAGAAGGTTCTAGCTTATACGTATAGTTAACCGTAACAACCGCTAGAATAATGATCGCAATAATCGGAATACCCCACCAAGTAAGTTCCAATTTCGTGCTGTGTTCCCACTCGGGTGTATAAGAAGCTTTACGATTTGGACGATCTCTGTATCGCCATACAATTACTGCAGTGATTATGAAAACTGGTATAGCGATCACTGTGCAGATAAGTACAGTAATTAGGATCAAATCCTTTTGAGCAGAGGCGATTGGCCCCTTTGGATCCAGTACAAAGTACTGCTCGCTGCTACAGCCTGTCAAGACAAGTAACAATGCGATACTAAGCACAGCCCCCAGCTTTCGAAAAACAGGTCTCATGTCTATTTCACTCCTTGAATTTAATAACTTACGTCTTAAGATAACAAATTATTGATGAAAAGACTCTATGGTTTACTATTCCGTAAATAATTCGTCTTATATTCGACAAACATCGTTCACTTGTTAGACATATCATTTCCTTATCTATGTAAAACAATGATAAAAGGCACAAACTAAAATAAGGAAGCAAGGCTTCTTCAATGAATGAATTAGCCTTGCTTCCTTATATAAAGGTTATGAATTAACTTAATTGGTGCGAGCTTCTTTTTCAGTTGATTCATGAAGGGCGCGCTTATGCACAAGACCGATTGCAGTGCCGATAAAGTAAATAAATACGCTGCCAACGAGGAAACCGATGCCGATCATTAAGCCCCAGTTTCGATCGTTGAATTCGGTAATGTTGGCTAGACATAATACAACACCAATGCCTAGAACTAGCCAAGCAATCGCAGTCATAATTTTCACAAGTCTTGTTGCATCTGGACGAGACGATATCATATCGCGTATATTAATCGATTTTGTGTTGGAATTCATACCAATCACTCCTCTGTTAGGTTGTAAAGGCTTTCTTACAATTAATATATCACAATTCCGTCACATTATTCAAACATTTTTCACATTTTCATCAAAATTTAGACAAATGTTTAACGAGGTTTAGCGCATCCACCATTTTTTAACTTGCTCCCACCAATTGCGATAGCTTTTATGTTCGTTTAATTCAATAGGTGTTTGCGGCACAATGCCATCCTCATCTGTAGGCTCAGCAGCAGTCGATTCACAATATTGCGTTGGCTCTGTACCTGAAAGAAAATATTCCAGTGTGTCAGAAGGACAAGCCTCTGATGCTAATAAACCAGTTGCTTCATCTATATATACCGCTACAATTTTTTCTGGAATTGGAAACATCTTTGGAGGAATCGCATCCAGCGCCCTATCCATAAAATGTGCAAAGATAGGTGCAGCACGATGTGCCTCTGCAACGGTTAAGTAGCGATCCTTATCATAACCTACCCAAACTGCGGTGCTTAGCTCCGGCGTATAGCCAATCATCCAGGCGTCTACAGGTGTTGTTCCGCTTTTTCCGGCAACAGGCCGCTTGATGATCTTTTGTACGCGATGGGCGGTGCCCCCTACTTCAAACACATCCTCCAATAAAGAGGTCATTAAAAAAGCTTCTTCTTCGCTTATAGCAACTGTCGGCTCATAGCTTGCATCGTAAATTGTTTTACCGTTTTTGTTTACGATTTTTAAGATGGAGATCGGCTTATGATATACACCATGATTGGCAAACACTCCATAGGCCGACGCGAGCTCAAGTGGACTGATAGGTGATGATCCAAGTGCAAGTGACGGCACCGCTTCTAACGGAGCAGTAACGCCAAGCTTTCTTGTCATTTCAATAACTGCTTCAGGTCCGACCTGCATCATCGTGCTAACGGCATAGATATTATCGGAGCTAGCGATTGCTGAACGCATCATTATATAGTCATTAACGTACTTGTCGCCATAATTTTGCGGCTCATATGTTTTACGGCCTTCGTCATAAGTGAATATCGTCGGCTCACTTTTAAAGGCTGAACGAATCGTCAGTTCGTGCATACCGAGCGCAGTAACGTATAAAAAGGGCTTGAATGTGGAACCGGGCTGTCTTGTCGTAGCAATTGCTCTGTTATATTGATTGCTTTCATAGCTTCGCCCACCGACCATTGCTTTAATATGTCCGTTGCGTGGGTCAATGGCAACTAACGCAGCTTGCTGCTCACTGCTAGAAGGTAATCCGCTCGCAATTTGTTGTTCAGCAATTTGCTGCATATCATTGTCGAGCGTCGTATAGATCGTTACACCGCCTTCATATAGCAGCTGCTCATCAATTCCAAGCTCATGAACGGCAGTCTGAATGACGTAATCCTTAAAATAAGATGCATCACTTGCAGCAGTAGAACTAGAATCTTCATACGCAGTGAAACTTAATACTTCATTATATGCATCCTCTTTTTCTTCTGCATCAATATAGCCATTATCAACCATCGCTTGTAGAATCAACGATTGTCTGCGCTTGGCATTGTGCATATCATTTAGAGGAGAATAGTATTTCGGTCCTTTGGGAATACCAGCAAGCATCGAGCTCTCTGCAAGATCGAGTTCATTGGCGGATTTATCAAAATAATACTTAGCCGCTGCTTCAATGCCATACGCACCATGACCGTAATAAATCTGATTGAGATACATCTCCAGTATTTCGTCCTTGGAATACTTCATCTCAAGCTGTGTTGTATAAATTGCTTCTTTAATCTTGCGTTCAAATGTTTTTTCGTGGGTCAAATATAAATTACGCGCAAGCTGCTGTGTCAAAGTGCTTGCACCTTGCTTTGCCGACATCGTGCTCACGTTAACGAGAGCAGCACGAGCAAGTCCCTTAAGATCAAATCCAAAATGAGAGTAAAAGCGGTGATCCTCTATAGCAAGCGTTGCGTTAATAATGTAAGGAGACATTTCAGAAAGTGATACTGCACGACGGTTCACTCCTGTATGGAAGTAGCTGATTAGTTCACCGTTACGATCTACAAGCTGACTTGATTGGCTAATGCTTGAGGCAGGCAAATCTTGCTGCTTCAAATAATATAGCGTACCTATCACTAGCAGCATCATTACAATCATTGCGATAATGCCTCTGCGCAGCCAGCGGTTTAAACGAATAATAAAAAAAAGATATCGCTCCGCTAACAACGGAAATCGCGGTCTTTTCGTTTGTTTTGCTTTGGATTGTTTCGACATCTGTCTCACCTCGTCAACTGGCAATAACTAGCTATATCTGTAGTATGGAGCGTTAGCACGATGGATATTCACAGCATATGGAAATGCCACAAATAATTATTTCTAAAGTTTTGCAGAATTGTGTTGATTTTTTAATGTGTTACTCTATAATTACTTTTTGAACTACTGATAGAAAGAGGGTATTGGACATGGAATTATGGTATACAGAGAAACAAACTGAAAGCTTCGGTATTACTGCGAAAATATCGAAAACTTATGTAGATGAGCAAACTGAATTTCAACAGCTGGACATGATTGAAACTGAGGAATTCGGGACGATGCTTGTTCTTGACGGTATGGTGATGACTACAGTTAAGGATGAGTTTGTATACCATGAAATGGTCGCCCATCCTATCTTGTTCACACATCCTAACCCAGAGCATGTGCTCGTTGTAGGTGGCGGTGACGGTGGTGTCATTCGTGAAATTATGAAGCATCCAAAAGTTAAAAAAGCGGTACTTGTTGATATTGATGGAAAAGTTATTGAGTATTCTAAAAAGTATTTACCAACCATTGCATGCGAGCTCGAAAACCCTCGCGTTGAAGTGATTGTGAATGATGGCTTTATGCATATTCATGATCATAAAAACACGTACGATGTAATTATGGTTGATTCAACTGAGCCGGTTGGCCCAGCAGCTAATCTATTCACTCGCGGTTTTTACCAAGGCATTTATGAAGCACTAAAAGAAGATGGGATCTTCGTAGCTCAGACTGACAACCCTTGGTTCAAAGCAGATCTAATCCAAACGGTAAATCGCGATGTGAAGGAAGTATTCCCGATCGTGCGCGTGTATGGAGCTAATATTCCAACGTATCCGAGCGGATTGTGGACTTTTACAATGGGAAGTAAAAAATACGATCCATTAGAAGTAGACACAACAACAATTCCAGAATTGGATACGAAGTATTACAGCCCGCGTCTGCATAAAACTGCATTTGTTCTTCCAAAATTCGTTGAAGATCTCGTGAAGTAAATATAAATCGAAAGCTTGTTTTAGATTGCTCAATGCGCAGTCTAAAGCAAGCTTTTTTGTTTTAACGTGTAGAGGAGAGCTCGTTTATTATTGAAATTCGTATCGTTACTGTTTATAGTAATAAGATATAATGTGAAGGTATATGGAGTATTCGGTTATGAACTACAAACAAAATGTATGGATACAGCTCGAAAGTGAGCAGGATAATGAAGTCTTCTCACAGCAAATGCTAGGTGAATGGTACTTGAAGGATGAAGCATTTTATATAAAGTATGCAGAGCAAACGGATGCAGGAGAAGTAAGGCATTTATTACGCTATGAGCCAACTGAATTAAAGGTAACTCGTAGTGGTGCAGTTGATGCCAAGCAAATTTATCGAGTGCATGAACGCTGGCCAGGTTTGTATAGCAATCAAATGATCAAGCTGGAAACAGCCGCTTATACATATCAGTTAGTTATTAAGGATGCTATGGATCATATCGTGCTGGGGTTGCCAACGATGCTACCCTTCTCACTTATATGGGAATATGAATTGTATGTTGGAGAACAGTCAACAGGAAGATTTAAACTGCGTTTAATATTGAAGGAGGCAACAGCATAATGACAAGCTATGTTTTAGATCGTATGTATGCAGCGTTGAAAGAAGCGATTGCGAATGCTGTGTTAAAGGCGAATTTGGTAGAAGCGGATCAGCTTCCGGCATTTGTACTTGAAGTACCGAAGGATAAGGCGCATGGAGATCTAGCGACCAATGCAGCAATGCAGCTGACAAAGCTCGCTAAAAAAAATCCGCGCGTTATCGCAGAGGAGATTATCCAGAATCTTGATCTTGAAGCAGCGTCGATCCAAAGTGCTGAGATTGCTGGCCCAGGCTTTATTAATTTCCGTATGGATAATCGATATCTATATGATGTAATTGGTGAAGTATTAACAACTGGCGAGCAATATGGACGAGTAGATAATGGTAACGGACAGCGGGTCGAGGTTGAATTTGTAAGTGCTAATCCGACTGGTAATCTTCATCTAGGTCACGCACGTGGAGCTGCTGTCGGGGACGCATTGTGCAATGTGCTTGATTTTGCCGGATATGAAGTAACGCGTGAATATTATATTAATGATGCAGGTAAGCAAATCGAGAACCTTGCACTTTCCATTGAAGCGAGATACGAGCAGCAATTAGGTCGTGAAGCAACAATGCCAGAGGATGGTTACTATGGCGATGACATTATCGGATTTGCTAAGGCGCTTGTCGATGAAAAGGGCGATGCGCTGCTGCAGCTTGAAGGTAAGGATAAATATAATTTTTATCGCAGCTACGGATTAGAACGGGAGCTCGATAAAATTAAGCGTGATCTGGAACGCTTTCGTGTAGGCTTTGATATATGGTATAGCGAGACCTCTTTATATGAAGATGGAAAGGTGAATGAGGCATTAAAGCAATTAAAAGCATCAGGCCATGTATATGAAGAGGAAGGCGCGACGTGGCTGAACACAACGACGTTTGGCGATGATAAAAACCGCGTGCTTATTAAAAATGATGGCTCTTACACTTATCTGACTCCAGATATCGCTTATCACTTGGATAAGTACAGCCGTGGCTATGACCGAATGATTAACATCTGGGGGGCAGACCATCACGGCTATATTCCTCGGATGAAGGCGGCGATGGCAGCGTTAGGCAATGACCCAGAAAAGCTTACGGTACTCATTGCGCAAATGGTTAGCTTGTTCCAAAACGGGGAAAAAGTAAAGATGTCAAAACGTACAGGTAAAGCTGTAACGATGCAAGATCTAATGGATGAAGTAGGTGTAGATGCGATTCGCTATAACTTTACATCGCGCAGCATGGATTCTCATCTTGATTTTGATATGGACCTTGCTGTAGCAACTTCTAATGAAAATCCAGTGTTCTATGTCCAGTATGCTCATGCACGTATTTGCAGTGTGCTTCGTCAAGCTGCTGAGCAAAGCGTTGCGTTACCAAAGCTTGAGTCGGTGAAGTTCGAAGTGTTAACATCTGCGCATGAATACGAACTGCTACGGAAGCTAGGAGAGTTTCCACAAGAGATTAGTGAAGCTGCGGACAGCTTTGCACCGCACCGAATTGTGCGTTATGTATATGACCTAGCATCGATATTCCACAGTTATTACCGTGCGGAAAAAGTATTAACTGATGATGCAGAGTTAACGAGCGCCCGCCTTGCTTTGCTGCAAGCTGTTCAAGTAACGCTTGTTAATGCATTGAAGCTTATCGGGGTATCTGCGCCTGAGCAGATGCATCGTCAAGCCGATGATGCAACAGAAGAGATATAATACGATTTAAGTGAAAAAGAGCTGTAGAAGCCATTACGATGACTTCTACAGCTCTTTTAGGTTATAGAGGGAATTCGTACAACTTTCATTCTAGAAGTTAACCATACAGCTCCTTAGCAGCACTCAGCATTTTTGTAATATCCAGTTCTCCTGCTTTGCGCACTTTTGTATATTTCAAAGGCTGCATAGAACGTTTTAGTACTGCCTTAATATCATTTGGACGCAGATGTGGATACAGTTCTAGTAATAGTGCGATTGCTCCGCTTACATGAGAAGTAGCCATACTCGTTCCATTCATTTCATGATAGTCATTGTTGAGCCATGCTGACACGATACGATCTCCGGGAGCATAGATATCGATATAAATGCCGCGATTAGAAAAAGGAGCCACCTTACGAGTAGCATTGGTAGCACCTACAGCAACAGTATGAAGGTAGCGAGCGGGGTAATCAATTGATTTACGCTTGCTATCATTACCAGATGAAGCGACAATAATAATTCCTTTCTGATAAGCACGTTGAACAGCGTTCAGCATCGATTTACTTTTTGTCCGCATGCCAAAGCTCATATTGATGACATTCATTTTATTGCGGACACACCAATCAATGGCTTGCACGATATCGGATACGTAGGCACTGCCATGCTGATCGAAGGCTTTTACCGGGGCGATGAGTGCATGAGGTGCTACGCCGACCATGCCGTGACCAGGATTGGCTGCTGCGATCGTTCCTGCAATATGAGTGCCGTGTCCATTGTCATCGATAGGAGGGCGGTTCCGGTCTACGAGATTGATTCCAGGTAAGATAGAGCCGCGTAATGCTGGATGGTGGTAATCTATACCAGTATCAATGACACCTATCTTAATGTTTCGGCCTGTTGAAAAGGTCCATGCTTGGGGGGCTTTTATTTTTTCGACGCCCCACGGTATACCATTATTTACTAACTTGTTTCGATTAGCGGAGGTATGGAGCTGAATGATTGCGTCGTCATGCTTCTTAGAATTCATGGCAAAGCATCCTCCTAAAGTAACAGTGTTCGATATTGTATGAGGTATTGAAGTGGAAAGTATATGTATTCGCCTTTTTTATAAAGATTGGGCATTTAACCGTGTCATTTCAGCGAGTGTCTCATAACATAAAGAAAGGGCAATGTGCTCATATATTCTGCCGATTTAAGCTGGAGGATCGGCAGAAGGATACAGTCAATTGCGGCAGGAGAAATCCTGTCGCCTTTTTTACTTGTACATATGCTAAGAAAAAAATATTTCAACGACAATGTTACAACTTGCATTTTTAAAGGAAATAATGTTTACTATAGTTTGACTAATGTTACTTGAGAGGATCATTTTCAACTTATTCAGATAGCAAGAGAGGATGTGTTAAGATGAGCGGAATCACTTTGAAGTTAGATCCAGAGCGTATTCGCGAGATGCCTTTGGTTGATTTGGCGTTTGAGGTATTAAAGGTAGTGAATACACCGCATTATTACCGTGACCTCATCATGGAAGTTGCGAAGTTGCGCGGTATCAATAGCGAGGATATTAACCAATTTATTGCTCAGGTTTACACAGAAATAAATATTGACGGACGTTTTGCTTGTGTTGGTAACAATATATGGGGATTAAAGCGTTGGTATCCGGTTGAACGAGCAGAAGATCCTGTTGGGAATACGAAGCGTACACGTATCATTAACGATGATGATGATCTTGATGAAGATGATGAGCTGTATACAGAAGAAGATACTTACGAAGCAGAGGAAGATGGCTTCGACAAATACGACGAAGATGATTCGTTCAGCGAGTCTGAAGAAGAGGTAGAAGAGGAAGTTGAGCTCGAAGAAGAGGAGCTTGAAGACGAAGATTTATCTCTTGATGAAGCTGAAGAAGAAGAAGAGTT
>Ga0160467_100181_pt1 | contig 86124 bp, 76 predicted proteins | sample HID1972I_E11MG_FD_108221 | JGI IMG/M metagenome (GOLD analysis project Ga0160467, IMG submission 108221) | Enriched pill bug-associated microbial communities from UW Madison campus, WI, USA - HID1972I_E11 MG | ecosystem: Host-associated > Arthropoda: Insects > Digestive system > Unclassified ... | reverse complement strand
TGAATGCTAAAACAGACCTTCGGGTACCGTTAAGCATCAGTAAAGCAGTCAGCAAGTACCGCATCCGTTTCAGCCTGATCGGCTTCAACTTCAGGCAGGAATATTACGAATATCTGGAAGTCAAAGACATAGAGCTGCGTAAACACGGACAGCTGGAAGCGCAGGAGATTAGGTTTGAGACTCAGCCCGAAGCAGATCAGTTGCTGATGCTAAGCGTATCGCTGCTGGCTTATAGCGAAACACGGATGGAGGAGGGCTATGTCCTGCTGAATAGCAAGGAATTCAGTCCCTGCGCCATAATCGCAGCTTATGCAGCTGAAGAACCGGGAGAGTTCTCCGAAGGCCCTGTAAATATGGAACTTAACGAGGCGCAGCAAACACGAGGAGCATCTATTTATACTATGTGCTATGAAGGAAACAGGCTGCTACGTGATCAGGAACGAAGGAAAGAGAAAACAACAAAAACGGCAACAACGGCAACGAAGAAACGAGCGAAAGAGGACGGAGACAAGGAACATTTCCAGGTAGGGAAGCGGGTATCGTTCTCAAAAGCTAGCTCCTAGCTCCGGCGCACGCCTTTTCAGTCTGAGAAAAACGTTATTAAAGCGAATCCGATAGAAGGTAGGCAGGAAAGCTATGTCCTGATCTGTTCCCGGCAGGAGAGATTTGCTCGCAGCGCTCGATGTCACTCCGGCCGAAACCGGCAGATGGAAGAGATATATGACGTGGTCGTCCATGTCGGCTTTGTCGATTTTCGGGACGATAAGTAGGTAATCACGGTAAAAGGAAACACGAATGGGGATGGGGGCAGGAAAGAAGACGGAGTATATTTTAAAACAACTAAACAAATAGTTGCAAAACTATGTATTTAGTTATATCTTGGATTTGAATTTATAAAATCATGGAAATAAAGGAGCTAACTAAAGCCGAGGAGCAGATTATGCAAGTCTTGTGGGACCTCGGGAAAGGTTTTGTCAAGGATGTAATAGAGGAACTTCCAGAGCCAAAACCGGCCTACAATACTGTATCCACTATCATTCGTATTTTGGAAACGAAGGGCTTCATAGATCACGAAGCATTTGGGAAGAGCCACCGATATTTTCCTATTATCAGTAAAGAGGACTACAAAAGTTTTGCGACGGGTAAATTGCTTAATAACTATTTCAGTAATTCAGTAGAGAACATGTTTTCCTTCTTCGTGAAAGAGAAGAAGATCGATCTGAAAGAGGCTGATGAGATTCTGAAACTAATCGAAAACCTACGAAAATAATAGTATGAATGCTTTCGAGTACTTCGTTCAGGTGAACGGTTACCTGATCCTATTCTACAGCTTCTTTTATTTGCTGCTGAAGAACGAAACGTTCTTTAATTTAAACCGCGCGTATCTTATGGGAGGTGCTGTGTTATCCTTTTTGATTCCGCTACTGCATTCCGACTGGATTAATGGAATCTTCGGCTCGCAACCAGTGACGGAAACGAAGGTGTTTATCAATGCGCTGCTTGTTCCTATGGTAATAGAGGAGGATGCAGGTAAGGTCTGGACGCTAACCGACTTTATAGTTATTGTGTATCTGACCGTTGCTTTGCTATTGCTTTGTCGATTTCTATTCCAGCTATGTTATATCGTGATCAAGCCGGTTTATGAAAAAAGTGCGGCCTATTCTTTTTTCAATAAAATAATCATCTCTGAGTCCCTGGCCAACTATCCGGCTGTACTCAAACACGAGGAAACGCACGTGCGGCAATATCACTCTCTGGATGTAATCTTACTTGAAATTTTATCAATAGTTATTTGGTATAATCCGGTGGCCTACCTCTACAAGCGATCTATAAAGCACATTCATGAGTTCATTGCCGACGAGGCTGCATGCAGGGAGGAAAGGAAGGAAGATTATGCGATGCTGCTTTTGAGCAATACGCTTGGTGTTCCTGTAAGTCAGCTTGTTAATCATTTTTTTAATCAATCACTCCTAAAAAGACGAATTATGATGCTTCACAAGAAGAAGTCTAGCAGATCAGCTTTGTTGAAATATGGGCTATCTGTGCCATTGTTCACCTGTATGCTTGTGTTCTCCTCAGCCGGGATCGACGCGAAGAGTAAGGAAATTATCGAAAAGTCGGATGTGGCAGAGCCGATCAGCACCTTGAAGAAGATAGGGGAGGCAGGGGAAGCTTTTGATGTTGAGAAAGAGATTCTACGGCCTGCGGTGAAGGTCTTAACTATGGATACGACGAAGAAAGAAGCGGTCTACGATTTTTCTTCGATAGAAAAGATGCCCGAGTTTCCTGGAGGAATGCCTGCTTTTTATAAATATATCGGCATGAATTTTAAGTATCCCGAGGCTGCAAGACGGGACAGTGTATCCGGTAGATTGATCATAAGTTTTGTTGTGGAAAAGGATGGTGCCTTAACAGATTTCAAGATTCTTCGAAATTTGGGTGCTGGAACAGGGGAAGAAGCGGTTAGGGTATTGAAGGAATCTCCTAAATGGAATCCGGGGATGCAGAACGGCAAGCCGGTGCGCGTGCAGTATACCTTGCCTATTGCTCTGAATCTAGACAATAAAATAGCTCAGAAGCTCACAGGCGAAATAGATTCTGTACGGAAAAGTGGCAAGGTCTTGAATCAAATGACAGTCATTGGATATGGGGGAACCAAAGGCCCAAAGCCATTATACGAAGTAGACGGGAAAGAGGTTGATGAGACAGAGGTAAAGAGGGTACGTCCTGAAAATATTAAATCGATCGATGTTCTCAAAGATGCATCCGCTACTGCCATCTACGGAGATAAGGGAAAAAACGGGGTGGTCAGAATCACCACAAAAGCGATAGGTGCCAAAAGCGCCCAACTTGCTGATCGCTTCAAAGGGCTGGTCGTTATCAATGGAAAGACACAGAACCAGGCATTCAACCTTAATTCGCTTGATCCTAATAAGATCAAATCAATTAATGTGCTGAATGGTTCGGATGCCATCGCTAAGTACGGAGTGAGCGGGAAAGACGGTGTTCTCGTTATTGAATTGAAATAATAGTCTTATTATCTCCCTCTCTTTAAACGCCATATTATAATTTCGCAAAATTGCTTAAACTTGCTTCAGGCGATTGACCCGGTATGAAGTCAATCGCCTGATATAAAGATCTTATGAGTAATAAAGTAGTTCGAATAAAAGATATTGCGGAGAGAGCTGGTGTGTCAACCGGTACAGTTGACCGGGTTTTGCATGACAGAGGCCGTGTATCTCAGGATGTGAAAGAGAAGGTCTTGAAGATTATCAAGGAGATGGATTACGAGCCGAACTACAGCGCCCGTGCTCTCGGATCCAATAAAATATATACCATAGCGGCCCTCGTACCTAACCACTCTTCCGATTCTTATTGGAACCAGGCGATCCTTGGGATAGAGAAGGCAGAGAAGGAGTTGAAGCAATATGGCATCACCGTAATCAGGTATAGCTTTAACCCTCACGAGGTAGATTCCTTTGTGGAGAAGGCTAAGGAAGTAACATCGAAAGAACCCGACGGGATTATTCTCGCCCCTCTTTTCTATAAGGAAACGCTACCTTTCTTTGACGAGTGGAATACGCTCAATATCCCTTTCATTATCTTCAATACGCAGATTTCGGAGTATAATCCGCTGAGTTATATCGGGCAGGATTCTTATCAGAGTGGCTTGCTGGCAGGCAGGTTGCTGAGTCAGCTTCATTCTGACCCTTGTTCCTTTTTAATTGCGCATATTGATGAGGACATTGGAAATGCTACTCACCTGATGAAAAAAGAACAAGGGTTTCGTAATTATTTCAGTCACAATAATCTTTCAGGCAAATATAAACTTCAGCGGGTGGAACTTCAGCGGAAGGACTATGCTTTGTTCCAACGGCAGATGGATGATCTGATTGAAAACAATCCGGATCTGCAAGGCGTCTATGTAACTACGTCAAAAGGATATGCCATTGCTACCTATCTGGAGCAACGTCACATTAAAGGCCTGAAGTTGATTTGCTATGATCTGGTACCAAAGAATATTCATTTTCTGAACAGAGGGATCATCAGCTTCCTTATAAATCAGAATCCGCGCGGACAGGGATACTGGAGTATTAACCATATGGCAGACTATCTGGTATTCAAAAAGCAGGTGCCTGTGATTAAGTACATGCCTTTGGATATAATAGCTAAAGAGAATCTGAACTATTTTATTCACGAAGAATAAAATTTTTTTAAAAAATGTGTGTGCGGAAACACTTTTGAGCCTTTTATAGCTATTTATGGCTTTAATTGTTGTGTTTGTGCGCACACACCTCTTGTTTTAGTGGATATTATTACCTAGGTTTGGGTAAGAGTAGAGAATAGCAAAATAATATCATGTCAAGATTAAACTTATTAGAAGAAACCCGTTACGAGAAATTACCGGTTACCGTATACCCTGATTCGGGGTCTGCGTCCCGCTCTGTGGCGAAGAGAATCGCTGATTTGATCAGACGAAAACAATCTAAAGGAGAAATTACTGTCTTAGGGCTTGCTACCGGAGCCACGCCGGTAAAAGTTTATGCTGAATTGATCCGTCTTCACAAAGAGGAGGGTCTAAGCTTTGCCAACGTAGTGACATTTAATCTGGACGAATATTACCCTATGCAGCCGGATGCTGCTCAAAGCTATGTGCATTTCATGAAGGAGCAGTTGTTTAATCATATTGATATTGATATGAACAATGTGCATATTCCGAATGGCACACTGGCTCTGGAAGAGATCCCGGCTTTCTGCCTGGCCTATGAGCAGAAGATCAGCGCTTACGGCGGGTTAGACTTGCAGATCCTTGGGATCGGACGTACGGGGCACATCGGTTTCAACGAGCCGGGTTCTGCGCCTAACTCGGGAACGCGGTTGGTGACCCTGGATGACCTGACACGTCGTGATGCTGCCCATGACTTCGGAGGTAAGGAAAAGGTGCCCACAAAAGCGATAACCATGGGTATCGGCACAATATTCAAGGCCAGAGAAATTGTTTTAATGGCTTGGAACAGGAAAAAGGCCGGAATTATTAAAAAGGCGGTTGAAGGTGAGATCTCTTCGGATGTTCCTGCAACTTATCTGCAGTTGTCAGATCATGTAGAGTTCATTCTTGACGAGGAGGCTGCATCTGAACTGACTCGTTTTGATACACCATGGGAGGTTAAGGACTGTGTCTGGACCGAAGCACTCGTTAAGAAAGCTGTTATCTGGTTAGCCAAGACGCTTAAAAAGCCTATTCTTAAGCTTACGGAAGAAGATTATAATAATCACGGCATGGCTCAGCTCGCAACCGAGCGTGGACCGGTTTACAATATCAATATTCATATTTTCAATAAGATCCAGCATACAATTACGGGATGGCCGGGTGGCAAGCCTAATGCGGATGATAGCCAACGACCGGAGCGTGCCCTTCCGGCAGTGAAGCGCGCGATTATTTTCTCGCCGCATCCTGATGATGACGTTATTTCTATGGGCGGAACGTTCATTCGTCTGGCTGATCAGGGACATGATGTTCATGTGGCTTACCAAACTTCCGGTAATACTGCTGTTTGGGATGAGGATGTTCTTCGTTTCACGGAATTTGCTATAGACTATTCCAAAGCAAGGGGAGAAGACACTACAGCGCAGGAGCAGTCTTACGAAGATATGCGTAAGTTCATCGAGATCAAGCAGCCTAATCAACCGGATACCCTGGAAATACGGGATATTAAGGGTCTTATCAGAAAAGGGGAGGCGATTGCGGGAGCACGCTTTGCGGGACTTCCTGATGAGAAAATTCATTTTATGGACCTTCCGTTCTACGACAGGCAGAAGACTGTCAAAAAAGTGTCGTATGAAGATGATATACAGCAGACTATGGAACTTCTTCGTCAGGTGAAACCTCAGCAGGTTTTTGCTGCGGGAGATTTTGCTGATCCTCACGGAACGCATAAGGTTTGTTTCGATATCATTCTGGAAGCGTTGACGCGCCTTAAAGATACAGAAGAGTGGGTGAAGGACTGCTGGATGTGGCTGTACAGAGGTGCATGGCATGAGTTTGAAGTACACGAAATAGAAATGGCGGTTCCTTTGTCTCCTCAGGAGGTTGAGCGCAAGAAACTTGCTATATTTAAGCACCAGTCGCAAAAGGATCTTCCGGTTTTCCCGGGTGATGACGCCAGGGAGTTCTGGGTGAGGGCAGAAGAGCGTAACCGTGAGACGGCCCTTGCTTATGATCAGCTGGGACTAGCAGAATATGAAGCAATGGAAGCTTTTGTACGATATAAATTTTAGATCTTAGCTATAACCTTTAATTAAAAAATGGGAAAGCCAGTTACCTACTCTGAGCCGGTTAAACAGTCCGGCATTCCTCCAATTGCTATTATTGGAGCCTTGTTCTTCATTTTCGGGTTTGTTACCTGGTTGAACTCCGTGCTGATTCCTTACTTGAAAATAGCATGTGAGCTCAATAACTTTGAGTCATACTTAGTAACATTTGCCTTTTACATTTCCTATCTGGTGATGGCGATTCCCTCTGCATGGGTTTTAAAGATCACCGGATTCAAGAAGGGGATGGCGTTGGGACTTGGTATTATGGCTCTTGGGGCGCTGGTATTTATTCCAGCGGCGATGATCCGGATGTATGAGCTGTTCTTGCTCGGTCTTTTCGTTCAAGGTACGGGTCTGGCTTTGTTGCAGACTGCTTCAAATCCTTATATCACGATTCTCGGTCCGCCGGAGAGTGCTGCAAAGCGGATCAGCATTATGGGAATCTGTAACAAGGTAGCCGGTGCGATCGCTCCGATTGTTTTGGGTGCAGTTGCGTTGAAAGACGCGGATGCGCTGCAGGTCAGGATTAAGACGATGACGGCCGTAGAAAAGGCTGCGGAGCTGGATATGCTGGCTGGAAGGGTAATCCTTCCTTACATCATTATTATGGTGGTGCTGGTGATCTTAGGTGTGCTGGTGAGTAAATCTAGCCTGCCGGAAGTGGATACAGACGCCGAAGATGAAGCGGTGGCCGCGGCTAATACGGGCAAGACGAGCATTGTTCAATTTCCCCACCTGTTGTTAGGTGTGTTTACCCTGTTCCTTTATGTAGGAGTGGAAGTGATTGCCGGTGATACGATCATTAGTTACGGGGCTTCGCAGGGCATTGCGCTGTCTACCGCTAAGTACTTCACGACGATGACTTTGATCGGTATGATTGTCGGCTATCTTGTGGGTATTGTATGTATTCCAAAATATTTCTCGCAGGAAACTGCTATGAAAGTGTTCGCTATAATGGGATTGGCCTTTACTCTGGGAGCGATCTTCACTGAAGGGTTTGTATCTGTAACGTTTATTGCTTTGCTGGGTTTAGCTAATTCGCTGGTTTGGCCGGCAATATGGCCTCTGGCATTGTCGGGTCTGGGTCGCTTTACCAAGATAGGGTCTTCCCTGCTGGTAATGGGTATAGCCGGTGGAGCGATATTGCCGCTTGTTTACGGACACCTCGCAGATACCTGGGATCCGCGTGAGGCGTATTGGATTGCTGTTCCGTGTTACTTGTTTATCTGGTTCTATGCGGTGAAGGGTTACAATATCGGAAAGAAGGTGAAGACGCATTTATAGTGCATTTCGTCTGTGCCGCTATAGGCGGATTCGCGTAAAATATATATTTTTAGGCAGACAATCACGATATGAACCCTCTTCGCTTTTTGCTTTTTCTGCCGGTCTTTTTGTTTGCCGGTGTTACTTATGCCGGTAAGATAGATACTGTGAATACCAGGAGCGCTGCGATGAATAAGACTATAAAAGCAGTTGTTATCACTCCCGACTCTTACTCCGATAAGAATTCTTATCCTGTATTTTACCTCCTTCATGGGTTTGGTGGAAACTACCGGGACTGGGCAACCAAAGCTCCGCAGCTGGCACAGGCTGCTGATCAGTATGGGATGATTATAGTATGTCCGGACGGAGGAATTGGAAGCTGGTACCTGGATAGTCCCGTAGATCCTGCCTGGAAGTACGAGACATATGTCTCTAAAGAGCTGGTAGCATGGGTGGACAAGAATTACCAGACGGTAGCGTCACGCTCAGGAAGGGCCATTGCAGGCTTGAGTATGGGCGGTCATGGTGCGCTGTATCTGGCGTTCAGGAATCAGGACGTATATGGTGCGGCCGGAAGTCTGAGTGGTGGCGTTGACATTCGTCCGTTTCCTCAGAACTGGCAGCTCTCCCAGCGGCTGGGGACTTACTCAGGCGCTCCGGAAAACTGGGAGAAGCATACAGTTGTAAATATGCTGCATTTGCTTACACCTAATTCCTTATCGTTAATTATAGACTGTGGCACGGGTGACTTCTTTTATGATGTGAATGAGAACTTACATGCATCGTTGCTAAAGCGGAATATCCCTCACGATTACATTACCCGGCCTGGGGTGCATAATTGGGATTACTGGGTAAACTCTATTGACTTTCAGTTGTTGTTCATGGACAAGTTTTTCAAGAAATCCATAAAATGACAATAAGATATTGAAAAGACCAGATTCATTGCAATCCACTAACCGTCTGATCTGGGTAGAGCGCCTTGCCCGACTTCTGGATAATCAGTTTAGATTTCCGGGAACTAACTTCAGGTTTGGTCTTGATCCTATCCTTAATCTGGTGCCAATACTGGGGGATGTTTCGGGTCTTTTGCTTTCTTCGATGATTCTGGCTACTATGCTGAAGCACGGTGTAAGCCGGAAGCTTGCCATTCTTATGGCGCTTAATATCCTAGTAGATACGGTAATTGGAGCTATCCCATTGATTGGGAATATATTTGATTTCTACTACAAATCGAATGCCCGTAATATGCGGCTTCTTAGGGAGCATTATGAAGAAGGTAAGCATCAGGGAAGTGGCTGGGGGCTGATTATATGTATCTTCCTGCTTCTGTTTGCAGTGCTGGCGGGATTAGTGTATCTCTTCGTTAAAGTAGGTGAATGGCTCCTTAGTTACTTTTAAGCTTTACCATTTGCTTCCCGGCAGAGTAACAAATAAAATAGATGCTTCATCGCATATAAATATTTCATGCAGACTCGAAATATTTATATTATTTTTAGCTCTAATGAAGCGTATATTGATATTTGATGATGATGCAGACATTCTGGATATTCTGAAATATCTGTTGGAGGATAATGGTTGGGTTGTGCATACGCGACGCGATTGCAATGATTTGCTGGATGCGGTGGAGTCATGCGGACCGGATATTATCCTGATGGATAACTGGATTCCGGAAAAGGGTGGGATCGTTGCTACTCAACTTCTGAAGAACAACGAACGATATAAGAATATCCCGGTGATTTACTTTTCGGCCAATAACAATATTAAGGTGTTAGCAGAAGAAGCCGGTGCTGATGCCTGGCTTGCAAAACCTTTTGATCTGAACGATCTGGAGACGATGCTGAATTCTTATAAACAAAACGCCTCTGATTAATCAAAGGCGTTTTTGTTTGTCTGTCCTCTTATTTTACCAATTCAAATACTACCCGCATCTGGTAGTTTAGCTTTATTTGCTTGAAGTCTATCTCCGGAGAAGATGCTTCGTCTGATACCTTGGACATCATCATGCTGGTACGGTAGATAGGCTGTGGGTAAGACTCGTTGTTGATCTCTTGTATTTCCAATGGTTCGCCCACTCTATTATTGAGTGCTGCTGCCATAAAATCTGCCTTCTCTTTTGCGGCCTTAAGCGCTTTGATCTTCAGCTCTTTTTTTAGTGGCTCAATTTTCGAGTAATCGTAGCTCTCTACATTGGTGTATTGAACAGCTTTCGCGTCAATTGCATCCATTAGCTTATTGTAACTGTTCAGGTTTGTAACCTTCAGTCTGTATTGTTTGGCTACCAGAAAGTCGGGGTTCTTTTTCTTTTCCCAATTATAATTGTAACCTGAAATATTGTTAATAGTCAGATTTTCTTTTGGGATACCGGCTGCCTGAACAGCATTGTATAGTTGAGTTTCAATGGTGTTGATTTCTACTTTCTTCTTGCTGTTATTGTCTCTTAAGTATTCTTTCAGGGAAATGCTCAGGTAAATGATATCGGGAGTGACTTCCATTTCGGAAGAGCCGCTCACTTCAATTTTTCGCCGGGTGTCTACAGTTTGAGAAAAGAGTTGGGTAGTAAAGATGCTAAATATAGCAAGGATGATAAACTGCTTCATGTGTGTTTGTATTTGTGTGTTTAACTTATAAAAGGGATGATTGTTTGTTGCATATTCCACAAACGATCATCCCTTTTAATTAAGCTATAGTTAAAAACTTAGCAGATTATTCCTCAATTATCTCATTATGAGGATATATGTTTTCTTGCTTTTCTTCTTTGAAATAGGCTTTCTGAAAGATAAGTATTGCAATAACACCAATGGAAATGGCGGCATCTGCTATGTTAAATACCGGTCTGAAGAAAATAAAATTTTCTCCTGACCATATAGGCGACCATTGTGGAATGGTGCCTTCTATTATCGGGAAATAGAACATATCGACCACCTTTCCGTGGAAAAGGCTGGAATAGCCCCCTTCAACAGGGAAAAGTCTTGCGGGTTGAAAATAGGTGCTCTCGCTAAAGATCATTCCGTAGAATGTTGAATCAATGATATTTCCCATTGCACCTGCAAAGATGAGGGCTACATTGAGTATCAGCCCTCTGTGGTACTTGTGTTTTACGAGATGAACTACGCCATATCCGATGGCGCAAACGGCTACTATCCGGAAGAGAGTAAGAGCCAGCTTTCCGGCCTCTCCACCGAATTCCATGCCGAAAGCCATGCCGTTGTTTTCGGTGAAATGTATAATAAACCAATCGCCCAGGATATGGAATTCCTGTCCGAGGCTCATGTTCAGTTTAATCCAGAACTTGAGTGCCTGGTCTGCCAGTAAGATTAAGAAGATAGCCAGGAAAGGCTTAAAATAAGCTTTCATTAATTCTGTCTCATTTTTGCCTCCATGCTTAATGTTGCATGAGGTACCGCACGAAGGCGTTCTTTAGGAATCAGTTTGCCCGTTTCGCGGCAAACGCCATAAGTTTTGTTCTCAATACGTACCAAAGCGGCTTCGAGGTTATCGATAAACTTTTTCTGACGTGCTGCAAGCTGATTGATCTGCTCTTTTTCAAGAGTTGCAGATCCGTCTTCAAGTGTTTTGTACGTTCCGGCAGTATCATCGGTGCCATTTAAGTTTGGACTACTCAACGACTGTGTAAGAGATGCAAGCTCTTCTTTTGCAACACGGAGCTTTTCTAATATGATGTCTTTAAATTCCTTTAATTCGGAGTCTGAGTAGCGGGTTTTTAGGTTGTTTTCCATCTTTATGCCTTTGTAATAAAAATCGTTAATTCCTGTTCGTCTATTTGCACTTTGTCGCCGTTTGCCAGATCAGGTACTATTTTAAAAGAGTCGGCGAGAATTTCGGCCTTAATATAGGATAAATTATTTACTATCGCTTCAGATACAGGGGTAGGACAAACAGCCTCTACCTGTATTTTATCTGTTACTTCCAGGCCCTGCTCTTTTCTCAGGTTTTGAATCCTATTTATAACCTCTCTTGAAATTCCTTCTTGTTTCAGTTCAGTTGTTATCGTAACATCTAAGGCAACTGTTAGTTTTCCGATATTTGTAACTTGCCATCCCGGAACGTCTTCTGCGATGATTTCTGCATCTTCAGGGTAAATGTCTACGTTTAAACCCTCTTTTGAGAAAGTAGCTACGCCATTTTCTTCAAACAAAGCAAGGTCTGAAGGAGTCCAGGAGTTGATGTAAGCTGCTACATCCTTCATAGACTTGCCTGCCTTAGGGCCCAGCGACTTGAAGTTCGGTTTAACCTTCTTCTTGATGATACCGGCGGTATCGCTGATATACTCAATCGTTTTAATGTTTGTCTCTGAAAGAATCAGCTCTTTTACCTGATCAACCTTCTGCTGAAACTGGCTGTCGAGTACAGGGAGAAGGATTTTGTTTAATGGCTGACGAACATTTATTCCTACTTTCTTTCTTAGGGAAAGGATCATGGAAGAGATGTTCTGAGCCAGAGACATGCGTTCTTCAAGGCCTGTATCTACGAGTGCTTCATTGTAAGCAGGGAAGTCTGTCAGGTGAATAGATTCTGACTGCTCTTTTCCAGTGATGGTATTCAGGTCAAGGAACAGCCTTTCGCTAAAGAACGGCGCGATAGGCGACATCAGTTTGGCGATAGTGTTCAGACATGTGTAAAGTGTTTGATATGCGGAGATCTTGTCTTCAGTATAGTCGCCTTTCCAGAAACGGCGGCGGCATAGTCTCACATACCAGTTACTCAGGTGCTCGTCTACAAACTCCTGAATAGCGCGTGCTGCACGGGTAGGTTCGAAGTCGGCATAGAAGCCGTCTACGTCATTTACCAAGGTATTTAGTCTGGAGATGATCCACCTGTCGATCTCCGGACGGGCTTCTGATGCGATCTCTGCTTCTGCATATGTAAACTTGTCGATGTTGGCGTACAGGGCGAAGAAAGCGTAAGTGTTATAAAGCGTTCCGAAGAATTTACGGCGCACTTCATCCAGACCTTCTTCATTGAACTTGAGGTTATCCCATGGCGATGCGTTGCTGATCATATACCAGCGGGTGGCATCAGCACTGTATTTCTCTATCGTTTCAAATGGATCTACCGCGTTACCCAGACGCTTCGACATCTTATTGCCGTTCTTGTCAAGTACCAATCCGTTTGATACGACGTTTTTAAACGACACAGAGTCGTTAAGCATGACGGAAATGGCATGGAGTGTAAAGAACCAGCCACGCGTCTGATCTACTCCTTCGGCGATAAAATCCGCCGGGTAAGCTTTCTCGAATTGATCCTTGTTTTCGAAAGGATAGTGCCATTGTGCGAATGGCATGGCGCCTGAATCAAACCATACGTCGATCAGATCGGGTTCTCTGTACATTTTCTGGCCGGTAGGTGACACCAGGATGATGTCATCTACATAGGGGCGGTGCAGGTCGAAAGTGCCATCGGCATACGTGCTCTCCAGCACGGAAAGCTTTTCGGTTTCTTCCGCTGTAAGGGTACCGGCCAGTAATGCCTCGGTGATTTTAGTTTTCAGTTCTTCAACGGAGCCAATGCAAATTTCTTCTGTTCCGTCCTGGGTACGCCATATAGGAAGAGGAGTTCCCCAATATCTGGAGCGGGAAAGGTTCCAGTCGACCAGGTTTTCCAACCAGTTGCCGAACCTACCTGTTCCGGTAGCTTCCGGTTTCCAGTTGATTTCCTTGTTAAGCTCAACCATCCGTTCTTTAACAGCGGTTGTTTTGATGAACCAGCTGTCGAGTGGATAATATAATACGGGTTTATCAGTTCTCCAGCAATGCGGATAGCTGTGCTCGTATTTCTTAACATCGAAGGCTTTATTGTCTTCTTTAAGCTGGATAGCGATCAGTACGTCAGTAGGTCTAAATCCAGGTTGGTTTCTGATCTCATCGGTATAAAATTCTTCTTTTACATATTTTCCGGCGAAGTCTGTTACCTGATCAACAAATTTACCTTGTCTGTCGACCAGTGGGAACTCGTTACCGCGTTCGTCGGTGATCATGACAGAAGGAACATTGTTTTCCCTTGCAACACGGAAGTCATCCGCACCAAAGACTGCTGCTATGTGTACAATACCGGCTCCATCTTCAGTGGTTACGTAATCGGCAGGGATCACGCGGAAGGCTTCTTTCTCCAGCTTTTCGCTCGTTACATAAGGCATGAGCTGGTGATAGCGGAGGCCAATCAGGTCTTCTCCTGTGAACTCGCCTGCAATTTCCCAGGGAATAAGTTTGTCGCCTCCATTATAGTCTTGGAAAGAAGCATTTTGACCCTCTACCTTGAAATGTTTAGAAACGAGGTCTTTTGCAAGGATCACACTTACAGGAGCATATGTGTACTGGTTGAAGGTTCTTATCTTCACGTAAGTGATATTCTTGCCTACTGCAAGTGCGCAGTTGGACGGCAGTGTCCATGGAGTAGTTGTCCAGGCCAGCATCACGGTGTCTTCGGCTTCGTTCTGGAAGAGGATAGACGTTAACGGATGCACCTGGTCTTTCCTTAGGCGGAACTGCGCAACGATAGACGTATCCTTCACATTACGGTAGGTGCCGGGCATGTTCAGCTCATGGGAGCTAAGTCCGGTTCCTGCAGCGGGAGAGAAGGGCTGAACCGTATATCCTTTATAGAGTAATTTTTTATTATATAGCTCTTTTAAGATCCACCAAAGAGACTCTATGTAATTGTTTTCGTAAGTGATGTAAGGAGTATCGAGGTCGACCCAGTAGCCCATCTTTTCGGTCAGGTCGTTCCATACATCTGTATAACGCATTACCTCACTGCGGCAGGCAGCATTGTACTCTTTTACAGTGATTTTTTTTCCTATATCTTCTTTGGTGATTCCAAGGGTCTTTTCGACAGCAAGCTCAATTGGAAGACCGTGAGTGTCCCATCCGCCTTTGCGTTCCACGCGGAACCCCTTGAGCGTTTTATACCGGCAGAAAATGTCTTTAATGCTGCGTCCCATTACGTGATGGATTCCTGGCATGCCATTGGCAGAGGGAGGCCCTTCGTAGAACGTATATGGTTTGGAAGCCGGTCTGTTTGAAATACTCTTCTCGAAAATCTTGTTGTTTTTCCAGTATTCGAGTATGTCTTTTCCTGTAGTAGATAAATTTAGTTGTTTATATTCTTTGTACATCAGCGCTTTAACCCAAATTTTGAGGTGCAAAGTTAAGAAAATACGGGGCAATAATTAAATTAAGCCGGAAAAAGCGGTATTAAGAGGTTTGCAGCGAGTACTTTTTAGACATGCTGATGTACGTGTCCCATAATAGAGCTAGATGGGCTTGCTTGTGGCACGTGCTTTGCGTAGTTTTGACTATGAATAAGTTTATGAAACGGGGTTTGATTCTGGTAGCGGTTGGAGTCGGCCTGAACCTTCTTGGGTACTCAATCAAACGGAACGCGTTTGAAGACTATGGATGGGCCATGATTCTGGGGACATTGCTGTTTGGTATTGGTTTCGTGTCTATCTTCTATTCATTTGTGCGTAAGGTAGAATATAAGGGCATTATTGAAGAGCGTGCGGTCGAAGCGGAAAAGAAGGAGCAAAGAGAGAATGACTTGAATGAAAGTGACAATTCGACCAATGTGCAGACCCATCCTTAAAATGTATAGCCTTAAATGGCTTAGTTGGACTCAACCAGCTGGATATGTTGCATAAGACAAGGGGAATAGTCTTTAAAACCACCGACTATTCTGAGAGCAGTGTTGTCGTTCAGGTTTTTACGGAAAAGTTTGGTTTGCAGTCATATCTGGTGAATGGTGCGCGAAAACCCCGCGCAAAGATCGGTATGAACATGATTCAGCCTTTGCATCTACTGGATATGGTAGTTTATCATAAGGTGAATGGAGGAATTCAACGTATATCTGAACTTCGCAATCTTCCGCTTTTTGAATCTCTGCCTTATGATCTCACAAAGAGCAGTTTAGCTCTCTTCTTAAATGAGGTACTCTACAAGGTTGTGAAGCAGCACCAGGATGACCTGCCTTTGTTTGAATTTATGTTTCATAGCATAGCGCTGCTTGATCGCATTGAAACCGGGCTTAGTAACTTTCATCTTTGGTTTCTGCTTCATCTCAGCAGGTATCTGGGCTTTTATCCGGAAAGGACCAATGAACGGATGTCAGCGTATTTTGATCTAAGGAACGGCGTTTTTACGAACGTGCCGCCGGGCCACGTACATTTCCTGCATGGCGGCCTGACAAAGAAATTCACTGAGATACTGGACGCCAGAATCGATACATTACATGTTCTGCAAATAAATAATACAGAGAGGCGCGAGTTATTGGCCAGAATTCTTGACTATTATAGGCTCCATGTCGACAATTTCTCAGAAGTGCGTTCTCACAAGATCATAGAAGAAGTTCTTAGTCCTTAAATCCGGCTACTCGCTCAATGACATTTTCGAGTTCATTTAGATCGAAGGGTTTTTCGAGGTAGGTATCTGCACCTGCCTTATTGGCGAGTGATTGAATGTCGTTATTTGCAGAGAAGTAGACAACGGGGATACTTTTCAGGTCGGTTTCTGCTTTAATCGCCTGAGTTGCTACTACACCTCCTGAATCGGGAATCCAGTTATCCATTAATATAACATTAGGACTAAATGCCCTCACCGTGTTTACAATGTCGTTGCAATGGGGGGATGTTTTAACATCCCAGCCAAGCTCCTGTAGTATGTAAGTGCAGATTGACAGTATATCGGTATCGTCGTCAAATATTAGTATCCGTTTAGACATTCCAGTTCCCTTAGTTAAAGTCGCGTAACACGATTTCCTTAGAGGATTATAACCAAATTGATTGGGTAATGTTTTGATAAAAATTCCTTTTTGTAAAAACGGTGATACGCGTTTTTTGAAAGGTATTGATTATCAGTAAGTGGTGGTTTTTTTCAATTGCTTAAATGTTAAAAAATGTGAAAATACTTGTGCCAGGTAAGATTTAAATGTATCTTTGACACATAAAGTTTTAGAAAAATTCTTTTTTAAAGATTTCTTTTAAGATTTAGGTTTATAATTGGTTAGTTTGAGCTCCTGCCCATCAGGAGCTTATTTTTTTGTCCCGAATTTCTAATGGGACTATCGTTACCTATCAGGTGTTTACAAAAAACGACGAACTTGGCTGCAATAAATATTCCGAATGATGACCTGAATTGAGAACTTTACTTAAAGTTGTTCAAAAATATTTCCCTGATTTTATATTGTTTATAGATGAGAGGAGGCTTTTTATGTGAGCTTAACTACACCAGTGCCTTAGGCTTTAATGGCGAAAAACAAAGGGACTATGCGTGCAAGTTGTAGAAACAAGACTGATAATCCCTTTGTTGGTTTTGACAGAGCGCACTAATCGATCCATTCGAAGCGCGTATAAGGAACAAGCGCCTCCGGGATCTTAATGCCTTTTTCTGTTTGATTGTTTTCTAAAAGAGAGGCTACAATACGTGGCAGGGCCAGGGCGCTTCCATTTAAAGTATGAGCGAGTTGGGCTTTGCCTTCTTTTCCTTTAAAACGCAATTTAAGCCTGTTGCTCTGGAAGGTTTCGAAGTTAGATACAGATGAAACTTCCAGCCAGCGTTTCTGACCAGCGCTCCAAACTTCCATATCGTAGGTTAATGCTGCGGTAAAGCTCATATCGCCTCCGCAAAGACGAAGAACCCGGTAAGGCAGTCCAAGTTTTTGCAGCAGTGACTGGACGTGTGTGCTCATCTGTTCGATAGTTACATATGACTGATCAGGATGCGTAATCTGTACGATTTCTACCTTGTCAAACTGGTGAAGGCGGTTAAGACCCCGAACGTGGGCGCCGTAAGAACCTGCCTCGCGACGGAAGCAAGGTGTATACGCACAATTCTTAATAGGAAGTTCATCTTCTTTGACGATAACATCCCGGTAAAGATTGGTAACAGGAACCTCGGCTGTTGGTATCAGGTACAAGTCGTCCAAACCGACATGGTACATCTGACCCTCCTTATCTGGCAGATTGCCGGTGCCAAACCCTGAAGCCTCATTCACCACAATAGGGGGCTGCACTTCCCTGTAGCCCGCCTCTTCAGCATGATCCAAAAAGAAGTTGATCAGTGCGCGTTGTAACTTAGCGCCTTTACCTTTGTACACAGGGAAGCCGGCTCCGGCGATCTTATTGCCAAGCTCAAAGTCAATTATATCGTATTTTGTAGCGAGTTCCCAATGCGGAAGTGCGTTTGAAGGAAGCTCGGGCTTATCTCCGAACTCAAAGATATTCTCGTTATCTTCAGGAGTTGAACCGTTTGCGACACTGGTATGTGGAAGGTTGGGAAGTAGTACCAGATTTTTCTGCAGCTCTTCTTCGGCATGGGTTAATTTATCTCCCAATAGCTTAATCTGGTCTTTGAGTCCGGCTGTTTTTCCTTTAATTTCTTCAGCCTGGTCTTTCTGACCACCGCGCATCAGCTCACCGATCTGCTTAGCCATAGCGTTTGCTTCCGCGGAGATCGAGTCTAACGAGGTTTGAGTCTGACGACGTTCTTCATCAAGTGAAATGATAGTGTCAACTAATTCAGGCTGTTTGAAATTTTTAACAGACAATCGTTCCAAAACCTTCTCTCTGTTCTCGCGGATATAACTAACTTGCAGCATCGTTGTAAATTTTTGTCAAAGATATGATCAGTTGACTGTTTGCAGGAAGTTTTTGCATTTTTTTTGAATATGACAGGGAAACTCTATCTCATACCTACTCCCATTGGAAATCTAGAGGATATAACGCTTAGAGCGATCCGGATTCTAAAGGAGGTGGATCTCATTCTTGCGGAAGACACACGTACCAGTGCGCCGCTTCTAAAGCACTTTGGAATAGATAAAAAAGTTTACGCACATCATCAACATAACGAGCATAAGGCCAGTTCGGAGATTGTAAGGTTCTTACAGGAAGGGCAAAATATCGCGTTAATATCTGATGCCGGAACACCGGCAGTTTCCGATCCGGGTTTTTACCTGGCTCGGGAGGTTCTCAAGAATGACATCAAAATTGAGTGTCTTCCTGGAGCAACTGCTTTTGTGCCGGCGCTTGTTAATTCGGGTCTGCCGACTGACCGCTTTACGTTTGAAGGATTTTTGCCTGTAAAAAAGGGACGTCAGACCCGCTTAAAGGAGCTGGCTGATGAACCGCGGACAATGATCATTTATGAATCGCCACATCGGTTGCTTAAGTCTTTAGAGGAGTTTATCACAGTTTTCGGAGAAGATCGTCCGGCCTCTGTTTCGAGAGAACTCACGAAGATGTTTGAAGAAACTGTAAGAGGTAGTTTGTCAGAAGTTAAGTCTTATTACGAATCGCATACTTTAAAGGGAGAGTTTGTGGTTATAATAGGAGGAAAAGAAGGAAAGAAAAACGTTAATAAAAAAGAGAATGAACTTTGAGAAGTTTTTAATAGACGAACAGGATCCTAAAGCTGTTGAAAAGATCCTTGTTAAGCTGAATGATATGCTTACCCCTGGAGAAGAGGTTTTATATCTGGCAGTGCAGAAAAAACCGGCTGTTACTCTGGTACCTGATACCGTAGCGGTAACCAGCAGGCGTTTGTTTTTCTGTATTCCTGGTAACCTGGGTTTGACTACTAATTTTGAGATTTATTCATGGAAGGACATCAAAGAGGTTTCTTTCAAAGAGGAATTCTTTGGTGCGCGCTTTACTGCTGTTCCTTTGAGCGGGGAGAACTTTACTGTGAATTACATTCCCAAAGTTCAGGCAAGGAAGCTCTATCAGTTTTCCAATCAGCAGATAGACAGATTGAAAGCTGAATTGAAGCAAGAGCAGTATCTTAAAGAGCAGCAGCAAAGAAGGGAGCAGATTGAAAAAGAGACTGCGGCTCAGGCTGAAGTTGTTCAGCCTGCTGTTTCTGAACCGGTGGCTGTTGTGTCTGAACCTATTGAGGTGTTTGAAGACGAGATCACTATGAAATTAAAAAAGTTAAAGGTTCTCTTCGAAAAGCAGCTGATTTCTCAGGAAGAATATGAAGCCAAAAAATCCGATATATTATCTCAGTTTTAAGTGAAAAGAAACTATTTCCTGGCCGTTATAAGTGCATTTTTATTATGGCTTGCCTGGCCACCCATGTCGTTTACTGCACCTATATTGTTAGTGGCATTAGTGCCTCTGCTTAGGGCCGTTGAAAGTGTGATTCAATCTGATCTTCCTCGAAGAGGAAGAAAGGTGTTCTTGCTGTCGGGCCTGACTTTCCTGATCTGGAATACTTCCTGTATTTATTGGGTGTTTAATTCGTTGAATGCTGTGCTCAATGTCTGGGTTGCATCTTTAATTTCTCTTATTCCGTTCGGCTTGGCCGCAATATTGATGACCCTGGCGTTCTGGCTATATTTTCAGCTGCGAAGAACCTCTGGCAAGCTTGTAAGCTATCTCGGTCTTATCAGCTTCTGGATTGCCTATGAATATCTGCATCAGAGCTGGGACCTTGCGTTCCCATGGATGAATCTGGGTAATGGCTTCGCCGAAACACCGAGGTTGGTTCAGTGGTATGAGTTTACCGGTGTTTACGGGGGGAGTCTGTGGATCCTGGTCGCGAATATTCTTGCTTTTGAGTTAAGTGAGCAGGACGACTCTGCGGCGCATGGTTATCAACTAAAGAAAAGACTAGCTCTTGCTTTGTCACTTTGGGTGGCTATTCCAATCACTGGTTCGGTCATGATGTATACCCGTTATGCCGAAGCCGCTAATCCTGCGAACGTGGTAGTGGTACAGCCAAACATCGACCCTTATGATAAATGGAGCAGGTCGCCCGAAAAGCAGGTTGATGACCTGATAAGGCTTTCTGACTCAGTAGGTCAGACGAATACGGAGTACTTCATCTGGCCGGAGACTGCTATCTCCAGAATGACCGAAGAGTATCGGATTCACAGTGATCTTAATTTCCTTAAGGTTCAGGCTTTTTTGTCAAAGTATAAAAATGGAAATGTGCTCTCTGGTATTGAGAGCTTCAACTTATATGACAAGGCAGAAACACCTACCGCTGCTTACAATGAGTCTTTTGGCAAGTATCTCGACTATTATAATGCTGCAATAAACATAGAGAATTCCTCCAAAGTGCAGTTCTATCATAAGTCAAAGCTGGTGCCAGGAGTTGAGTCTCTTCCTTTTGCAACTGCATTAAACTTTATGAAGCCGGTATTCGCTGCATTTGGTGGTTCATCAGGAGGTTTCGGGAAGCAAGACAAGCCATCTGTTTTCTTTTCGCAGAGTGGTATGGGCGTTGCTCCGGTAATCTGTTATGAGTCCATTTGGGGTAGCTATGTAGCCGAGTATATTCGGGATGGAGCTCAGTTCATTGCCATCATCACCAATGACGCATGGTGGGGAAATACTTCAGGTAAAGACCAGCATCTTGCTTATGCCCGCTTAAGAGCCATCGAGACGCGGAGATGGGTGGCCCGATCTGCAAATACAGGTATTTCGGCTTTTATCAATCAAAGAGGTGATATTGTTCAGACTTCTTCATGGTGGATACCGGCGGCATTAAAGCAGGATATTAACCTGAACAGTGACTTGACATTCTACGTTCGTTACGGAGATTGGATTGCCTGGGCAGGTTGTATTTTTGCTGGAGGCTTGGTTGTTTTAATGATTATACGGCGTAGATTGCTGACTTAGTTATTTGCAACAAGGTGTAAAACAGCGTTTAAGCAAATTTTTTGAAACTTTCTGCAGGCATACTCGTAGAAAAGGTAAGTTAAGTGATTTGACTTATAGAGTAGTTTTAAGCTAGGTTTTTTTGAAAGAAGGGTTGTCTCACTCATCATGAGAACAGCCCTTTTTTATTCTATAATATCGCCGAGATTTCCTTTGAAATCTTCCTCTGTTACATTTTCGGCCTGATTCTCGAGAAGCAGTGCTTTCATTTTGTCTTCGCGTTCGATCATGTCAGCGAGACTAGTTTCGCCGAGAATCTTCAGAGTAGCGTCCCTTACGTCTTTCATGACGTCGCGTATGCCGCAATATAATTCGCTTGTACACTCTTCACATCGCTCATAGAAGTTGAGACTGACGCAGGGCAGAAGCGCAATAGGGCCGTCTATGATCCGGATGATAGCAGCAAGCTTTATCTCTTCCGCTTTCTTCATCAGGTAATATCCGCCGCCGGCGCCTTTCTTACTGGCAAGTATGCCGTTTCGCTTCATCTCCAGCAAAATAGCTTCCAGGAATTTTTTGGGAAGCTGCTCTTTCGCCGCAATGGCCGAAATGAGCATCGGGGAATTCCCTTTGTTTCTTGCTAAAGCCATCAGGGCTTTTACTGCATATTTGGTTTTCTTTGTTAGCAAAGCAAATAGTATATAAAGTCAATAGCAAAGATAATATATAAATATTAGCAACGCTGAAAGCTGTATATATATTATGTATTATGAAACAGCCAAAAGGATATAATAGCCGGCAAGTATAAGAAAGATGATTGCGATAATGAAGGATAGTAAGTAGATGAATTTCCTGAATGCAGACTTCTCTTTCTTCTCAACAGACATAACGCTGGTTATATCGTTCAGACGTTTCACCTTATCATTGAAGTTACCTTTCAGACCATTTCTAATGCGTTGCATATTATTTAGAAGATCATCCATTTCATCAGGAATGGTTTCGTTCAGTACTTCTTTAATACGCTTCGCGATGGTGGGTGATTTGCCGTTTGTGGATATAGCTATCTTCAGATTGCCTTTTTGTACGATCGAGCCAAGATAAAAGTCGCAGAGATCCGGTTTGTCCGCAACATTAGTTAATACCTTTTTTTCTTTGCAGATAGACGCAATGCGGGAACTGATTTCGCTGTCATTTATTGCAACAATAGCGAGATCCATACCATCGAGATCGTTGGCTTCAAAGGCGCGTTCTTTGTAAAGAATGTTGTGAAGCTTTAGGATATTCAGAACATCGGTACTAATCTCCGGTGCCACCAGCTTAATATTAGCCTGCGGACTGTTAGCCAGCAGGGCACTGAGTTTTTCGAGAGCTACATAACCTCCGCCCACCAGGAGCAGGTTGAGGGTATGTAGCTTTACGAATATAGGAAACAACGGATTTGTTGCCTGGATATCAGTCATCTTATGCTAATTGCAGATTTCTGTAGTCTTTCAATTGCAGATTGAATAATTCTGATTGCTGGAAATAATAGGTGGCGAATTCCTTGCTCGGCTCCTGCTGATTCATCTGATAGACCAGATCATGAAAACTTGTAGGAAGAGCAACCTTCTTTGTTTCGACGAATGTAGAATCGAAGTCACGGATAATTCCTGCCTGAGTATTCGTTTTTAATCCTTCAGAGACCAAAAGAGCCTTTGCTGAATTCACAAATCCTGTGTAAGAGTGGTAAATAGCATCGGCGTACTCACCTGCTTCTAATGCCTCCCTTGACCAGTCAATACGCTCTTCTGCTTCGAAAAGCAAGGTTGCAACAAGGTCAATCATGACGCTGGCACATTCACCGATACCGATAGCTGGTTTGTATGCTTCAGTGTGTTCCCAGTCTATAAAGTCGTCAGGAGTAATGTCTTCTGATTTAGCGATCGGGTTGAGCAGGTCATAGAAATAAATTTTTCCCTGGCGGGTATAGTAAGAGTTGTATAGCTCTCCGTCGAGGCGATTATCGAAATAGTCATCAAGAAGCGTACGCAGAATCTGCGGTCCTCGTTTACTTGGCACTTTCACGATCTTTTCAGAGGCAACGCCACTTCCGTCGCCGGTTGGTCCGCCTCCAAGCAATACCTGAAGTGCAGGGGCTACCATTTTTCCAATTTTCATACTGGAGCCATGAAATCCTATTGCAGCCATCGCATGCTGTCCGCAAGCATTGATACAACCACTGATTTTTATGGTAATGTCTTTATTGTATATCAGTTCCGGATACTCAGCAGAGATGACTCTTTCCAGCTCGCGGGTGATACCTGTACTATTCGAAATTCCGAGGTTACAAGTATCCGTGCCGGGGCAGGATGTGATGTCGATAACGCTTTCAAAACCAGGTTCTGCCAAACCGAGTTCATTTAGCTTTTCAAATACGTAAGGAAGGTTTTCCGTTTTCACAAAGCGTAACATAATACCCTGTGAATTGGTAAGACGGATATCGTCACCTGCCGCATCAAGTACGAGCTGAGCAAACTTTCGGGCAATAGGTGTCTTTATGTCTCCATTCTGAACGCGGATCCCTATGGCAACAAAGCCTTCTTGCTTTTGCTCAAAAATGTTAGTTTTAAGCCATTGTTCGTACTTAGCCGGATTGCTGATCTGAGGAACTGGCAATATATTACCTTCAGGCTCAGTAAAAGCAATGTGCCGGTCTATTTTATAAGTTTTGTTCTTTAAGGCGAGACGCTCGTTTTCCGCAAGCTCAAGAAAGGCCTCTTTGCCGATGTCCTGGATAAGGTACTTCAAGCGTGCTTTGTTCCTTTTGGCACGTTCTCCATAGCGATCAAAGATACGGATGACCGACTCTGCAAAAGGAATTATCAAATCTTCATGCATGAAGTCTGTAACATCTTCTGCAATATGAGGCTGTGAACCAAGTCCTCCACCAAGGACGACCTTAAAGCCCCTGACTTCTTCTCCGTTTTCGAATCTTACTTTTGGAACGAAACCGATATCATGCATGAAAGCAAAAGCGGAGTCTTTCTCTGAAGAAGAAAACGCCATTTTAAACTTCCTTCCCATATCCTGACAGATTGGGTTGCGGAGGAAATATTCAAAAGTAGCATGAGCGTAAGGAGTTACGTCAAATGGCTCGTCGGGATCAACGCCCGCCATTGCCGAACCGGTTACGTTTCTCACGGTATTTCCGCAGGCTTCCCTTAGTGTCACTGAATCTTTCTCAAGCTCAGCCCATAATTCAGGGGTGCGTTCCAAGCTCACATAATGGAGCTGGATGTCCTGTCTGGTGGTAATATGTAAGTTGCCGGTGGCGTAATTATCTGATACATCGGAGATCCGGTACAGTTGTTGGATAGTCATTCTTCCATATGGAAGCTTAATTCTGATCATCTGTACACCAGGCTGCCTCTGGCCGTAAACGCCCCTTGCCAACCTCAGACTGCGGAACTTCTCTTCATGAAGTTGTCCGTCTCTGAACAGTCTGATCTTTTTCTCAAGTTCAATTATATCTTTCTGTACCAGCGGATTCTCTAGCTCTGTTCTGAAACCTTGCATTCTCTATAGAGTTGATATGATTATCAAAAATAACAATAATGACGCACTATCAGAAATATTTCTAAAACCTGATCCGTATATGACGGAAGGGTGTTCTTAGCGTCTCTGTTTGGCCCGTCAATTTCTTTATATTTGAACATCAACAAAACAAACAGAAAATGGCTGAGATAAATATTCCACGATTGGACCTGAACCACTATGTGAACGGATCTGCTGAGCAGAAGAAGCAGTTCTCAGAAGACATAGGAAAGGCTTTTACTGAAACCGGATTTGTCACTATTGCAAATCATGGAATGACGCAGGAACTGATGAATGAGCTCTATATAGAAGTCAAGAAGTTTTTCGACCTTCCCGAGGATGTGAAGAGCAAATACGAAAAGCCGGAGCTCGCCGGGCAGCGAGGGTATACCAGTAAAGGAAAGGAAAAGGCGAAGGGCGCACCAGTAGCAGATTTGAAAGAGTTCTGGCAGAGGGGGCAAACAGTTACTGATGGCGATCCGGTAAAGGCACAATACCCGGACAATATATTGGTAGAAGAACTGCCACGTTTTAACGAAGTTACCTGTGAGGTTTACGAACGACTGGAAATCGCGGGGAGGCATCTGCTGAAAGCTATCTCAGTTTATCTGGGTCTGGATGAGAATTATTTTGAGTCTAAGGTGCACAATGGTAATTCCATTTTGCGCGGAATCCATTATTTCCCTATTCTGGATCCTGATTCTCTGGCTCCTGACGCAGTGCGGGCAGGTGCTCATGAAGACATCAACCTGATTACCTTACTGATCGGTGCCAGCGCTGATGGTCTTGAGGTTTTGACCCGTACAGGAACCTGGTATCCAGTAAAAGCACAAGTTGAAGACATTGTCGTTAATGTAGGGGATATGTTGCAACGTTTGACAAATAATAAACTTAAGTCTACCACTCACCGTGTCGTAAATCCACCCAGGGAGCTTATGAAATCATCAAGATACTCTGTTCCTTTCTTTCTGCATCCAAAGCTGGATATGGACCTGACTTGCCTGGATATTTGTATTAGCGAAGATAATCCGAAAGCTTATAGTGATATGACTGCAGGTGAATATCTCGACGAGCGTTTGAGAGAAATCGGTCTGAAGATGTAGTATACAGCAAGGATCTGCTGGTTCTGCCTGGTAGATCCTGCTAATTATCTTCCATCTCTTTACTTAAAGCCGATTCAAACTCTTCCGGGCACTGTGTTCCGATAACGTATTCCAGGCCGTCCCGGTCTGTCAAGGTCAAAGCCTCCTTTCCTCCGGCATAGAATTTTATCTTTCCATTGGTATGTAAATTATATACCGGGTTATTTATTAGATAGGAGCTGTATTTAGTGCGTTCAACTTTTACGATACTATTCAGGTCAATCTTTACTAGGCGGGTTGTCCAGAGCCCATCAATAATTACACTCTTGTTCCTTACTGTGGTGCGATAATGCACCATAAACAGCATAACAACAGAACCAATTAGAATGCCGATGCCGACGAGGACGAGCACTTCAGCAGTTCTTTCCTTGTTGGAGCTCAGATAGTAGGCACCAAAACAGAAAAGAGCCATTGTAAGCCGAACGCTGATACGGTTATAGTCCCTGCCCAGATACTGTTTTTCTGTAAAGGTTACTTGATCTGTCATGTTATTCGGATGTTTCTATAATGAAAATATTTTCTGTGTCACTGGTTACCCTGTACCGGTTGTCAGATCTGTAACCGACCGCCCATAAGATATCACCATTCCCGTTTTCCAGTATTCCAACATTAGCTTTTCCAAAGCGGTTGAGCTTCTGGCCGATAAAGAAATCGCTGATCTTCTTCTTCCCTGTCATTCCCAGGGGATAAAAGTAATCACCTATATTCCATAGACGCAAATTAAGGGGGAATTGTAACAAGTCAGCGTCTAAATATGCAATTTTACTGTCTCCTGAAAAACTTAGTTCTTCCTGTGTGACATAACTGATATTATATTTCTTCCTGTTCCACTCAAAAGATCGCGTTTCCTCCGATATGATGATTTCACGACATTCTGAGATTGAACGTTTCTTTAAAATTAGTATATTTCTGTCCAGCAGCAAAATATGGCTCTTTGATTCAAAAATCTTGCCCGACTGATTTTTCCATACACTCACCAGATCTTGTATCGTAGTTTCACTGAAATGATACGGCTTGAACAGTTCATAGAGCAATAAATCCCGCGGGTTTAGGTCTGCCAGCAGATCTACGTCAATTTCAATAGTATCGGCGTTTGTATGGTGAAAAAGTTTGTTCCGCAGTTTCTCAACTTCCTGATTTAAAAACATCTCAAGCTGCAGGAAGCGCCGGCTGTTTTCTTCAAAAGTAAGATCGAGGTCTTTATTGAGTTGCTTCATCTTAGGAATCACCTCATGGCGAATCTTGTTTCGGGCGTACTTAACAGAAGCGTTTGAGCTGTCCTCGCGGTAGGTAATGCTGTTGTCTGAAACAATAGCATCGATTTCCTCTGAAGTCAGAAAGAGGAGGGGCCTGATGATTTTGTCCCTTTTTGGCAGTATTCCATGAAGACCTGAAATGCCGGTTCCTCTTATCAGGTTGAGCAGTATGGTTTCGGTAGCATCACTTTTATGCTGAGCAACAGCGATATAGTGATAGTCATGCTCTTGCCTGATTTGCTCAAACCAGGTGTAGCGTAATTCTCTTGCTGCCATTTGTATCGAAATCTGATTCGATGATGCATACTCAACAGTATTGAATCTTATTGAATGGAAAGCCACCTTGAGCTTCGAGGCTAGCTCCCTGGTGAAATCCTCATCTCCATCAGATTCATCATCCCGAAGGCAAAAATTACAGTGTGCTATACCAAACTGATACCCCGCAGCGTAAAGGAGGTGTGCCATCAGTACGGAATCCTTTCCTCCGCTAACGCCAAGCAACAGCCTGTCGGCAGGACTGAACAAATTGTTCTGCGAGATGTATGAAAGAAACCTACCTGTTGGAAGCATGGTCAAAACTATTTAAATAAACTGTAAATAATGCTGACGACATACATACAAATTACATGCTCAAAAAAACTAATTTTGTACTGTGAGAAAACTGATTTTTCTTTTTATTGCTCTTTTAAGTGTTTGTCATGTGTCAGCACAGAAGAGAAGCCAGGTCCAGTTAACCAGTTCTACCGAAATTAAAGGAGTTGAGAGAAACGGGGTCCAATTTTTCAGAGTCATAAATCCGGTGTTTGTTCAGGAGGGTTCTACCCTTAGGGCCGACAGTTCTGATTACAATCAGGCCGGGAATGCTTTCGATGCGTTCGGGCATGTGGTTATCACCCAGCCAGACGGAACCGTAATCTATTCTGATCTGTTGAACTATGATGGCAACACCAGAACGGCAATCCTGACAAACAACGTTCGGATGGTTGATAAGACATCGATCCTGACTACAAACCACCTGACGTACAAGATGGCAAATAGAATTGGTACCTATATTGGTGGCGGTAAGATAGAGAATGGGAAAGATATCCTTACGAGCAAGAATGGCTACTACTTTGCATCCACCAATGATGCTTATTTCCGCTTTGATGTAGTTGTCAATACGCCCGATGCCCTTATAAACACCGATACGCTGAAGTATAACACTAACTCGAAGATCGCTTACTTTTACGGGCCCACTACCATTAATGGCAAAAACGCTAATAAAGCTTCCCGGTTATACACAGAAAACGGACGGTATAATACCGTGACTGATCAGGCATGGTTCGGTAAAAAGAACTTGTATACCGAGGGCTCTAAATCTCTTAAAGGCGACAGTCTGTTTTATGATGGGAAGGCGGGTATGGGCAAGGCCATCAATAACATTACTTTTCTGGATACCGTTCAAAAGGTTATACTGAAAGGCAATCAGGGAATTTACAGGCGAGCTGACGAAAGCGCACTTGTCACACGGAATGCCTACGTCGTTATGGAGGTCGAGAAAGATTCCGCTTCTGTAGATTCCATCTATATGACTGCAGATACCCTGATGACTAAGATGATTTACAAGAAGGATCTGGTGCCCGCAAATCCTGAAGAGCTCAAATCTGATGAGGAGATCGAAGAAGATCCGGAGGGCACGGTTGCCGAAGACGGTGGAATAGCAATCCCGAAAAGATTAGCGCCTCCTCCTGCACCGCCAAAGCAGGAACCTGAAGTAAAGCTCTCCAAACGGGAAAGGAAGAGGAAAAAAGAGCAGGATGAATCGTCGAAGACTGAAAAACTGCTCGAGGATAGTCCTCAACCGGCAGGCGTTGCCCCCGCTGTTGCTGATAGCACGAAAGCATCGGGAACAACAGAACCACTGCTGGCAACCGATAGTATATTTCGTGAAACAGATACCCTGTCAAAAAAAGTGGCTGGAAACCGCGGACGCCTATCTCAGGGCACCGGTGCAGATACCGCGTCCAGGAAAGCAGCCTTCAATCCGCAGGATACTGTTAAGACAAGGATTATTAATGCTTATCACAAAGTAAAGATCTTCAAATCAGATCTCCAGTCCCGTTCAGATTCCGCTTTCTATAGTTATGCAGATTCAATCATCAGGTGTTATATCAACCCAATCATCTGGACACAAGGAACGCAGCTTACTGCTGATACGATTTTTCTGCAAATGAAAAATCAAAAGTTAGACAATATGCTTTTGCAGAATAACGGTCTTATCGTAAGTGCGGAGGGAGATTCCAGTCGCTTCAATCAGGTGAAAGGGAAAGTACTGACTGGATTGTTCAAGGACAGCAAATTGGAAAGCATGTTCGTGGATGGCAATGCTGAAAGTATCTATTATACGCTCGAAGACAGTGTCTACACAGGGTTTAATCGGTCGCTAAGCAGCAGAATGAAGTTGGAATTTGCCGACAGTAAGCTTAAGCGGGTAGTATTGGTTCGAAAGCCTGAAGGGAAATATTACCCCATTGAGAAGGCACCTAAGGATATGGAAATCCTCGAAGGATTTATATGGAAGCCGAAAGACCGGCCAAAATCAAAAGAAGAAATTATTCCGACGCTGCGCCCTCAAAAGTCACCGGTAGCTTCCAGGCAGACGCCTGCAAAAGCTCCGCAGCCAAAGGAAGAAACAACGAAGAGCAAGTCCTGACCCGAAACCGGCAGGACTTTCAAGATATTTCAATTTACCGCTGGTTCAGAAACCCTACAAGTTTTTCCACCGCCCGTGCCCTGTGGCTGATTCTGTTCTTTTCTTCAGCAGACATCTCCGCAAAAGAAACATCATAACCCTGAGGTTTAAAGATCGGGTCGTAACCAAAACCTGCAGATCCTGAGCGACTATTTGTAATTTCACCCTCAACGGAACCTTCGAACAAATGTTCCTTCCCGTCAAGGATAATGGAGATGACACACTTAAATCTGGCTGAACGGTTACTTAGTCCCTTCATTTTACGCATTACAAGCTGCAGATTTTCCTCTGAATCCCGCGAGCCGGAATAACGCGCAGAATAGACCCCGGGCTCACCATTCAGAGCGTCTACCTCCAAACCTGAATCGTCAGAAAAGCAATCGATCTTGAAGCGATCCCATATATACTGACTTTTCAGAGAAGCGTTATCCCTGAAGGTATCTCCTGTTTCCGGGATATCATCCAAGCAGCCTATCTCCTCAAGCGTTTTCAGTTGAAATTTGTCACCGATCAGCGCTTGTACTTCTTCCAGCTTATGCTTGTTATTTGTTGCAAATACTAAAGTTCTCATTAAAGTTTTTTCATTTGATTCCAGAATTCTCTCTTCTTATCGACACTATTCAGCATTTCTGCGAAGCTGTATGTGAACAACACTTGCATCCCCTCGAAATCTGTGATTACGTTCTTTGGTAAAGGCCTTATTTTAACTTCCTGCGGATCAATACCAAAAAGTACAATGCTGCTACAGGCAAAATAAGCCTTAAACTCTTTCCAGGAGGAAGCGTTATACTTGCGTTGATTAACGATGGCTACATCTTTAATGCTCATTCTCTTTGCGCCAAGAATGTTTGCCAGGGCCTCAAGTTCGTTAGAGCGAAGGTTAGGATGACTGTCCTCCTGTATTAATAGGAGCATAAACTTGTTGTTCTCTCCCAGATAATTAAATGCAGGGCTACTTTTCTGACTGTCCACAGAGGTTTCTGCTAACTCTTCCTCGCTGATCAGGTAGATATCTTCTGTCATCAGGTACTGAAGCGCTGCAGGATCGGATGCTTTCATTTCACTCATTGCTCAAAAGTACTAATCCTTTGTTAAAAATAGTTAAATCAGCCGCGCCGCCTGCTCGGTAGCAGAAATTAAGCTTACCTTTATGAAGGTGTAAATCAAATATTTTCTTCAGCAAATCAAAGATTATATCATTAGTTTTGCAGGATTACCATTTGGAATACACTGCATATCTGTTATTACGGACCCAAGAGTCCGGGATGCTATAACGTACATAAACATAATGAAACAAACCGTAGGGATACTTTTTTTTCTGTTAACATCTATCAATTTCACTTTCGCGCAAAACATTACAGTTAATAAAATAGCAGCTGTCGTTGGCGATAACATCATCTTACAGTCAGATATTGAGCGTGAATATGCCAATTATATACTGCAGGGTAACCCTCAAAATGAGGAAGTGAAGTGTGGTGTGTTACAGCAGATGTTAACACAGAAGCTGCTTTCTCAGCAGGCTGTTATTGACTCGGTGACCGTGACAGACGACGAGGTGACGAATGAAGTAGACAGACGTATGCGTGCTTTTGTTCAGAGAGCCGGAGGACAGGAACGTCTGGAACAGTTTCTGAATCGCTCTGTGCTGCAATATAAAGACGAGATCCGTCCGGATGTTAAGGAGCAGCTGGTTGCCAACCGTATGCACTCTAAAATCACAGAAAACATAGGCATTACACCTTTAGAGGTTAAACGATTCTTCGAGTCTATCCCTAAAGATAGTCTTCCTGAATACCCAACCGAAGTTGAGGTAGGAGAGATCGTCGTTTACCCTAAGCTGACTAAGGCAGAAAAAGAAAGCTTCAAGGATAAGGCCGAAGCATTACGTCTTCGGATCAAGGGAGGAGAAGACTTCGCCACGCTGGCCAGACTCTACTCACAGGATCCGGGTTCAGCACCTGAAGGAGGAGATCTGGGGTTCTTTGACAGGACCGCGATGGTAAAGGAGTTTACCGCCCTGGCTTTCAAGCTTAAAGCAAATGAGCTTTCCCCTGTATTCGAAACAGACTTCGGATTTCACTTCCTGCAGGTAATGGAACGCCGCGGTGAGCAAGTTCGTGCACGTCATATCCTCATCAAAATGGATGCTCCGCAGGAAAGTCTGGTACGCACCAAAGTTGCGATCGACAGTATCTACGAAAACGTGGTAAACAGGAAGCTTCCGTTTTCAACAGCGGCCTCCATGTATTCAGATAATAACGATACGAAATATAACGGCGGAATGATGCTGAATGCAGAGAACGTTTCATCAAGGACTACTTTTATTCCGACTGACAAGCTTGACCCTTCGGTTTTTTTTGCTATCGACACTATGAAGGTTGGAACTTACTCCAAACCTTACGAGTTCACTGCACGCGACGGAAAAAAAGGATACCGCTTTGTATATCTTAAATCCAAGACTGACCCACACAGAGCAAACCTGGATCAGGACTTCCCGAAGATCAAGGAAATCGCATTTGAAGATAAGATTCAGCGCGAAGTAAGCAATTGGTTCGAGAAACGCAGATTGTCTACCTATATCAAGATAGACCCTGAGTTCCAAATATGTGAGAGCCTCAAGATGTGGCTACCCAATGAAACAGCTCAGGTGAACTAATGAACTATACGTCAGATGTAGAAGGTTTAGATGCTTTATGTTTATCTTACAAAAAGGTAAACAAAGAGATCTCTACTGTTATTATCGGACAGGATGAGGTCGTGAAAGCGGTACTCATCTCTATACTAAGTAACGGTCATTGCCTGCTTATTGGCGTGCCCGGACTAGCAAAGACCTTACTCGTCAATACTATAGCGCAAGTCCTCGACCTGAGCTACAATAGAGTACAATTTACACCCGATCTGATGCCATCTGACATTGTCGGGTCTGAGATTCTGGGGGAAGACCGGTCCTTTAAATTCTTGAAAGGGCCGGTATTTTCTAATATCATCCTGGCTGATGAGATCAACCGCACCCCTCCAAAGACTCAGGCGGCGTTGCTCGAGGCCATGCAGGAAAAGATCATCACCGTAGGAGGCAAAAGCTATCCCCTGCCGAATCCTTTCTTTGTTCTGGCAACCCAGAATCCCATTGAACAGGAGGGAACATATCCGCTGCCCGAAGCACAGCTAGACCGCTTTATGTTTAACGTAACACTATCGTATCCATCCTTCAGGGACGAGATAGAAGTCGTAAAAAGCACAACAACCAATACCAGACCCGAACTACACAAGGTTCTTACTGCGGAACAGATATTGTATTTCCAACGACTCATCCGGAACATACCCATTACCGATCATGTTCTCGAATATGCAGTCTCTCTATCAGCTAAGACCAGACCCGGCACTGAATTAGCAACATCTGAGGTAAATAAGTATCTTAATTGGGGAGCAGGACCACGCGCCTCCCAGTATCTGGTTCTCGGAGCCAAGTGCCATGCAGCCATCAGCGGCAAATACTCTCCCGATATTGAAGACGTTCAGGCAGTTGCGATGCAAATTTTAAGGCACAGAATCGTTCGCAATTACAAGGCGGAAGCCGAAGGCCTTAGTGCCGATGATATTATCAGGAGTCTTTATTAACCCTACGGTGCCAGGACATGCATGCGACATGTCATTCCTTTAAGTAACAGCCATCATTTTTGCAGACCGGAGTTACAAGTAGATTTGTAGGAACGCATATCTAATCATTCGGTATTGTATGGAATCCTTCAGAAGAATTTACTTTCCGGCCGTTAACCTTATAGGCCCCGGAGCAGTCAAAGAGATTGCAGTCGAAATAAAAAAGCTAGAACTTAAGAAGCTGCTGGTAGTAACAGATAAGATGTTACAGTCTATTGGCGTAGTGAAGAAGGTAACAGATGTGCTGGACGCTGATAACATCGATTATGTGATTTTTGATGATGTTAAACCCAATCCAACTACACAAAATGTTTATAGCGGACTCGACTTGTACAAATCATCCGGCTGTGACGGTATATTATCCATAGGTGGAGGATCCCCTCAGGATGCAGCCAAGGCTATCGGAATCCTGCAGACGAATGGAGGAAAAGTTCCCGATTATGAAGGAATTGGTAAATCACAAAAGAAATCGGTACCTATCCTGGCAGTAAACACTACTGCAGGCACAGCATCAGAGGTTACTATTAACTATGTCATAACCGATGAGGAGAGGAAGATCAAAATGGTCATAGTTGACCCTAACTCTCTGGCAAGTGTAGCCGTCAACGATCCTGAGCTTATGATAGATAAGCCGGCAGGCCTTACTGCTGCTACAGGTATGGACGCGCTCACGCATGCTATCGAATCCTATATAACAAAGGGTGCCTTCAGACTGTCAGATACACTTTCACTCGAAGCTATCCGCCTAATCGGTGAGAGCCTTGAAGACGCGGTGAAAGATGGAAAGAACCTTGAAGCCCGCTCTAAAATGGCATGGGCCTCCTATATCGCCGGATTGTCTTTCTCAAATGCCGGCCTGGGAATCGTCCACTCCATGGCCCATCAGCTTGGCTCAGAGTATGACCTTCCTCACGGCGTAGCTAATGCACTTTTGCTTCCTTACGTAGAAGAATTTAATTCGGTAGTTTGTGAAGAGAAATTTAAGAATATTGCCCAGGCGCTGGGAAGAAACGTTGAAGGCCTTACAGTTACTGAGGCTAAAAACGAGGCCATAGAGGCGCTGAAAGAGATGGCAGTTAAGCTGAACATCCCATTATTAAAAGATACCTCCTTTAATCCTGCTGATGTCGAAAGACTTTCCGTTCAGGCATTTGCCGATGTATGTACAGGCGGTAACCCGAGAGACGTTACTGTAGCCGATATTCAGGCTATCTATTTAAAGGCTTTCCGGGGCTAATTGAAGTTTGCCCGCCTTTGATCCCCGGGATTTGGTGTTGTGTAGTCCTGCAGCACGCTGCAGGACTTTTTTATTCGCAGTATACTTATGCTTATCTTACGGAAGCTCTTCCGTAAAGACCTCTGCAATCACATTCCATTTATGAGAAGGCTGAACCTCCCAAACGCGGATGTAGTTATATTTTTTTGCGAGTATTGTCGCATTGCCATACGTATAAGCAATCTCGCCGCTTAACGATCTGTCAGCCTTAACCGGGTAGGTAAGAGCTTTATAGCCCTTTGTCTTCCAGAATGCCATAATCGTTTTCTTATCTGTCATTGGCTCGTACCCCGGGAATAGCAGCCAGCTGTCATCAGTTAAGAACTCAGTCTGCGCTATTCGGTTGTCCGCCTTCATAATAGTAGACATCAGCTTGTCAGAGCTAAGTACAATGTCTTCCCTTTGCTGTAGGCGCTTATCCGACTTCTGATGTATATAGTCTTTATCAGTTGGTGTCATGAAAGAGTTCTTGAGTTTCTTTGTTGGCTTCTTATGCGCAACTCCGGCGTCCATAGCCAGTCGCCAGATACCTCGTTTGTTCTTCTTCCATACAGAGAGGTAGGTGCCATAGAAGGACTGAGAAGCAGATGGACTCTGCTTATAAACATAGGGTCCCGCTGTGAAGCCCCAGTCATCACTTTTGGATATTTTCGCTAGCACAGGCTGCAATTTTAGATAACCAATACTATCTGGCTGGTCCTTGTAAAATTTCTTCGCAGGAACCGGTCCTGGTCTGAATGCAATGGTGTAGTCGTCAGCCACTGTCAAGAAGGCTTTCTTGAGGCCTTTTTCCTCGACTTTTAAGTTGAAATAATTTTCCGCAGCTATTAACTGGTCTACCCCTTCAGGAGTTTGCGAAAATGCAGGCGACAGCAACGTGATAAAGCAGATTATGGATAAAGCGAATTTCATTAAATTTTGAAGTTTTGATTTTATAGTGCATTTCAATAATGCCCACAGTATATATGCAGGTAATTATAACTTACTCCAGGATGTGCCTTCCTTGTTGTCTTTTAACTGGATACCCAGTTCAAGCAGGCCATTTCTGATTCTGTCTGATGTTGCATAATCCCTGGAAGCTCGTGCCTGAAGGCGTAAATCGATCACGAAGTCAATAAGCGGACCAATCTCGTCTGTCTGAGCAGTTTCTTCCTTCAAGCCAAGTACATCATATATGAAATTATTTACCAGTGAATTCAGGGCTTCAAGATCAGACTGAGTAATGCTTCCCTTTCCGTCATGTACGCTATTGATGATTCTTGCAGCTTCAAAGAGCTCTGCGATCGCGACAGGACTGTTGAAATCATCATTCATAGCGTCGTAGCAGCGTTGGGTGATCTGCTGGATGTCGAAGTCAGACTTATCCGAAACCTTAAGCTTTGGCAGGAGCGCACATGCATTCATCAACCGCTTAAAGCCTTTGTCGGATGCCTCTAATGCCTCATTGGAAAAATCGAGCGTACTGCGATAATGAGCCTGAAGCATGAAGAATCTAACGGTCATTGGAGAAAATCCTCTTGTTAAGAGAGGATGATCTCCTGTAAAGAGTTCATGAGGCAAAAATCCGTTTCCTGCCGACTTAGACATACGTGTGCCGTTAACAGTCAGCATGTTGGTGTGTAGCCAGTACTTCGCAGGCTCTTTATGGTTGCATGCCTTAGACTGCGCAATCTCATTAGTATGGTGCGTTGCAGCAAGGTCCATCCCTCCACCATGAATATCAAAGGAGTCACCAAGGTATTTACTGCTCATCGCGGAGCACTCAATGTGCCATCCCGGAAAGCCCCATCCCCAAGGCGATGGCCAACGCATAATATGCTCAGGTTTAGCTTTGATCCACAGGGCGAAATCAAGTCTTCCTTTTTTTTCATCCTGACCTCCGAGATCACGACTGTTTGCAATAAGTTCGTCGATGTTCCGGTTGGTCAGTATCGTATAATTATGATCCTTACTGTACTTCTCCACATCGAAATAAACAGTACCATTTACTTCATATGCAAAGTCGTTTGCCAGGATTTCTTTAACCATTTCAATCTGCTCAGCAATATGGCCTGTTGCCGTGGGCTCAATATTTGGAGGCAGAGTGTTAAACACCCTCATTACATCATGAAACCCAATGGTATATCGTTGTACGATTTCCATAGGCTCTATTTGCTCCAGGCGGGCCTTCTTCGAAAACTTATCGTCCCCTTCATCGCGGTCGCCTTCAAGGTGCCCGGCATCCGTGATATTTCTAACGTAACGAACCTTATATTTAAGGTGTGTCAGGTACCTGTATATTAAATCGAAAGATACGAACGTCCGGCAGTTCCCCAGATGAACGTCGCTGTATACAGTAGGTCCACAAACATACATACCCACAAACGGGGCATTTATAGGCTCAAAAGGCTCTTTTTTTCTTGATAACGTATTATAAACAACCAGGTTGTTAGTCATTGTGCAAACTTAATAAATTGTATGTTTTATGGAGTTCGGAATTCCAAATCGCTTCTAACAGGATAATGATCCGAAAGTTTCTTATTGACGGTAAGGTAGCTTTTTACTTCGAAATCTTTAGAAGCCAAAATATAGTCAATCTGGAAGTTTGGAAATTCGCCGTTATATGTAATTCCAAAGCCACTTCCTTTCTCGCGGAATGCGTTCCTCATACCCGAAGATAGTTTATTTACCGCAAAGGACGCAGGTGTGTCGTTAAAGTCTCCGGCTATGATCACCGGCCCCGAATAAGATTTGATATGTTCCGACAGGAAGTTAACCTGCTCACTTCTTTTGATAAAGGCGCGTTTCAACCTGCTGCCAATGCGTCTTGAAGATTTCACATCCGTATTGATTTCTTCTTTAATCGTCTTAATATACTTATAGTCTTCCGGTTTAAAGTTTATAGACTGTAAGTGTACATTGTAAACCCTGAACTTCTTTTTCTCATATTCGAAGTCTGCGTATATCGCTTCATTATTTCCGGAAGAATTAGGGAATACCACTGATCCGGTGTCTGTAAATGGAATCTTTGAGAATATAACCATGCCCTTCAGTTCCCACGGATTTCCAAAATCCTCGCGTACATGGTAATGTTCTGCAGCCATAATCTCCGTGATCATTTTCTTGATGTTCGATTCGCCGCGACGTTTGGAATAGTACTCTTGCATGCACAGGATGTCAGGCTGTTCATCCCTGATTATTTCAAGCATCTGATCTCTAACCGGCTTATCCGCCTTGCTGCCAAATGCTTTAAACTCATGCACATTCCAGGTCATTACCCTGATCATATCATGAGAAGACTTAGGCACTTCAATGGCCTGCGATTCACGAAAGCCGATCGTCATGGCCAGGAATTTCCACCCGATAAGGATAGTCACCAAAGAAATCAGTGCGAAGATAGGCCGGCTAAGAATCCAGAAGGCAATGAACAACACATGTATAAAAAGAAGAAACGGATAAGCAAGCCCAAAGAATGCCACCGGCCAGACATGCGTTGGGTTTACAACAGAAGAAAGATAGCTTAGGAGCATAAGAACGACAAATGCGATGTTTATGAACAGCATTGACCTTCTTCCAAACCCCAAGCTTTTCCCCCTTTTCTTTCGCCTCATTCCTTATTACTCGCTTTGAATAATTCTTCTTTCTCTTTGCGGCTCAGGCTGTCATATCCAGATCTGGATATCTTATCAAGGATACTGTCAATCACTTCCTGATCGGGCAGACCGGCAGGAACCTTATGGCTGTAGTTAGTAGCAGCGACCTTCAGCTTTTTCTTCTTGGTGAAGATCTTGCTCCAGTCGTTTCCATTTTGAAGTTGCTTAATAAAAATAAATCCCATTAGCGCACCGCCCAGGTGGGCAATACTGCCTCCTGCATTTAGTTCGGCAATACCAATAATGTCGATGACGATAAAGACGATGACCAAAAACTTCAGCTTTACGTTGCCAAATAAAAGTAGTCTGATACTATAGTCTGGCAACAACGTAGCAGTAGCCACAACGACAGCCATCACACTTGCAGAAGCGCCAATCAAAGTTGCCACTGGCAGAATGTCCGCAAAGGCGGGAAAAACGTTATAGAAGACGATAAAAAGGATAGCACCTGCAAGGCCTCCGCTTATATAAGTAAACGTAAGCTGCCTGGCACTCAGAAAGTCTTCGAAGATTTGCCCAAACCAGTATAACCAGAGCATATTAAATATGAAATGGAAGAATCCGGAATGCCCGAACATATAGGTCAGTGGAGTCCAGAACTTGTATAGAAGCTCCGGGAGATACGCAGGCATCGAGATGTATTCTTTTATAAGATTTGCTGTTGCCGTGTTGCGTGTAAATAACCATTCAGCAACAGAAATGAACCCAACAACCACAAAGATCGCGGTGTTGATTCCGATAAACACGTTCATGCGGCTTCCTGATTGAGCCACCTTATACCAAAGTTCGCTGACAGCCGATCTTTTCATATAAAACCTCCGGGACGGTGAATCCTCCAATATTTTATTAAGATAAAACCAAATAACGCTCCACCCAAGTGTGCAAAATGCGCGACGGAGTCACCCGAAAATTGCCCTACACCCAGGAATAATTCTATAACGACATAAACGGGAATAATATACTTAGCTTTTACCGGAACGGGAATAAATAATAAAAATAATTCTGCATTCGGAAAAAGCAATCCAAATGCCACAAGTAAACCGAATATAGCTCCTGAAGCACCCACCATTGGAGTCAGGTATATTGATGCCACCTTATTCAGGTCTTCCTGACTTTGAAACGGAAAAGACCGAATATCTACTGTAATACTGCCTGTAATCGATTGTACCTCGATAGCTTGAATGATCATTTGCAGTGCCAGAGCACCGAGACCGGTTATCAGGTAAAAATTCAAAAACCGCTTTGAACCCATGATGTACTCCAAAGCAGATCCGAAGCTATATAAGGCAAACATGTTAAACAGGATATGCATAAAAGACTGGTCGCTGTGCATAAACATATAGGTCACCGGCTGCCAGGCTCTGAATAATTCAGAATCAAAGTAAAATACACCGAATAGTGGAATAAGCTGCGAATGCCCATTCTTCATAAACAGCATCGTGGCCAGATAGAAGATAGCATTAATGATCAGCAGATTCTTAACTACCGGTGAAATATTGGAAAAAGGTGACTGTCTGTAACTATTCATTCGTTTCCTTGAAGTAAGGTTCTATTTTTCAAATTTTTGTAAAAGCTCCTCAATAGAATATTTAATGATTACCGGCTTTCCTGTTAGAGAAGAATTAGGTCTCTCACAAGCAAACAGCTGATCGATCAGGTTGTTCATTTCTTCCTGAGATAACCGGGTGCCCGCCTTTAAGGCTGCGTTCCGTGCAAGCGTTCGCGCCAGATTATCCCGTTTATCCAAACGCAGTAAGGTTAAATTGTTTTTAAATCCTTCGATTAGATGCTCAAGCATCTCTACTTCGCTCACATTCGCGCTTATGTCTGCAGGAATCCCTTCTACAATAACGGTATTCTTTCCAAACTCTCTGATCTGAAAGCCTAAAGACTGTATGTCGGGCAGGAGTTCTTTCACCAGTTCAAAGTCCGGTGCGTTAAGCGTGACGGTTTGCGGAAACAGGCTTTGCTGACTGGCACCCTGACGGTTTTCAAGCTGCTGCAGAAATCGCTCATAGAGAATCCGCTCATGCGCAGCCTGCTGATCGATCAGCATAAAGCCTGATTTAATAGGCGATATAATTAATCTGCTATGAAGCTGAAAGAAATGGCGGCCTTCCTTTTTTATCTGTGCAGCCTCAGCATCTTCAATCTCAAGAATAGTTTGTTGCTGTCTGCCCCTTGCCTCGTCAACAATCTCATACAGAGATCCCCAGTTTTTGCTCACTTCACCCTGGTCTTCGCCCAGGTTGCGGGAGTATGACGAAGACCTTCCACTTTTTTTGTCAGACAGGAAAGGGTTGAAATCTGGATTGAAAGTGATCTGTGGCGGTACAATCTCCTCCGGAGCCTTTTGTGTGATCATGTGGCTGAAGCCGGTCTCCTGATCAAAATCCAGTGTCGGAGTGATGTTGTATTGTCCCAGTGAACGCTTAACCGCAGACCTGATGATGGCATATAAGGCTTTCTCATCCTGGTATTTTATCTCCGTCTTCGTCGGATGTACATTGATATCGATCTTAGCCGGGTCGATGTCAATAAACAGGACGTAAAGAGGAAAGCTGTCCTCAGGCAGCAGTTCCTCGTAGGCTGTAACCACGGCGTGATTCAGGTAGGGGTCCTTTATAAAGCGTTTATTTACAAAGAAAAACTGCTCGCCCCTCGTTTTACGGGCAAACTCAGGCTTTCCGATAAAGCCCTTAACAACAATGATGCTGGTATCTTCTTCAATAGGAACAAGCTTTTGGTTGTAGGCATTCCCGAACAAATGAACAATTCGCTGCTTAAGACTAGCCTTCGGAAGATGGAACATTTCGTTACCATCATGATGAAGCGTGAAATGTATTTCAGGATGAGCCAGTGCGATACGCTGAAATTCATCTATTATATGGCGCAGCTCCACAGGGTTCCCCTTCAGAAAGTTCCTTCTGGCTGGTGTATTGAAAAAAAGGTTCTTTATGCTGATGCTGGTTCCCGCGCTGCAGTATACGGGTTCCTGCTTCACAATCTCCGATCCCTCGATGCAGATATGTGTCCCTAGCTCGTCCTCATGACGGCGTGTCTTCAGTTCTACCTGCGAAATCGCCGCAATAGAGGCCATTGCCTCACCCCGAAAGCCCATAGTACGGATAGCGAAAAGGTCGTCTGCCTTCCGGATCTTGGATGTCGCATGACGCTCAAAACACATCCGGGCATCTGTAATACTCATACCGCACCCATCATCAATAATTTGAATGAGGGATTTGCCTGCATCCTTAATGATTAACTGGATTTTTCCGGCACCCGCATCTATTGAATTTTCAACAAGTTCCTTGACTGCCGAAGAAGGTCTCTGTACTACCTCGCCCGCGGCTATTTGATTGGCAACGGAATCTGGTAAAAGCTGTATAATATCAGACATAATTTCTAAACGCAAAAATAATCAAAATAAACCAGCATCATCCTGCTCATCTTCGTATCCTTCATTTTACAAAATATGTAAGTAATATTTGTATTGTTCATTTATTTTTCAGACTTTCATGTTTACAAACTCTTAATCAACAACTAATATTTAGTTAACCACTCAGCTTTAAAATTTCATTAAAATGGCTTGCCTCGTAAGCCGGCCAGAAGCCGAGCTGTCTTTGAGATGGGAAAAAACACTCAAACTAACCAGGCCCGGGAATCCCCCGGGCTTTCTTTTTTTAAGACAATTATTTCTCAGAATTTCGTTTAAGTCATAATCTATGAAATCTAATATGTTCAAGTACTGTATATATTCCTCTATATCTATCCTTTCCCTGCTTATTACCTTGAGTTCTTTTGCGTCCTCCTGTCATAATCCATCCTTAACCTGGCTGGAGCAAATGAAAGCAAGCCGTCAGTCGACCGTTTTATTACACAATGACTCTTCCCTTATCCCGGTGATAGATCTGGACAATAAACGTTTTGCCAGTGTAAATATTGGATCTGGGAACGCAACGATGTTCGATAGCATTGCAAATAAATACACAGCTGTCGACCGTTTTTCAGCAGAGGCCTACAAATCCGACGCCAACCTGGATGTCCTGAGCACAGATCTGAAACTCTACAATTCTGTTATTGTTCAGATCGGTCAGGAAGCTATATATAAAGAAAGCACCAGAAGATTCCTTAAAGACATGGAGCGCAGCAAGCAGCTCATAGTGGTTCTTTATGGTGCTGCCAATACTCTCGCACATCTCGATAGCCTGGAATCGCCCGTTGTCTGGTCGGCATCAGATTCACCCTCGTCGGCTAGCTTTACAGCCCAACTTATATTTGGCGGAACAGCAGCCAGTGCAAAGTTACCGGTAACTGTCTCACCAAAGTTTAAAGCGGGAGACGGTTTTCATACCGCAACAATCAGACTTTCTTACACCGTACCTGAAGAACTCGGAATAAAGTCAGGCGATCTGGAGAAGCCGATAGACAATATCGTAAGATCAGCAATTGCTCAGCGCGTCACACCAGGCGCTGTGGTGATGGTAGTGAAAGACGGCCGGGTAATATTCGACAAGGCTTACGGATCTCACACTTATGAAAAAACAAGAGAAACACGCGTTGATGATATTTTTGACCTGGCTTCTGTCACCAAGATTGCAGCAACAACAATCGCTTCCATGCGGCTTTATGAGCAAAACAAGCTGAGCCTTGACTCCACGATGGGTTATTATGTGCCCCTGTCAAGGGAGACCAACAAAAGATCAATTCCCGTTCGTGAGCTGATGCTGCATCAGGCCGGACTGGTATCGTATATTCCTTTTCACAATTCACTTAAGCCAGGTGAATACAGTCGCGATTCTTCTGACGTATTTCCGGTTAAGGTAGCGGACAATTATTATATAAGACGGAATTTCTACAATGATGTTATGCTGCCACGAATGCTGAACAGCGGATTACGTCCGTCTGGCAAATACGTATACAGCGATTTGAGCATGTATTTCATGAAGGAAATTATTGAACGGCAAACCTCCGAACCGATGGACCGATATGTACAGAACGAATTTTATAAGCCACTGGGTATGAAATACGCTGGCTTTACTCCTCGTATGCGTTTCGATAAGGCTGAAATTGTACCTACAGAGAATGATACCTACTTCAGAAAAACCCTTATTGAAGGATACGTGCATGATCAGGGAGCGGCACTTGCGGGTGGAGTTGCCGGACATGCGGGGCTGTTCTCTTCAGCAAACGATCTCGCGATCCTGTTCCAGATGATGTTGAACGGGGGAATCTATGGTGGGAAGCAGTACTTTCAGCCTTCAACTATCGACATGTTCACCAGCAGGCAGAGCGATGTCAGCAGGAGGGGCCTTGGATTTGACAGATGGGATCCGGACCCGGCTAACAGATATCCTTCGGAACTCGCATCACCGCAGACCTATGGCCATACAGGCTTTACCGGAACATGTGTATGGGTAGATCCAAAGAGTAAACTCATCTATATATTCCTGTCAAACCGTCTGTATCAGCAACCTGCAAACAAGCTCAGTAGTCTTCGCGTAAGACCAAAGATCCAGGACGCCATTTATCAGGCAATTAATAAGGCTGTTTTATAGTCCGGGAGCTATTTAATTTACCGGAACCAAACAATATCTTCATCTTTTTCCTTTTATTTTGCAAAATGAAAATTGGAATCGTATGCTATCCGACATTTGGCGGAAGCGGAGTAGTGGCCACTGAGCTGGGCAAAGCGCTGGCAGATAACGGACATCAGGTCCATTTTATCACCTACAGTCAGCCAGCAAGACTAGACTTCTTCTCGGAAAATTTGTTCTACCATGAAGTGTCTGTTTCTCAGTATCCATTGTTTGATTATCCGCCATACGAGCTGGTTCTGGCCAGCAAACTGGTAGATGTGGTGCGGTTCGAAAAGTTGGATCTGCTACACGTGCATTACGCAATTCCTCACGCCTCTGCGGCGTTTATGGCCAAGCAGATCCTGGCTACATATGGAATAAATATACCTGTGGTAACCACATTACACGGAACAGATATTACACTGGTAGGAAAGGACGTGACCTTTAAACCGGTTGTAACATTCTCTATCAATAAGTCTGACGGGGTAACAGCTGTGTCTGAACACTTGCGAAAAGACACCTATGATCATTTCGAAATCACTAACGATATTAAAGTGATTCCCAATTTCATTGATCTTACCCGCTTTAGTCAAAAACGAAAGGACCATTTCAAGAAGGCAATTGCGCCAAACAATGAATTGATAATGGTTCATACGTCCAACTTCCGCAAAGTCAAGAGAGCCAAGGATGTTGTTCGTGTGTTTCATAAAGTGCTTGAAACCATTCCTTCCAAACTGCTGATGGTAGGGGATGGACCAGACCGGGCAAATTGTGAGAGGCTGTGCCGGGACTTAGGTATATGCGACAATGTCAGATATCTGGGAAAACAAGAGGCAGTAGAAGAAATCCTTTCTGTTGCAGATCTGTTCCTGATGCCTTCCGAATCGGAAAGCTTTGGATTAGCCGCACTTGAAGCCATGGCCTGTCAGGTACCCGTTATATCCTCAAACGCAGGAGGATTACCGGAGCTGAATGTCCAGGGTGTTACCGGCTTTATGAGCAATGTCGGAGATGTGGATGATATGGCACGAAACGCGATTTACATTCTGGAAGACAGGGAACGCCTGGCTGAGTTTAAAGCTAATGCGCTCGCCAGGGCGAAAGAATTTGATCTGAGCTTTATCCTTCCGATCTATGAAGATTACTACAGACAGGTATTAGAAAAAAGCCCGGTGACCAACTAGGGGCACCGGAAGTTCTACTTTCCGCTTAGTTTCAAACAAACGGGCATACCTACGTCTATTCTTTCTCCAGTATCCGTCAACTGGCCGCTCTGCTGGTCTCTCTTAAATATCACCACCTGGTCGCTGTCCTGATTGGCGGCCAGTAAAAAATTGCCTTCCTGATCAATGACAAAATTTCTTGGCGTTTTGCCAAGCGTTGACTGTCGGCCTGCAACTGTCAGCTTTCCGGTGCTCTGGTCAATGACAAATATGACTATCTCATTTGCGTCGCCCCGGTTAGAAGCATATACAAATTTTCCGTCGGGAGAAACATGGATGTCCGCTGCTCCCGTTTTTCCTTCGAAGTCAGGAGCAAGCATAGAAATCGTTTGAACGGTATTCATTGCCCCGTCCTTATAGGAATAAACAATAACATCCCCTGTCATTTCCATCAGGGCATAAACAAAACGGCTGTTTGGGTGAAAGTCCAGATGTCTTGGTCCGCTTCCCGGCGCGGCAGTCGCAAAAGGCGGCTCAGCCGGGGTCAATGGTTTTTTAATATTCTTGTTATCGAAAGCATAGGTTGAAATCTTATCAGTGCCCAGGTCGCTAACCAACAGAAATTTTTGGTCTGGCGAAAGGATCGTCGAATGAACATGCGGGGACTCCTGACGGGACTTGTCGGCGCTACTGCCAGTATGCTGAATCACCTGAGCCGCCTCGGCTAGAGAACCGTCTTTCTGCACCGGATATACAACCAGGTTACCAGAGCTGTAATTTCCCGAAAACACAAACTTCCTGCTATTGTCGATGTCAATATAACAAGCTGCGCTACCGTGTGTTGGCCGGTTATTAAGAAGCTGCAAAGCACCTGTTGCCGGGTTAAAAGAAAATGCGCTTACACTCCCTTCTTCGTTTTCATTCGCCGCATAAACAAACTTGCCGTCCTTGCTGATGTCCAGGTAAGATGGGTTGGTTACTCCGGCTGCCTTGTTCTTATATGTTGCTTTGCCTGTTTGGCTATCGAACTCATAGACGTAAATGCCTTCACTTTTTCCGTTTTTCGTATAAGTACCAATAACGAGGTTTCGCTTTTGTGCGTAAGTGTTTCCAACCGTAATAGATGCCATAAGCAGGATGAAGATATTTCTTTTCATTTATAAGGGTTATACACTAAGATAGACACTTTACATCCCTATAAAAAACAAAACCCCGGAATTGTTCCGGGGTTTTTGTTCTTTTTATTTTATCAGATGTTTAAGCTGGATGATTTCTTTCTCATCCAGGTATCTCCATCGGCCTCTTGGCAGGTCTTTCTTCGTCAGGTTTGCATACACAACTCTGTCAAGCTTCACTACTTCATAACCCAGATGTTCGAATATTCTTCTTACAATGCGATTTTTTCCGCTATGAATTTGAACGCCGACCTCTTTCTTGCTTCCTCCTGCTACGTAACTTATCTCGTCAACCTTGATTAAGCCATCTTCCAGCTCCAGGCCGAAGGCGATTTTATTCAGGTCTCCCTGACTTAAGCTCTTATTCAGCTCTACCTGATAGATCTTGGTAACGTTGTTACGCGGATGAGAAAGTTTGTCAGCCAGGTCACCGTCATTCGTCATCAGCAATAGTCCGGTAGTATTTCTATCCAATCTTCCGATAGGGTAGATCCGCTCCTTTGAAGCTTTTTCAACCAGCTGCATAACCGTTCTGCGTTCCTGAGGGTCTTCAGTAGTGGTTATGTAATCCTTTGGCTTGTTAAGAAGCACATACGTCATCTTTTCGCGCTTCAAGGTCTCTCCATTGTAACGGATGACGTCCTTCATCGGGTTGACCTTATGGCCAAGCTCCGTGATGCTCTCACCATTAACACTGATAACGCCTGCTTCAATCAGCTCATCCGCTTTTCTGCGTGAGCAGATCCCTGCATTTGCAATGTATCTGTTCAGGCGGATAAGGTCTGAATTTGTTGAAGGTGCTGTTGTTTTCTTACGCAGACGCAGGTTAGGTTTGCCGACATGCTCCTCTGAGGTCCAGTTACGGTTCTCACCGGTATCTGTACGACGGTCTGCAGGCCTTCTGTCGACGCTTCTTCTTTCGTCAGCACGGAAAGGTTTCTTCTCGTACGGGCGGTCAGACTGCGGCCTGTCTGATGGTCGTCCCGGCTTTCTCTCATCACCGTATGGGCGTCTCTCTCTCTTATCTTCTGCGAAAGGCTTTCTGTCACTTCCGAAAGGTTTTCTTTCGAAAGGACGGTCGCTTTGTGGTCTGCTGCCTGCTGCTCCTGATCTTTTATCTTCGCCAAACGGTCTTCTGTCGAATGATTTCTTTTCGCCTCCTCTTTTATCGTCGCCAAATGGTCTTCTTTCGAAGGGCTTCTTTTCAAATGTACGGTCGCCCTGCGGACGGCTTCCCGAAAATCCTTCTCTCTTGTCGCCACCAAATGATCTTCTCTCAGAAGAACGTTCTCCTCCTGCTCTTGAATCACGGCTTTTTTCTCTTGAATCCTGACTGAAGGGTTTTTTTGCGAAAGGACGATCTCCGCTCGTTCTGCGTTCCTGTCCTCTTTCGTCTGACGATGGTCTCTCAGGCCTTGCCGGGCGATCCCCGAACGACTTCTTACGGTCGCCGTCAAACTTTCTTTTGTTTTCTGCGTTTGGCCTGTCCTGACGCTCGTTCTTTGAATTTGCGTCAAAACGGTTGTTATTGAAGGACTTGTCCTCGCGACTTTTCCGATTGTTACTATTTGGCATGTTATACTGCTAACCTATTTAAATGGGGTGCAAAGTTAGTCAAAATTTAACAATTAAATCTGTATAGTGTTTGCTAATAAGTTTGGCCGAAAAATGTGAAAAATTGGATATTAACCCCCTGGTTTTTAGGGGATAAACCATAAGTGCTTGTGTATCACATATATATTACGTACCTTTGTGGTCTTTTTAATAATAAACATAGTAAGGTACGCATGATTAAGAAACATTTGATCGCGTGTATTGCAGTTGTTCTGATCACCGTTTTAGCAAAAGTTGGTATCAGCAAAACTTCAGTAACACACGTTAAGTCGTTTCCACAAAAAGTGGATGTCCCTTCTCCCCGCGACGAAAAAGAATCATCCCCTGTCATCTCTTTTGAGTTTGCCAGTGAGGAAATACCGGTACAGCATGTAAAGGTTTCCCAGAGGATGAAGAAGTATTTAAAAGCCAGCAGTTATGAGCATATTCAGACAAACCGGTTGCACCACAAAGCTGCACGCTGGTTTCCTGTAATCGAGCCGATACTCGAACAGTACGGCATTCCGGATGATTTCAAATATCTTCCCTTGGTTGAAAGTGGCTTACATGGAGGAACGTCTCCTAAGGGAGCGTCTGGCTACTGGCAGTTTATGCCGCAAACGGCAAGAAGTTACGGATTGGTGGTTAATCGTTCCCGTGATGACAGACAGAACATGAGAAAGTCAACCATTGCTGCTGCAAAGTATTTACGCGACTTGTATAAGGAGTTCAATAACTGGACCCTTGTCGCTGCTGCATACAATGTAGGTGAAAATAGTTTAAAGAGACAAATTGCGGTCCAGGGACATGACAATTACTTTAAGCTGAAGTTAAATAGGGAAACAGCTTCTTACGTCTACAAGCTGGCTTCCATGAAAGAAGTGATTGAAAATCCGATTAGATACGGATTTGCAAGAAGAGGAGAGAGCCTGCTTGCCCGCGATGCGGCACAGCCGAAACACCGGGCTATCGATCCGATTACCGAGCGTAACGCCATCGACGCGCTTAATCTTCTCCGGAAACAAGACCTTTAGATCTTTGTTAAATTTTTAAGAGCGAAGGTTCTGATGCTAACTTCTGGGGAGAAATATGCGTCAGGGCCTTCGCTCCTAAAATTACAAACGAGGCTGTATATTACAGACTATTACGCGATCTTTATCGTCAATATTTCAAGAGATACAAATTAATGAATAAAAGCACACCAGATCTTGGCGAGCAAAGTGAGGTAGAGGTTTACGGAGCGAGGGTTCACAACCTTAAAAATATTGATGTATCATTTCCAAGGAACCAGTTGGTAGTCATTACCGGCCTCAGTGGAAGTGGTAAGTCATCACTGGCCTTTGATACCATATATGCTGAAGGACAAAGACGCTACATGGAAACCTTCAGTGCCTATTCCAGGCAATTCCTGGGTGGCATGGAGCGCCCTGACGTCGATAAGATATCCGGATTGAGTCCCGTCATTGCCATCGAACAAAAGACAACGTCTAAAAACCCACGTTCTACAGTAGGTACCATTACAGAGATCTATGACTTCATGCGTCTGCTATTCGCAAGGACTGCTGACGCTTATTCGTATGTAACGGGCAAGAAGATGGAGCGCATGTCTGAAGATCAGATGCTCAGGAGTATTCTGCAGCAGTTCGACGGAAAAGCAGTCAACGTACTTGCCCCTGTGGTCAAAGGCCGTAAGGGCCACTACCGCGAGCTTTTTGAACAGATCCGTAAGCAGGGCTACCTGAAGGTCCGGGTTGACGGTGAAATCGTCGATCTCACACCTAAAATGCAGCTGGACCGCTATCGCATCCACGATATTGAGATGGTGGTAGACCGGTTAAATGTAACTGAGAAGGATTCCAAGCGTCTTTACAGTTCTATCCAGTCGGCGCTGAAAATCGCAAAAGGCATCATCAAGATCGCCGATCAGGATAATAATGAGTTCTTTTTCAGTAAGTACCTGATGGATCCTGAATCTGGTATATCCTACGACGAACCACAGCCTAACACATTTTCGTTCAACTCGCCTTATGGTGCCTGTGAACGATGCGACGGCTTGGGTTCAATCTATGAGATAGACGAATCATCGATTATTCCTGATCCAAAGCTTAGTATAATGAAGGGAGGCCTGGCCCCTATCGGACAATATAGGGAAACCTGGATCTTCCAGATGCTAAAGGCTCTTGGTAAGAAGAAAGAGTTTTCATTATCAGATCCTATCGAGAAACTGCCAAAAGAGGTCCTGGATATTATACTGCATGGCTCTGATGAGCTGTTGACTGTTCCCGTGCAATACAACAAGTGGAATGTCCAGAATTATCAGGTAACATTTGATGGCATCATTAAGATGCTTGAAGAACAATCGGAGAAAAAAGCCGAAGACATGCCTAAAGACCTGGATGACTTCCGCGTGCTAAAAGTTTGTCCCGTATGTCATGGTGCGAGGCTTAAGAAAGAATCACTTCATTTCAAAGTTGGCGAAAAGAATATCTATGAGCTTGCCTCTATGGATATCAATAGTCTTTCCCTCTGGTTTGATGAAGTGGAATCCCGTCTCAACGAGCGGCAGAGCATTATTGCGAAAGAAATACTGAAAGAGATCCGCTCAAGACTTGGCTTCCTTCTCGACGTAGGCTTGAACTACCTCACCCTTAACAGAACGGCTAAAACCCTTTCCGGAGGAGAAGCGCAGCGTATCCGCCTGGCTACCCAGATCGGATCTCAGCTCGTTAATGTATTATATATATTGGATGAACCCAGTATCGGGCTGCATCAGCGGGATAATGCCCGCCTTATTTCGGCCCTGAAGAACCTTCGGGATATAGGTAATTCAGTACTCGTCGTAGAGCACGATAAGGATATGATCCTCGAAGCGGATCATGTGATCGATATGGGGCCGGCAGCAGGAGTTCACGGTGGTCAGGTTGTCGCTCAGGGTACTCCGGCGGAAGTGAAACTCGCAAAAACACTTACCAATGCCTACCTGAGCGGCGAAAAGGAAATTGCGATACCTGCCGAAAGACGGAAAGGCACCGGCGAACAGCTGGTACTCCGGAATGCGACAGGAAACAACCTGCGTAACGTAACCGTATCATTCCCTCTTGGAAAGCTGATCTGTGTTACCGGCGTATCCGGAAGCGGAAAATCTAGTCTTATTGCTGAAACGCTATACCCTATACTCAACAAACATTTCTTCAGAGCGAAGAAGATACCGATGCCTTATAAGGCTATTGAAGGTCTGGAGCATATCGATAAGGTTATCGAAATTGACCAGACACCGATAGGGCGTACACCTCGCTCCAATCCTTCTACTTATACAGGCGTGTTTTCGGATATCCGGAACCTGTTCGTCGGCCTGCCCGAGGCAAAGATAAGAGGATATAAGCCCGGCCGCTTTTCCTTCAACGTGAAGGGAGGAAGATGCGAAACCTGTCAGGGCGCCGGCATGAAGATCATTGAAATGAACTTTCTTCCCGACGTGCAGGTTCCTTGTGAGGAATGCAACGGCAGACGCTATAACCGCGAAACCTTAGAGGTGCGTTACAAGGGAAAATCCATCAGTGATGTGCTCGATATGAGCATAGAAGAGGCCGTAGACTTCTTTGAGCTGATTCCTTCTATCCACCGGAAGATAAAGACGCTTTACGATGTCGGCCTGGGGTATATCAAACTTGGCCAGTCATCCACGACGCTGTCGGGCGGTGAAGCACAACGTGTGAAACTGGCTACAGAGCTTTCCAAGAAGGATACAGGTAAGACCTTCTATATATTGGATGAACCTACTACGGGTCTCCATTTTGAAGATATCAATGTATTGTTAGGGGTGTTGAACCGACTGGTAGATCATGGAAATACCATTCTGGTGATTGAGCACAACCTGGATGTGGTCAAGGTGGCAGACTGGGTAATCGATCTCGGTCCTGAAGGTGGTGCCGGCGGAGGGCAGGTACTCTTCGAGGGAACTCCGGAAGGACTTATAAAAGCGAAAAAGAGCTTTACGGGACAATTTTTAAAACTAGAAATGGGGCGTTAAAATAAGCTATGGAAAACCTTCTCAACACGGAACAGATGCGTGCTTCAGACGTGCAGACCATCGAGTCAGCAAAGATCAGTTCCCTTGACCTGATGGAAAAGGCGAGCAGAGCGTTTGTAAGTTCTTTCATGAGGGAGTTTTCAGAGAAGTATAATAAAATAGCTATCTACTGCGGCACCGGAAACAACGGAGGCGATGGTCTTGCAATAGCTCGCATGCTTTATGATGAGGGATACAAGGCGCTTAATGTCACTATCATACGCTTTACGGAGAAGAGCAGTGCAGACTTCAATACCAATCTGGAAGCCCTCCGTTCCTATAAGATCCCTCTACGGGAAGTACGGGATGCTTCGGACCTGCCGGAAGAACCCGCCGTACTTCTTATAGACGCCATGCTGGGTTCTGGCCTGAACAAGCCGCTTAGCGGAAAGTGGGAGGAACTCGTAAATAAGATAAATTCCTGGAATAAGAAAGTCATAGCGGTGGATATGCCGACAGGATTCAGGGCTGAGGGGCCTCTCACTGCGGGTGATTGCGTCGTTCATGCCAAATTAGCCATCACATTCCAACGACCTAAGATCAACTTTCTACTGCCTGAGTCGGCATACTTTCTAAAAGAGCACCGTGTAGTAGATATAGGCCTCAACGAATCGTATATACAGTCCCTCGACTCACCTTACAAGCTCATTGAGAAAGAAGATATCGCTTGTCGTCTGATCAAGCGCGCCGACTTTGGCCACAAAGGCACCTATGGACATGCCTTGATTGTGGCTGGTTCACCCGAAACGATGGGCGCTGCGCTTCTAAGCGCAGAAGCAAGTTTATACGCAGGGGCAGGGCTGACCACGGCATGCATCCCTGATGAAGGCCTTACAGCCTTAAATAGCAGGACACCCGAAGTTATGGCACTCATCAGGAATGACACCCGGGAATTGGAAATAAAATCCGGTAAATATAGCTCTCTGGGCATTGGACCGGGCTTAGGAACCGGAGCTAATAGTCTGAAGCTGCTTACTAAGGTGATGCGAACCTACCATAAACCGATAGTGTTCGATGCCGACGCTTTAAATCTGATCGCAGACAATTATGAGCTGGTGCAACTCATTCCCGAAGAATCTGTGCTTACACCGCACATGAAAGAGTTCGACCGGTTGTTTGGTGAACATAAATCCTGGTGGGATCGCCTGGAAAGTGGACGTGATCGCGCTACGACACTGGGATGTACCATCGTGTTGAAGAATCGATATACACTAATTTTTTTACCCGACGGAACATGCCTGTTTAATCCTACCGGAAGTCCGGCAATGGCAACCGGTGGTATGGGTGATGTGCTGACGGGGATAATAACGTCTTTTATCGCACAAGGGTACAAGCCGGAAGACGCAGCAATGCTTGGCGTATATATTCACGGCGCAGTCGGCAAAAATACCCCCGACTACGTTATTCCCGCCTCAGATTTACTTCGCAAGTTGCCGTCAACAATCGCGGGTTATCTTACCTGATCAAAAAGATGCTTTTCTGCGTGATATGACGAACGTACCAACGGTCCGCTTTCAACATATTTGAATCCCATATCCTGACCAATTTCCTTGTATTTAGCAAACTGATCCGGGTGGACCCAGTCTATCACCGGGTGGTGATTCTTAGTAGGCTGGAGGTACTGACCGAGGGTCAGAATATGAACGCCCGTATCCGCAAGGTCCTGCATAGTCTCGATAACATCCGCCTCTGTTTCGCCAAGTCCGAGCATAATGCCCGACTTTGTACGCAGGCCAAACTCAGATATACGTTTCAATGCTTCCATACTGCGATCGTATTTTGCCTGAATACGAACTTCGCGGGTAAGGCGTCTTACGGTCTCAATATTATGCGAAATTACTTCCGGGCGCTCTTCGCAAACGCGGTAGAGGTTATCCCAGATGCCTCTGAAATCGGGGATAAGCGTTTCCATGGTTGTTTCCGGACTTTCCCTGCGAACAGCACGAATAGTTTCAGCCCAGATGATCGAGCCTCCATCCTTCAGGTCGTCCCGATCAACAGAGGTGATAACAGCATGTTTAACGCTCATTAATTTGATTGAATTCGCAACCCGATTAGGCTCATCCAGGTCAACCGCCAGCGGACGTCCTGTAGCCACTGCGCAGAAAGAGCAGGAGCGTGTACAGATATTGCCAAGGATCATAAATGTAGCGGTACCAGCACCCCAGCACTCACCCATGTTGGGGCAATTGCCGCTTTCACAAATCGTGTGAAGCTTATGAGTATCCACTAATCCTCTTACATTCGCATATTCTTTTCCCACGGGTAGTTTCACCCTTAGCCAATTTGGTCTCCGCTGAGTTTGGTTGGCAGGTATTACCGGCAATTCAATCATAGTACAAATGTAATTAATTAGATCTGAGATATCTGCTACGGGGTAGTGGAATATGACAATCTACTTAGATGATATCAGGAAATATGTGCAGACGCCAGCTCACCGGAGATTTCTCCATGTGATGCGTGGTAGATGCAGGTGCCATCTTTTATGATGAGTACCTGGGGCGACTCATGATAGACATTGAAAAGATCAGCCACTGCGCCGGAAACATCCCTGTGCCTGATCAGATCAAGAAAGTACAATGGCGTGCCTTCAGGAATAGCATCCTCATCAAGCTCAAACCTTTTTCTTGCCATCATGCTGATGGAGCAACGTGTGCTGTGCTTGAATATAATGCTATAACCAGGAGCATTTTTAATGTCCTGTAATTGTTGTATAGATTCTAGTTGGATCCAGTTCATGAGAAAAGTGTTGATGAAGAAGCGCTTCGCTATCTTCGGGACTTGGGATATGAGTTATATGCAGGACATAACTTGTTGGAACACGACTGTAAGCAGGTGGATAGTATGATTAAAACCACCAGGCCAGGAAAAATTCTTTTCATGTGCAAAATAAGTGAAACAATATCAATAACAAGCTGGCTGTGGCATTTGTTTATTTTAATGAACGCTGAAGATCTGCCATTAGTATTGCAGAAGCTGCAGCTTCAGTACCTTTATTGCCGTGTTTACCGCCGGCTCTTTCATGTGCCTGTTCCAGATTAAGGGTTGTAAGGACGCCAAAGATCACCGGAACGCTGTGTTTAATACCTACGTTAGCAATTCCGTTGGCAACGCCACTGCAGATATAGTCAAAATGGGGAGTGTCTCCCTGGATGATGCAGCCAAGGCAGATAACAGCATCTACTTTCTTTGAGCTAAGCATCATCTCTGCACCGGCAATCAGTTCATAACTGCCGGGTACGGCAACCGATATAATGTTGTCTTCAGGAGTGCCCTGCTGAATCAGCATATCATAAGCGCCCTGATACAGCGCGCCTGTTACTTCAGCATTCCACTGAGCGGTGATAATTGCGAACCTGAAGTCCGTTGATGATGGAATAGTCGTATGAGAAAAGTCAGAAAGGTTTTTCAGCTGAGTTGCCATAGTGTATAAATGAAACCAGTATAAATGAAAAATGGTTACCCTGAAGATAACCATTTAGTATAATTTTAAGTGTGATATTATAAACCAGCTTCGGCACGAGCGATATAAGCATCTACAACGGATGCTTCGTAGCTTGTTGGATACTTGTCTTTGATCTTCTTGTAAGCGTCTGCGGCTGCCTTGAAGTCTTTTTGCTCTTCATAAACCAAACCGAGTTTCTTTAAGAAAAGAGGAGCTGTAAAAGTATTGTCTGATTTGTCAGCCGCCTTTTTATAGAAAGTGATGGACTTATCGTATTGCTTCAGTTCAGAATGTGCATCTCCCATCATACCTAAAACCAATGGGTCGATAACCGGACTGCCGGTACTGCTGTAGTTTCCTAAAGCGTCAATTGCTTTTTCAAATTCACCTTTTTGAAGGTATAATCCGCCAAGATATGCGTTAGCAAGGTTTGCAGATTTTGTGCTTGAGTACTCTTCTGCTATTTTTTCAAATCCCGGATAAGAACCATCACCTTTGATAGCCCTGTCTGCAAGAGAGTCAACTGCTACATATTCTTCTGCCTTAAACATTTCATTCGCAGCTGTCTTTGCACGAGGGGCCAGGTAAAATTGCTGATATCCGATGTACAGTAATATAAGTGCTACTATAGCTCCACCGATGATAGCCAGACTTTTCTTATTCTCTTGCACAAAGCTTCCTGGGTTGTTTATCATGTTTGACTGAGTTGTAGTATCCGTTTGATTTGTCGCCATTTGCGTTAGTTAAAGTTTGCAAAAATACATTTTTAAGGGTTACTGTCAAGTGATCGGAGGAAGAAAAGAGGAATTGTTTCAGAAAGTTGAAAATTATGGGTTTGGGTTGGTCGAAAGTAATAATGTTACGGGCAGCCTGAATACCGGTTGAAGTCAGCTGGTACGCTGATGGTACTCTGCTAGTGGTCTGCTAGTGGATGAAGCCAGAGTGAAACCACGGTGAGGCCACGGTGAGGCCACCTTTTTCCTGTAAAACGTGGCTACACCGTGGCTGCAAGGCGGCTAAACTGTGGCTATAACCACTAGCTGGCTACCAGCTGGTAGCAGGCTGATCAGAAACAAGTGTCCGGGATATGAGATCTTGCCCTAACTTCTGGTAAGTAATTAGATGACACAGCCTCTTATCGATTAATCATCCGTAAAGCAGTCTACGCCATCAATAAAAACCGAAATCAAGAATCCGAATCATAACTGGCATAATCGACTCAATTATTAGCTATATACTCTGATTTTATCTAGGTTTGTACCAGATCGTATGTGGCTGGAGAAACTAACATTACTGAATTTTAAGAATTACGAAGAAGCAGAACTGGCGCTCTCAGCAACGGTAAACGCCTTCACAGGGGACAATGGAGCGGGAAAAACCAATTTGTTGGATGCGATCCATTACCTTTCGCTATGCAAGAGTTATTTTAACCCGATCGATACACAGCAGATAAGAACCAACTCCGATTTCTTTATGGTGCAGGGTGCTTTTGACAAAGACAGTGTGAGGGAGGTGATCTCCTGCTCGCTGAAACGCAACCAAAAAAAGCAGTTCAGAAGGAATAAAAAGGAGTATCAGCGTCTGGCAGATCATATAGGTCTTTTCCCTTCGGTCATGATTTCGCCGAATGATGTGAATATTATTACAGAGGGAAGTGAGGAACGTCGTCGTTTTGTAGATAATGTCATCTCGCAAACCGATGCGCAATATCTCGACGAACTGATTGTATATAATAAGAACCTGCTGAACAGGAATGCGATGCTGAAGTCTATTGCCGAGCGGGGGAGCTATGATCCGGAGCTGCTGTCTATTTTAGATGATCAGCTCGTTGTTTCAGGACAGAAAATCTTTGAGAAAAGGAAAGACTTCATGGCTGTGTTTATTCCTGTTTTTCAAAAGCATTATCAGTACCTGACGGAAGACGCCGAACAGGCGGAGCTGAAATATGAATCTTCTTTATTTGACAATGATTTTCATGATTTGTTAAGAAGCTCTGTTGAACGGGATCGTTTTCTGCAGCGTACTACCATAGGCATTCATAAGGATGACCTGAACTTTAGTGTGCACGGGATGCCGATGAAGAAGTTCGGATCACAGGGTCAGCAAAAGTCCTTTCTGATAGCGTTGAAGTTGGCGCAGTATAGCTTTCTTCAGTTGAAGAAGGGTTATAAGCCTTTGCTTTTGTTGGATGATATTTTTGATAAGCTGGATGATAAACGAATCAGGAAGCTGATGATGATGGTTTCTCATGATGATTTCGGGCAAATATTTATTACGGATACCAGCAGGGAACGAATTGAGGGAATATTTGCCGCGATCGGCGTGGAGTTGACTACTTTTGTTGTGTCGAAAGGGACAGTAAGCCATGAGGAAAACGAACGATAAGCCGATTAAGGAAGCCATTGAGCAGATGCTGCAGGTTTATAAGCTTAAAAGGAAATTTGACGAAACGTCATTGGTAGCTGCCTGGCCTGAGATGATGGGTCCTGCCGTGGCTAACCGGACGCGCCAGCTGTATATACGTGAGAAGAAGTTGTTTATCCGCGTGGAATCTTCGGTTTTGAAAAATGAGCTGGTGATGATCCGGTCTCAGATTTTGGAAAAGATGAATGAGCGAGCTGGTAGCCAGGTGCTCGAAGAAATAGTATTCCTGTAAATAGCAAAGGCTCCTGTGAAGGAGCCTTTGCAGTATATATAGAGGGAATTAGTTGTAGGAACTGGATACGTTGGTGATTTTCCAGCCATTAGAGGTGTTTTCCATGGTTACGTAGTTCACTTTCGTAAAGTCTTTATATTTCATGCTTACCTTTACAAGGGCTTGAGCCTGGTTTTGCTCGAGTACTTTATAGCTGCTCACACAATTCTGTTTTACATTTTCGATGTCTTTTAAAGATTGTACGATTTCTGACTTGTTATAGGTTACTACCTTGTTGGCCCTTATGCTGCTGAATTTGACGTCTGAGTCCAACAGCGCTGGGAGTTCTTTCGTTTCACCGTTTGTCATGGCGTCGATGTAGGTTTCCACGGCGTAGGTCATAATAAATCTTTTGTTGTTTGGCTCTCCGGCTGCAAAGGCGCTCATGGAGAAAGTGATTAAGAATGCTGCGGTTAGAGTCTGTAGAGTTTTCATATCAGTGAGTTTTAAGTTTTTGAGTTTTTGTTCTGTTTTGTTGAATCAAAAGTAGAACAGAAAACACTGCATGAAAACCTGTATTAGGTCAGTAAAGGGAAGTTTTCGGTAAACGACGGATTTGGGTCGGCGAAAAATGAAGAAAGTGTGTTTAGTAGCTGCAAACCGGATTTTGAGAGATGATAGGGCTTTGAAAACCGCCTGCAAGAGGGCTTCAGCGCCGCATCTTTATTCGAATTAGATTGAGAACGTTTTCGCAATCCTCGCGCGTCCTTATTGCATATTGTATCGTTCTTCCTTCTGCATACTTCTTTGCATCGAGTAGTTCCTGTTTATTGAATCCGGGAAGCTCATGTTGTAGGACTTCCATAACAGCTGCTTCACTGAAAGTAAACGAAACCCGAAAGTACCCGTCTAGGGGTATCACAAACAAAAGATTTCTCTTTTTATGAAATAACTTGAGCACCCAGCCTGATTGTTTGCCATAGTACTTCCATTGTTTTGAAAATTGGTCGAATTCTCGTTCAATGAAGTTGCATATCTCGTTGAGAAGCGGGGCGCTTCCGCCCAGGACGCTTGAAGTCATTACTTCATTAGGCTCCAGGTTTGGCAGGTCAAAAATACTTGCGGCCATATTGGTATAAGATTTCACCAAATTTAAGAAGGGTTGGTGACATCCCTATGTCAACAGGAATTTTGAGAGATGATTTTTTAATAACCTAAGTTCGATTAAACTGTGCTTGTGTCTTTTCTATTCAGAAAATCAATCCAGACGGGCGTGTCAAAAAGCAAAGGGATTTAATCAACTGCTCGTCTAATTAGATGTTTGTTCTCATAATGATTATTTCTATGTGTAAAGATAGCGAATTTTATACACATGAAATATGAGGAACGGAGAGTGCGCTATACTGTAGAGTGTGGCTTACAGGAGGATAGGAGGTCGCAGTAAGAAGAAAAGGAACTGAGAAGAAGGTAACAAGGTTCTGGTACCTTCCTCTATGTTGTTTCGAACTTTCTTAGAAACGCTCTAAATGAGAGAAAAAGAAGCTTCCTTCGATCTCTGCATTTTCGTCTGAATCAGATCCGTGAACAGCGTTCGCGTCAATTGATTTTGCGTATTTGTTACGGATAGTTCCAGGCTCTGCTTTAGCAGGGTCTGTTGCACCGATCAGTTTACGGAAATCTTCTACTGCGTTATCTTTCTCAAGGATTGCTGCGATGATAGGACCAGAACTCATGAAAGAAACAAGATCTGCGTAGAAAGGACGCTCTTTGTGAACTGCATAAAATGCACCTGCTGTTTCAGCTGATAATTTAGTGTATTTTAATGCGATGATTTTGAATCCCCCCTTCGTGATATCATCAAGAATAGCTCCCATATGGCCGTTAGATACGCCATCTGGTTTAATCATTGTAAATGTTCTGTTTGTTGCCATCGTTTTTTTATATTGCTGCAAAATTATGATTTTAATTGGAGCATAAAAGATTTTAGAAAAGTAATTGGCGGGGATCATGCGCGGAACATATGAAATTATTGGGTTTTGTAACGTCAAGGTTTTTAATAGCTTTGCATTTCTTTAAATAAATGATGCCAGAGATAAACTCCCTTAAAGAAATATTGGCTTATCCCAAGCGAATTGTTATTACCACCCATCACAAACCTGATGGAGATGCAATGGGCTCATCTTTGGGACTTTACAACTACCTGATTCAGAAAGGTCATCATGTTAAGGTGATTACACCGTCTGACTATCCTATTTTTCTTCAATGGTTGCCTAACAATCCCGAGGTGCTGGTTTATCCGCATCAGGTGGAGGTATGTGCAAAGCATATTGCTGAGGCCGAACTTATTTTTTGCCTTGACTTCAATGCGTTGAGCAGAATATATGATATGGCCATACCCGTTGAACAGTCATCTGCGCTAAAGGTGATGATTGACCATCATCTGGAGCCGCAGGATTTTGATGATTACAGATACTGGAGCATTAACGCTTGTTCAACTGCTCAGTTGGTATATGAGTTTATTTGCAAAGTAATGGAGGAGGATGATCTGATCAATAAAGATGTAGCCACATGTCTATATACAGGTATCATGACAGACTCGGGCTCATTCCGTTTTCCAACCACTACACCGGCAGTGCATATTATTGTTGCCGATCTGATTTCCAGGGGTGCGGAGAATTGGAAAATACATCAGCTTGTATACGATAACTTCTCCGAAAGCCGTTTACGGTTCCTGGGCCATTGTTTGCTGAACAAGCTGGAAGTATTGCCTGAGTATAATGCTGCGCTTATCCATGTCTCGGCAGAGGAGCTTAAGGAGTTCGCGATTACAACGGGTGATTCTGAAGGGTTGGTGAATTATGCGTTGACCATAAATGGAATCCGTTTAGCGGCGCTTATTATTGAGCGTCCAGATCTGGTGAAGCTGTCTTTGCGCTCTACCGGTGATTTTCCGGCTAACGAAATATGCAAGAAATATTTCAAGGGCGGAGGGCATCGAAATGCGGCAGGAGGTCAGTCTGATCTATCGCTGGATTCGACCGTTGCCAAGTTTAAAGAAATTCTCGTTGAATATAAAAGTCTATTAATACAGTAACCACAAAATAAAATGAACAAAAGCTTAATTATGTTGGGAGTTGCAGCGTTAGCATTTACTAGCTGCAAACAGTTTAAAAAGGGTGAGGGGGATATGCAGTATATTATCCACCAGGATAAGGATGGTGAGGTGATCAAAGAAGGTGACTTCGTTGCTTTGCATGCTGTTCAGAAAACTGAGGAAGATTCGGTTTTATCTAATTCATACGATTACGACAGACCTATGTTTGTTGCGCAGCAGAAGTCTGCATTTCAGGGCGATATCTATGCGGCTCTTGCCATGCTAAGCGAAGGTGATAGTGCTACATTCAAAATCAACCTGGATTCTCTGCAAGCTAAGATGAATATGCCTAAGCCGGAGAACACCAAAGGGAAGTATATGATCTTCACTTTCAAAGTGGATAAGGTAATTCCTAAAGGTACTATGACTGACAGCCTTTTCCAGGGTAAGGTAGATGAATACCTGAAAGCAGAGGTGGCTAAAGCAAAAAATCAGGAGGCTGGTAAGATAAGCGGTTATATCGCTTCTAACAATTTAAAGCCTACTGTTACAGCTTCAGGTTTGAACTATGTGGTTGAAAAAGAAGGTTCAGGTGCTAAGCCGGCTGTAGGTGATACCGTTAAGTTGAACTATACAGGTAGCTTCCTTACAGGAAAAGTATTTGATACCAGTGTATTGGAAACTGCAAAGAAAACTCCGGGATTATTTAACCCTATGCGCCCTTACGAGCCTATGAAAGTTCCTGCAGGTGTAAACGCTACAATTCCTGGCTTTGATGAAGGTTTATTGTTGCTATCTAAAGGCAGTAAGGTTAAGTTTATCATTCCTTCGAAGTTAGCGTATGGTGAGCAGGGAAGCCAGATCATTCCTCCGTTCATGCCACTGGTGTTTGAAATGGAAGTGCTTGATATCATTAAGCCGGTTCCTGGTTCTGCAGCTCCTGCGGCTCCAATGGCTCCGGGTCATTCTGCTGGTGATGGTCACGGACACTAATTAAATATTTTAATATTATAGAAGTAGTATATCCGGCTGGCTAGTACCCAGCCGGATTTTTATTATAAGTCGTTATTATAAATTGCTATTATGAGATCGCAAAATGTGATTATTGCTCTTCTGATGTTATTGTCAGTACAGGGTTTTGCCCAATCAAAGAAGAAATCAGCTAAGGCTAAGAAAACGGAGGCCGTGCAGCCAGAAAATAATGTAGTGACGCTGCCTAATGGTGTTTCTTATGAGATTCTGACTAAGAGCCCAGGCGAGAAGATAAAAATGAAGGATGTGATTACCTTCAACTTCATTCAAAAGACAGATAAAGATTCTGTTTTGTTTAATTCATTTGCTGCCGGCAGGCCGGTTACCTTAGCTGTAGACACCAGCCGTAATATTTCTGACCTGATGTATTTCTTTCCTCTGATGGCAGAGAAAGATAGTGCGCTGGTGAAGATTCCGGCTGATTCTTTATTTAAGGACGGTCAGATGGAGCGCCCTGCTTTCTTCCCCGTAGGAAGCAGTCTTCAGTTCGTTATCAAGGTTGAGAAGGTGCAGTCGATGGAGCAGGCAATGGTCGAGCGCCAAAAGATGATTGATGCTCAAGCGAAAACGGCAGATTCGCTGAAGGTTAATGAGCTTGGCGGTCTGGATGCTTTTATTTCAAAAAATCAGCTTAAAATGACTTCTACGCCTTCGGGTTTGAGATATGCAATTTTACGACCTTCAGCAAAAGCTCGTCCGGTAGCGGGAGATACAGTTTTTGTGAACTACGTAGGCCGTACGCTCAGCGGGAAGTTGTTTGATTCGAGTATCGAAGCGGAAGCTAAGAAAGGCGGACTTGAGCAGCCAGGACGTAATTACGAGCCTATTAGCTTTGTTGTAGGCGAGAGCGAAGTGATTCCTGGCTGGGACGAAGGTTTACTATTGCTTAATGAAGGTGCGAAGGCGCGTTTTCTGGTACCCTCGAGTCTGGCTTATGGACCTCGCGGGGCAGGGCAGGATATTGCTCCTTTCAGCACCCTGGATTTCGAAGTGGAGCTTGTAAAAGTTAATCGTGTAAAGAAAGAGGTGCAGGGACCGAAGGCGGCTCCGGCAGTTGCCAAGCCATCGAAGCCAAAGTTGAAGGCACCGATCAAGAAGGCTCCTGTAAAGAAGACATCAGCTGTATCAAAAATGAAATAGTTCTGTCAACTTGTCATTTGTCGCGATTTCTTTACTGCTTTGATGCCCTGTGAGCTATGACAAAGCGCTTAATTGAAAGCTTGGCATAAGCATTGATAAGTAAGAGTGTATTGATTTTAAAGAATTTAATAGAGAATATAATATGTCAAAGATTATTGGTATCGACTTAGGAACAACAAACTCTTGCGTTGCCGTAATGGAAGGTAATGAGCCTGTAGTTATAGCCAACAGCGAGGGAAAGCGCACAACACCATCAATTGTTGCGTTTGTTGAAAACGGAGAGCGTAAGGTTGGAGACCCTGCAAAGCGTCAGGCTATTACAAACCCTACAAAAACGATTTATTCGATCAAGCGTTTCATGGGAAATGGCTTCAATGAAGTATCCCGTGAACTGGAACGTGTGCCTTATGCAGTAGTTAAAGGTGATAACAACACTCCGCGTGTTGATATAGACGGTCGTAAATATACTCCTCAGGAGATTTCTGCAATGGTTCTTCAAAAAATGAAGAAGACTGCTGAAGATTTCTTAGGTCATGAAGTTACAGAAGCAGTTATTACTGTTCCTGCATATTTTAACGATGCTCAGCGTCAGGCTACTAAAGAAGCCGGTGAGATTGCTGGTCTTAACGTTAAGAGAATTATCAACGAACCAACTGCTGCTGCTTTAGCATACGGTTTGGATAAGGCTCATAAGGATATGAAGATCGCGGTATTTGACTGCGGTGGTGGTACGCATGACGTTTCTATCCTTGAGTTAGGTGATGGTGTGTTTGAAGTTAAATCAACTGATGGTGATACTCACTTGGGTGGTGACGACTTTGACCAGGTTATCATTGACTGGTTAGCTGCTGAGTTTAAATCTGAGAACGGAATGGACCTTGCAAAAGATCCAATGGCTCTTCAACGTTTGAAAGAAGCTGCTGAAAAAGCGAAAATTGAGCTTTCAAGTTCAACCCAGACTGAAGTAAACCTTCCATATATCACTGCTGACCAAAGCGGTCCTAAGCACTTGGTTCGTACACTAAGCCGTGCGAAGTTTGAGCAACTGGCAGATAGCCTGATCAAACGTACTATTGAGCCTTGCCGTTCTGCTTTAAAGAACGCTGGATTGTCTACTTCAGATATCGATGAGATTATCCTGGTAGGTGGTTCTACACGTATCCCTGCTATTGTAGACGCTGTTAAAGCTTTCTTTGGAAAAGAGCCTTCAAAAGGTGTTAACCCGGATGAGGTTGTGGCAATTGGTGCTGCTATCCAGGGTGGTGTATTAACAGGAGAAGTGAAAGATGTATTGCTTCTTGACGTTACTCCACTTTCATTAGGTATTGAAACAATGGGTGGTGTGATGACGAAATTAATTGAGTCTAACACAACTATCCCTAGCAAGAAGTCTGAGACTTTCTCTACCGCTTCTGATAACCAGCCTTCAGTAGAGATCCACATCCTTCAGGGTGAGCGTCCGATGGCTAATCAGAACCGTACGATTGGGCGTTTCCACTTGGATGGAATTCCGCCAGCACCTCGTGGTGTGCCTCAGATCGAAGTTACTTTCGACATTGATGCAAATGGTATCCTGCACGTGTCTGCTAAGGACAAGGCAACTGGTAAAGAGCAGAAAATCCGTATTGAGGCTTCTTCTGGTCTGACAGACGAGGAAATCAAGAAGATGAAGGAAGAGGCTGAAGCAAATGCTGAATCTGACAAAAAAGCGAAAGAAGAGATCGATAAGCTGAATTCAGCTGACGCATTGATATTCTCTACTGAAAAGCAGTTGAAAGAATATGGTGACAAGGTTCCTGCTGAAAAGAAGGCTCCTATCGAGAGTGCATTGGCTAAGTTAAAAGATGCTTATGCAGCGAAGAACTTTGCTGATATAGATGTAGCTCAGGAAGAATTACAGACTGCATGGACTGCTGCTTCTGAGGATATGTACAAAGGTACTCAGGATCCAGGAGCACAGGGTGCTGCGAATCCAGATGCCGGAGCAACCGGTGGAAACGCAGGCAACAGTGGTGATACTGTTACTGATGTTGACTTCGAAGAAGTTAAGTAATACAATAATAATGTCATATAAAAAGCCGTTTCAGTATTCTGAAGCGGCTTTTTTGCTTCTAATGAACGATATTTGCATTGATGATTTTTACGGATACGCATACGCACCTTTACTATGAAACGGATACGGAAAGCCGGAAGCTATTGATCGATCGTTGCTTTGAGAATGATGTAACGAGGCTTTTCCTGCCAAACGTGGACAGCGAGTCACTGGAACTGGTGGCTGGTTTGACGAATGAATATCCTGATCATTGTTTCCCGATGATCGGACTTCACCCCTGTAATGTCAAAGAGAATTATTTGGAGGAATTGGAGCATTTACAGAACAGCGGGCTGCCTTTTGTGGTCGCGATCGGCGAGATAGGGATTGACCTGTATTGGGAGAAGACAACACTTGCTCAACAGCAGGATGCTTTCCGCAGACAGATCAGGTGGGCAAAGGATCTTGACCTTCCTATTGTGATTCATTGCCGGGAAGCCTTTGATCAGGTCTATGAAATTCTGCTTGAAGAGAGGGACGAGAAGCTGAGGGGTATTTTTCATTGTTTTTCGGGAACTATAGAGCAGGCTCATCGTATAATAGAGCTGGGCTTTTACCTGGGGATCGGCGGAGTGCTGACCTATAAGAATTCCGGACTTGACAAGGTGATGGAAAAGATCGACCTAAGTCATATTGTTCTCGAGACTGATTCTCCATATTTGGCACCAGTTCCTTTCAGAGGTAAGACTAACGAAAGTAGTTACTTGCCATACATCGCTGCAAAGGTTGCGGCGATTAAAAATTTACGGATTGAGGAGGTTGCTGCTATCACTACTGAAAATTCAAAAAGAATATTTGGTATTTGATAAATGCATTCCTTTTTTATCTTTAACAAAAAATACAGAGCTGAGCTAAGATGACAAAGGTACTCATTATTTATACCGGGGGAACCATAGGTATGGTTCAGGACAAGGTTACGGGTACGTTAATGCCTCTTGACTTCAACTTAATTACTGAAAATGTTCCGGAATTAAGACGTCTGAATTATGAGATAACGGTTCACTCTTTTGCTGAGATAATAGACTCCTCGAACATGACACCGGAGGTCTGGATAGAACTCGCGGATATCATAGAGCGTAATTATGCTTTGTATGATGGTTTTGTAGTTCTTCACGGATCTGACACGATGGCTTTCACAGCTTCAGCATTGAGCTTCATGTTGGAAGGACTGAATAAGCCGGTGATTTTCACGGGGTCTCAACTTCCGATAGGGGAGATACGGACGGATGCTAAGGAAAACCTGATCACTGCTCTTGAGATTGCTTCAGCGAAGCAGAATGGCAAGGCGCGGGTACCGGAGGTTTGTATTTATTTTGACTTCCAGCTTTTTAGGGGAAATCGTGCGTTTAAATATAACTCAGCGAAGTTTGAAGCATTCAGATCACCTAATTATCCGGTGCTTGCGGAGGCAGGGGTTCATCTGCGATATAATGATTCGAGCATCCGGAAATGTGATGAATGTATTTTCAGGGTACATAAGAAGCTGAATAACTCCATTGCTGTGTTGAAACTTTATCCGGGCATCAGTCAGGAGACGGTTAAGGCGATTGTAAATTCTGCAACGAGTGCAATTATTCTGGAAACCTTTGGTGCTGGTAATACTTCTACTGATGAATGGTTCCTGAATTGTTTACAGTCGGCTATTGATAATGGAAAGGTAATTCTGGATATATCGCAATGTAAGGTTGGAACTGTTGAGCTTGGGAGATATGAGACAAGTCGTCCGCTGAAGGATATGGGTGTTGCAAGTGGCTTTGATATGAGTTACGAGGCTGCGGTGACGAAGCTGATGTTCTTATTGGGCCGGGGCTTTACTGCCGAGCGGATAACTCACTTACTGGAAACGAATTTGCGTGGTGAGCTGAGTAAATCGTCACCTGTGGCGTCTAAAACCGTATTTTAAGATTTATTTTGCAAAGCTTGGGTAGTTCTGGTAGAAATTCTTAGTTTTGCGTCCCACTAAAGGAGAGGTGTCTGAGTGGTCGAAAGAGCACGCCTGGAAAGTGTGTATACCTCAAAAGGGTATCGAGGGTTCGAATCCCTCCCTCTCCGCATAGATTTTTTAGTACGTAAAAGCCTCAGGTTCGTTGAATTTGAGGCTTTTTACGTACTTGGATAACTACGTTAGTTTGGAGTTTGGCTATTCTCCTTCTTTGCGCCTTGCATGGGCACTACCTGCTTTGTTTGTTCCTCGTGTTTTACTTGTCTGGTTTTCTTTCGCCTTATATGTTAATTCCAGAATTGAGCCTCTGTAGGATACCTGTTTAGGGTCTTCTTTCGAAGGCCCAGAACTGACCGATGCACTGTCTATGGCCAGATAAAGTTTCAAACCATCATTAGAGATGGCTATATCCCTATAACGCACATTACCACGTATATATTCATAAACATTGCTGTTTGCTACCTTTCCGTTGTTGTCGAGCTTTATCCTTAACAGTCTTGCTCCCTTTAAGGTTGGGATAAGCAAGGAGTTCTTCCATCCGGGGATGGCATCAGATTGATAAACATCCACACTTGAAGGGGCGAAGGACTGCCATTCCTGCTTGTCTCCTCTTTGTATGTTTTTATATAGTTCGGTAAGTAAATTGTTGCCAGTGGGGTAGAAGCTTGTTATCGGATTTGTGTAACTGCTCCCGATTGTCCGTGCATTTTTTTTTTCGTCTGTAATCAAGGGATAGCTGGTGTTCCATACGCCGGGATATTCTTCTTTATCTGACACCGATGCCGCCAGGCCATTGTAGTTGCCGTCGTCATATCCAACTATGAGAGGATGGCCGTAGTTTCCACCTTTTTCAACAAGGTTTACTTCATCGTCAGAATAGGGCCCGTGTTCTACGGCATAGATTCTTTCGAGTCCATTTATGTCTGCGAAGGCTAATCCTTGTGGGTTTCTGTGTCCGGTTGTCCATACTGCATTTTGGACTGTGCTATTAAAAGGGTTATCGTTTGGAATCCACTGGTCGTCTTTCAGGTTGTCTCCGTCTGCTTCCAGGTTGAATCTGAGAATCTTTCCTTCGTAGCTGTTCTGATTCTGGGCCTTATTTTGCCGTGCACCGTTAGAGAATTGTCCGGCGCCCATATCTCCGGTGCTGAAAAACAGATAGTGTTTGCCGTTTACAGGGGCGATTAGTAACCTGCCGCCGTTATGATCATTGCTTGCTGGAATAGTATCGCAGATTATGACAGGCTGAACAAGTTTAGCTTTTCGGGAATCGTAGGTATATCTGACTATGCGCTGCAGAAACTTGTGTCCGCCTCCGTTCTGACCACCGTTTACATTTCCGGCATTACCTTTATGATCGTAAATGTAGGCAAGATAAACAAATGGCTTTCCTTTTAGTAATGAAGGGTGTAGTGCCATCCCCATGAGACCTCCCTGCGGCCATGGGATACCTCCGTCTCTTTTGTCGGACACCTTATCAAAGCGAGGGAACTTTCTTTCCTTGTTAAGATCGGCGAGTACCTGTCTCTTACCACTTAAAGGATCGATTCGCAGAACCCGATAACCTTTCGATTCTGTGACCCACAGATAGCTATCCGGACCGTTGGTTAGTTCCCAGGGATCACTGAGCTTATCCACTACGACCCGGATCCCGAATTCTGCGTCTTGCAAAGGTAGTTCAGTTTGTGCTTCCACTGATAGAAGTTTCACTGACAGTAGGGAGGTTAAATAGAGTAATCTGTTTTTCATAGTACTGATACTTTGGCATTCGGGAACATCCTCCTTATTACATACGCATAACAGGTTAAGCCGTATGCTGCTAATGGTGGAGATAAGGTTCTCTTAAAGAAATCTAATTGATAGATTGTTATGGAAATGTAACACGGGGATATTCTTCTGGTTTTTAAATCCCTCTATTTGTTTCGTCATCTGTGGGTCCTGTTGATAGATACGTAGAGCAGGACACCACAGGTTGCATCTTTAGATTGCATCTGCTAAGTTTATATGAGCTACCAATACGATAAACAGTTACACAAATTATTTACCGATAATTACTACATCTTTTAACCAAATTCTATATCTATGAAAGCGATTCTATGCTTTTTTAAGAATGGGGCATGCCTGTTCTTACTCATTGTCTTTTTCTTAAATTTCAGGTCTTACGCTCAGACAAAGATATCTGGCCAGGTCTCAGACGCCAGTGATAAGGAGACCTTACCGGGAGTTTCAGTTACGATTAAAGGTGCCTCTGGCGGTACGGCGACGGATACTGATGGTAGATATTCTATCACTGCAACACCCGGACAAGTTTTGATTTTCAAGTATATCGGTTACAATGACCAGCAAGTGACGGTGGGAAGTAACGCGGTTATTAATGTTCAGATGACTTCTTCGACGAAGAGTCTGGAAGAGGTTGTGGTGATTGGTTACGGCACGCAGAAGAAGGGAAGTCTGACGGGGGCAGTGGCGACATTCAATGCCGACAATCTGGAAGAGCGCCCTGTTCAGCGGGTAGACCAGGCCATGGTTGGTCAGATGGCCGGTGTGAATGTAAAGCAAACAACCGGATCACCGGGAAAGGGAATGAGCGTGCAGGTGAGAGGTACCGGTTCTATCTCGGCGGGAAACGAGCCGCTGTACGTTATTGATGGGTTTCCATTGGCGCCATCGGCACCCAACGGTTCAGGAAATTACGCATCAGGTAACCCATTGGATAATATCAATCCGAACGATATTGAATCTATTCAGGTTTTGAAGGATGCATCTTCTGCAGCAATTTATGGCTCTCGGGCATCAAACGGGGTTGTTCTGATCACCACGAGAAGAGGAAAGTCGGGTAAACCTAAAATTACTTTTAATGCCTATGGTGGTACTGTCGAGCGTAGTAAAAAGCTGGACATGTTAACAGGTGAGGAGTGGATTGATCGTGCTATTGAGGTAATCAATGGACAATGGGTCGCTTCCGGGCCTGGCAGGACTGCCGGTCAGACCACTGTGGAAAGAAGGCAGGTCCTGAACTCTGGATTGGCGGCCGACAAGCAGCTGGGGCCGAACGATGTCAATACGAACTATATGATTGATGATCGTTGGACGCAGTCTGGCTACCCTGGTCTACGGATCATTGATTGGCAGGATGAAGCATTTCAAAGAGGGCTTACTCAGAATTATCAGCTTTCTGCCAGCGGAGCAACAGACGTGGTCAACTACTTCGTGTCGGGAAATCTAACGGATCAGGAAGGAATGGTGAAGGGGATGGGCTATAGATCTTATTCGGCAAGAGCGAACGTTGAGGTAAATGCTAACAGCAAGCTGAAGTTTGGGATTAATCTATCCCCTACTTATTCAATTACAGACGATCCGGGAGTAGAGGGAAAGGATAATATTCTGCACCAGTTGGTGAGTATGACTCCAGTTCAGGAAGATTCGATGGGGGTATATGCCAACACCGGCAACTTCGGTCAGTATCGTTGGAGTACCTCGCCTAACAGTCCTATTGGCAAGCTTGAGAATACTTCTGCTCAGACAAAAAGATTCCGGACGCTGGCGACGGTTTTTGGAGAATATAAAATTATAGAAGGCTTAAATTTCAGAACTACCCTGAATCTTGACCATACAGATAATAACTTTAAACGGTATATCCCTTATACAATAACGGGTACCCTGTCCAGCCGTCAGTCACAACTTACAGCTAATACATCAGGGACCTATTCTACGTATAGACGGCAGACCTTCGTGAACGAGAATACGCTTTCTTACAACAAACAGTTCAATAAGGTGCACGATCTTTCTTTGCTGGCTGGAGCTTCTTATAATTCGGATAAGTTCGATAACGCAGAATTCAACTCTAACGGTGGCTTTACGAATAGTGTAATTACTACCCTCAACAAAGCAGCCGGTATAACAGGAAATACTACTGAGTCGAAGAACGTCTTGCTATCTTACTTCGGTCGTGTTCAGTATGCTTTTGACGGGAAATATTTAATGTCGGCGAGTATCCGTAGGGATGGTTCTTCCAGATTTGGAGAAAATACAAAATGGGGATGGTTTCCATCAGCCTCGCTGGGATGGAGGATCTCTGAGGAAAGTTTCCTTGAAGGAGTAACTCAGCTGAGCGACCTTAAACTTCGGGCGAGCTGGGGTAAGGCGGGTAACTATAATGTGGGTGATTATAGCGGAATTCCTACCCTTGCTAACTACAACTATACCTTTGGTGGGGTACAAGTAATTGGACAGGCACCCAACCGTATTGTTAATCCTAATGTATCATGGGAGGTGTCGAATACTTTTGACGTCGGTCTTGACTTCGGCTTGTTCAGCAACCGCGTTACAGGTGCGTTCGATGTCTATACGAAGAACAACTCAAATCTATTGTTGAATATTCCTATCCCACAGACTACTGGATTCTCAACATTGCTCGGAAATACCGGCGAGGTAAAGAACCAGGGCTGGGAGTTTGAGATATCATCCAGGAATCTGACCGGCACCTTTCAATGGAGTACAACAGCTAATCTTAGCCATAACACGAACAAGGTTGTATCACTGCCTGGAGGGCAGAATCAGATATTGATCCCTTCTTCCTTTGATATTGAGCATAGTATATTGAAGGTGGGAGAGCCGATGTACAGCATCTATGTTGTGCAGCAACAGGGTATCTTAAGTCAGCAGGACATAGACAACAATGTTGCCCGTTACGGAACGCAAATAGCGGGTGATCCGAAATATGTCGACGCAAACGGTGACGGTGTGATAGATGCAAATGACAGGGTGATCGTTGGACATCCTACTCCTGATTATTCGTGGGGAATTACCAACAACTTCAGGTATAAAGGTTTCGATTTGAGTGTGCTCGTACAGGGACAGAACGGTGGCTCTATTTACTCACTCTTCGGACGCTCAGTAAACAGAACAGGAACCGGCCTCGTTGATAACGTATTGGGCACATGGGCAGACAGATGGCGATCTCCGGAAGACCCTGGTGATGGGGAGGTAGGTAAGGCTTACTCAACCTTCGGTCGAATTAAGAACACCGATTGGTTATATTCGTCAGACTACTTCAGAGTCAGAAATATCACGTTAGGTTACGACCTGGGTAGGATAATAAAGACCAAGCAAGTACAGGGAGCCAGGATTTACGTAACAGCAGAAAACTTCTTTGGACGCGATAGCTATGGAGGAGGTTTCAATCCCGAAGCTACCAATACCAACCTAAGCGGCAGTACCTCTTTTCCCGAGGCGGGGGATTACGGGGGACTTCCGCTTCCTAAGTCTTTAATTTTTGGAGTTAATTTCTCGTTTTAACCTTTAAGTCTATTCTCATGAAAAGAACATTTTTTCACACCATCATATTATTCTCTTTGCTGTTCACCGCATGTGAGAAGGAATTGAATCAGGTTCCCTTGTCTGATGCTTCGACGGAAACCTTTTATGCTATACCCAATGATTTTGTACAGGCCGTAAATGCTACCTACGCGAGCTTGCGAGCCTATCCTGAAAGGCAGCTGAATTTATCAGAAACCAGGTCGGATAATTTGTATGCAGTTTCTGATGGCGGAGTTCGCGATTGGGAAGGGATAAACAGCTTTCATAAAACAATAGCCAGTAATCCATACGTTACAGAGGCCTGGTCTGAAAACTTCAATGGGATTTTCAGGGCAAATACAATACTGGATCAGTTACAGAAAAATGGCACTATCATTACAGATGAGAATCTAAGAAGGCGTCTGGAAGCCGAGGCTAAGTTCTTACGTGCATTCTTCTATTTTGATCTGGTGAGATGGTTTGGTGACGTTCCGATTATTGATCATCCCATTGTCGCTGAGGAAGCCAACTCGATTCCCCGGAGTCCTGTTGCAGATGTGTATGACTTGATTATGGCTGATCTGCGGTTTGCAGGGGATAACCTTCTATCTCCTGAGCAGTATGCGAATACCGATAAAGGAAGAGCCACAAAGTATTCAGCTAAGGGTCTGTTGGCGCTGGTGCATATGACACGATCTGGTCCTACATACGGAATTAGCGGTCCGGGCCTTGGATTGAACGAGTGGGGTAACGCTCTTGAATTGTTGAACGAGATCTCAGCAAGTGGTAGATACTCCTTCCTGACGAATGCAGCGGGGGCTACTTCAGCCTACAGTAACATATTTTCTTATACTAATGAGAATAATGGGGAAGTCGTATTTGACATTCAGTATATATCCGGCGCAAGTCCGGTCTTGGGTGCAACATTCCCGTGGCTACTCGTACCTGACACCTGGTTCCAGTCGCTTGGCTTTAACACACAAGGAGGATTAACAATCCGTCCTGTTTCAAATGATCTTCTGAATTCTTACGAGGCGAACGACCTGCGCAGGTACTTTTCCATACAGACCGGCTATACTTTCAACGGATCTACAGAAACTCGTTCCTTCTTTAAGAAGTATGTTGATATATCCAAGGTTCCAACCAACAACCGTCTGGATTGGCCAATTAATTTCATTGTACTCCGTTACACAGACATCCTGATGCTGAAGGCAGAGTGTATTCTACATGGTGCTGCGGGATCACAGACTGAAGTTGATGCCATTGTTAATCAGGTACGTTCAAGAGCGGGCTTAACTCCGCTGACTAACGTTACTCTCGCACAGCTGATGGAAGAAAGAAGGAAAGAGTTTGCCGCAGAGGGAAGCAGATGGCACGACCTTGTAAGAAGCGGACTGGTAGAAACCAGGATCCCTGCCTGGATTGAAGCTGAAGATGTGCAAAATCAGATGCAGAACTTCGTCAAGGAATATATCATCTACCCGATTCCTCAATCTCAATTGGATGTCAGACAAGGTCTGTATACCCAGAACAACGGTTACTAAGAGAGCTTTTGAGTTAAAATGCGTGAACCACCCGGTTTGCGCATTTTTTTATTCCCAGAGTTCTTCAGGTTTCCGAAGTTCGTGTTACCTTCATTGCATTAGATCATATTTAAAAATTATATAGGATGAAAAGATATGCTATTGCAGTTGTTTTGCCGCTTGTTTTCCAGGCCTGCAGTTCTGCCCCGGACTATAAAGATGCAAGGGGAGAGGTACTGGAACTTCATGATAAGGTGATGATCGATAGCGAAAAGGCAATAAGGAACAGGATGAAGCTGGATACCCTCTCTTCAAAAATGGATAGCCTTAAACAGGCAAAACCCGGATTGGATACTGCCGTTGCTTCACAAAGAATGGCCGTACTTAAGGCCCGCTTAGATAGTGTAGACCAGCAAATGAATACCTGGATGCGTTCCTTTGATGCTGAGCTTGGCAATAAATCTAACAATGAGGCAGTTGCTTACTTTAAGGAAGAAGAAGAAAAGGTTAAGACGTTGGATAGTGTTTATGCCGATGTGATAAAAGAGTCGGATGCTTTCCTTTCAGATTTTAAGCAAAAATAAGGTTAACGGTACTCAGGTAACGGCGCCTATTGGATAAATAACCTGAGGGGCTCAAGAAAACAGGCTGCGTCATAATTAAAATGACGCAGCCTGTTTTCTTTTTGTGCGGACAATGTTAAACTGCAAAAGACGTTCCGCATCCGCAAGTGCTGGAGGCATTCGGATTGTTGAAGGTGAATCCTCTGGAATTCAACCCATCCTGAAAATCAATCTGCATTCCTGCCAGATACAGACCATGCGCTTTATGCATGTATATTTTTATGCCATCAAGAAAAAACTCCTGATCTCCTTCTTTCTTTTGATCAAAGCCCAGAATGTAATTCATCCCGGAGCATCCTCCGCCTTCAACACCAATACGAAGTCCGAACTCATCGTTCAGTTCCTGTTGCTGTTTAAGTTTTCTTAGCTCCTTTGCTGCCCCCTCTGTCAAAGAAACCGGTATAAGTGATGTAGTCTCCATACTCATTTCTTTCATTTTATTTACACAAATATAAGGTAATTTCATCATTTTTGTTTAGATATAGGCGATTTGACGCTTTGACAACAAACATTCGAATGTCATCAACCTCCCTCTTTTTTCTGGACATAGTAAAGTATTCCCTATCGGGAATCTGTGTTTTCTTCATCGCTTACCTGGTTATACGGCCTTATCTCGATCAGCAGTTTAAGCTCCGTTTGCTGGATCTTAAAAAGGATAGTCAGGGAACCTTGCTGCCATTGCGACTTCAAGCCTATGAGCGTTTGATCCTGCTGATTGAACGAATGAACCCGGTTAATCTTTTGTTGAGAACAAGTGCATCGGGACTGACGCTGGCAGAGTATCAGCAAATACTTAAGGCCGAGATCAGAAACGAGTTTCAGCATAACACTACTCAGCAACTCTATGTATCCAGTTCAGCATGGTCTACTGTTACCAGGATCAAGGAAGATACACTGGTGCTGATCAATAACGCAGCACAGTCGCTTTCTCCGGATGCATCAGCAATAGAATTGAGTAAGTTGATTCTGAATCATCTTTCCTCGCTGGAAAACAATCCCTATGAGTCTGCAACGCACGTCATTAAAGGTGACGTGCAGCTATTGTTTTAAAATAAGCTACAAAATGAACACTGTAATATCGTACGTAAACAAGCAGTCGGGCATAGCACTCCTTACGCTACTGATCAGCCTCTTTGCCTGCTCACCAAAGCTGCATCGGACGTCTCAGGACGCATCCTTATATAATGTTAAAGGTCTGCCAGTAGATTCCACAGTGCTGGCCTTATACAAACCTTACAAACTAAGCATCGATTCTCAGATGAATACTGTAATCGGTACGGCAGCTCTAAACCTCGAGCGTAAAAGACCTGAAGGACTGCTAAACAATCTGGTTGCAGACATCATGTACCATGAGGGCAAGCGTCAGAATCTAACCTTTGACTTCGCGCATACCAATTTCTTCGGATTGCGGAATCCTATTGCCGCAGGACCGATTAAGGCTTCCAAAATCTATGAACTGATGCCTTTCGAAAACTACTTCGTAACTGTCACCTTGAAAGGAACAGATGTGCAGGAGCTATTTAATTATATCGCAGCTCTAAACGGCGATCCTATATCTGGAGCGAGGTTCAAGATCAAGGACGGTAAGGCAACCGACATTCGAATCAACGGAGCAGCTTTTGATCCGTCGAGAGATTACACCGTACTCACCATAGATTATATGGCCAATGGAGGCGATAAAGCAGAAGTGTATACGCGAGCAATCAAGAGATTCGATAGTACCTACAGGTTGCGTGATGCCATCTTAGCTTATATTAAACAGCAACAAGCGCAAGGCAAAACCATTACCTCCGCATTGGATAACAGAATACAGAGCGAAAACGATACCAGCAAATGAACAGAAGGAAATTTATCAAGAATGCGCTAACAGGATCAGCGATTCTGGCGTTAGGTTTAGAACATCAGCACCTTTTTGCTTCTGAGGGTATTCAAAAGCTTACTATCCTTCACACGAACGATGTGCATAGCAGGATCGATCCTTTCCCTGCAGATGATGTGCGTTATGCTGGTATGGGTGGCGTTGCTCCCCGTGCTGCATTAATTAAAAAGATCAGGGCCGAAGAAGAACACGTTCTTCTGTTCGACGCAGGCGATATATTTCAGGGAACACCATATTTTAACTTTTACGGAGGAGAGCCGGAACTAAAGCTCATGTCGACAATGGGCTACGATGCCGGGACAATGGGGAATCATGACTTTGATAACGGCGTCGAAGGCTTCGCGAAGCAACTTCCTCACGCCAACTTTCCATTCCTTACTGCCAACTACGACTTTAGCGACACTCCTCTGCAAGGGAAAACCAAACCCTATCAGGTTTTTAAGAAAGGAAGAATCAAGGTTGGTGTATACGGTCTTGGCATCCAGCTGAATGGCTTGGTGAACAAACAGCAATATGGAAATACGGTATATCTTGATCCTGTAAAGACGGCGCTTAAAATAGAATCGCAGCTGAAAAACGAAGAGAAGTGTGGCCTCATTATATGCCTGTCTCATCTGGGATATAAATACGACTATGATAAGGTTTCAGACCATGTGCTCGCTGCGAGTACGCACCATACAGACCTTATTATCGGAGGGCATACGCATACCTTTTTAACCACGCCGACGGAGGTACAAAATGCGGCCGGCAGACAAGTGATCATTAACCAGGTTGGTTTCGCCGGAATTAACCTCGGACGTCTCGATTTTGCTTTTGGAAGTAAAAAAACAGGCAAAATGACCTATGCTTCTGCTGTTGAGCCAGTTAAATATATTTCAAATTTTAGTTCTTAAAGCAGGAAATTTTTCGAATATTCGATGTTCCAAAGCGGTCAGTAAAATCCTCACCGCAGCGTCTGGAAATCAAATTATTAAGAAAAAGTTTCATGGAAAAAACTGGTACGAACGTTTGGAATCAATGTCTTCAGATCATAAAAGACAATATTCCAACACAGAGCTATAAGACTTGGTTCGAACCAATAAAAGCATTGCGTCTTGAGGGAAATGTGCTTACCATACAAGTGCCAAGCTTATTCTTTTATGAATGGCTTGAAGAGCACTATGTTGGTCTTTTACGTAAAACCGTAAAAAAGCAACTTGGTGATGAAGGCAGGCTGGAATACAATATCGTTGTTGAGAAGTCGTCAAGCAGTAAGCCGTATACGACTAACATGCCTTCTACAGGCAATGGATCTGAAGCAAAATACCAGTCTATCCCTGTAGCGGTTACTCTGAACAAGGATATTAAGAATCCATTTGTAATACCTGGCCTCAAAAAACTACAGGTAGACCCTCAGCTCAATCCTAATTATTGCTTCGAGAACTTTATAGAGGGTGATTGTAATCGTCTTGCACGCTCGGCGGGTTATGCCGTTGCTGCAAAGCCCGGAGGAACGTCCTTTAACCCGCTATTGCTTTACGGAGGTGTTGGTCTCGGGAAGACTCACCTTGGTCAGGCTATAGGGAATGAAATCAAAAGGACGAGCCCAGATAAGTTAGTGATCTATGTTTCATGTGAGAAGTTCTGTCAGCAGTTTGTAGATTCATTAAAGAACAATACGATCAATGACTTCGTGAACTTCTATCAGGCGATGGACGTCATCATCATGGATGATGTGCATAACTTCGCTGGCAAGGAAAAGACACAGGATATCTTCTTCCATATCTTTAACCACCTTCATCAGTCGGGCAAACAGGTTATCCTGACCTCTGATAAGGCACCTAAAGATCTGGCAGGATTAGAAGAGCGCTTGTTGAGCCGTTTCAAATGGGGTCTTTCAGCAGACCTTCAGGTACCTGATCTGGAAACCCGTATGGCCATCCTTAAGAAGAAGATGTATGCGGATGGTATAGAGCTTCCAAGTGAGGTGATCGAATATGTAGCACACAACATAGACAATAACGTCCGTGAACTCGAAGGAGCGATGGTATCATTACTTGCACAATCAACGCTGAACAAGAAAGACATCGACCTGGCACTGGCTAAATCCATGCTCAAGAACTTTATCAAGCACACCTCCAGAGAAATCTCAATGGAGTACATTCAGAAACTCGTTTGCGAGTATTTCGAAGTTCCTGTTGAGATGGTTAAGTCCAAAACGCGCAAGAGAGAAATTGTACAGGCACGCCAGATATCTATGTATCTTGCTAAGAGCCACACTAAAACGTCACTTAAATCTATCGGTCAGTTCTTTGGTGGTCGCGATCACTCTACAGTGATCTACGCGTGCCAGACAGTTGAAGATCTTATAGACACAGACAAGAAGTTCAAGAACTATGTTCAGGACATTCAGAAGAAATTAAAGATGAGCTAACTCTTACCTTATCTTACCAACAACGAAAAGGCTATCTCGATTAAAAGATAGCCTTTTTTACGTTTAGCCATTTTAAAATTATATTATCTCGCTGACATGCTTCCGAATGTTCTGACATATCTGGTCGACAGGCAGATCATTAGCATCGCTTCCAAATGGATTCTCAATCTCTTCAGCGATGAGTTCTAAGCTGGCGAAAGCATACAGGATAAACATGATTACCGGTATAATCAGATAGCCGATGCTGTTTACCCATCCAAAAGGCAATGTGAATACATAAAGAAAGATGAATTTCTTGATGAATACACTATATGTGTATGGTATCGGCGTGTTCTTGATCCGCTCACAGGCTCCGCAGATATCAGTGAGCGACTTAAACTCTCCATTCAGCAGCCATAGCTGATCGCTATTTAATTTCCCTTCTTCATAAAGCTTGTTCAATCTTTCGAAGATCTTACTAGCAATCTGGTTAGGAAGATGATGATTCGTTTTCAGATCCAGTACCGGGTCGAGCTCATGGTAGTCCTCATTCTCCCGCAGGTGGTTTTTCATCGCAAATGCATAATTTGGGATCATCAGTCTGAAGAAGCGTTTGTCATCTTCATCCTTCAGGAAGCTATGTAGTTTAATCGCGAGATTACGAGCGCTGTTCGTAAGACCTCCCAGCTGCTTTCGTCCTTCCCACCAGCGGTCATACGCCGTATTAGTTCTGAACACCAACAGGAGGGATATCACAAAGCCCAATACACTGTGCATAAGGCCCAGGTTGCTGATGGAACTGGACTTGCCAACTTCGAAGTATTCCAATTCCAGATAGGCTACAAGCCAGGAGTAAGCCCCCGCTATAAGCATCAGGGGGAGGAGAGTTCTGAAAGTGTCTGTCTTGTTAAATCTGAATATGAAAGGGAACCAGACCTTGGGGTTGTAATTAATCATAAGAGAAAAGACGTATATTATCTATGCGGATGCTGCTAAAGTAGGTGAACTAAAGTTTACCTACTTTAGCAAGAGCGAAAAATATACTGCTTACATGAAGCGCCTGCTTGATTTCATTCTTCAGCAGCAACTCCTTAAGTTCAGAAACGCTCACAGTAAGCACCTCGATCTCCTCACGGCCATCCAGATGTTGCTCCTGAACCTTCCTTCCTCCTTGAAGAACAAACGCATGTGTAACGTTTGCTGCGGTTGACGGATTAGCATAAACCTCCCCAACTTTCTCTATCGAATCAAATGCATATCCTGTTTCTTCTAAAAGTTCCCGCACGACGGCCTCTTCAGGGGTTTCGCCCTCATCAATGCAGCCACCCGGAATTTCCAGGAAGACATCTTCAGCACCATGGCGGTATTGCCTGATCAGCAACACCTGATCGTCCTCTGTGAAGGCTACTGCATTAACCCAATCCGGATATTCCAAGACATAATAGTCATCCACCAGGGTTCCGTCGGGCATTTTACAAGTGTCCACACGGAGGGTTGCCCATTTCTCTCTTACCAGGTACCGGGATGAAATTTTATCCCATCTGAGCTTACTCATATTGCCTGTTGTTTAAGAACGTATTTATCTGTTCCCGGCGAGCTATATTTTCGAAGCTTTGCTGGTGATGATCGGTTTCCAGCAGGTTAATGACAGCAGCAGTTTTATGAAGGATCAGGAAAGTTTCCTCTACTTCCTGAAAAGGGTACACGGTTTCAAACATCAGCTGAGCCATCAGGTTAAGTTTTTCCGGAGAATAGGATTTACTTGCCAGATACGCCTGAAAGTCCTCTACAGAAGTTTGCTCTAAGTCTTCACGGCTCAGGCCGAAAGATTCAGCCAAAGCCTCAAAAGCTGTTTCAATCCCTTCATCAACGTTGCCGTCGTTTTTAAGGCCCAGTATGCGGGCTAATACCTGAGCCAGTTTCTGAATCTCTGCCTCAACAAAATCTTTTCTAATCATATCTAGTTCGTTTAATTTATTTGGGAAAAACTACCAACCGCCGCTTGAACCGCCGCCGCCGAAGCTTCCACCCCCAAAACCGCCGAAGCCACCTCCGCCGCCACCAAATCCACCTCCACCAAATCCACCTCCACCGAAGCTGCCGCCACCACCGCCATGGCCTCCGCGACCTGCCATTCCGGAAAGCATAGTCCACCATAGTAGATCCGCGCCGCCACGACTTCCAATAACTCGTCCGCCGCCGCCGCCGCCACCTCTTCTGCTCAAAATAGCGATGACGATAATAATCAGGATAACCAAGCCGACAGGGAACCCTTTAGATCCGGACCTGTGATCTTTAGGTTTGTCACTTTTGTATTCTCCCTTTGTATAAGAGATAATTGCATCCGTCGCCTTGTCAAGCCCTGTATAATAGTCGCCTCGTTGGAACGCTGGTCTTATTTCATTTGTGATAATGCGTTTGGTGATAGCATCAGGAAGCGCCCCTTCAACACCGTACCCCGTTTGGATAGTTACCTTCCTGTCGGCGATAGCCGCCAGAAGCACCACACCATTGTTTTTACCTTTCTGCCCGACGCCCCAGCTCTCCGCCAGCCTGACCGTATAGTCGGCAATGTCATAAACGCCAACCGACTTAATCATCACCACGGCAATCTGAGTAGAAGAAGTATCATTAAACGCTACGAGCTTACGCTCGAGCTGCGCCTTCTGATCCGGAGAAAGTGTGTTTGTATAATCAGTTACCAGCGTATTAGACCTCGGAGGAAGCTCCTGAGCCCAAAGGCCTGTGCTAACTAAAAGAAAGGTTAATGCAATTAAAATACCTTGTTTTACATTCATGTTGTTCATTCTCTTATCAGATGTACGAGATGTCATCTGATAATTCGTTTTTGTCGCCGTCTTGTACCGGAAATAGCTTCTGCAATTGTTCACCCGCTGCAGTTATGCCTTCGATGATACCCGAAGCAAGACTGCCAGTTCTGAATTTGCCGATCATCCGTTCCTTCGTGCCATCCCAGAAACCCTCAGGTACCTGCTTGTTAATACCCTCATCACCAATGATGGCAAACTTATGATCGTCAGTCGCAATATAGATAAGCACCCCATTACGCTGGGATGTTTTGTCCATTCCTATTTTAAGGAAATAGTTGGTGGCGCGATCAAATGCACTTGGTACAGGACAGTTACGCTCAGCACAAATCCGGATTTCTCCGGACGTGTTCTTTTCAGCATTTTCAATTGCTATACGGATTTGTTCTTGTTCCAATTCCGTAAATAAATCTGGTTTCTTGCTCATAACGATTGTTAAAACTCGACCTTAGGAGCTTTGTCAGATCCGGCTTCAGCCTGGAAATATCCCTTCTTCTCAAATCCAAACATTCCGGAAGTCAGGTTGTTCGGAAAAGTTCTGATCTTTGAGTTGTATTGTTGAGTTACCTCGTTGAACTTCTGTCTTTCAACTGTGATACGGTTCTCAGTACCTTCCAGCTGCGCCTGCAATTCCTGGAAATTAGCGTTAGCCTTCAGTTGAGGATAGTTTTCAGTAACCATTAGCAAACGGCCGATAGCAGAGCTTAGCTGACCCTGGGCATTTTGAAATTTCTCTATATTCTCTGGAGTCAGCTTGTCTGGATCAACATTTACAGACGTAGCCTTTGCACGTGCTTCTATAACCTGAGTCAGGGTTTCTTTCTCAAAGTTAGCCGCCCCCTTAACCGTGTTCACAAGATTAGGAATCAGGTCTGCGCGTCTTTGATAAACGTTCTGCACCTGTGCCCATTGAGACTGTACCTGCTCATCTAGCTGAACCATGCTGTTATAGCCGCATGACGAAAATGAAAGGACTGCAAATAACCCTGCAATTGTATAAACTAGTTTTCTCATAATGTTAAAGTTAAATTTTTTGATTCAGATCTAAGACGTCAAAATTCATACCTTTGTTACCGTCCGGGATAAAAACCTGGCCTTTTGTGATGAAAGAAATTGAAATCGTGCTACTTCCGCACGAAACGGCAGACGTTGACATACTGTATAACAAAGTTGCTACTGCCCTCAAAGTTAACCGCCATGAGCTCAAACACGTAAAAATTCATAAGCGTTCTATAGACGCAAGGGGAAAACAGGTCGTTTACCGGCTCAAGGTGCAGGTCTACCTGGAAGAAATGCCCGCGTCTGAAGTTTTTTCAGTTGACTATCCAAATGTCAGCGACAAAAAACCAGCTTTGATCGTCGGGGCCGGACCAGCAGGTCTCTTTGCTGCCTTGCGGTGCATTGAACTTGGCTTGAAACCCATCATTATCGAACGAGGGAAAGATGTCAAGCAAAGACGTCGCGATCTTGCCGCGATTAATAAAGAAGGCCTGATCAATCCTGAATCCAACTATTGTTTTGGCGAGGGGGGTGCGGGGACTTATTCTGACGGTAAATTATATACCCGTTCCAATAAGCGGGGAGATGTACAATATGTGCTCAAGGCATTCGTAGCGCATGGCGCGACTGAAGATATTCTGGTAGATGCCCGTCCGCATATCGGAACCAACAAGCTGCCACAAATTATCACCGCCATGCGTGAGTCTATTCTGAATGCTGGCGGAGAGATATACTTTGACACAAAAGTCACCGGCTTTATATTGAAAGGCCGACATATAAAAGGAGTGAAGACCGCAGATGGTGCTAGTCACGAAGCAGATGCGTTAATTCTGGCAACAGGACACTCGGCCCGCGACATCTATTATTTGATGCGCGAGCATGATCTGCAGGTCGAAGCCAAGCCTTTTGCTCTGGGTGTGCGTATTGAACACCCGCAGCAGCTTATAGACAAAGCTCAATATCATTGTAATGTTCGTGATCCTTATCTTCCTCCATCTTATTATAGTCTGGTCGAGCAAGTGAACGACCGCGGTGTCTTTTCATTCTGTATGTGTCCGGGAGGTATCATCGCTCCCTGCTCAACAGATTTCAACGAGATCGTGGTGAACGGGTGGTCGCCCTCCAAAAGAAATAATCCGTTTGCCAATTCAGGGACAGTTGTGCAAATTAACCTGGAAGATGTTCCCGGATCACCGGATGATCCTTTCAGGCTACTCGCTTTTCAGGCACAGGCAGAAAAGAAGGCCTACCAGGCAGGAGGCGGAAGTCTAGTGGCCCCTGCTCAACGCATGGTTGATTTTGCTGAAGGCAGGGTTTCCATGGATCTTCCTTTAAACTCCTATCTTCCGGGAACGAGGAGTACAGATTTGTCTGAAGTTCTGCCCGAATTAGTATACACCAGGTTAAAGAAAGCTTTGCCTGCTTTCGGTAGAAAGATGAGGGGCTACTTTACCAATGAAGCAATTCTCGTGGGCGTAGAGTCGCGCACCTCTTCACCCGTTCGTATCCCCAGAGATAAGGTTAATTTACAACATCCCGATGCCGTGGGCCTGTTCCCATGCGGTGAGGGAGCCGGATATGCCGGCGGGATTGTTTCTGCAGCAATTGATGGCATGAATTGTGCAGATGCAGTATATAAGATGTATAAATAAGTAATTAGAGGAGGCACCCTGTTTCCCAATAAATTTATATAGAAATGAAAAAGACATTAGTACTAGGAGCTACGCCTGATTCGAGTCGTTACGCGTATCTCGCTTCGAATAAGTTGGTAAGACATGGACATGAAATTGTGAACGTGGGTATTAAGAAAGGAGAGGTTGCCGGAGTTCCCATCGAGGAGGCAAAGGAGCTTCATCAGGATGTTGATACTGTGACGCTTTACGTAGGTACCCGCAATCAGCCACCTCTTTATGATTATATTCTCGGAACTAATCCCAAAAGGATCATATTTAACCCGGGTACGGAGAATGATGAGCTTGAAGAAATGGCCCGTGAGCGAGGAATAGAAACGGTAGAAGGATGTACGCTGGTGATGTTGTCAACAGGACAATATTAGAGAAGAACTTTTACCTGTTAATAATAGATTTTAATGAAGAGGAATTGCATCATGCAGTTCCTTTTTTTATTTATTAGTGTGTTTTTAAGCTGTTTGTTGATTCCTTTGAAAAGCCCGGGATGCGTTGCTTTTATTGGATCTCGTTAGGATCATGGTTTGATCGGGAGCGCATCAGCTGCGTGCCAAAGACGTACCAACTTCGATAAAAAGCGAATAAAGGACGAAGTTGGTAGGGATTATTATCGTGATTGGTTGTTGGTTGTACAGAGGGTGATGCAAGCTTGATTGGCTCTTGATTGTACACGAGAAGGTAAGAACTTGGTGGGCTCCTGGTAATGTGTATATATTATATATAAGGAGCACCGAAAAGGTGAGTACATCTAAAAAGGAGAGTTCATTAATTAAACGATATAACCCGGATTCTGCAGAGAATTCGAACTTTACCACTAACCAATCTGTTTGTTCGTTTGCCGGTGTGTGTGATTTGCTGTTTGTCAATCTCCGTCTGGCCACGTTTGTTCTTTCGTTTGTATGTTAGTCGATCATCTATTGATTGGTTAATGAGTTTTAATGGTAATGTCTTTTATTTCAAATAACTGTTCATTTGGTGGTTCCTTATTGCTCCTTAAACGCTTACTAACCTGCCATATTTGCCCTCTTACAAGCACCCTTTGAAAATTGTTTCGACAATTTTCACTTTGTAATCTTCTGATTTCAAAGCCGCTGCCGTGTTTGCAGCGCTAAAAAGCCCCTTTAGACGGAAATAAAAGCCACAAAGACTTGCATGGAATAGGAAAAGTTCCCATCTTTGCAGTCCCAAAACGAACGAGGGATCGCAAGGCGCAAGGCTGAGTGGAGAGATTGAAAAGAGGAAAAGAGGGGGTCAAAAAAAAGTTCAACTTTTTTTGCAAGTATCAAAAACTTCCGTACCTTTGCAATCCCAAATCGGGGAAACAAAAACCAGATGGCGCGACGCCGGAAGGGGAATGAAAACAAGATCGTTAAGCAGTAATTTAAAAAGCTGTCCAAACATAAAAAGCCGCACCGCGACGGGAAGGCGCAAAAGTTCTTTAAAAGAAATGTCAGTAGTATAACGGGTAACGAAGGTTA
>Ga0160467_100180_pt1 | contig 86301 bp, 65 predicted proteins | sample HID1972I_E11MG_FD_108221 | JGI IMG/M metagenome (GOLD analysis project Ga0160467, IMG submission 108221) | Enriched pill bug-associated microbial communities from UW Madison campus, WI, USA - HID1972I_E11 MG | ecosystem: Host-associated > Arthropoda: Insects > Digestive system > Unclassified ... | reverse complement strand
GCTGGTCTGCTTAAACTTGCGGGGCTTCCCCTGAATGATGTTCATACCGCGGTACCCGCGGTATACTACGGGACCTGCCGTGCCGCGTACCATACCTTTGTTGTCTACTTTTGCCATAACGCTATTTCTTTTAAAAACAAGATAGAGGGGCCAAAGGTTTAGACGCTAGGGTTAAAAATGCTCTATATGTAGGTGTATACGTTTGGATAAAAAACAGTAATAAGTCCGACTTTTGGTTGCTATAGTCGGACTTATTACGGAAGGAAAACTGCTTTTTATGGGCTTAAAAGTATTCGAATACTAAATTCTGTATATCTCCGCTCAAACGCATAGTTTTGAGATTGCAAAATCTGCCTTGCTCTCTGATTTTAACAAACGTACATCTTGGAAAACTTTAAATATTATTTAGCTGCTATAATCGCTTTCTCTATCTGGGGCTTTTTCAGTCTGGTATTAAAACCCCTGGATACGTACGCCTCATTAGATATTCTCTTTTATCGCGTGTTCAGCTGTGCCGTTATTATGTCGATAATCTCTCTGTTTTTTAAGAGAAGAAAGATCAGGGATAATATTAAGCTACTACAGTCTCTCCCAAAGAGAAAACGACGTTTGGTGGTTGGCTTGAATGTTGGCGGCAGCATCTTTTTAACTGTTAACTGGTACTCGTTCATCTATGTCATAAACCATGTAAGTGTCCGCGCAACTTCTGTAGCTTATCTGGTCTGCCCGATTCTGACGACCTTACTGGCATACTTACTCTTACGAGAAAAGCTGAACCGTTTACAATGGTTCTCTGTAGCGCTAAGTTGTTTGGGATGCCTTTTACTGTCGTATACGAGTTTGAGCAATATGTTTTTTAGTACTATCATTGGACTGACCTATGCCTGCTACCTGATCAGCCAGAACAAAAACAACGGGTTTGATAAGTTCCTTATACTCAACTTCCATATCATTTTATCGGCTTTCTTGTTATTGCCTTTCTATCCCGCATTCTCGGGTCCGGTTCCCTCTGATTTTAAGTTCTATTTTTACGTAGAAATTATCGCTGTGCTCTACACTATAGTTCCCTTATTTTTAAATCTATATGCGCTTAGCGGCATCAGCTCATCGAAAGTCGGAATGATATTAAACCTCAACCCACTCATTGCTTTCGGCTTATCGGCATTTGTATATCACGAGCCGATGGGATTATTGCAGGTATTTGCTTATGCGCTGGTTCTGCTGGCCGTTATAGTCTTCAGTGCGAGTAATTTCTCAAATCGGACAGTGCATGCTTAGCTGGATATTATCCGGTTAATTAAACCTGCTTTTCTTCTCTTCTTTCCTGCGCAGATTTATCTTCCGCAACGCCGGCTTTCCAGTAAGAAAAAGCGTAGAAATCCTGGTTGTTCCATCGCAATTCCTCTCGGAAATAGTGGCGGAGGTCTTTAACGGAGCGATACTCGCAGGCTACATAGGCAAATTTAGAAAGCGTTGGAGGCAGTTCCACTTTCCTTGCTTCGACAGCCAGCGTACTGCCGTCTTCGGGATGCTCATTGTACAGCCATTGGATGGTAAATCCATCGTGCTTCACTTCCGGATGTATATCCTCCGGTGTGGCTACTTCAATCAGGCAGTGGCCCCTCGCCTCCTTGGGTAAACTTTCGAGAATGCAGCTCAATACCGGGATAGCCGTGGCATCACCGATCAGAAAATACCAGTCAACATCCGGGCAGAGCACTGTTTTGCGAAGTTTCATGGCTACACCTAACTGATCTGATACTTCAGCTTTTAGCGCCCAGGATGAAGCCGGGCCATTCTCACCGTGGTTTATAAAGTCTACTACAATTTCATTCCTGGCGGCATCGATTGCCCGGTGGGTATATGTTCGAACCAGAGGTTTAATATGTTCGTCGGGCATTACCCACGCTCCCTTTTCAGCGTCAAATGTTGCAAATTGCACTTCCTTTGTACCCGATGGCGGAATAAAGATCTTATTATTCGCTCCCGGTGTACACTGCTGAAAGTCCTTTGCCCCGTCGCCCCGAAGCCAGACGCGGATATAGTGGGGGGTAACAAATTCCTTTCGAACTACTTCAAATACATGCTTTCCAATGTTCGGCTTTTCCATCTTGTTATTTATTGAGCAATTGAACAATATCGTTAATCATCAGATTCACGGAGATTAATCCGCCCCCGGAAATGAACCATACATCCGGGTCCAGATAAAAGATGTTCCCGGCCTTATAGGCATTCGTTTGTTTTATCAGCGTATTTTCTATTTCCGTGCGGTCTGCTTTCTTTCCTACCACAGCGGCGTTGCGGTCTACGATAAATAGCATATCAGGATTGGCATCTGCAATCAGTTCATTAGATACACGCTGGCCGTGGACGGACTCGTCTTTTAAATCCATTACCGGTTTGATCTGAAGCACGTCGTGTATAAATCCGAAGCGGGAGCCCTTACCGAACGCACTGAAGCGCCCGTTGTTATAGATCAGGAACAGAGCCTTCCGGGGATCAGCCTTAAATTTCTCCTGTGCGGCGGCAATCTGGCTTTGAACAGAATCTATTTTTTGCTGTGCTAATTCTTCTTTGCCTACAATCTTTGCCAATAGCTGCGTATTACGGACAAAAGAAGGGATATAATCTTTATTATCGGTACCTATGAAGATGGTAGGAGCGATTTCGCTCAACTCCTGGTAGAAACGCTCCTGGCGGGTCGATATCAGGATAAGCTCCGGATTAAGGGCGCTGATAGCTTCGAAGTCGGGTTCGATAACCGAGCCCACATCGGCAACTGCCGGATCGTTTTTCACTGCCGACAGGTAACCGGGCATGAACTTTTTAGGCACCCCCGTGGGCTTTACACCTAATTTATGCAGGGTTTCCAAGGCACCGATGTCAAGCACTACAATTCGTTCGGGCTTTTCGGGTACTTTGGTGACGCCCAATTTGTGGGTGATCTCTGTGGATCCTTTAGCGGATTCCTTCGTGGAGTTATTCGATTGACATCCGGCAAACAGCATCGATAGTGCCAATACTCCTGGTAACATGCTCTTCAAGGCATTGAATTTTTTCATAAATTATATATTAAAATAATTGCAGATTCGTCTGCAGTCTCTTTCGATAATATCAAAATCGATTTCAAATATTTCGCGCAGAATAGGAGCCTGGATTACTTTTTCCGTCCGGTCATTGTACAGGATCTTGCCCTCCTTGAGGGCGATGATCTGATCGGAATACTGAGTGGCAAAATTAATCTCGTGGAGTACGATGACCACCGTTTTACCTAGTTCGTCCACCAGCCGGCGCAGGGTCTTCATCACATGAACGGCGTGTTTCATGTCCAGATTGTTCAGCGGTTCGTCTAGTAAAATGTAATCTGTATCCTGCGCAATGATCATGGAAATAAAGGCCCTCTGACGTTGTCCGCCACTTAGTTCGTCGATGTACATATCCTGAAGATCAACCAGATCGGTAAAAGCAAGGGCTTCATCCACCTTGCGCCAGTCTTCCTCCCTGAGCTTTCCCTTCGAATATGGGAAGCGCCCGAAAGAAACCAGGTCTCTGACTGTCAGCTTCAGCTCGAGGTGATTGGATTGTTTCAGAATAGAAAGCTTTGTGGAGAGTTCATTCCCCTTATAGCTGTTCAGTGTTTTGTCCATGAAATAGACCTGACCACCGTCTTGCTTCAACAGGCGGCTCAGGATGAAGAGAAGCGTGCTTTTTCCGGCTCCGTTTGGTCCGATCAGCGAAGTTATCTGGCCATCTGGTATGCTGCCGGAAAGCTTTTTCAGTACTTCCTTATTCCCATACTGCTTCGATATATTTTCAAAACTTAACTGATCTTTTTCCGCGTCATCCATATCAAATACATAAAATATACTCCCCCGATAAAATTGATAATAATACTAACTGTGGTGGAAAAACTAAACACGTGTTCCACAAGAAACTGTCCAAAGATCAAAAAGATACAGGCAATTGCACTGCATATCCAAAGCATTTGCTTATGCTTTCGGGTTTTGAACAGCTCGTAAGTTAGATTGGTCACTAAAATACCTAAAAATGTGATGGGACCTACCAGTGCTGTCGACACGGAGACCATGAGGGAGATGATGAGCATGGATTTACGAACCAGGAGGTTGTAATCCAGGCCCAGATTAATGGCATGGTCCCGGCCAAGGGCCAGTACATCCAGGTATTTGGCGTGATAAATGGCATAGCCAACTGAAGCGACCATCGTGATGGAGGCTACCGTAAGCAAACTGGTGTTCATCTTGGCGAAGGATACGAACATGAAGTTCTGAACGATAGAAAACTCGTTCGGATCGATGAGCACATGCATGAACTGGCTCAGGGTCTGGAACAAGATACCCATCACCATTCCGGTTAACAGGAGTTGGAACATGCCGTTTTTCTGTTTGCCAAACATGATGAGGTACATGAATACGGAGAAGCCGAGCATGAGTAATACGGCGTAGAAGAAGTTCTCCTGCTGGGAGATCACTTTAAAAGCAGTATCGCCGTAGGCAAATACAATAATGGTCTGAAACAGAATAAAGATAGCCTCGTAGCCCATCAGTGAGGGTGTGAGGATCCTGTTTCCGGTAAGTGTCTGGAAGATAATGGAAGAAAAGGCCACACTAATGCCTACCAGGACCATGCTTGCCAGGCGGATTCCGCGCTTGCTCAATACATAATCGAGGTTTTGTCCGACGTCGTAAGACATGAAGAGTGCCACACCAGCAAGCAGACAAAGTAGTACAAGAAGTAATTTAACAGCTGGTTTCATCGACGTCGTTTCGCAATTAAAATCAAAAATATTACACTCCCGATGATACCTACGGTCATGCCAATTGGTAATTCGTAGGGATAAACCACCAGCCTGCCTATGATATCGCATATAAGCAAAAAGGATGCGCCTGCAAAAGCCGTCAGGGGTAAAGCGCCCCGCAGGTTATCGCCCACCAGTAAACTTACCAGATTGGGAATGATGAGCCCTAAAAAGGGAACCGCCCCCACGGTCACTACCGAGGCACTCACCACCAGGGATACGGCAAAGATACCGATCTGAACAACTACAGCGTAAGATATACCAAGGTTCGTGGCAAAGCTTTCGCCCATTCCAGCTATGGTAAAGCGCTCTGCGTAGATATAGATAAGGATGACGGCAGGCAAAATGGCGTAAACTGCTTCGTACTGACCCGACAGAACCGATGAAAAATCGCCCAGCAGCCATTCCTGCGTATTCTGAACGATTCCGTGCTTATAAGCAAAGAAGGTAGACACCGCACTCAGTATGGCCCCCAGCATCAATCCAATCAGGGGGATAAAAATGGTGCTTTTCAACCTTATCCTGCTGACGAAAAAGATGAAGGCGAAGGAAGACAGAAATGTAAAAACAAGGGCGAAAGCCATCCGTATCGAGAGGGAGGCTTGCGGCAGGGCGATAAGGGCAACAAGTATCCCCATCTTGGAGGCTTCCAATGCGCCGGATGTAGTTGGCGAGACGAACTTATTTTGGGAGAGTTGCTGCATGACGAAACCGGAGATGCTTAATCCGGCTCCCACCAGGATCAGTGCCAGCGTGCGGGGTATGCGGCTAATTGTAAAGAACAAGGCCATTTCGCTATCGGCAAACAGCTCGCCAAAGCGGATATTCTTAACCCCCGTAAACAACGATATCCATGCCAGGAGCAAAACGAGACAGGCCGCCATGATCTGTACTCCAATGCTGTTTCTATATTTACCCAAATTCTCTCTTTCTTCTTTATTAGCGAACCTTCTTTAAGGCTGAATACTTTTGTTATGCCTGAAATTAAATAAGCGGAGGCAAATATAAGTTGCCGCCGCCGAACAATCTTCATGAGCAAAACTCACAAAGGGATATAAAAGTCGTTTTAAAGTAATTTATCAGTTAATCTTCGTAATGGTATCTCCATTTGTGTCGACAACCGGAGCCTGTCCCTCTACAGGGCGTCCACCTTTGGTTTTGTTCACCACATAGGCAGCACCGGTTTTCGGATCTACCTTCACATGATTAGGTGCTGATCCCGTAGACAGATCGGCTAAAACAGCGTACGATCCTGCGTCGATAACTGTGGTTGTACCAGTTTGTCTATTCGCTGAATAGATGCGGTTTTTGATGGGATCGTACACAATACCGATTGCTCCGGCACCGGTATTTATCGTTTTCAAAAGAGTTCCTTTGATGTCTAAAACAGTTACCGTTCCGGATTTCTGGTTCGCCACGAACAAACGCTTACCGTCACTGGCAATATTTACCGGACTTTCGCCACCGGAGGGAAATGTCTTTTCGATCTTACGGCTTTTCAGATCAATCACAGCGATGGAATTATCGCCCATAACAGTGATATACAGCTTGTCCTTTGACCCGGCGAACGTCAGTCCTGTAACCGTTTTGCCCAAGTCTGATATCAGATGAGCGAACTTGTTCGTTTTTCCGTCGATTACCCAGATACTGCTTGGATCACCTACATCCGTTACATATACTAAGTTCTTATCCTCATCTACCAGAACTTCCCGGGTGTGTGTTTCCTCTTTTCCGTTGGTAATGGTAGCCAATAAACTCCCTGTTTTCAGGTCGACTGCATTGACTGAATTGGTACGGGTGTTACTAGTATAAGCAATTTGCGTTTTACTGTTAATAGCAATACCAAACGGTGGATTTTCTTTAAGTAAAATGCTGTCTACAATGGCTAGGCTATTGGGATCAACTTTATATAGGGCTCCACCCGGAGCTGTTCTGGATCCGGCGCCTGTTACATAAATATGCCCGTCTTTTGCGTTGAACGCCGCCTCGTATACGCCCTTGCCGGCAGGAGCCGATTTTTCTACGGTTTGCGCTGAAGCATTCATAGCAGAAAATGCCGTCAAAGCGGCGATAGTCAAGATCGTCTTAGTGCTTTTTAATTTTTCGGGATTGGAGTTGCTTTTGCTCATAATAATGTAATTAATCGTAAAAATTTAAATTGAGTTTATTTGCTTGTGCCAGGAATGGTAAAATCGTTTAAATGCCTGTTGCCAGTAAAAAGCCCCGTGTTTGCCCTGCGCATCTATGTCTAACTCCAGTTTTCGCAATGATTTATCCTTCAGTAAAGAAACGAATTCCAGTGTTTCATCAGCCATAGACAGCCGCTTTGACGGTTCACCTCCACGCTTCTCTTTGGCCCCTACATAGAAATAATAATAGGGGTGCTCGTTAACCGGGTACTGGCTTATATGATCATTTGCAAGCTGGTATAACTTTTCGTTATCCACCCATATGGAGGGCGAAAACACGCCGACAGTGCCAAGAATTTCAGGGTGTAAAAAGCCGGCATACAGTGTAATAAGGCCGCCCAGGGAACTCCCGACCATGGCAGTATGGGCTTTATCAGACAGGGTGCGAAAATGAGTATCTACGTAAGGTTTCAATACCGATACGATATCCTTCAGATATTCCCGTCCTTTCGGTTCCGGAGTAGCGGGTAGCGGATGAAGCAGAAATTCCTGTTGCCGGCCGATATAGGTATCCGCATGGTCGATACCCACCACAATAGCCGGCATACCGGCTTCATCAATGGTTTCGTCTACCATCCATTCGACTGGTCCCGCGCGACCTACAGACGTCGCCTCATCAAAAAGATGCTGCCCGTCATGCATATACAGCACGGGATAAGACTCTTCCGAATCTGCGTATTCTTTAGGAAGATAGATCCAGATTTTCCGGGAACACCTGAGATGCGGAAAATAAAATTTGTCGCTCAGCACATGCACCTGGGGGCTGGCGGTGGAAGCAGGAAACTGATCGCGCCAGGCCTCTACGTTTAAGCATACCTCCATATCATCATGCACATCAACCATAAATGGAGGGAGTAATTTCCCATCCCTGCTTGCTTGGAGCATGGTCCAGTTTCCCCGGCTGAGCTTTAGTTCCAGCAGACCTTCTTTTACATTGGGCAGTGTGGCTATTAATTCTTGTCCCACTTCAGGAATATCTCCCAAACGATAGTGCGCCGGCGACCAATTATTGAAATTGCCAGCCAGATAAAGAGGCTCACCCACAAAATCGACGTTTTCGTTTACAATACGGAGTGTTATCTGAAACCCGGTCTTTTGCCCCATTTCTAATCTGCTTACGAGAATTACTATTCTGGATTAACTTTTAAAACGCCGCTAATCTAGATAGATTCTAAACGAGTTGCAAAGATTATTTAGAATCCATCTAAATTAATATATATTTGTAGCCGATCTGATAATGTATAGATGAGATTCTTTACCAAATGTACCTTAAGGGGAAGGATGATGCTTTTCATTCTTTTAGCTGCAAGTCAATATGCTTATTCTCAAAAAGGTGTAACTGTCAAGGGGCACGTTTATGATAAAGATAATCAGCCGGTGCCTGCTGTAACAATTCTATTAGGCTCCTCAAGCACCGCAACAGCTGAAGATGGAACATTTAACTTTTCAAACATCACCAGGGGTGACCGGGTCCTTCGGGCGACAGCGGTTGGCTACAGGAACTATCGCGACACGATCCGTATTGGCAATCAGGATCAAACGCTCTCAATCCGCATGCTCAGGGAAGACCAGTTTTTGGATCAGGTAACTGTTACCGGAAAAACAGAAACGCAGGAAGTACGTGAACAGCCTATCCGCGCGGTAGTAATCGACACAAGAGCCGTCGCGCAGCAGCCTGCTACCTTAGCCGAGCTCATGAACAGAGCACCTGGAATACGTATCCGGCAAAGCGGTGGGCTGGGTAACGCTGTAGACGTCTCCATCAACGGCTTTCAGGGTAACTCCGTGCAATATTTTCGGGATGGCATTCCCCTGGATTACCTGGGAGGAGGATACGGGATCAACAACGTACCTTTAAATCTGCTGGAGCGTGTAGAAGTGTACAAAGGGGTGGTGCCTGTTTCTTTAGGCGCTGATGCTTTAGGAGGAGCCATAAACCTGGTAAGCGCTCAACCGCGCGGTACACAGCTAAATGCTTCTTATGAAGTAGCATCTTTTAATACCCACCTGGCTAATCTCTCTTTCTATTACGCTGACAGCGAAAACCAGAAATTCATAGGGGTGGATGCTTTTTACAACTTTTCAGATAATGATTATAAAGCAGATGTTGAAATAACAAACGCTAACGCAAATTATGATACGGCAACGGTAAGGCTATTCCATAATTCATACAGACATCACTTCGGGGAGATCTACTTCGGACTCAAAAACAAGAGCTGGACGGACGAGATCCGCTTCTCATTAGCCACATACGGGATAGACCGCGACTCGCAGCATCCGGCTTTAATGACCAATCCCTACGGTGCAGTAGATCTGCGAAACAAAGGGATCATTCCGGCTCTAAGATATAAGAAACGCCTTTGGGGAGATAAGCTGTCTTTAGATCAGTTCGTCGCTTACAGCTTTTCAGAAAGAAACCGCAGCGATACGATCCGGGGTACGTATGATTGGTTTGGTGACTTCACACCTCGCTCAAACGATGTTATTGGTGAGAGCCCTAACCCTTCCCTATCCGAGATCAACTTCCGTAACATAACGTCGCGCAGTTATATTAGCTACGGTATTAACGCGAATCATCTACTGGCATTAAACGTGGTCTACAATCGTAACAGGCGTACTGGCAGCGATCCTTATGGTTTCCGCTTTGAGGGAACCGATATCGACGTTCTCAGTAAAGAAGCCCTGTACGAAAAGCTGATAGCAGGCCTTTCCTGGGAATCGACCTGGTTTGAGGGAAAACTAAGTAACCAGCTTTTTATGAAGTACTTTAACTTCAAATCAAAGGGAATCAACGCGTTTTTATCTAATAATACCAATCTGGATAAATATACCACTGCAACAGACGATAACTGGGGCATTGGCAATGCCGTTAAATATCAGATTAACGATCACAACATGGTCAGGGCCTCGGCAGAGCTGACCAACAGGCTGCCTGTAACGGACGAGCTTTTTGGTAACAACGATACACGCGCTCCTAATTTTAACCTGGAGCCTGAGCGTAGCTTCAATGTGAACCTGGGCTACCGGTATTCGAACAACAGACTGTCTGCTGAGATCAGCGGTTTTTACCGTAAGACCAAAGGGATGATCATGCTTGTGCCCATACAGGCGCCCTTTTCGCAATTCCAGAACCTCGACAGCATCAGGGGCTATGGCTTTGACGCAGACCTGGCTTACCAGCTGCATAAAAGGATCAGCCTGAGCGGCAACATGACCTGGCAGGATAACAGGATGGTTGATGTAGGAGCGGCCGTATACAAGTGGACAGAGGGAACTCGCCAACGCAATACTCCTTATTTCTTTGCCAATCTGGGACTTACTGGCCGGTTCGATAATGTGTTTGGTGCTAAGAGTGTCTTTAAACCCTACGTCCATTACAATTTTATCCGGGAATTTTACTTAGTACCGGTTCCCCGTGATAAAGAACCTCAAGGCTTCCTGGGGTTATTCGGAGAATCGGAGGTTCCTATAAAGGATCTTGTTCCTGACCAGAGCCTGGTGAGTGCGGGATTCAATTATGCGTTAGCGGGGAGTAATTTCGTTATAGGCGCCGAGCTGAAAAACATAGCGAATGCTAAGCTATACGATTACTACAAGATCCAACGCCCCGGAAGAAGCATGCATTTTAAAATAAATTATCAAATCAAATCCATAAAAAACTAACAATATGAAGAAGCTGAAGCTCTATAGCATTTTAGGATTATTAGGCGTTGCCACCATCCTGGGATCATGTAGTAAAGATAAATCTGACGATCCAGGCACGGAAGGCACCAGCAAGTATGTTTTGATGACTGTTGCAGACCGCACGCAGCAATACGGAGGTGGCTATATCAGCAGCTTCGACGCCATGCCTACAGGTACTATTTCTAACGTAGTAGGTGGTAAATCACTCACCGCAACCCGTGGGGCTGCAGGCTGGAGAACCTACGGGAACTGGATATTCAAGATGTTCCGCAGCGCGGATGCGACACAGGGCATTGAAAAAGTTGAAGTAGCTAAAGACGGTACCGTGACTGCTGGTAAGTTTATTACCTCGAAGAACCCTACAGAAGCGGCGAAACGTTACGGAACGGGTAATTTCGTTATCCATGATGAAAGCCTGGGCTTTTACTGGGATGCGGCAGAACCCCTCAAAATACAAAAGTTCAATCCTGCTACGATGAGCAATACCGGATCATTGGACTTTGCCGACGTAGTTAACGAACGGGGTAGCAATGAAGCAGCAATTCTCTTCAGAGCCATCGGTCAGAAATTCCTGGCTGTCAAAGAGGGTAAACTTTATGCCAATTTAGGTTACGGAAAGACAGCTTCCACTCAGGCGGGCTTCTTTGACGATTTCTATCCGAACGTCTATATAGCCGTTATCGATGTAGCCACCAGTAAGTACGAGAAGACCATCGAAATCAGCAACACCGGAGGCATCGCCTATATCAATGAAAACCTGATGTATGATTTTGATACCAATGGTGACCTGTACATTGTAACCCAGGGAATCAGCGCTACAGGAGGTAAGTCTAAAATTGTACGTATCAAAAAGGGCGAAACAGATATTGATAAGACCTGGGAGCTGAAGTTCTCTGATTTCAGAAGCGAAGACAATGGCAAGTTTGTAGGTGTATTCGCCAAAGACCAACGATTGATCGTTACGCTCAATACCACTACTTTAACCGGAGGTGCTACCGGAAATATCAACTCGGCTGATATCTGGAAATTTTACAGCGTAAATGTTGCCACCAAGGCCTTTTCTGAAATTAGCGGAATGCCTACAGGTAACAATCCTGGTGCTGCTTTTGCGGCCGTAGAGATAGACGGTAAAATACTATTGAGAGGTTCGGCACAAAATAGCTCCGTTAACGGTTACTACGAATACAATCCGTCATCTAACTCTGCTACCAAGCTTTTTGAGGTAAATGAAGGTGGTGCGGTATCCGGACTTATCAAGATAACTTTGGAGGACTAAGATTAAGGATGATAATGAATCTCGAGATCCGCTGTGGAAAGGTTAATTAACCCTTCTACAGCGGATCTTTTTGGAAATCGGAATGACAACTAACGGAAGAGTTTTCCGATAATTTGTCCGATCTCCGCAAAATCATCGTGGTTACTAATTGATCGTCTTTCGGTTTTTTCCGCACTAAGCTCCGAGAAGGGATAAATCAGCAGGTAGTTGTGGTCATGTAACTTTTGGTTAAGCAGGTAAGGTAATCTGCTCATCTGCGGGTTATAAGATATCATTCTCCTTTTTGCCATAAGTGCGATGAATCCATTGTCGCTGCCTAACTCGGCCGTCTGATTGGAGATGTCACTCCAGTTGTCTAAAGGCGTGAAACTTGCTTCGATGTTTGCTTTTTTACGGATGCGTTTCAATATCGAGATGATATGGCCTGTGCTCCGGAATTCCATCAAGGCACCCGAGCGTTTGGCGATATTCCAGATCCGTAGCAGAGCATAAAAGAAACCGGGTTCCTGATCTGCATTTGCGGGAATAAGCACAAGATATTTTTTCACCGTGGCGATAGGCTGCGCAGCATGGTAGACCATCGCGTTGACGTGAACGTTGCTGAGATAGCCATTGTAAAGGTTATCAATAAAGGAACTGGAAAAGCCTTTCTCATCCTGGAGGCCGATGACCATGTCGGTGATCTTTTGCTCTTTCAGCACATTTGTGATCCCGGCGATGACGTCGTTGTCATACCTGATCAGCGGCGTAACCGTCGTGTCCGCCGCAGCGCCGGTTTTTACTGCTTTAGATAATATTTTGTCCGCATTTTTTACAGAGGATTCATTTTTGGTTTCGTTGATTACGTTGAGGGCGAACAATCCGGTTCTATTAGACTCCGATTTAACAAGTAAACTCAGGTTGATCATACTTTCTACAGTTTCCTCGTGGTTCAAGGCCAGCAGAATGTTCTCATCGTCGGGGTTATTATCAGATACGGTTTGCTCGTTCTCAGCCTGTGCGATCTTTTGAGCACTAGCCATGGAAACGAATGACGATATGGTACAGGAAACGAGGATCAGCAAAATACTTCCATTCAGGACATGCTCATTGAGTAATCGTACAGGTTCGCCTGTAGTAGTTTCGGAGATGATTATGTTGTAGCCCACCATCACGGATGCCAGTGTAGCTGCAGCAGATGCGGCACTCATACCGAAGATAAGGCGTCCTTCATCATTGGTGAATCGAAATGCTTTTTGAGTAGCAACAGCAGCCAGGTATTTTCCTCCTATAGAGCAAACCAGCATCACCGCCGCAACACTTATCGTTTCCCAACCTATGAAGAATACTTTGAAATCAATCAGCATTCCTACGCTGATCAGGAAGAACGGTATGAAAATAGCGTTACCCACGAACTCAATCCTGTTCATTAGGGAAGAGGATTGAGGTATGAGCCGGTTCAGCGCCAGTCCCGCGAAAAATGCTCCGATGATCGCTTCCACGCCGGCGAGTTCAGCTGCGAGGGCAGCTAAATAGATGACCACCAGCACGAAAATGTATTGGGAGATCTTGTCTTCCACATTTTTAAAGAACCATCTGGCCATAATGGGGAACAACACCAGCACAAGTACGCTGAACACCAGCATGGAAGCGGATAGTTGAACCCAGAAACTGGTGCCGACGACGCCCTGAGTCATGCCTACCACTACGGCCAGCACAAGCAAAGAAAGTACATCAGTAACCATGGTGCCACCTACCGTTACATTTACCGCCAGATTTTTTGAGATGCCCAGCTTGCTGACCAGCGGATAAGCAATCAGCGTATGGGAAGAAAATAAGCTCGCAAAAAGTACGGAAGTGAGTAAGTTAAACTCCAGGGCATATAGGCCCGCAAGCAAGCCCAGTATAAAAGGCATCGCAAAGGTGTAGGCGGAAAAGCCCAGACTTTTCCACTTATTTTTTTTGAAGTCTCCCATGTCGATCTCCAGACCGGCCAAAAACATAATGTAAAGTAAACCAGTAGTTCCGGTCACGACAACGCTGCTGTCACGCGACAGCAAGTTATAGCCATTTGGTCCTACTATCGCACCGGCAATGATTAAACCAAGCAAATGGGGTACTTTGATTTTGTTTAATAATAAAGGAGCACTGAGTATAATTATAAGCTCCAGCAGGAATTTTAAAATCGCAATTGGATTCCCGGCATAACATTTTTCCGTTCCAGCTGCCGGAGATGCCTTCCGGCCATCGCTGTACAAATATGGTATCGCTCTTTTTTGACACGAGGCTGTCCCTGAGTCGCAGCAGTGACTGGTAGTCGGCAGCCTTCGCAGCAAATTCCATCTCCCTTTTTATAATAGCTTGTTCCCGACTTTCCAGCTGCTGTTGTCGTTCCTTATCACCACATGCAGCGAAACAAACGGTAATAAGGATTAAAAAAAGACTGCGGTTTGTCCCCGTCAAAGTTAATTTTTGTTTAAAAGAAGTTCGATGCGTCAGGTGCATACAAAGAAATACCCTTAAGCTTTATAATAAGTTTTAAATTAATTTCCTGCCTATTTCCATATGACCGCACCGCCGGCCATTTCGATCCTGTCCTTTCCCTTTAAAATCACCGGAATCACTTCAGGCGAATTGGATTCAACCGGACCGACGTTGTATTGCTTGCCGTCGTTCGGAATGATCTTGAGGTCCCAGACATAGCCAAACGGACCAGTCTGACGGTAATCAGCCCCGACGAGAAGCCATTTTCCGTCGGGCGAGAAAGCCGGAACTGCTTCTTTGAAGTTGCTGGTAGTTACTTGTTTCTGATCGCTTCCATCGATGTTCATGGTATAGATATGTTTATCAATACGCACAGCAAGCTGAGATCCCTGATGGTTAACAGTCAGATCACCCCAATCTTCGTACTCCATACGCTTTACCAGTTTACCGTTTGTATATGGCGGCGCCAACCGGATAATGTTCTTACCGTGTGTCAGCAGGATTTCGTTATTGGGCAGCCACATCTGCATATCCTGAATATCAAATGGTTCTCCGCCAACATCGGTCAGGCGCGTTACATATTCGCCGCTAACTTTCAAAATGGTAACACCATCTTCCCTATCGTTTGACTGCACCATGATCAGGCTATTATCAGGAGATAATAAACCCTTGCTATAGCTGTATCCGCCAGGTGCGTTGTATATAAATTCGTGTACGATACTCCCCTCCTTCAGATTGCTCAGCGTAAACCGGACGTCATTATTGCCCACGCTGCTTGCTCTGTAAGAAGTGAGACGGTACTTGCCATCACGGGAGACGTCAAAACTGTTCAATTTAGTATCGTCCGGAATAAAAGAGCCACCATCTCCCGAAGGCAGTTTCACCTGTAGTATACCTTCCGTTGCCCAGTCATAATAAATAGTTCCGTTCATAGAGGACGGATAATTGGCATTGTGCTGCCCCCCTTCTTCGCCGTCTTTTTTACAGGAGCCCAGAAGCATCGCGAAAAGACATAGTTTGATCGTTGTTTTCATAGTTAGGTAGTTGTAGGAACAAAGCTATCCTAACTACAAGGACTGTACAATCCTCGAAAACCATTAATTTTTATATGTTCACTTAAGACATTCCCTAAAAGATTATCATACCAGACTTTCAAAAACGATGGCAAACTCTTCTACAAACAGCATTATTGAAAGTTTTCCCGACTTGACCGTACTGGGCAGGTAGCCAAAATATTTTTTAAAGGCCACGCTAAAGTGGGTGGCATACTTGTAATTCAATTTTGAAGCGACCTCGGCAATACTAATATCCTCTTCTTTGAGCATCAGTCTTGCCTGTTCCATCTTATGCCGATTAAGATAATTATATACCGTGCTGCCAAATGCAATCTTGAAATCACGCTTCAGGTTAAATTCATTGGTACCTACTAAATGGGCAAGTGACCTTAATGACAGTTGTTCACCGGCAGTGTTGATCAATATGTCTCTGGCAGCAATCATTTTGTCCATTTCTTCTTTTTTCAAGTTAAGCGGTCTGGATGCGTTTCGAAGCTGCTCTAATTGTGAGATCTGTAAAGCCAGCAACTCGATCACTTTTGACTCCAGGAGAAGCTGGTCAAAAATTACATTATCGGATGTTTGGTCGAGTCGATGCAGGATAGCGCTGATCTCTGGTGTGACATGCATATTGGGTTTTGCAAGCATAAGGGGAGCTTTATGATCTGATGCTGTCTTGAATTGTTGCCAGGCCGGATGGTTTGACAGATACCTGTTCAGGAATGCACTGCTTAGATTGATGCAGATAATTTCATCCTGAGGACTGCTCATGATCATTCGCATATATGTTGGCGTGATGCGGCAAAGGTTGTGTTGCTGATTGCCGATATGACCATATTCCTCTTTTGATCCCTTCTTTAAAAAGAAGGTTTCTCCTTTCAATACAAAAATCATTTGATAGAGACATTCACATGTCGGTTCCGGTGGAAACATCTGTACTTCCAGTTGCCCCCCATCATCGATATTTCTTGAGTAACTGATTTCTACTGACTTATGAAAAGCGTGTACGTTCTCCGGATCTGATTTAAATTCTCCCTTTAGCGTTGATTCTTCTCCCGATTGCGTCATATGTGTCTTCTATATTTGCGTGAAATTATTCTTATTAAGATCATTTCTAAAGAACACGAATATAAACATACATATCATATGCACAAAACTCTACTGATCGTTCTTCTGATACTATTTCATAATACCGCAAACGCACAGACAGGATCTCTTTCGGGTAGAGTAACCGATGATCAGGGAAATCCTGTTGACGGTGCAACCGTGACTTTGAAGGAATTAAGCAGGTCGACGATGACTGATAGCAACGGGAGATATGAAATACATTTAGTAAAACCAGGCAATTACACCCTGATCATCAGTTCTATATTGATTGAAAGGAAAAGCGTAAGCCTCCAAATTAGGGATACTCACCTTGTAATGAATGTGAAAGTTAAAGGTTCGGCAGAAAAGACGTTGAATCAGGTATCAATAGAAGTAAAATCTGATAAGAAAATAATTGAAACCTCCGGTTTTGCGGTTAATGTGATCGAAACGAAAGAAGCTTCGTTACGAAATATGCAGACCAATGAGCTGCTGGACCGCACTGTTGGGGTGCGGGTCCGTCAGAACGGAGGCCTTGGCTCAGCAGTGGAGTATAATCTTAACGGGATGTCCGGAAGATCAGTGGGTATCTTCATAGACGGTATCGAGATCTCTACTTACGGTTCATCTTTCAATCTGAATAATATTCCTCCTTCAATGGTGGAGCGGATTGAGGTGTATAAAGGGGTTCTGCCTGCTCACCTGTCAGGAGACTACATGGGTGGTGCCATCAATGTGATATTGAAAAAGGATATTTCTCAAAATAATATTTCGGCATCAGTTTCTTACGGCTCTTTTAACACATACCAGGCTGATGGAGGTGGTATGTATCGGAATCCTAAAAATGGTTTCACTGCAAAAGCCTCAGGATTCTACACCTATACCGATAACAGTTATGAGACCTGGGGAAAGTTTTCAAAGTTTATTAAACCTGACGGACAGGTAGAAAGATATTACAGAGCTAAACGTTTTAACGACTCCTATAAATCCACCGGTGGTCGGCTAGAATTAGGATTTACTAATGTAAAATGGGCTGACGCCTTGCTATTAGGATATAACGGATCGGCAACTGACAATGAAATTCCTCACGGTCAGGTCATGTCCAAGCCCTATGTAGGAAGAAGCAGCGAGGCAAAGGCGCATGTGTTTAACTTGAACTATAATAAACGTAATCTCTTAATAGATGGCCTCGATCTGACTTTTAATGGCGTTTATAGCAACCGGAGCACGTATTTACAGGATACAGTGGGATATGTTTACAACTGGGATGGCAATTACAGATTGGATTTTTATAATAACCCGATGTACAGGGAAGGACGGGGTCAGCAAGGCGTTGATGTCATCACGGATATCACCAGACAAATCACCACGCTGCGTTCCAATCTGAGCTATAGTATTTTTTCTGGACACCGGCTTTCCATTAATCATGTCTATTATACTGTTGACAGAGACGACACAGATCTCTTGAGACCGCTGGAAAATGGCTCACTAAAGACGATCAGTGATCTGTCAAAAAATGTTACCGCTTTTAACTATGAAACTCAAGTACTTCAAGACAGACTGAAAACTAATGTTTTCATGAAGTATTACCAGCAGAATGTGGGCCGTACTACCCCGACCATATCTGTGGTTGGGGGCAGTAACGTAGTGACCACGGAACGCAATGACGGAAAGGTTGATGCTACCGGCTATGGTCTCGCTGCATCTTACACGGTAATTCCCCGAGTCATATTGATCGGTTCAGCGGAGCAGGCGGTAAGGATGCCTGGGGACACCGAAATCCTGGGAGATCCTAATGAAAACATATTGTCCAATTTCACGATCCGACCTGAGATCAGTAAGAACTATAACCTAGGTTTCAGACTGGGTAACTTTGATATTAAGAAACACAGGATCTCCATATCCGGAAATGCGTTCTCAAGGAATGTACGGGACAGGATTGTGCGTCAGGTAAATACTACGCTTTCTGACCAGGAAGTTGAAGTCTCTCCCTTTATGAATTTAGGCCGGGCGAAGTCCATAGGTTTTGAGGGAGAACTGGGGTATTCTTATAGTAACAGGTTGAACGTGATGTTCTCCTTTTCGAAATTCAATTCTGTATTTAAGCAGGGAGACGCTTCTGCGACTGGTCAGCGACTGACTCAATATGAGGGTCAGCAACTTCCTAATGAGCCGTTTTTTACTATGAACGGTAATACCCAATACCGGTTAAACAATGTCGTGCAAAAGAATTCTATTGTTAACCTTTTTTACAATTTCGGGTATGTTGCTCCTTTCAGAACGGTTTGGCCGGAGTCTGAATGGTTCACTACGCCCACACAACTTGCTCACGATCTTGGTGTCAACTACAGATTTCCAGACAAGAAGATGGTAGTTAGTCTTGATGCGAAGAATGTCTTCAACTCAGAGATCTACGACAATTTTGGTGTTCAGAAGCCGGGAAGGGCATTTTATGTTAAGCTGAATTATACGATTAATCGCTTTTAAATTTCTATATACATTAAAATAAATTAACGCATGAAAACAGATCTATTTAAGACAATAGTGTTAGGCGCAGCGGTGACGGCCTTTTCATTATCAAGTTGTCAGAAAGACGACAATAACGGAGAAAACATAGGTGATGCTGATCGTTGGATCACATTATCCGGAGCGATGGACGATCCTTCTAATACAACTGTTGCTGATGGTAATGCCGGAACGATGGTGTATAGCCTTTCAGTCGCTGATGCCAAAAATCCTGGTGTAACAGTAAACGTTTTTGATCAGGGTATGCATGTTAAATCACAGCGTACCGCCCGTCTGCAGGCTTCCGCTGACGGGAAATTCCTGTACAACATCCAATATGTTGGAGAAGACGGTGGAATTTTTAACAAGTTCAGCGTACATGGAGGTAAGGATTTCAGACAAGATCCTGTAGAAGTTGATACCGAACCCTATGTGAGTGCATCCCCGCGCTGGCTGAAAGCTACTGAAGGTGTCGGCGTAGCGGTGAAAGCAGAAGCTAATCCTGTAGTATACGAAGGAACAAGTCCAAATTTTGTGTTCAAGCAAAGAACTGCGTCCGTAGACGTGATAACACTTGATTTGAACAACCCAAAGATCACAAAGGTGACTGATTTTCAGCTGGCGCTAACAGCTGAAGAAGTAGCAGCCGGATACTACGTAAGCCGTATAGATGTTCCTGTTGTCAATAAATCCGGCAACAAAGTGTTCATCGGAGCTCAGGTATCTAAACACAGGACAGGTTCCTTCACTATAGGCACCGATGGAATCCCCGTTTTTGCAGCGGATAACGCAAGTCCGAAAAGCTGGGCGAAAACTCTGGTACTGGATTACCCATCTCTTGAGAACCCTAAGGTCCTTACATCAACACAAACCAGAGGAAATACTAACGGATATAGAAGCACCATGCAGTATATTGGTTCAGACGGCCATGTATATCAGGCCACTTCAGGTGAAGGACATGGCAATGGAGGATCTAAAATCCTAAGGTTAAGTTCCGCCACTAATGATTATGACAACAACTATGTTTTCAGTCTGGACCAGGCTTTGGGCGAAAGCAATACGTATATCGAAACATGGAAATATGCGGGTGACGGTATCGGCTTTGTTGTCTACAGTAAATATACCGGCGAAGGAACTGAACGCGCAGGCGGCTATATTGCCCGTATTGACCTGAATGCAAAAACTGCGACGAAATATTCAATTCCTAACGAGGCTGTTCTCGACTTCGGTCAGATCCAGTCTATAGCAACGCATGGTGATGATGTTTTCATCGCTATAACTCCTGTTGGACAGGAAGGCAACCTCTATATATTTAACAGAAAAACCGGTGAAATGACAGTGGGCGCTAAGCTGACTAACAAGCCTGGTAACCGTTATATAGGAGTTTATTAATATAATCATTAGAGATTAATTCCCAGAAACAGATGTCGATCGCCGACATCTGTTTTTTTTACCCTGAACAGGAAAATCTACTCCGAGGTACTTGAGTGATTATCATTTTTCAGAACAACTAATCAAGTCAAGTAACTATGTATATTCCAATTACTATGAAGGCTAATGTATGAAGCTTATCAAAGCATCACAGGCTATGGTGCATATGTTGTAATGGACAAAATCTTCTAAAAAAAGACATAAATTGCTATTGAAAATTGGTGGATGACTGAAAGTTTTTCCTTTTTAAAGCAATTACCTACTAACTATGATGAGAGTTACAATAACAGCTGGAACCGAATTACAGTAAGTACCATCTGCAGGTTGAAGATCATTTCTCTTCTGTATCGATGTCTTCCAATGATGTGTGATCGCTTCCCGGGGCGGCCCTTTTCACTACTGTGATTTCGCCATTCAGTTCCATCACTACAGCCTTAACATCCTCCATGCGCTCTATGCGAAATTTTCTGATCTCTGCATAGATCTCTTCCCGGGTGATGACCTCTTTTTTCATTGGTTCTTCAAGAAACTTTCCGTCATAGAATAATAGTGTCGGCGAAGAGTTTATCGCTTTTTCCATGATTGGCGACTCTCTTGCCAGCCATGCCAGGAGATATTGTAAGACAATGATCACGATTAACGCAACAGCGCCTTCAGCGATTGTCACCTTGGCCAAAATCATGGAAGATAAGGTCGAGCCCAGGGTAACCGTCACCACGAAATCAAAAGCGTTTAGTTTGGCGAGCGTTCTTTTTCCTGATATGCGAATGAAGAGGAAAAGAGTGAGATAAGAGATTACAGCACAGAATGAAATATGCCATAAACTCTCCCAATCTTTAAACAGTAATTTTTCCATAAAATCTTTTAATAATCTACAAAGCTTTCATGGAAAAGTTTACTATTTGTCAATCACAGCTCTTCCCACCACTTTCCTGTGGAAGTAACTCCCGGCACCGTCTTTTGTCCCATAACAGGCGTTAGGATCTTAGTATTCGTTATCTCAGCCAGTGCCGATACCATCTGAATTGATTCCTTCCAGGGATGCAATGCCAGATCAAACGTTGCCAGGTGGATGGGAATCAGATATTCAGCCTTTACATCTGAAATGACTTTTATAACCTCATCAGGAAAAAGATGTGTATTAGGCCAACCTTTATTCCAGGCGTCAATCTCAACAAATGCAACATTAAAGGGACCGTACTTCGCACCGATCTCCTTGAAATGGTCACTATAGCCCGAATCACCACTCCAGAAAATATTCTTTTGTTTACCCTTGATTACATAGGAAGCCCAAAGCGTCTTGTTTCTATCCTTGTTGCTTCTGCCGGAATAATGAACACCTGGAGTCGCTGTAATATCTATGCTTTCATATCGATAACGTTGATGCCACGCAAGTTCTGTTATCTTATCTTCCGAAACTCCCCATCCCTTTAACCTGGCCCCTACTCCTAAGGGAACAACGAATTTCACATCCTTACCCGCGAAATATTTGATCGTGTTTGTTTCCAAATGATCATAGTGGTCATGTGTGATCATTAACACATCGATTTCCGGCAGGTCTTCCTTTTTCAAGGGAGAGTCGCCAAATCGCTCCGTTATCCCGGGCAAGGGACCTGCATTTTCAAAGACCGGATCAATTAGAAGACGTTGGCCGTCTAATTCTATAAGAGCTGTGGAATGACCGAACCAGTAAAAGGCAAAATCTGTTGCAACCGCAGAAAAATCAGACTTGCTGAGCTCTATTTTGGGAAGCTCAGTTTGAGGCGCATTAGGAGACTTTTTAAAAAACCTCATAAATCCGGGATCGCCACCTGTTGTTTTGTCTTTAGCATAAACTAACTTTTCCGGACTTACGAACTCATCAAGGGAGGAATCATAATAGGAGACATTTGCAAATTTCGTCCTGCTTTCCTTTTGGGAATATCTATCTCCTATCTGATCGTTCACATACCATGCAGTCGCCACTAATAATATTAATAGCATCAGGGAAACAATCCCTAGCACTCTTTTCAGTCTCAAACTCATCTAAATAATTTCATTCCAAGGTAATCTGCTTAACTGATCGTATCATAGCACTAATCTTCAGTATTTTACCGCCCCGGCTTGTACTTACAATTCTATAAGATTTCATTCACTGAAATTCTTTATAGAATGTTGTCATCTGTTTAAAAGCAGGAAATAAATATAAAATAAAGCCATAGAAAGTTGACGTAACATTTACGCTTAATAAGCCCACCAAAAAAATGGCTAGAAATAGCTATTGTCTTTGATAACAGCATATCGGACTTTTACAAAATCATCATATGGAGAAGAACGTATTCCATCTGGGCCTTTGTATGGCTGGATCTATATCTGCTGGTGCTTACACAGCGGGTGTTATTGACTATTTACACGAGGCTTTGGAAAATTGGCAGGATGAAAAGGATAAAAACAATCTCTCCGTACCCGACCATGATGTGGTAATAGACCTTTTGGGTGGAGCTTCCGGAGGTGGTATCACTGCCGCTCTTGCATTTTTCGGTCTTAGAAATCACGTTCCGCATGCTTCTCTTGAACCAAACGGAAAGGATTACCGCATCGACGAAGAGCGAAACGTGTATTGGAAAACATGGGTTGAAATGACCCAGACAGACATCTTAAATGAACTACTATCTGAAGATGATATTAGAGAGGGGTTTATTCCCTCCATTCTTAATGCCGGCTTCATCGACGAAGTGGCTGAAACGTTTAAATACTATATTCAGAATAACCAACCAAAACCTACTATTCCGGGATTTTTAAATGCACGAGCAGAACTTTTTTTAACACTCTTTAATATTACTGGCTTTAAATACAAGTTGAGAAGCAAATCACCCTCAACAACCGAACAATTTGTATCTGAACACCGCGATATAGCACACTTCAGATGGACAGATGAATATAAGGGCGACGGACGGATGGAAATATCGTTCCGAAATCAAGAAAACTTGAAACCGCTATTAGACTCAGCAAAAGCTACAGGAGCCTTTCCTGTCGGATTAAAAGCTAGAATCGTCGAAAGGAAAGCCAAATACATATGGGACAATCCCTTCTTTAGAAAGAACGGCAAATTCGATAAAGACAGTATCAATCTTGGGAGTAACGTTTCAAATGAAAACGACATATACAAGTCAATAAATGGCGATGGTGGTACTGCTAATAATGAACCCATTGAACTCTGCAAGGACTTACTTCTAAATATTCGAATCAACCAGTATAAAGACATACAGGCTGAGGTCGATATCGATAAGACAAATGACACAGAAAAAACCATTCAAAAGAAGAAATTGTCTGATAGCTCCATAATCTTGATTGACCCATTCCCCTCTCTTGATTACGACTTGAAGGTGCCTGATGATCATTCAGTTCACTTACTTAATTATATACCAAAATTTATCTCCGCCCTGAACTCCCAATTGATTTTTGATGCAAAAGACGCGTTCGAAGCTTACGATATAGATAATTATGGATTGCATATTATAGCCCCTTCTAAGGACGGCGTCTCAAAGCCTGATCATGCAATAGCCTGTGGATCCTTAAATGGATTCGGCGGTTTTTTTAAAAAGGAGTTTAGAATTCACGACTTTTTTCTTGGACGCCATAACTGCCAAAGCTTTCTGAGGAAATATTTTGTCGTTGACTTGAATGAAAGTGAATCTTCAGAAAATTATAGATGTGTTCAATCTGTTATTCGCGCATACAAAGATCACTCGGACAGAATAGCGAAATTTTCATATGAGGATGAACAAGGCAGGAAATTAGTGCCGATCATTCCTGATGTAACTCTTAAAGAACCTATTAAATTAGAAAAGATTCAAAATGCTGACGGAACCAAGACGATAAAATATAAAAACCCAGATCCTTTGCCCTTATATAAACTGGATAAGCTGGATGAAAACTTTTTCGACAATTACCGTAATCTACTGAAATCCAGGATCCGTAAAATTCTCAATAGTCTTATAGAAGGCAAGTGGCCTGTTGATGTCGCTATAGGCGCGGTATCTAAAATACTTGATGATAAGATTGCCGACAAAACTCTCGCGTATGTAATAAAGGATCTGAAAGAAAGAAATCTAATTAAGTGATGTTGAGATTAAAAATACAGACATGGAATTAAAAGTAATTCAAATAGGAAGTAGCGGCACTTCTGTCGAGCTCTGGCAATCTTTTTTAAGAGGAAAAGGATACTATTTCTGTATTATAGATGGCATCTTTGGACCGAAAACGAAGGCTGCAACTATCAAATTTCAAAATAAACACAAATTAGAACCAGATGGAATAGTAGGTAATAAATCCTATGGAATCGCAATGAGGCTAGGCTTTGACGGCGTTACCGACGAGCGAACAGACGAGTTAGGTGCCTCCTTTCCACCAACACCCGCATTTAATCCTCTTGTCTCAAATTTGGATCGTCATAACCTTTTCGGTCATTTCCAATTTACTTCAAAACCATTACCGCGAAATCCTGAAAACATAGTAATTACAGACGACTGGGAAAGCAAGAACATAAGAACCGTTTCTATTCCGCAACTAACGCCAATCAAGGGAAATGAACGGGTCAGATTCCATAAATTAGGAGCAGATCAGCTTGTAGCACTATGGCGGGAGTGGGAAACGGCGGGTTTAATATCAAAGGTAATCACCTGGGACGGATCTTTTGTTCCAAGGTATGTCAGAGGAAGTACAAAGACTTTAAGCAACCATGCCTTTGGTTCTGCCTTTGATATTAATGCTGCCTGGAATAATATCGGTACACTTCCTGCCCTCACAACTCAAAAAGGCACAGTAAGGGCCTTAGTAAGTATTGCGAACAAATATGGCTTTTACTGGGGAGGGCATTTCACAAGAAAAGATGGAATGCATTTTGAAATTGCCAGGCTTCTTTAGAATGTCTGGAATCAATTCCCTTACCGATTGTATTCCTCAATGCACCATTACTTTATTCAGATACTTTCGCTTATAATCAAAGGGCGTCATTCCCGTTACCCTTTTAAAATGACGGTAGAAGTTAGACACGTTATTAAACCCGCAATCAGAACAAATCTGTTCGGTTGGCGCCTTATCCTCTACCAGCGCACGACAGGCATGACTGATCCTTATCTCTATTAAAAAATGGTAGTATGTCTTTCGCGTCATTAGCTTGAAATACCTGCAAAATGACGTAACGCTCAGATTGCTAACCGAAGCAATCTCACTCAATGTGAGATCCTTTCGATAGTTAGCCAGCGTGTAGTTATAAATCTTGTTCAGCTTAATGTTATCAGCTTCGCTCGACCGATAGAAGACACCCGAGCCCGACGAGATGGTATCAAACTCCTCGCTTTCTGCCATTGTCCGTAAAATAGATAAAAAGGTGATGATCCTCTCAAGCCCCGAAACATCCAATATCTGGTGCATCAGCCCGACAAGTTTTTCGCCGGTATCCCCGGTAAAGCTCAAGCCACTTCTAGCCTTCTCGAAAAGCTTGTTCAAATGATGGGCATCCGGAAGATTCAGAAATTGCGGGCCCAGACAGTCTGGTAAAAAATGCATCACAATAACCTCTATTTCAAAATCAGGGTTATTCTGGTGGTACTCTTCCTTACATCGAAAGGTATGAGGAAGATTCTCACCGAGCAAAACGATCTCTCCGGGAGAAAAATTCCTAATTGTATTACCAATAAAACTCAACCCTTCCCCCTTAATAACATAATGAAGTTCCAGCTCAGGATGATAATGCCAGATACCAACAAAATGAGGTTTCTTATCGTGACGAATATTGTACGAGCTCTCTAGCTGTAAGGAAACTTTGTGAAATAAGGGTTTCATAGGCTGTAAACATCCGGCAACAAACTGTTAATATAGTTTTCGATATTCGTGTAGCCATTTTTGGCAATCTTACCGGCATCCGATGGATCAGTGACATTTAAACCATTCTTCCGTTCCCATTCATCCGGTATCCCATCTTTGTCTGCATCTTTCGGAAGCTTCCCCGTCTTCAGCTCCGGCCAGCCGCCTGCCTGCTCCACGCGGTCTATCAATCCGTTCTTGCCTGTCGCATATTTCCCTGTTCGTATCTGATCAATGATCCGCTTTTCCTGACTGTCACGGCTAGGATAGTATCCCGCATATTTTAACACCAGATCATAAGCCACCTGCGCCCCTTGCGTGGTAACCGTAGCCACCTCAAACGGTTCTTTACGACGGTTCTTCTCCGCATTTGTCCCTTCTTCAAAATCTACTCCACCAGCCCAGTTGTTTTCCGATATTTCAGGATACCCTTCAACGAAGTTTCCATCGACATGCCACATACCTGAAAACCCTTGTCTCTCGGCATTGTCAATGCGGGCTACACGTCTTTTCACGTCTTGATTGGTTGCAGGACCAGGTTTATAATAATTATTAACCAGATTAATAGACAAAGGCTTTCCGTCGCAGGAACGATGCTCCCAGTTGGAGATAACACAGTTGCGAAAGTCCAGCAGTACTGTAGGCGCCTGGTTGTTACCTGCTATGCTCGGGTTTCTTGCGGCGCCATTGGCTATAAGGTTATGATGAAAAGAAGATTTATACCCTCCGATAGATGCGGAATACCCATGAGCCCCCTTCTCATGGATGGAATGATCCAACGGTTCACTCATCACACACCATTGAAATGTGATCATTCTGGCGCCATGCCAGGTATTTATCCCTTCGTCTGTCGACCAACTAAATACACAATGGTCTACTATGACGTTTTCGGAATTGTCAATATTAATAACATCTATCTCGCTTCCTATTAATCCCGATTCCACACCGGGTCTTATCCTGATCCCTCGAATGATGATATCGTTTGTATTATGTATATTCAGAGGAAAGCGTTTTATACAAATGCCGTCTCCCGGAGCGGTTTGTCCTGCTATAGTCAGGTAGGGCGAGTTAATTTCAATTTTAGACTTCAGATCTATCGTTCCGGAAACCTCGAAAACAACAATTCTTGGCTTCGGATTCGTAACCGCTTCCCTGAAGCTTCCCGGTCCGCTGTCATTCAGATTGGTGACGCGTAAAACAGCTCCGCCTCTTCCTCCTTTAGAATATCTACCCCATCCTTCCGCTCCCGGAAAGGCAGGCACTTGCGCCTCCACATGGTATAGTATACCTACTATGGCAATAATGAACAAAATGAACTTCCTCATAACTAATGTATATTTACTACGCAGATAGCGGGGACGACCTCACTGGTCCGCCCCCGCTAAACTAAAAATCATCAAAACTCTTATTACTAGTAACCGTTATTTCCGAATTCATCCCCATTATTGATCTGATTCAGGAAGTTAAACGGAATAGGTCGGTTATAGTGCCTTGCTGGTGTAAAATTCGCAGCAGCGGTTCTGTTGTAGGTTTGTAGTCGGGTTTCAAACGCTTTATTACGTTTCAATAGCGCCCAGCGGCTAAACTCACCACAAAGTTCACGGGCATATTCATCGAAGACATCGTCCATCGTGGCTGATGTCAGCTGCATTCCCGTTCCCGCGTTAAAGTCCGCCGGATTCCGGCATGCACGCTTACGCAGCTCATTTAAGTATTGTGCAGCAGCAGCACCATTTCCATTCGCATGAAGAGTGGCCTCAGCAGCAAGCAAATAAACTTCTGCCATACGCATGATCATGATATTACCTAGCTTCTGTTGAAAATTCGAACCTAACCATGCACCGTCAAAATTATGGTTAAACTTCATCATAGCAGGGAATAAATTGGCAAGGCTCGTTGGCGTCAATCCATTATTCGAGGTAACCGCTTTGTAAGTGCTGCCTGAAGGGTCTGACATGTCAAACAGATCATCGATATTCACCGTAACATACCTGCGAGCCTTTTTCTCTTCCGCGCTAAGTCGCTCCTTGCTCAGATAAGCAAAAAACCTGTCTTCATCCGCAGCCAGGGGATAAGGATGCACATTGGCGTTTGCAACAGTCTGCAACTCGGAAGTCGCACCTGTATAAGCACCTTTTTGCCATATCATAGGGATGTATTGCCATGTAGCATTTTGCGAAGCATTACGCGCATTTACATCTACATAGGGATAGATCTTCTCTCCTATATGCGAAGGATCAATCCCATATTTGGTGCACATTGCTGCTGTAAGCGTAACTGTCGCGGCACTATAAGTCACATTGGCCGGACCGGGAACGCTGGTTCCAAGACTTGCTCTGGCCTGTTCTCCTGAATAGTTTGTAAATGCAGTCACAAATGTATTCTCCCATCGCTTGTCATACCTTGCGTCGAAGCAATCAATCAGATATTTTGTAGGTGCTACAAACTGCTGGTTTAAGCGTCCGTAGTAAGCGTTAGAGGTATTGGAGTTTACACCTCTTCTGAAAATGTCTGAAGTTCCGAATGCATCATCAAACTTGGGATAGTAATGAAGGTAAAGATTGGGTCTCCCATTGCCTGTAAAAACATCGTATGATGGATTATAGGGATCCAGTCCATAAGCTGTAAACAAAGCCTCAGCATTATTTCTGTTGTTTGTAGAGGCAAACACCTGCGAAAAATCACTGTACAACGTAGCACTGTACTGACCCTGGTTATTGATCAGATCATCTGCAACTTCTTTGGCACGCTGCCAATACGATACTCCATTTTCATTCAGCCCCTCTCCTGCAGCCTGTGCATATACACGCGCTAAAAGGCCAAGCGCAGCCTTCTTAGTTACTCGTTGGGCATTATTTTCATACGGCTGGATCGGTAAATTCTGAGACGCAGCAGTCAGGTCGGATATGATCTGGGTATAAATTTCAGGAACGGTGCTGCGTTGCGGACTCAGGTTCTTTACCGGGTCGTCAGTTAGTATTAACGGAACATTACCGAATTGGGTTACCAATACGGAATAGTAATACGCTCTCAGAAATTGCGCCTCTGCAACCAATATCTTAATATCATTGGCATCCCCATCTGTCAATTGGCTCGACAGCTCGATTGTCTTGTTGCAATCTTTTATCGGGCCATATGCGAAATCCCATACATTCCTCACAACTCCAGAGCTGTTTGTGAATTCTTCGTATGCCAATATATCCCTGAATTGGTTGTGATTGTTGTATGGAAATGTCCATAGATCAGTTCCCGCCTCAGAAACCAATCCATACGGCATTCCGATAAGCGAGCCCCAAAGACCCGTATAACAGTTTGACTGGAATGCTTTCCATCCGTTAAAATCACGCAGTACGTTTTCTTCCGACAATGAGGTTGGATTGTATTCGTCCAGCTTACACGACGGAACGGTTAACGCAATCATCAAACCGACCCCACATTTATATAATACGCTTTTTATATTTTGAGTTTTCATGTGTATAATCTTTAATGGCCTGAATTAAAATGTGACATTTAAACCTAGTACAACCTGTTTGGTCAATGGATAGTCCAGTACACCGTTCATTTCAGGATCATAATTTTTTAACAGGGGGCTTTTTGAAACGACCAATGGGTTAGTAATGGTGCCATAGAAACGCACTCTCTGCATGGATATTTTTTGTAAGATACTCGTCGGTAATGTGTAACCAAGAGTGATATTCTTGATCTTGAAGAACGATCCGTCAACATAGTTCAGACCCGAAAAACCTGTCATCGTTGAGGCTGAGGCCTGGTAGTTCATGACCGGGAAATCGTTTGACGGATTTTCTGGTGTCCAGTAGTTGAAATGCGTAGGAATTGTTCTGGAAGGGCTTGCGTTAGTTGCAAAACCATTTGGCTGATACCATCCCATCATATTGTAGCTTATTGTCTGTCCCCATCTGAAATAGGTATAAATACCCAGATCAATGCCCTTAAATTTGAATTGGTTTTGCAATCCCAGAGACCAATCCGGACTGTTATGTCCCACTATCTGGTAATCATTAGCACTGTAGTTATATCGTACATTCGCTGCCGTAAGCTCAGGGTTATATTGCTGAGCTGCTGCCAGGTCGTCGTAGTAGTACATTTGTGTACCGTCTACAGCCTGCTTCACAAATACACCTGGTGCAATCCGCTCCATCCCCGGAACATTTACCTTCAGATCACCCGGACGCTTTCCAAATACTGCCGCATCTGCTTCTTCCCCAATTTGCCAAACACCATCCAGCTTATAATTACGGAAAGAACTTACCGGTTCACCGATAGTGAGTGAGTAGGTTCCATTAACACGGTCACTGCTGCTCACAATATTGGTAATATTATTTGCTACTCCGCCAGTTAACTTCAGGATCTTCTCATTGTTGCGTGCAAACGCCGCTGATGTGGTCCATTCAAAGTTTCTGGTAACGATATTACGTGTGTTCAATGTAAGCTCCAACCCTTTGTTTCTGGTTTCGGCCACATTAATATTGGTCTGATATTGAGTACCCGGTCTATAAGTTCCATAAATAATTGGCGACGTAACACTGTAGATAACGCCATCGGTGTTTGTAACATAGTAATCTAATGCCACATCAATCCGGTTTTTAAAGAATGCAGCATCTAAACCAAGGTTGGTGCTCTTGGATTTTTCCCATCCTAGATTCGGGTTAGTGATAAACTGTGAATTCCGGAAAATAGGCTGCGTTACACCACCCAGCGACATATTGGTGTCTTCCACAATAGAGACGGAGCTGTAAGGATCAATCTTAGCGGTTCCCGTAATACCCCAACTTGCACGGAATTTCAGGTTGTCCAACCAGTCCTTTGTTCCAGCCATAAAATTCTCATCAGAGATTCTCCAGCCTGCCGAAACTGAAGGGAAATTATCCCAGCGATTTTCTTCATATAATACGGATGCTCCGTCGCGACGTATAGAAGCTGAAAAGAGGTATTTACCTAAATAAGAGTAATTCACACGCCCCATCAATCCCAGGGTTTTCGACATGTTATAAGACGAAATGGCTGTGGTGTTTACATCACCGGTAAATTTGTACCATTTAAAATTATTGGATGTGATGTTACTTTGGTTCATTTCGGTATTCGTATTTTGGTTGTCATACCAGGATGTAACACCGGTGAAAGTAAAATCATGATCTTCAGCCAGTTTTAAATTATACGTCAGAATATTTTCCCATTGAAGCCCCTGAAAACGATTCTGATTAATCCGAGCTTTGGCAATACCTGCATTAGTATAGGTATAATTCACAGATCCTATACCATCAAACCGGTACGAATTAGAATAGTTCATCTGCACACCTGCACGAGAAAGAAAGGTTAAACCCTTCACTGGTCTTACCTCTATGTATGGGTTTACAAAGATCTTTGTATTGTTCTGCACATTCCCGTATACTCCCGGCTGATAATCCAAAAGAAGGTTATAAACGTTGTTGCCAAGATCCGGATTCAGCGTTCCATCCTCCCGGTAAGGTCTTACCAAAGGGTCGGTAACCAGTGCATTTTCAAGTTTATCCTGCGCTCTGTCTCTGTCTACGTATGACGCCTGAAGATTACCACCTATCGAAATCCAGTCCCTCACTTTATGATCCAGTCGCATACTCGTTGTATAGAGTTTATATTGATCTCCGTTGTACTGACCTTGTTCGTCTGTATGATTAAAAGATATATACCCTTTAGTCCGCTCATTCCCCCCGGATACACCAAGGCTATAGTTTTGCGTACCGGCATTGTCCCGCAGAAACTCGTCTGCCCAGTTTACAAAGCGCCCTTGCTGGAATGTCTCATACCTCGCAGTACCAAAAATGGCTTCATCATCTGCCGGTGATTGCCAAAGGGCTCCTGTCGTCGTCCATTGATTGGTAGCCGCATCGAACACATATTTGTAGGCATCTCTTTTGGTTTGTAGATAAGCGTCTCCGGTACGTGTTTCTGGCACTACCGACCAGCCATTATATCCATAAAACGAGTTGAAGTCGACACTCAACTGTCCGGCTTTTCCACTTTTCGTCGTAATAATAATTACCCCGTTTGCCCCTGCTGAACCGTAAACGGCAGTTGAAGATGCATCTTTCAACACTTCGATAGATTCAATATCATAGGGATTTAACGTTTCATAGTCACCCGGCAGTCCGTTAATGATAAACAATGGATTGCCGCTGGCTGTAAATGACCGGGTTCCTCGCAGCTGCAGATTAACAGGCGCCCCCGGCTGTCCGGACGAACGGGTAATATCCAGACCGGCCACTCTTCCCTGAAGTGACTCCATAGGGTTTGGACCCGGCCTGGCCGTAATTTCTTCAGGTTTTACTGATGAAACAGCTCCGGTCAGATCGCGTCTTTTCGTTGTTCCATACCCTACAACCACCACTTCATTCAATGTCCGGTCGATCGGCTCAAGTGTAACATTCAAAGTAACCCCCTCATTGCCTACTTTCACCTCCTTATCACCAAAGCCAATGAAGCTGACCACTAACACATCTCCTCTTTGGGCATTGATGGTAAATGATCCGTTCAGACCGGTAATAACGGTAGTAGTAGAGCCTTTCACCTTAACAGTTGCGCCTGGGAGTGGTTCATTTTGTTCGTCGCGAACGATTCCCTTGACGGGAAATGCAGCTACAGCAGACCGAATCTCTTCATTTGTTGGTTTTTTTATCGGTTCTTTAGCTGATAATTGTGACGGCCCTGCTACTAATAAAACGGATAGCAGCTTGGTTATCAGTCGTAGGCCCATGGGCCGCATCATGCGGGTTCTCATTAATGTTGAATCCATAAATTTTGCTTATTACTGGTTAATAGAAAAGATTTGTCGGGAACGCTTCTTCACGTTTGCTAAAATCATTCAGTTGCATCTAGACACGGGTCGCTTGATAGCATTCGTAAGACTCTTCCGCCAGGATTACAGGCTTGATGTTGCAATTTGATTTGCAGCAACAAGAAAAAAGGATTAGTAAAGGCTGTTTCATATTTATTTCGTTTGGTTTCTTAATTAGTTAGCTAGCTAAGCTCAGGGCTCATACTACGTTTAAATGGTCATCAGCGCAATGAAAACGTTTTCATTTTTACCGGAACAATTTCTCAATCGCTCACTTGTTCCGAAAACGAGTCGGTCCTAATTGGATTAGATATCTAAGATACTAACTTATTTTGCAGATTATCGCAACGAATATTTCCTCTTTCTTACCAATTTTTTGTAAAAAATTATCATTAACAGCTTGTTTCTTGGAACCTCGCCCTATTATGTTTCGCTTCTTTATTAAGTCGGATGCTGGTTAGAACCTTAAGTTGAATAAGCGGGAGACTTTCAGTTCCTGTCCCCTGCAAACACATTTTGGATTTTCGGATAAAGGAAAGGAAACTTATTATCCCCCAGAACTTTTGATACCACTCTTCTGCCCGAAAGTACTAATTCCGCCTCTGTACGAATGAAGATAGCTCCAATCCGAACCAGAAAGCTCGGATTGGCAATACCCACAGGTATCCCTAAAGACGTTCTGATTTCTCTCATGAACTCCTTATTCTTTACCGGATAAGGACTAGATCCATGGATGATACCAGAGACATCATTAGCGATCACCCAACTAATTAGATTCGCAAAGTCCTGCTCATGGATCCAGGTGATATACTGCTCTCCGGAACCAATCTTACCACCGAACCCCGCTCTCGCCAGATTCATAAAGGGCTTCAAAACTCCCTTATTCGCTTGCAGCACCATGCCTATTCGCAAAAACACCTTCCTGGTTTCCGGGGTGGCATACTTAAAGAATGCCTGTTCCCATAGCTTGCAGACGTATGCAGAGAAGCCTTCCCCAAGATCTGAACCCTCCTCTTTTATCGTTTCTCCGGAATTACCGAAAATGGCAGCAGAACCCGCATTGATCCACACTTCCGGAGTTAACCTGGATCGTTGAATGGCTTCTCCTATTACCAGAGTGGACTCCACACGGGAATTAATGATCTCCCGCTTGTTTCTCTCGCTGTATCTGCAATTTACAGACCTGCCTACAAGATTAATTACAGCCTTGCTCCCTTCAAGCTCGTTGGTCCAGGGACCTAAGGTCCTGGCGTCCCAAACAACGTATCGAACGTTCCCTTCCGCCGGCCGAAACTTGCGAGTCAAAATTACTATCTCCACATCACTATTTAGATACTGCTTGATAATGCAGCTTCCGAGAGCGCCGGAACCTCCGGCAATTACTATCTTTTGTTTCATCTTCTTCTGTCCTCCAATGGCTATCATGCTAAAAAGCCGTAATATCCGTTTGCCTTCCTTCTACTAAAGGATACTTTTTATCCAGCTTATCCAGCACCACATAAATGGAATCATTGAATTCATTTCTTCCGTTTAATATGATCCGGCTATTGCTTGGTCTGCTATAACGCAGTACCTGCGTTTCATCTGCATGGTTCTTATTTTTATTCTGGAGATACAAAACTTGCTTTGTCGTATCTGCCGTGTAAAAAAAGTATCTTCTCTCACCTGACATGCCACCTACTTCCCAACGGGTAACTCCCAGATCACGGTTCTTCTTTTGTTTAGCAAGCCTGTCGGAATCTTGAGTGTTAACCTGATTGAGCCTGGTGTTATTTCTGTTGTTCTTTACTCGCAGAGGAGAATAGCCGATCATTCGGTCGGCTATTGCGCCCCGGTTAGTCCTGTAAGCCAATGAAGACCACCCTTCGAACAGCGCATCCTGCCACCTGATCGAATCGGCCGGGTCATAAGGTAACTCCTCACCATTTAATTTGAACTCCGTTACATTATACAATCCTTTGGTTTGAGCAAGACCGGGTGAACTTGGAATATTGTAATTATTACCATTAAAAAACCCATAAGCCCAGAGCCCAGCTGCAACGGGTACAAACAAAATATTAAAGGTCCATTTCGTACCGTTCACCAGATATTTCTGCCATCTTTCTCTGAAGACCGGATTATAATGGTACGGCTGAAGAATGTCTTTTTCATTAACAATCAGGTTCCATATTTTAGGCAGATCATACCAGGCAACAAATATCCCGATGATTGCGAAATAAGCAGCGGGTACCGCTACTCCCGCATCATATGCATGATTGGCAATACAAATATTAAAAGTCACCACTGCTGCCAAAGCGGCTCCCAGAACAGCGGTCTTCCGGTGAAGTAATAACAGGCCTGGCAAGATCTCTGCAAAACCGAGGAATACTGTATACTCAAACGATATTCCTACATGCGACCAGTACAATTTCTTTTCAGCGAAATCAATAAACGGCGTGTTCAGCATACCTTCGGTTGGATATACCATCTGCATAGGAAATGCTTTCTTCAGCCCCCAGCCTACCATCCCATAAGCCAGCCGGTAACGAGCCAGGACTCTGATCCAGTAATAGAGCTGGGTATACTGGGTCGATTTCTTATCCACAAGCGTCCAAATAAGCCCCCCAATCAATGCACCTGCGAATACCAGGATCAGGTTAATATAGTTCAGGATACCAAAAACACCTTCTTCCGACTCGATCAATACAATCTGCGGAGGCCAGAAGGCCACTATCGACTGAAAATCATGATAGGTTATTTTTGAAAACTCAAGTTCGAACAAACGGGTATAAAAAGAGGGATAAGTTGGAATACATAAGAACAGCATATACAGGAATGCTATTCTGAAAGCTATCTTTTGGGTGTTGCTCCACTTCTTTTTTCCTGTGGATGCTGCCTTTTCTGAAACAGGCTCCTGCTCTTCAGAATAAGTAATTTCTGCACTCAGATCTTTAGTTGACATGATTCAAATATTAGATTATTGATGTGGTAACTATAACTTAACAGGTCTGCGGCGGCCTTCAAACATCATGTATTTCTTATCTATCCTATTGAGCACGACGCGTATGGAATCATTGTTCTCGTTGATTCCTGAGAGCACAAGCGTACTGTCGTTAGGGGTTTGATAAGCCAGAAAAAGCTTTTCATTGCGGTGATTCTTATTCTTATTCTGAAGCGACAGCGTATGATTCACCGTGTCGGTTTCGTAGTAGAAATAGTGCCGCCCTGCAAATCCGGCCAGCTCATAATTACGGTCAATGTCTTTGTCATGAACCTCCTCGGCACTACTGAAATCAATTTTAACCGGGCGATTCACTTTGATCGTCAGCGTGGACCACTTTTCGAAAATCACATCCTGCCAACGGTCTTTATCAGTCTTGGAATAAGGAATTACACGGTTGTTGATGCTGAATTCTTTGACATTATAATAGCCGAAGGCATTCTTCAAACCGGGCGTCCGCGGAATTTTATAAGGATCAGACACAAAATTATCGTATGCTTTATAAGCAAACAGAAACGTAAAAAGCAGAAACGCGGTTCGCAAGCCTGTACGAACTTGACGTAGAACCTTGTCCCCGTAAGATGGAATTAACCTATTGGCATAGGCAGGCTTTTCGCTGATCAGAAGTCTCCACAGCCGCGGAATATCAAACACAAACAAAAAAGCAGCCAACAACACGATAAAAGTACTCAACACTTGTTCTCCGATGTCGTAAAATCCATTTACTACCGCTACGTTCCCAATAAAGCCGAATATTAATCCTACTCCAAAGGTTACCGTTCTCCTGTTAAACAACAGCAATGCCGCAAGGATCTCTACGAAACCTAAAAACGCCTGGTATTTTGGTGCTATAGCCACCGTCTGGAAGTATATCTTCCAGGCAAAGAAGTCGCCGTAGTTCGTAAAAAGATTACTTAATGAAGGGTAAGGCATCTGCAGGGGGAAAAATTTAATGAACCCATACGTAATCAATACAATGGCCAGGCGATATCTTACGATGACCCGAAGCCAATAGTATAGAACATTATATTCCTTCCTGCCCTTGTCCTTAATCCCCCAAATAATGGCACCAGGCACAGCAATGGCGGCAGCAATAGCCCAGTTTGCAAACTGCCCTACCCCCCACTGAGGCAGATGCTCTGAAGAGATAAACTGTGTTTGATATTTGGAAAGCCTGAACAGATCATGGAAGTGCAGATTCACCCAATCGATAGCGAGGATTTCCTTATAGAACTTCCAGTCGATCGGGAGTATCAGCAAACTCAAAAAAATAAAAAAGAAACGGAAGAGGTTTCTTTCCCAGGACTTCCATTCCTGTAACTGCTGATTGGGGCTGGCAATGCTCTGAAGAAGGCTCTGAACTTTCTTCCAGCCCGATGGATCCTTAGATGGTGCTGTAGTGCTCATAAAATTAGTTTTATAAGTTGAATGATTAGTTTCCGTAACCGGGGTTCTGTGTAAGAGAGGGATCTGCAAGTATTTCACCCGCAGGAATGGGAAAAATATACTTATTTGGATCGTTCAGGTTGAACACCGCTGCTGCTCTTCCCGTCCTGACGATATCAAACCATCGATGAGGTTCGAGTGCAAACTCAACCCGACGTTCATTTTCTATGGCCAGAATCAGTTCGGCTTGGTTCAAGGCAATAAGACTCTGGACGTTGGCGCGGTTACGTACTGTATTCAGATCTTCTAAAGCACCAACCAGGTCAGGCACTGTTTTTTTCGCTCTTGCTTCTGCTCGTATCAGATACAGCTCAGCAGTTCTGATGCCATAAGCAGCGGAGATATTGGTTGGATAGATTCCTCCAATGAACTGGTTAGAGGCATTTTTAACCGACAGTATTTTCCTGTCTCCTCCTACCGCCGGATCATTCAATAAATTATGCAATACGGCCTTCGGTTCTAGTTGCCGGTTACTGGTATTCCATAATCCGTAACCGGCATTCAGATCGTTTACACTGTAAGAAAATTCCAATACGGACTCAGGTGTTCCTGCTGCCAGTACAAACGGTTTAACCAGGCGATATTCCGTACTGGCAAGGACTTTGCCTGCTTCTTCTTCAGCCTTCTCAAAGTCGTTCCTATAAAGGTGCAGCCTTGCCCGAAGGGCATATACCGTATATTTGGTGGCCCTGTTTCTGACTACCGTTGCGGGCAAGAGTGTCTCAGCCTGATCCAGGTCTGCCAGTACTTGAGCGTAAACCTCTGCCTGGCTGCTCTGCTTCACTCCTAGCTTATCTGCAACGACTTTTGTGGGTGTCAGAAAGATTTGAACATTGCCGTAAACCCGTCCCAAATCGAAATAAGAATAAGCCCTGATAAAGTAAGCTTCACCCAACAGCTGGTTCTTCAACTCTGCAGTAAGGTTGACATCCGTTACCGCAGGCACCTTCTCAATTACATGATTTGTCCGGTTAATGGTGTTATAAAAGTTGGACCAATAGGTAGATAAAAACCCGATGTCCGAACGCAGATCATAGTTCGTCACGTTTAGATCCGTTTGTGCGTTATTAAGTGATCTGATATCACCGCCCGACTGCAAGATCGTATTCTGAAAGCCGCTGCTGTAGTTCAGACTGGCTAAGGAACGGTAAGCACCACGGACTGCCGTCTCGGCTGAAGCCTTATCAAAAATAGTATTCTCGTCGGAAACCTTATCGTACGACTCTACGTCCAGATATTTTTCGCAGGACTGCAGAGACAACGCAAATACCAGAGATGCGAATATGATGAGTTGCTTAATCATAATGATAGGATTTAAAATGAAATGTTAGCTCCGAATTGAAGTCCTCTTGGCTGCGGTGGCGTTGCAGTGTCAAGTCCGTCCAGGTTCTGACCGGCACTTCCGGATGTCTCCGGATCTGCTCCCGTGTACTTCGTGTTTAACCAAAGGTTAGTCCCAAGCACATAAAGGCGGACTTGGCTCATCTTCAATCTCGCCGTAACCTTTGCAGGCAGAGTATAGCCCAGAGCTGCCGTCTTGAGTCGTATAAAGGACCCGTCTTCCAGATATCGGCTATTCTGCTCTATATTATAGTTATTGCCTACGCTGGTAACACGAGGCGTGTTGGTAATGTCTCCCGGTTTTTGCCATCTGTCCAGCTGGCTTTTCAGAATAGACCGGGAAGCGTCACGCGTGCCTCCCCCCTCCAGAATATACTTGTTGAAGTTAAATACCTTATTTCCGTATTGATAGGTAAACAGCACATTCAGGTCGAATCCTTTGAAGGTAAAGCTGTTGGACAGGCCTCCAAAGAACTTCGGAATCAAGTTCCCCATAAGCTGACGATCTGCCTGGGTCAGCTTGCCATCGCTATCCATATCTTCGAATACCGCATCACCTGTTTGAGGATCGACATATAGCTGCTTGTATAGCCAGAAACTTCCAAGAGGTGCTCCTTCCTGTGTCCTTCTGTATTCGCGTGCTTCAAAAGTGATGGGACTGATAAGTTTCTCTGCCCGGTTACGGTTGCTCGCAAAGTTCAGGTTCGAACTCCATTTAAAATTTTTCCGTTTAATGTTCACAGTAGAAATTCCCAGCTCAATTCCCCTATTGCTTACTTCACCTGCATTCGCAAGGGTACTGCCATAGCCGGTCGCCGCCGGAACAGGCAGATACAGCAGTGCGTCGGTGGTGTATTTATAATAGGCATCAACATTGATAAACAGGCGGTCATCAAATAATCCCAGATCCAGACCTGCATTATACGTGGTGGTTTTCTCCCATTTTAAATCGGGGTTCTCCAATTGTGAAGGTGCAATGCCGGGCTTCGGACCACTGGTAAGATTATCCGGATACTGAGCAACTCCCGTCCACAAACCTCTGGATGCATAGTCGTTAATGCCATTCTGGTTTCCCGCAGAGCCTGCACTGACGCGCAGCTTCAGTTCCGTAACCTGCTCTACATCCTTCAGAAACGGCTCTTGCTTTACCCTCCAGGAGGCACCGATACCGGGGAAGTACCCCCAACGGTTGTTATTCCCGAACTTGGAAGAACCATCTGCCCGCACGGTGGCTTCGAGGTAATATTTATGATCATAACTATAATTCAGCCGACCGAAAAAAGATGCAATGGTTGAGCGGGTTCTTCTCTGCTCCGCGGTCCGTATCGACGCTGCTGAAATCTGCTGAAAGGAGTTATTAGGAAATCCCGATCCGGTTTCTGAGGCGACTTTAATGTCCGTACCCTGAATGCTGTTTCCTAGTAAGGCCGTAATGGAATGAAGAGGAGTGAATTGCTTGTTATAAGTAAGTGTTTGCTCATTCTGGAAAACAGTAAGGTTCGTGAACACTTCGTTTATATAACCCGGAGGATTGGGTGCCCCGCCTATGATCGTCTGATCATTGAAGAACTCGCGTTCATTATAATGATTAAGGTCCAGACCAACGGATGTTTTAAAACGAAGACCGGGAATGATGCTGAATTCCAAAAACTGATTTCCGATATACCGTAGACTCCTTGTAGAAATATCCGTGATATCCGTATTGGTCAGGTTATCGATATTCTCGTAAATAGAACCCCGTGCGGCTGTACCGTCTTCATTAAACAGTGGTAAATAAGTGGGATGATGCAGCGCTGCGAGCAAATGTCCCGCCTGTTGTCCCGCACCTCCCCTTACCTGCTGCCTGAATGAACGATATGCTCCGTTGCTCGAACTGAAAGTAATCTTCGGACTAAGCTTAACATCCAGATTTAACTTAAAGCTTGTCCTGTCAAATTCCGCCGGTTTCAATATCCCCTCCTGATCGGTATAACCTGCCCCAAGATTATATCTGATCTTCTCGCTTCCTCCCTGTACATTCAGATCGTAATTCTGAGTGGCGGCAGTTCTGAACACACGACTCATTCTGTCATACGTTTGCTGCTCTTCAGGAGTTCCACGCCCCGGCACTCCATTAATTACTTCACTTCTCGGACGAAAGGGACGATTCTCATAAGTCTGGTTCAAGCTCGGTCTGTCAATCCCCGAATTGACCCATTGTTCGTTTACGAGCATGGCGTGCTCCGGCCCGGTGGTTAAATCCCATAAACGATCCTGATCTGCTTTCTGCCAACCATTTGATACATCCAGATTATACCTGGTTTTCTGAGAGTTATACTCTCCTCTTTTAGTCGTAACTAAAATAACCCCGTTCGCTCCCCGTGAACCATAAATCGCTATTGCACTGGCATCTTTCAAAACCTCGATACTCTCTATATCTGCAGGATTAATGTCCGCCAATGGCGAAGTTTTCTTACCTCCCAGATCGATAGATGCCAGTGAATTATTATTGACCAACACGCCGTCGATCACATATAGAGGGTCATTGCTGGCATTGATAGAGGCCGTTCCTCTGACCTGAACCTTAACACCTTCACCCGGTGTTCCGGAGTATGTATTAATCTGTACACCGGCTGCTCTACCCTGTAACTGCGCGTCGAAGCTGGCAACAGGAGTTCGTTTGGTTTCTTCCGCACTGATCTTGGTAATGGAACCGACGACACTCTTACGGCTTTGAGTACCGTAACCAACTATCACCACGTCCTTCAGTTCATTTGTCTGTTCCTTAAGCTTGACTTCTACGGGACTACCATCTACTATCACTTCAGCGGATTCATATCCTAAGTAGCTCACCAGTAACGTATATGGAAATTTTTGACCGGTGATAAAGTTAAATCTGCCCTCGGTATCGGTATTCACACCATGAGTTGTGCCTTTAAGGCGTACTTGTGCCCCAATCAGAGGTTCCCTGGTAACGGCATCGATAACAGTTCCGTTTAAGGTTGAATTAATAAGAGGACGTGTAGGTTGCTGTGCCATCACCGCCAGAGGGCCTAGCAATAGCAGGACAAGCCATCCTTTGACAGAGGATAGTTTTCCGTAAGCAAAAATTTGCATACTTTTACATTGAGTTTGATGAATGGATTTGAAGCAGGTGACAACGCCAATTGATATACCTGTTTCAATGATTTAAGCTCGGGGGGAGTACTCTTAGTACTTCCCTTCTTTTTGGAATTACGTCTTCAGTGATTCCTCCTTTGTTATGTTCATTCTGAAAATTTTGGTATTAACAACAACCTTCGAACACTTTTGGGAAGTGACACAAATCGAGGCTTGGTAGCGTGTATGCAATGATTGTTTTCATGATGCAGCAAATTAAACTAAAAAATAAATAGAATACAAACTTTATAGACTATTTATAGCAATTAAAACATTTACACATAACACTATGAAATTCAGGCAACAACCTCCAAAAGATTTTTGCTAAATTCTCTCTAGATTGCGGCCATCTATTTCAAAAATACCAGGAGATGATTCTGAACAACCACAAGAATCTTTGGTATTGCTTTATAAATCCACCACCTGGCGAGTCGGGAACTTTGCTGCTACGAAAGCGGCTCAGGCCTCGGCCCGCTTCCTGACGGCTTGAATTTATCATCCGGCAAAGGAATAAACTCCTGATCGTCGTTTGGAGGCAGGATAATTCTCCCCTGCTTCCAATCTTCTTTTGCCTGTTCGATACGTTCTTTTCTGGAAGAAACAAAGTTCCACCAGATAAACCGTTCCCCTAGCGGCTCCCCACCAAGAAGCATCAGTGTAGTGTCTTCTTTGGCTATGATCAGGGGATCAACTCCCTTGCTGAACACCAGCATTTTTCCGGCTGTGTAGGTAATTCCGGAAATTTCTATGCTTCCTTTCACGATGTAAAATCCTCTTTCCGAATGCTCCTGAGGCAGTCCGAATGTCGCACCCTTTTGTAGCACCACATGTAGGTAAAACAGTGGCGAATTGGTCTTGACATCGTTTTTCAATCCGTACGCATTCCCTGCTATAAGCCGCATCCAAATACCCTTATCAGTATAGACAGGAAGCTCTTCGGGAGTATAGTTGTTGAACGACGGCGCAGCTTCTTCGTCACTTTCGGGCAACGCAACCCAGGTTTGGATCATTTCCAGCCCCCCTGCAAGCGAAGAAGGATCCTCGAACCTTTCCGAATGTGATATGCCGCTGCCGGCCGTCATCCAGTTGACTTCTCCCGGACGGATAATCTGCTCTACACCTAAGCTGTCCCGGTGCGTCACCTGCCCTCCAAACAAGTAGCTTACAGTTGAAAGACCTATATGTGGATGCGGGAGCACATCAAGCGTAGAGGGCTGCTGCGGTATCTCTGAAATCGGACCTGCGTGATCCATAAAAACAAAGGGACCCACCATTCTTCGCAGGCGAAACGGAAGAATACGTTTCACTTTTACAGCCGGACTGAGAATTGCACTTCTGGATTCAATTACGATATCTAGCATTGGCTTGTTATTTATGTCTGCTACGGCTGTTTAGCCTCACCGGGGGTCTCAGTCGTTGTAACGAATTTAAAGAAAAAGTATCAGATCTATGCAGGCCCTAACACCAGAGATGATAACAAATTGTGTAAACGCTCACAGTTTTCAGTCAATTTTTTAAAGCCGGGAACCAGATATAGTACACATCGTTATTAAATAGGTATATTTAAGTAATATAAACCTATGAAATGCCATGATACCGACCCTTAATCACACTACGGTGCCGATTACGGCATCTCTCCTCTATTTGGGGAACCAGTTAAATCATAATCGGTTTAGTATCGAGGACATCGGTGATTATATCCCCGGATGTGTCATGGAGCAAAGTCTGGTTTCGATGACCAACAGGTACATGAATAAACAGGGTTGCGAAATTTTGAAGCGCAGCAAAGAAGAGCTGCAGAATATGGGTCCTGAGTATTTCGACCACTTCTTTCCTGCAGAGGAAATAGCCTACCTAACCAAAGAATTAGGTAAGTTCATCATCGCTCAGGATTATACAGACGTCTACAGCTTCTTTCAAAGGGTCAGACCAAGCCGGGATTCTGACTATAAATGGTACTTCACCACTTCCCGCTTGTCCCCCTCTAATCAGCCCGGAACGCTTCCCAACCTGATGAATATTGCTTTAGATGTAAGCAGTATGGGCTTTGCCGGAAAAAAGATCTGCAAACTGTGCGAGGATAACTCTTTTATGGTGATGAACTACCTCAAGTTCACGCGCCTCAGCAAGAGGGAAAAGGAAATAATATCACTCATCGCGAGGGGCTTGAGCAGCTATGAGATCAGCGACAGGCTTTTCATCTCCATCCACACCGTAAACAACCATCGCAAGAATATTCTGAGTAAGCTCGAAATCCGATCGATAACACAACTAATTAAGTTTGCGGAAGCTTTTGACTTAGTGGAGTGAGCCTTGCTTTGCCGTATAATACTCAATTTTTACCTTTCGGCAGCTGGTGTGCAGTTCTTTACAGACATCGTTAATTTGCTTCCGAGGCTGCTCAGTCTGTATTCCGTCGGCTAACAACAACCTTTACCTGGTTTACGCTCTTCCCCAGCTACAACAAGGTTTCGCATCTGAACCTTCGTTTTTTCTACCGGAACACCACATTGATCCTGTGCAAGACAGGCAGTTCTTTTACCAAGGAGAAGGAAATTTTCGCCATTGTATCCCAGACCGTATTTTCCAATAGTCTGCCCCTGATATTCTACTTCAATTTCCAGATCCTCCATTCCCAGAACTTGTTCTGAAAGCGAAATAATGTTTAACAACTTACCCGCTTTTAAGCGATGTTCATAATCATTGGCATCCCAAAGTTGAAAGTTGGCCACTTTCTCATGACGAACTGTGCCTCCGCAGTCTATGAAGTCTTTTGTGATTATTCCTACTTCAGTGACGTGAAAATGTTCGGGAACCAGCGTACCGTCTTCCAGTTGGAAGTTTACACTTTCGGCCTGAGCCAAATGGCCTTTTATTTCTGATAGTTTCATCTTAGTATTTTATTTATTCTAATATTGCAATTAAACGATTGATATAGTTAAAAATTAGCAGCACCCAGCTCCCGGTTTGTAGGAGCCAAGAAAGGCACCTATTTGTGTCTCCAGTAATTTCCATGTCACCGGATTAATGCAGTAGCATACGCTTACCCCTTCAATAGTTCCCTGAATGATCCCGACCCGTAGGGTACTCTCCAGGCTCTTCAGCAGCATAAGCGGCGATGATCGCGCAGGGACTGAACTCCTTGCTGTTCAGCAGTACATAGCCTTCTTCCATCCTTGTTTCGCTATAGGCGAGCAATGAAACACTCAGCATCAGCAACTGATCTGCTTCGGGCTGAGTCTCAAACCGGGTCTCCTGTGCTTCGAGCTGCCCGTGTTTACGAACCTCCACGTCTTTGACTTCCAGATATTCATAATATTCCTGACGGAAGTTGAACCCGATCAGGCTGAAACGGATGCGGTACTTGCTGACTGCTTTACTGATGCTTAGCGGTACGCGGATATCTGTTTTAGCATTCAGGGCACCCATAAAGACGCTGATCCTCCCCTGCTCATCACGCTCTGCCCGCTGACTGACCTGTAGCACTTCGCTCAACCGGCCCTTGATATTGAAATCCATACCAACAATGCTGCTCAGATCGGCATCATGCAGGTCGCGCTGACCCACGCTTCCGCTCAGGCCGCCCCGAAGGCCCTGGTATACCAGCTGCGTGCTGCGGCTGACCGCCGTTCCGTCGTGATGTATATATGCCGGCTGGAAGGCATGACGGATAACCGCCGCCGTTGTACTGGAAAGACCAAACTCTGTGGAGGCACGGATGCTTTCACTGGTCTGTTTGAATTGCGGGGTTTCCCCTGAATGATGTTCATATCGCGGTACCCGCGATATACTACGGAACCGGCGGTGCCATGCACCATGCCTTTGCTGTCTACTTTTGCCATTGTTCTGTTTCTTTTGGGAACAAGATAGGACGGTTGGAGGCATGTGACGATTTTTTTCCGCTTTTAAGAAAATTGCATTGATTTGAGAGAATTTGATGTGAATCGTACATCAAGCATGTTAGATGCTCAGGTTAGAAATCCTCTATATGAAGGTGCGTACCTCTGGATAAAAGGCAGTAATAAGTCCGACTTTACTAACGTATAGTCGGACTTATCGCGGAAGGAAGGCTGCTTTTTATGGGTAGGATATAAACCAATTCTAGCATCATACCCTCAACAACTATAATCTGTAACCCGGCCGGTTGTATAAAAGCAAATTTTACTGATATATAGATTAATGAGATGATGTTCCCTGGCATGAAACCTTACATGGCTAATGTAAATACAAAGACACTACGTTGAAGGTACCTTTAACGACCTCATATCAATCACAAAGCGATATCTCACATCCCCTTTAAGCAAGCGTTCATACGCTTCGTTGATCTGTTTAATATCGATCATTTCGATGTCCGAAGTAATATTATGTTTTCCGCAAAAATCAAGCATCTCCTGAGTTTCAGCAATTCCGCCGATCATGGAGCCTGCAAAGCTCTTGCGGCCAGGGATAAGACTGAATGCGGATACAGGTAAGGGGTGTTCTGGAGCACCTACCAGGGCGAGCGAACCGTCTACTCTTAGCAAGGCAAGGTATGCGTTAATATCATGCTGCGCTGATACTGCGTCGAGGATGAAGTGCAGTTTGCCCTGATAGGCTGCCATCTGTCCGGGGTCTTTTGATAGTACGACTTCGTCGGCACCAAGACGTTTCGCTTCTGCAAACTTTGATTCGGAAGTAGTGAAGGCAACTACATAGGCACCCATCGCTTTGGCAATTTTAATACCCATGTGGCCCAGACCGCCGATGCCTACAATTCCTACCTTCATACCCGGACCAACGTTCCAGTGGCGCAGAGGCGAATATGTAGTTATACCGGCGCATAAAAGCGGTGCGGTTGCGGCTAAGTCAAGGTTTTCAGGAATGCGCAGCACATAGTTCTCATCAACTACAATACTCTCTGAGTAACCACCATAAGTCTGGGTATTCAAATGTTTGTCGGGCGAGTTATATGTCTGGATGGCGCCTGGTTCGCAAAACTGCTCCAGACCTTCTTTGCAATACTGACATTCCCGGCAGGAGTCCACCAAACAGCCAACACCAACTACATCGCCAACCTTGAACTTACTTACGTGGTTGCCTACACTAACGACCTTGCCTACAATCTCATGTCCGGGAACACAGGGGTAGACGGTCGAATGCCACTCGTTTCGCGCTGTATGCAAGTCGGAATGACATACTCCGCAGTATGATATGTCAATTTCGACATCATGAGGTGTGGCCATCCTGCGATCGATGGTGACCTGATTTAAGGAAGCTTCTGCGGCCTTTGTGCCGAAAGCTTTAACTTCTGTCTTACTCATAAATGGTGATGTTGTAGATTATTATCAGTTCAATACACAAATGGTCCTTATTGTTTTAAGCCACAGCAAGGCAATTTCGGATGGTGCGGAAGTTCATCACCAATACAGTTAGTCGTAAAATTAGGACAAACTGCCACACATTGAGGTATCACTACGCCACAATAATATACATAATATTTAAAAATCCACACTATTTTAGCTGAAGCTATTTTTTGGCACAACATTTGATGACAGAGAAGTAGGTTTATAATTGGTTAGTTTGAGCACCTGCCCATCAGGTGCTTATTTTTTTTTCCAGGATTTTACTTCCCTAATAGTTCTTCCAATTTCACATGAAGTGCTTCACCTGTCAGGTTCTTAGCGATAATAGTACCATCGGGACCTAGCAACAAATTAGACGGAATGGCCCGCACCCCGTATAATTTTGCCGCTTCACTGTTCCAGAATTTCAGGTCTGATACATGCGTCCAGGTTAACTGATCGTCTTTAATTGCTTTGATCCAGTTTTCTTTCTTTCGATCAAGAGAGACGCCAAACACGTCGAAACCTTTGTTTTGATATTTCTGCCATGCTTTCACCAGGTTCGGATTCTCCTGACGGCAAGGGGGGCACCAGGAGGCCCAGAAGTCGACAAGAAGATACTTACCTCTATGATCAGAAAGCTTTACCGGTCGCCCTTGCGGATCATTCAATGTAAAATCGGGGGCCTTCTTACCAGGCTCGACAGTGCGCAATACACCAACTAGCTCCCTCAGTGCACCCGCATACTGGGTTTGGTGTAAAGAAGGATCAAGCAAGCTCAAGTTTCGATCGATTTCATCAGGAGAAAGGCGATACGAGAAATTGCGGTAGAGTACATAAGCGGACACAATGGATTTGGGGTTCGCATTGATAAAACTGTCGATTTTCAGGCTTTCATTGTCCAACTTTTTGTACTCGGTGAAGAGGTCCTGGGCTTTTGATCCAGTGACTATGGAATTGCTATAGTAAGATTCCGAAATAAGATCTACCGAAATACGTTCTGAATCAATGAACACATACAACGGGCTTTGATTTTTATTAAGCGTTAGTCCGTATAGTTCGGGGAATTCTATCTTCGTATTGATCTGGAACTGTCCTTTTTCAATTCGTGCAGAATCGACGGTAAAGAACATCTTATTATCAAAACGCTGTAAATAAACATAGCCTGAACCTGTGTCAGCCGCTTTCCCACTGATATTAACAGCTCTAACCTTTCCCTGCACCTGGCTGGCTCCACCTTGTAAAAGCAGAGCGAGCATTAATATTTTGCCAATCTTGTTTTTCATTTTGAATACTGTCTTTAATGTCGACGACGCTATCATGAGCATATTCATTGTCATATCAGTCGTTTAACCGTGGGTTATTGTTGACCTCGAGTTCAGGTATGGTAAATAGATAATATGGACTGTTTGCAACAAAGGGCGTTTTATCCGGAAGTACCAGAACGGAATGACCGATGCCGGGTACCTGCGCAGTTTTACCTTGGGAATCGGTAATCGTGACGTAGACAGGGCCGGGATTTGCGCCTCCCGTATTAAATGCCTTTCTTACAACTTTTCCTTGAGTGCGCAGGATGTCCGACAAGGCGAATCCCTCTCCCCACAGCTCCTTCCGCCGTTCGATCAGGATGGCATCAACAACATCAGCCTCGCTTTTACCTGAAACATCCAGAAGAGACGCGTTGCGGATGGTTTTTAATTCATTTAAACGTTGAGCAGCTTCCGCAAGAAGACCTCCTCTGGCTTTCGCCTCTGCTTCTATCAGAACCATTTCAGATGATCTCATCAGAACAATATCCGCTGTCTGGTTTTCTCTGAATTTAAATTTCTGGTATCTTAAAGATCCTTGGCGGCCTGCAAGCCCATCCCACAAAAAGAGCTGGCTACGGATATCATTTGCGTCGAACAAGTCCTTGAAATAAGGATCGGCCATGAAACTGTAGTAATAGGAAGAAGCAGAACTGACATCTAGAAAATGAAAATTGTAGCTGGCATTACTTTGATCGGTAGTTTGACCATGTCCCCAGATCCATTCGCTGTTACTGAGGCTGTTGAATCCTGCTGTGTACTCAGAAGCGTTCATCAATGGGTATGCCTGACGTGCTTCCGCAGCATTTTTAGCTGCTTCTGTCCAATTTCCGGTATTCAGATAAGCTCTGGCAAGAAGACCTTTTACTACATCTGTGTTAATCTTGTACTTAGCAGATGCCGAACGGCTGTATTTAGACAACAGTGTCTGAGACTCCGTGAGATCGGTAATTATCTGGTTGTACACTTCCTTCAAGCTAGCTTTAGGGTTACCCTCTGAAGTCGGCTTTGCAGGCTCGGTGTAAATGGGTACAGCCTTCGCCTCTGGATCTTTTAAATAAGTAAACTGATAAAAGGTGGCAAGAGTAAGATAACTGTTAGCTCTTAGTGCTAAGGCTTGTCCCTTAATCTGATCTTTTTTTTCCTGAGATCCTGTAGAAGCATCTATTTTGGTGATGATGTTATTGCAATTATCAATCACTTTATAGAGTAGCGTCCAGAACGCAGAAACACGTGTATCGTTATTGATCTGCATCTGGGTGAATGAATATGCTGCGGGAAATCCGTATTTCGAAGGGTTGATTACCGCGTCGCTACCCATTGCATCGCTTGTGCGCAAGATAGCTCCGTACCCGGGATTAGCGTATGTGAAATAGGTATCATTCATATAGCTCCACGTCCCGTTCAATACCGTTTCAATATTTTCTACGGTAGTGAAGAGCTTATCTTCAGAAACTGAGGTGGTGGGCGATGTAGATAATTCTTTTTCACAGGAGGTGAAGAGGAAAAATAGTATAGAGAAGAGCGCAATGTGTTTTTGATATATCCTTGTCATCTTGTATGTCCTAATATGTTAAAATGTTAACTGTATACCAGCGGATACAGATTTGATTGCCGGGTATCTGAAGTAAGTAGTACCATCTATGACCTGCTCAGGGTCCATTCCCTGGTGTCCGTAGAAAGTAAGCAGGTTCTCTCCTATCAGAGATACACTCAGATCGCTTATCTTCAGACGTTCTAAGATGGGCTTAGGCAAATGATAGCGCAGGGAAACGTTCTTCAGCCTGGCATAAGATGCGTCGTAAAGGAACCGCGTAGAAAGGGAGTTCCAGTTGTTGGCCGTTGTAGAAAGTGCGGGAACATCAGTATTCGTATTTTCTGGTGTCCAGCGGTTTAACATCTCTTTGCCCCATGCTCTGCCGGGAGAGTTACCGTTATGCAGAATCAGCACGTAATCGCGGTCGAGCACGTATCCACCGACGCTGTATGCAAGCAAGGCAGACAGTTCAAAATCAAATACTCTGAAGGTATTGGTGATCCCGCCGAAGAAATCAGGAAGAGCGCTTTTGCCAATGTAGCTTGTTGCCTGACCGTATTGCGTGGTGATAACTTTGTTGTTATCTGCATCAGTACGGTACCACTGCGGACTTCCGGTTTCCGGATTAACGCCTGCCCATTCTTTCAGGTAAAAGTCGTAGATAGACCCGCCTACGGTTAAGCGTTTGTTGCCATTGTCGACATATTGCTGCGGAAGAGCTGTGATTTTATTTTTGTAGTGAGTAAGGTTTACATCAAGTCCCCATCTAAAATTCTTTGACAACACAGGAACGGTGTTTAGTTGCACCTCAAAACCATTATTTTGTAGCGACCCGATGTTTGCATCTATCGAGCTGTAACCGATAGAAGGCGCTTTCGGCTGCTTAAACAGCAAGTCTTTCGACCGCCTGCTAAAGAATTCAAATGTTGCACCAAGGCGGTTGTTCAGTACGGAAATATCCAGACCTACATTCAGGTTCAGGTTGGTTTCCCACTTCAGATCAGGGGTAGCCAGACGGGAGGTCACCACTCCGTTTTCACCCAAATTATTAGATACGGCATAAAGGCCCTCATATGCATAGTAAATACCGAGGTTGTCATTCCCCTGACCTCCGTAACTTGCTCTCAGTGTCAGGAGATCAAGCCATGACTGGTTCTTCAGGAACTCCTCTTCAGAAGCTTTCCAGGATGCACCCAGTGACCAGAATGTACCCCAGCGTGCTGATGGTGAAAAACGAGATGATCCGTCTGTTCTCAAAGACCCGGAGAAGAAATACCGGCTTTTGTAGTCGTATTCTGCACGACCCAGAAAGCTCAACAGCGCATACTCATCCGAATATCCATTGAAAGAATTAAGCTGCGAAGCTGCATCAGGTTCGTAAAAATCAGGAAATGCAAACCTGGCACGGGAGCCGGAGATCTGTTTTTTGTTAAAACTGTAGAACTCCTGTCCGGCCAAGAGATTCAGGTGGTGATCGTCATTGAATCGCTTATCGTAAGTCAGGATATTATTGATGGTATAAGACAGGGTTCTGTAGTTACTTTTAGACACAGATCCCCCGGTTGCCGCCCCTTCTCCGAACGAGGGGTTGGTATAGTAATGGTCGTTCTGATTTGTTAAGTCAGCACTGTAGGTGGTCCTCAGCTTCAGCTCGGGAAGGAACGTTGCTTCTAGAAATGCCCTTCCGGAGACGTTGTCTTTAGAGATCTCTGATTTGTCGAGACCCACTGTGCCTACAAGGTTGGTTCGTGGACTGGCAGCTGAAGGCCGGTAATCTCCATAGTCGAGAACCCTGTTATTTGTGATCGGGTCAAGCTCGTAAGATCCGTCTGCATTTCTCTTGTATACCGGATAGAAATTAGCAACTATACGGCTGAAGTTTATGACATTGGATGTCTGTGTATCTTCGGATTGAGGATAGTCTTGTTTAGAGTTGGCAGCACTGATATTTAGTCCGGCACTCAACCATTTCTTGGCCTGCGTACTTACATTCACGCGGGCGTTATATCTTTTGAACCCAGAACCGATAGCCATTCCTTCGTCGTTGAGGTAACCACCGGAGATATAGTACTGCGACTTATCATTACCGCCACTGAAGTTGATATCGGCTTGCGTTCTCTTTCCTGTTCTTGTCAGTTCATCCACCCAGCTGTCGTTCCATAAAGGAGTAGCTCCGGATATGATTTTACCATCAAGCCCAACAGGTTCCGGGAAGGCTGAGCCATAAGGATTGATACTCAGTGAAGACACGAGCGTACGGCTCGCTGTCTGGGCAGCATTTGCCGCAGAGACACCGTTTGCCAGTTGATTATTCCGGATGGCCTCCCATGTCAGTTCGAAGTATTCGTCTGTACTTAAGTGGTTATAGTCTTTTACTGCACGAGAGGAAAAGCCCTGGGAGAAGTTTGCGCCTACCCTGGTCTCGCCGCTCCTTTTCCCCTGCTTGGTTGTAATGATGATCACACCATTGGCTCCCCTTGAGCCATATAAGGCGCTGGAGGCCGCATCTTTCAGTATGCTGACCGATGCAATATCGTTCGGGTTGATGGAAGCCTGGTCGCCGCTGAAAGGATTGCCGTCAACAACATACAGAGGGGCACTCGATGCGTTTACAGATCCTATTCCGCGGATCCTGATGGTCGCATCCGTTCCCGGTTGTCCCGATTGAGCGGTTGACTGTATTCCGGGCGCTACGCCTTGCAAGGCGCGTGCGATATTGGAAACGGGCCTGCTTTCAAGCTGATCACCCTTAATGGAAGAAACCGAACCCGTGAAATTAGACCGGTTGGCCGTTCCGTAGGCGACCACGACCACTTCATTCAGAGTATTATTCGCCTGTTTCAGCTCAATAACCGCAGATGCCTGCCGGGCAGAAATCTCTTTTGTTTCAAAGCCAATAAACGCGAAACGCAGGATGTCTTCGTTTGGACTTACCTGAATAGTATAGCGTCCATCTGCATCTGTAAGCGTTCCGTTTGTAGAACCTTTAACCGTAACGCTTACTCCAGGCAAAGGTTCTGAGGTGCCGGCCTCTAGTACCCGACCGGTTATACGTGACTGCTGGGCAGAGACGCTATAAGAAGTCAATAATAGTAATGTAGTGAGGAGAAGTGCAGACAGCAACCGGCTCCTAAGCAAATAGAAAAATTCCAATTCAGTAGTATTAAAAAGTAAGAAATTTGTGTGTATATGATATCATAATAGAGATTATACCGCTGTGAGTTGCTTACGGCCGGGCTCGGGCGAACAACACGACAGGGCCAGCTGGCGAACCGCCTTGTCGATGTCTGACTCGGTATTGAAACGGCTCAAAGAGAAGCGGATAACGGTTCGTTCAAAATCATAATTTAATGCTTTCAACACATGCGAGCCTCCTGTAGAGTAACTTGTACAAGCGCTCCCTCCTGAAGCATAAATATGATGGTTATCCAGGTGATACAGGGCGGATGATGCTTGGCTCACCGGGGGCAGTGAAACGCTTAAGACAGTGTACAGGCTTTTATCTGCATCGGCAGAATGTCCGTTGAATACAAGTCCCGGAATTTCGCTTTTCAGCCTCCCGATCATTCTTTGCTTCAAACCCTGGATCTTGCGGGTATCTGCGTCCAGATGCTGATAGGCAAGTTCGAGCGCTTTGGCCAAGCCGATGATGCCGGCTACATGTTCTGTCCCCCCGCGGGTATAGTTCTCCTGACTGCCCCCATTGATGAGCGGGGTGATTTGTTGGGGATTTTTCGCATACAGGAAGCCTATTCCTTTAGGACCGTGAAATTTGTGTGCTGAGCCCACTATAAAATCGGCTCCCAGCTGGCCTACATGATATCGGTAATGACCCATTGTCTGGACGGTATCGGAATGAAAGATGGCGTTATACTGCTCGCAGATATCAGCTATCTCATCAATATCGTTCAGGTTTCCGATCTCATTGTTTCCATGCATAACCGATACGAATGCCTGATCATGAAATGAAAGTAGCTCTTTAAGATGCCCGAGAGATATTGTTCCATTCTCATCATGCTTGAGATAGATGATTGTAATATCCCCATTTTGCTCCAGCGCCTTGAGGGTGTTGAGTACTGCGTGGTGTTCAAACGCTGTCGTTATAGCAACTTTGATTCCGTAAGAACGAATAGCAGAACAAATAGCTGTGTTATCGGCTTCAGTACCGGATGATGTGAATAAAATAGTGGAAGGGTCGGCATGTAACAGGGCTGCTATCTGATCCCTGGAATTCTCTATGGCATGTCTTACTTCCCTCCCCTGCCTATGCGATGACGAAGGATTTCCGAAGTGTTCCAGGAAGTAAGGTTCCATAGCTTTAAAGACTTCTTTGTCTAAAGGTGTTGTTGCCGCGTTGTCAAGATAAATCTTCATAATAGTCTAAATTTTGCACTTACACAGCTGATTGATGAAAAAGCAGATTGGTGATTATTACGGTTGGTATAAAAATCAATCTTCTTATCTATTCTGCTTGGTAGCAGACAGGAATTAGCACCTTACACAAAATGGTTTCTGCAGGTTGCTAAGATTTCATAGGGCCTTTCCCTCCATCTTTCTGGATAAGTAATGTAAAGAACAGTGACTGCTGCAAATATAGATAATAATCTATAGAAATTATAGAGTGTGCATTTTATGAGAGAATTGTGACGCAGATCCCTTTTTTGTCGTGTACCGAGTTCTATTTTCGCAGGAGAATAGTATTAAACAAATGAAAGAAGAAAGAGAAGTAATTCTAAGGGATTTATATGCGAATCCTGCACCGTTGGGACTGTTTGCATTCGGCATGACCACTGTGTTGTTGAATATTCATAATGCTGGCTTTTTTGCGCTTGATTCCATGATTCTCGCAATGGGAATTTTTTATGGAGGCGTAGCACAGGTGATCGCAGGCATCATCGAAGCAAAAAAGAACAATACTTTCGGATTTACAGCTTTTACTTCATACGGCTTTTTCTGGCTGACGTTTGTTTGTTTGCTGGTTTTGCCTAAGCTAGGATGGGCGGCTCCTGTCTCTGTAAACGGACTGGTTGCCTATCTTTCGATCTGGGGCTTATTTACTTTCCTTCTGTTTTTGGCTACACTGAAGCAAAGCAGAGCGCTGCAAATGGTCTTTGGATCTTTGACCTTGTTATTTATTTTGCTGGCCGTTGGTGATTATACCGGCAATGAGGGTATAAAGACTTTCGCGGGCTACGAGGGAATTATTTGCGGATGTATAGCCATTTACACAGCTGCCGCACAAGTTCTGAATGAAGTTTCAGGCAAGGTAGTGCTTCCTGTCTGATTGGAAATGGATCCGTCTGATTATTTGCTTCTGACGGATCTATTTACGAACTGTTAGACCCCGGAGGCGGGTTCGAACCGCCGTAAAAGGTTTTGCAGACCTCCGCCTACCACTCGGCCATCCGGGCTTGTACTACAAAGATAGCAATTATCTACTAACTTTGTAGACTAATATTTAAATTCTCCATTTATTCATCAGTGCCTTCATTTCTCTTTGGGTTAAGGAGATGACTGAACCATGCCGTGGTTTAAAATCCATTTTTACTTCATTGTCGATAACTCTAAAATTTTGAAGGTCTTCGCTACGGGAGAACTGGAAGCTATGTGCTTTGAAAAGATCGTACATCATAATATAGCTGTCTGAATTATTCAGCTTGAAAACCGAAGAACCCTCTACTTCTTCATTAGTTGGTTGCAGGTACCGATCGTTTTCCTGCCAGTTACCGGAAGTAAGTGAGGTTGTGGTCGCGACTTTTATGCCGGAACCGTCAGAACCGCCGGTTTTGCGAAACAGGTAATAGACGCCATCCTTTTTGATTATATCACCGTCAATATTGAATGCCGGCGACTTGGGTATAAACAGGGGTTTAGGCTCGGCCTCAAGATCAGTAAAGTCTTTGTTAGCATAGGCATAATAGATAATATCGTGTTGGTTGCCATGTTTCATTGACCAATATACCATGTACTTGCCGGCTTCTGAGTCATAGATCGTTTGGGGCGCCCATACACGTTTCAGGTCTTCGTGTCCTTTATACTTTTGCTGAATGTTAACCACATTGGACGTCCAGTTTATAAGATCACGGGATTTCATCAAGATAAGAGCCCGGTTGGATTCCCATCCTTTGGATGAGGCCATATCGGTGACTACCATATAGAAGGTTTTTCCATCTTCGCCCCTAAGGATATGCGGATCGCGGACTCCCCCGCTGGAGCTGATTGTTTTTGAATCAATAACCGGCTTGTTATTGTTCAGGGCGGAATAACTGAACCCATCATTACTGACAGCAAAATGAATTTGTTCCTGCTCGATCTTATTGCCGGTAAAGTATGCGAACAGGTATCCGGCGCTCTGCGCCTTTAAGTTGGGAGCAAACAATAGGGTCAATAAGCATGACAGGATTACCAGAGAATGTCTCTTCTTCATATCAGTACGTTACCTTTTGGTGAATCTTAAAACAGTAAAAGAGTATGGTTGCAGTTCGAGCGTGCTCTTTTCGGAAGCAACAAAATCAGACATCACAGGCTTAGCAGCTTTATCGGCCGGATTGCCGGATAGTACAGTTTTGGACACCTTCATCCCAGAGGATTTAATCCCTGCCAGGTCAAGCTCGGCGTTCACAGGCACGGGAAGAATATTCACCATTTTGATGATAAGATCGTTTGTCTTACTATCCCGTACCGCAGAGTATGCAATCCGCTTGCGGATATTATCTGCCTGATCTGAGAGCTTTATGGTTGCCGGAATATAGCGGTCGCCAGCATGCTGTCCGTAAAGCTGTTGTACATAGTATCCGATTGTCGGCTTTATCTCCGTATTGGTAAAATAAACCAGATCGGGGTTCCACTGGGTGTGACCTTCTTTGGCCAGCAAGGGAGCGTAGGAGGTCATATGTACGATATCTCCGTTTCGTTCCAGTGACGTGAGATATGCGGCCTCCGCCAGAGCTGTTTCTAAGTTCGTCCTGTTCCCTCCGGGCAGACTGGCAGCATATTCGCCTAAGTAGACTTTGGATTTAGATCTGTCGTATTTATCATAGAAATTCTGATTGTTGATAAACCAGCCGGGCGACTGGTAATAATGTTCGTCGATTACCGGAATATCAAGTTCTGAAGCTATTTTCCAGCCCTCTACATAATCCGTTCCTTCAAAGAAGGGACCGGCTGTACCGATTATGGTTATTTCAGGATGGGCCTTGCGAAGCGCATTATAGATCATTTCAAAACGCTCTCTGAACACCTCTGTAATCAGATCTTCGTTACCAATGCCGATATATTTCAGGTTAAAGGGCTTAGGGTGTCCAGCTTCAGCACGCTTCTTTCCCCAGGTAGTGTTGACTCCGCCGTTGGCGTATTCCACCAGATCGAGAATGTCCTGAACGTATTTACCCATTTCGCTCATTGGGATTCCACCCTGCTGACCACCACCCCCATGGGATGAATTCTGACACGGTACTCCGGCGGCGAGTACAGGAACGGGCTCTGCTCCTACATCTTCACAGAACTGGAAATATTCGAAATACCCAAGACCCATGCTTTGATGGTAATTCCAGAGGTTACGGTCGGGTACACGGGTTTCCAGTGGACCTATTGAATTCTTCCATTTGTATATATTGTCAATACCATCTCCATGTGCTACACATCCTCCCGGGAAGCGAATAAAACGGGGGTGGAGATCAGCAATGGTCTTCGCAAGATCAGGACGCAGTCCGTTTTTCCGCCCTTTGAAGGTCTTTTGCGGAAAGAGGGAAACCATGTCTAATGCATAACTTCCTGCTTGCAAAGGCTGTAATTCAAGACGCACGTCGGAAGCATCAGCGGAAGCTGTAAGGCTCGCTTTTAAGGACTTCCATTGTGACGAAGGAAGGACTATCGTAGCTTTGGCCAGCAAACCCTGTTTGTCGCTCACCAATCTGACTTCGAATTTGCCTCCTGCTTTTTTAAGTTGCCTGGCGAACATTGAGAAATTATATGCATCGCCTTTTTTCAAAGCGATACCGTCAAAGCCGGTATTTACCAGCGCAGCTCCGTTGTTTTCAGTGGTGAATACGGCGTAATGGGGATTATTGGGATGCAGAGATTGTAGCGAATCTACTCTAAAGTCTGCCCGCTCGCCTTTAACGCTCCATGCGTAGGTGCTGGTCCAGTCCTTATCCCTGTATTTTTTATCTGCCGGATGGTACTCAAAGCCACGATTTTGAATCAGTTCAGCATATAAACCTCCATCGGCAGCATAATTAATATCTTCGAAGAACACGCCCATAAGCATATCACTGATAGGCTTGGCAGCTTGTGGCTCTAGAACGATCTTAGCATCTACTGCTTTCAATCCCGCAAAACGCTGTGCATCCTGACTGGTTGTTTCAGCATTCAAAGCCGCATTGTATTGTTGCAGCTGGTAGCTTTTCAGCAGGGCATCGACAACTGTCCAGGAAACACGATGAACCTGCCCTTCCTGTTTTTCTTCCGCGAACGCAATAGTGGCGCTTTGATTTTTATATTGAGAGGATGGAACCTCTTCAGCAGAACTGTACTGTTTAAAATCTTTAGTTGTCGTTTGAAAGTATTTACCCTGGGAATCGGTATAGACTATGCGGTAAGTTTGGGAACTCTTGTCGTAGGAGATGACCGGCCTTAGTACGTTTTTACCTTTTTGAAGATAAGGATAGCTCTGCGGTCCCCAGTTTATAAGATTATCCGAACCGGCATGGGCAAACTGCAAAGTACGATCATTAAGACTCCATACGGCCTGCCACCTGCCGTCCTTTCCTTCAATTAAATAAGGCGTATACATCCTCTTCTCACTTCCCCATGCGCCGTAGTCACTCTTTACGTAGGGATATCCATTGCCTATCGAGGTCCAGTTTTGCTTGTCCTGACTCCAGGCAAAGCGTAAGCCGTTGGTGCCGTAAGAAAACAGGTAAACTGAGTCCGGCTGATCATGAGCAATAACACTGTTTGAAAAGCAGTAAGCTAACAGGAAAAAGAGAACATATCTCGTAAATGTGATTTTTCTGGTCATGAGAAATTGGTATAGTTAAAAATAGCATTAAAAATCAACTGTTAAAATAACATTTATTTTAACCCCTATCTATGTAATTAAAACTGTATCCGAACAGCGACTTTCTGGTTCTATTTTTGAGGTATAAAGCTGAAAAATATTATCTACGATGAAAAGAAAAACTTTGGCGTGCCTGATTATTACCGGGCTAACACTGGGTGTTAATGCGCAGGACAAAAAAGTAGAGATCAGCGGCAGGGATGTTCCCCAGCCGATTATGAATAAGTTTAATAGTACCTTCCCGAAAGCGAGCGATGTGGAGTGGAAACGAAAAGGCAACGAATACAAGGTTTCTTTCGACATGAATAGAGTGGACCACCATGCTACATATAGCAGTACAGGTGTGCTTCAGGAACGAGGTAAGGAAATTCGCGCATCTCAACTACCCTCTTCAATTAGAACAGCGGTAAAAAGGGATTATCCTAACCATAAAATTGACGACGTTCATACTATGGTTAAGGGTAGCGTAACAAACTATAAGGTAAGCCTGGATGGAACCCCAGACCGCAAAGCAATTTACTCTGCAGCGGGAAAAATGTTAAAGGATCAGGTTGACGATTAGAGAAAACTGGGAGCTAAATACGCAAAAAAGCCTTACCGTTTAAGCGGTAAGGCTTTTCTATTGGTATTGTTTGTTACTCTGTGATACGACTAGAACAAAGTGAATTCAACCCTTCTGTTTTGCTGACGTCCATCGGCAGTTTTATTAGAAGCGATAGGTTGATTAGGTCCGTATCCTGTTGCTTCAATGCGTGATGGATTTGCACCTTGTGAAACCAGGTAAGATTTTACAGCTTCAGCTCTTTCTTTAGAAAGACGTAAGTTGAGAGCCATTGAACCAGTATCATCTGTGTGACCAGCTAGCTTTAAGCTAAAGTTCTTTTCGACAAGTAAGCCGGCTACGCGGTTTAACGTTGCGTAAGATCTTTCTTTAATTGTTGATTTACCCAAATCAAATTCCAGGTTTTTAATGGCTTCACCAACAACTCTCTTGTCTTCTTCAGTAATAATGATCTGCTGAGGAACAGGAGTCTTTAAAGGGCAACCGGCACCGTCAACTATCGTATTGGGTTGCGTTCCGGGGCATTTGTCAAATTTATTAGCTACACCATCGCTATCGTCATCACCCAGATCTCTCGCGTATTGCTCCTGATCTCTAAGACGGTTCTGTTCTGAAGTAGATAATGCTCTTCTCAGCTCTGCACTTTCGGCTGCCGTTTCTTCACGAAGAGCGGCAATCGGACTATAGTTAGCTAACTGCGATGTGCCTTTTTTACCCAAAGCCACTTCTATTCCAGCATGCGCATAAGAGAAACGATCGTTTGAACCACCATTAAGACCATCAAAGTCGGTAGCTTTCATAAAGCTAACTTTGTAACCTAAATCAATATTTACCCCTTTGGTTAGACCAAACTTGAACCCGGCTCCTATCGGTATAAACCAATTTTCTTTGAATCCCGTAGTTCCATCGTCAGTGGATGTACCATAGACGCTTGCATTAGAAGACATGTAACCAGCTCCTGCGGTAACGTATGGAGAGAGGAAGCTTCTTTTCTGGTTCAAACTTAAATTTGCAATAGTGAAATTACCACTCAGCGATCCAGACCAGTCAATTCGGGTATTAAAGCCACTGTTGTCTTGTACTGAACCTTCGGGAAGCATATTAGCCCTTTTTCCCTTTATTTTACCAGCAAGAAAGTCTGCCTGTATACCAAAGCCCGGAAGTATCTGCTTTTTCACGTATCCTCCGTATCCCCAATTTTCCTGAGGAGTCATGAAATCGCCGTTGGACTTGTTATTGAAGGGAGTGTAGTGTGTTAGCATACCACCGTTTAAGCCTATTGACCATGTGCGGAATGACTTCTTCTCGAAGCGTTTGGTGGTGTCGGAACTAATATCCTGTGCAAATGTTGCAGATGATAATCCAATTAAGGATAGTATCATCGCGGATTTTGTAAATCTTGAAAACATATATTTTTTTTTAATTCGTCAGCATTGGCGGACGTACATGTATAGCCAGAATCCGGCCATAGCTACATAAAATACAGAACAATAAGTCAAACAATTGATTAATAGGCACTAAGTTTTTCAAATAACTCAGTTGGCTTAGTTTTGGTGCAAATTTGTATCAAATCTGTTAGTCGTATCAGGACACTTATCAGAATTGCCCACTGCCGAACAATAGCAATAATTATCTGTTTTGTATTAAATATCTTAATATGAAAACAATATTCTTTGTACACGGGATGTTCCAGAACCCCAAAAGCTGGAACAAATGGATTGATTTTTTTTCTCAAAAGGGCTACAACTGTATCGCCCCCGCATGGCCTCTGCACGCAGGAGAGCCTACTGAGCTAAGAGAAAATCCACCTGTAGGTCTGGGTGATTTAAAGCTTGACGACGTTCTAACGGAAATTGAAACATTGGTTCTGAAACACGATCAGCCTATTGTGATAGGGCACTCAGTAGGAGGGCTAATTGTACAGCTATTGCTTAATCGGAATGCTATTTCCATGGGTGTAGCTATCGATTCTATTGCACCCAATGCTATGATCGACTTTGACTGGGGATTTTTTAAGAATAGTGCTACCATAGCTAACCCTTTTAAAGGTGACGAGCCTATTTATATGGATGCAGAAACGTTTCATTCTTCTTTTGCAAACACCCTGACTGAGCAAGATGCCCAACAGGCATTTAAGGAGTTTGCTACTCATGATAGCAGGAACGTATTGAGAGATTGCATGGGAAGCGCAGGAAAGATTGATCTGGATTTACCTCATAAGCCATTATTGTTTATTGCTGGTGAAAAAGATCAGATCGTTCCTCCCTCATTGAATGAGAAAAACTTCAAAGCGTATTCCGACAGCAACAGTTTGACTGCGTACAAAGAATTCCCTAATCGAAGCCATTTTATTTGCGGTGAAGCTGGTTGGGAAGAAGTGGCGGAGTACGTATATGAATGGATCAGGGAACAGGAAGGCAGCAATGACAGACATAAATTAACTATCTAATTTAAGACCATGGAAAACAATCAGAAATACGCGCTGATAACAGGCGCCACCAGCGGGATAGGATATGAGCTGGCGAAATTATTTGCAAAGGATAAATACAACCTTGTTATTGTAGCCCGGGATTCAAGTGCGTTGGAGCGTACCGCCACAGAATTACAGAGCGGGGGCATACAGGTGCATACTATCGCAAAAGACCTCTTTTTAAGAGAGAGTGCGCAGGAGATCTATAACGAAGTTAGATCTAAAGGTATTCACGTCGACGTTTTAGTCAATGATGCGGGACAAGGCCACTATGGAAAATTCGAGGATACAGACTTAGACAAGGAAATAGATATTATCCAATTGAACATCATATCCTGCATCACGCTTACAAAGCTGTTTTTAAAAGACATGCAGGTGAAGAATGAAGGTAGAATATTAAACGTAGGTTCAATAGCAGGAGAAGCTCCCGGACCATACCAATCTGTCTATCATGGCACCAAGGCTTTTGTAAATTCCTGGTCAGCGGCCATACGAAACGAACTTAAAGACTCGAATATATCCGTTACAGCTTTGTTACCAGGTGCTACGGACACCGATTTCTTCAATAAAGCGGAAATGCAGGATTCTAAGATTCTGGATTCCAAGCTTTCCAAACCGGAAGATGTTGCCAGGGATGGTTATGAGGCATTGATGTCCGGCGACGATAAAATCATCTCCGGGCTGAAGAACAAAGTGCAGGCCGCGATGGCTAACGTCCTACCCGATAGCATGGCCTCGGAAACGATGGGTAAACAACAGGAGCCCAAGGATAAAAGCTAAAACTCCTCATTTACCAGATCCATGTTCACCATAGCACCGGCGATAGCGCCGGTGTTAACTGCGCTTGCAACAGAACGCATTGGAGATGAATTGTCGCCACAAGCGTACACCCCCGGAACGGACGCTTTTTGCGTAGGATCAACGCGGATATGTCCGGTTTCCGTCATCTCACAGCCAAGCGATTCGAGGATGCTGGAATGCTGTTGAAATGGAATGGCTGCATACAATGCGTTTAGTTGTATTTGCTCGCCGTTATTCATAACCAGGCTGCTCAGGTGTCCGTTTTCATGTATAATCTCAACTATTTTAGTTTCTACAAGGGATATTTCTGACTTTTCCAGGCGCTGTAATTGCTCCGGGCTGAGAGAGGCCCTCCCATTAGTAAATACTGTTAAGTCCTTCGTCAGGTTGTGAACCAGCCCCGCCAGGTGTACTGCGTTGTCTCCATTCGCTAAGATACCTGTTTTTCTGCCGCGGAATTCATAGCCGTGACAGTATGGACAGTGTATAACCGAGATCCCCCAAGACTCAGAGAAGCCCTCTATGTCGGGCATCTGATCTTTAATGCCTGCGGCGATGATTAGCTTTTTTGCATTTAAGCTAAGTCCGGACTGCGTTTCTATCTGAAAACCTTCCTCAAGTTTACTCCCAGCGGTGGCGATGTCGTTTAAGAATTCCACAGTTTTATACTGTTCCACTTGTTGCTTCGCCAACATAGAAATCTCCTGAGGTGTTTTTCCATCTTGTGTCAAGAAATTATGAGAATGTGGGGTCTGCCTGTTACAAGGCAAACCGCTGTCTATAACCAATACCCTTCTTAACGAACGACCTAATGCCATTGCAGCTGAGAGTCCCGCATAACTACCCCCAATGATGATTGCGTCAAATATTTTCTCTGTTCTCATAGTTAGTCTTTGATACTGATAAATAATTCTGAGAACATCAAAGTTAAGACCTATTTCTTCTATTGCAACAATGTGGCAGAAAATATTTTCAATTTCTCGTAGGGGTGAACATTCTTTTCGTTGTCACACTTCAAAATCACAGAAATGATAAGACAGTATACCCCCATTCTTAAGACCGCAATTGCGGCTCTATTATTAACCCAGGCATTCAAAAGCAGCGCTCAGTTACCTAAACTAGATAAAGTACACATTGGCATTGTGTATCCGTTAAGTACAAACGGAACTAATGCACCTGCCGATACCAATCACTTTTCATTACACCTGATAGCCGGTGTTTCCGCTGAGGAGAAAGGACTCGTCTTCGCAGGCCTTTCCAACTTTATCAAGCATGACTTAACAGGCTTGGCCTTTTCCGGTTTTTCCAATCATATCGGGAATAAAGCCACTGGCTTACTCTTCGCGGGATTTTTAAATACTTACCGTGATGCCAGGGGCTTACAGTTCGCAGGTTTTAGTAATGTGGCGACTGGCAATGCGGAAAGCGCGCAGTTTGCCGGCCTTTTTAATCTGGCAAAAGAGGTAAAAGGCGCGCAGTTTGCCGGGTTCGCCAACGTCGCGAAGGATGTACAGGGCACCCAGGTTTCAGGGTTTACGAATGTGGCAAAGGACGTTCAGGGCTCGCAGATCTCGGGTTTCACTAACGTTGCAGAAGATGTTTCCGGCTCCCAGATAGGAGGTTTTGCAAACGTCGCCAGGAAGGTAAAAGGAATCCAACTCGCTGCTTTTATTAATGTTGCCGACAGCAGCGACCATCCTATAGGTATTATCAATATTATCAGAAACGGAGAAAAGAGCATCGGTTTAAGTATAGATGAAACTCAGACCACCTTCCTATCCTTCCGTTCCGGAGGCAAAAAGCTATACGGAATTATAGGTGCGGGCTATAATTTTAAGGATATCGATGATGAGATGTACGCATTCGAAGCGGGACTGGGTGCGCATTTCTTTCTAAGTAATTCACTGCGCCTGAACACAGAAATTGCTATAATCTATATAGACAACTTCCGCACAGGTGAGTATTTCAAGTCGAGCCTGAGAATGTTCCCAGCATTGAGACTTGGCAAGAATGTCGAAATATTTGGTGGTCCTACTCTTAATTTTATAAACACGAATACGCTTTGGGGCGAAACCCTCGTAGATAATTACCTGTGGAAGCAAGAAAGCAGTTCCACAAGAGGCTACTTTCATGGCTTATATATCGGCTACGCAGGAGGATTGCATTTTACTTTTTAACTAATTATAATCACTCAAAACAAACACTATGAAAACTTTAGTATTTATAGGCCTTTTCGCAGCTATCCTTACTTCATGCTCAAAGGAGCAGTTAGAAGCCAATGGTAACAAGATTACAGAACTACGGACTCCGGGCACATTTGATGGCGTGTCCAGCAGCGGATCAAACCGGGTATACATTACTCAGGGTGAAGGGTTCCATGTAGAGTTGAGAGGTTCTTCTAATCTTATAAGCAGCTTCGAAACAAAGGTGAGAGGAAACACGCTTGAGCTTGGCTATAAAAATGGAAGCGTTAGCGATGACGACATAGAAGTCTACATTACCATGCCTGAATTAGAGTTTCTTGCTTTGACCGGAAGTGGAGAAATGAGTGTACGAGGAGGTTTCCCTGCCCAAGACAAATTCAACCTGCGTATCAGTGGTTCCGGAGATATAAATCTGTATGATGAGCTGGAAGTTAAGAACGCAGACATCGATCTTTCAGGATCCGGAAAGGCTGAACTTGAAAACCTGCTTGCAGAGAACGCTGATATCGATATTTCAGGTAGCGGTGATGTAACGATTAGCGTGTCTGCCCATCTTAGATCGCGCATTAGTGGCAGCGGACAGGTTTTCTATAAAGGTAATCCTGAATTGGATTCCAAAGTTACCGGAAGCGGCAAGGTTGTGAAGTTTTAATCGCATCGGGCAGTCCGAAAACTCAAAGTTGAATAAGAAGCTTCCCATTTGATTCCGTTTAATGTCTTGAATGGAAATATTTTGTGAAAAATATCTAAGTTTGGAACGAAACTTACAAGGTGGAATCAACAGTCGCTGCTTTAGTATCACAGGCACCGTTCGATGACGACAATGCGTTTGAACGCTTGTTTAAGGAACATTTCAAAGCCTTACACGCTTACGCCAACGTCATGTTGCGCGACGAAGATCTGGCGGAAGAAATGATACAGAACATTTTCCTAAGGTTATGGGAGCGACGGGAGCGGTTGAGCGTGCAAACGTCTGTAAAGGCATACCTGTACAAAATGGTACACAACGATTGTCTTAATCACTTCAAGCACAATAAAACAAAGGCAAAATACGAGACTTATGCGACCTATGCTATGGACGGAAAAACAAACAGCGCGGCCCACAAGCTGGAACTAGGAGAGCTTGAACATCATATTGCCGAAGCACTGAACGACCTTCCTCAACAATGCCGCACCATTTTCCAGATGAGCCGTTTTGAGGAACTAAAATACAAGGAAATAGCCAGCCATCTGGGAATCTCGGTTAAGACAGTAGAGAATCAAATGGGTAAGGCACTGAGAATAATGCGCGTAAAGTTGGCAGACTTTCTGCCGCTGGTGATACTTTGGTTGGTCGACAAATATTTATAAGGACATGGACGACGAACTTCTAGTTAAGTATCTTTTAAGAGAAACCCGTCCGGATGAAGACAGGAAAGTAGAGTTATGGCTCGCAGCCAGTGAAACCAACCGGACGCAGTTTTCAAATCTGGAACTGATCTGGAATACCAGTAAGAAACTGGCAACGACAAGCACTATTGATGAAAATGAGGCTTGGGAACGCTTCAAGATAAAGGCAGGCAGTACCGCTCAAAAGGCACCTGTAAAGCTTTGGGCACGGTACGGATGGATGAAAATAGCGGCGGCACTTGTACTGTTATGCGGAGCATGGATGATGTTTAACATAATAGGCAATAAAGGCAAGACGCTCACCGCCTACCAGCAGACTCTTACTCAATCACTGCCAGATGGTTCCAATGTTACGTTAAACAAGAATTCAGTCCTCTCCTATTCATTTGCTGTTGATGGCGGCAATAGAAATGTTAAGCTGGAAAGAGGAGAGGCATTTTTTAATGTTGCTCCTGATAAACAAAGGCCGTTTATTATAGAGGCAGACGGGATGAACATTCAGGTGGTCGGAACCTCCTTTAACGTAAAACACACTGAATCACTCACAGAAGTTATTGTGGAAACAGGGATTGTAAAGGTGAGCAAAGGTGAGCAGGTAGTAGAGTTGCATAAAGGTGAAAAAGTCACTGCAAAAGAAGGGAAGCTGACTTTCCTGAAAAATACAGATCAGCTTTACACCTATTACCGTAGCAACGAGTTCATAGCCGACAATACTCCACTCTGGCGGCTGGTAGAAGTGCTTAGCGAAGCCTATAAGGCAGAGGTCAGGATTGAAAACCCTGCATTGAGGAACGTCACACTGACGACGCGCTTCCAGAATGAATCACTCGACAGAATACTCCAGATAGTGGGTGAGACTGTAAATTGCGAGGTAACTAAACAAGGCAATTCCTACATTTTAAAATAAAGAAGAATGAAGGCAAATCTTCTTTTTGTCCTTTTTGCTTTCTCGCTTATACCGGCATTTGGCCAGCACTCTTCTACTATCTATCGGTCCAATCTGTCGCGAAGCATATCATTGAACGTAAATAAGCAAAAGCTCCAGGATGTCCTCGATAAGATCGGTAGACAGGGAGGCTTCAACTTCTCCTATAGCGGAACTATCTTGCAACGAGATAGTATCGTTTCACTTTCGGCATTTAACAAAACGATTCACGAAGTACTGGAGCAGCTGTTTCAAGGAAAAGTCGATTGCAAAGAAAGCGGAAGTTACATCATACTCCGGCCAGCATCCCGGCGGTTTTCGGTAGTTCCAGAAAACATCAACACACGAAGAAAGCTCTATGAAATTGAGGGATATGTTTTCGATGAACGAAGCGGCGAAACTGTAAAAGATGCAAGCGTATACGAGAAGAAGTTATTAAGATCAACGCTTACAGACGAAAAGGGCTTTTTTAAACTGAAATTTAAAAAAGCACAGGAGGGTATAATTCTTACAGTGAGTAAAGAAAACTTTCGCGATACCAGCCTGCAATTTCTGTCGGCAGTTACAGTTAGCACGCAAGGTTATGTGGATAATGATTCAGATGCAGGACCTTCAAACCGGGTGGAACGTTTCGGTTTTGGGCGCTTTCTCACCTCTTCCCGTCAACGGATACAAAGTTTAAATATTCCCGATTTTATCGCCAGCAGTCCCTTCCAGGCCTCGCTGCTGCCGGGGATCAGTTCTCATGGAATGCTGAGCTCCCAAATTGTGAACAAAGGCTCGCTGAATGTCTGGGGCGGTTACACAGCAGGTGTTGACGGTGTGGAAATTGGCGGAATATTCAACGTCAATAAAAAGGATGTAAAGAAAGTGCAGGTTGCCGGTATGCTGAACGTCGTGGGAGGATCAGTGAACGGGGTGCAGGCCGGGGGACTAGCAAACGTTGTTTTAGACAGTGTCGAGGGGGTACAGGCTGCTGGATTGGCCAACACAGTTCGAAAGACTGTTAATGGTGTGCAGGCGGCTGGAATTGTCAATGCCGGTTTGGACAAACTGGACGGAGTACAAGCCGCAGGCATTGTAAACTTTATCGCAAAGTCAGTTCGCGGAACGCAGATTGCAGGTATAGCCAATATCAGTGGTGAAAGTCTTAAGGGTTCGCAAATCGCTGTCGTTCTTAACTATTCTAAAAATATGCATGGCACGCAGATTGGTTTGGTCAATGTAGCCGATACCTCATCAGGAGTAGGTTTCGGCCTGTTAAATCTGGTTAGAAAAGGTTATCATAAGGTCAGTATATCGACCAATAACGTACTGAATACCAATATCAGCATCAAGACAGGCAATGCAAAGTTATACACCATGCTCATCGGAGGAATGAACGTTTCTAATTCCGAAAAGGTCTACTCCGCAGGGATAGGCTGGGGTCACGATTTTATCTTTAACAATCGTCTCTCTTTAGCTGCAGAGCTATCAACACAGTTTCTTTACCTGGGTAAACCGGTTAATAACCATTACCTGAATAAAACTCAAACACACTTGCAATTTGCGGCTACAAAGGGCATTACTCTTTTTGCCGGGCCTTCATATTCCGTTTACTATAGCAAGGCCATTGGAACAGCCGAAGAAGGATATAAAATTGATATCGCACCGAAATCCAGCCGATCGTTTTCTGAAAATGTAAAAGGTTGGATTGGCTGGAATGTAGGACTGACATTGATGTGATTCCCCAGGATTCATCCTTTCAGGCGCTAAATAGCGTTGATGGCTTAAGGTAAGCAAATATCCGTATGTTTCAAGGTATAGCTTTGCCCAAATTCGACAGCATCCGGATCGGCAAATACTTCTCTATTCTCCTCTGTTTTGGTTTCACCAAAACCTTCCAAAAAACCCTCAGATACCTTCTTAAATATGACAGGCCTTTCCGATGTGGTTCCTTCGGCGTTGAACACATAATTAGCCAATAAAACGCTGTCATTGTATTCTCCGGTAAAGGTTCCTTTAGACCGATCCTTCTCCCAGAAGTTATAAACCAGACTGCCGCGAATTTGATTTCCTTTCACCTCGGTGATCGCAAGCTGAATAGTATCCCTTTTGATCACGGCGATATAACAGCCTTTCAAAGACTCTTCAGAAGATGTCGTACTCGAAGTCAACGTCTGTTTATTATTGGTATTACCGCAGCTTGATGCAAGCATCGCTGCTGCCAGCAAAAGAAAGCTGACTTTAGGGACCTGTTTGATTTTCATAAGAAAGATTGGATCAAATGCAGTGCCAGATTAGACACATGTTGCGCGGCCCGAACTTAATTAGCTTATACAAAAGAGCGTTCTGAAGGCGTACCAAAAAAAGAACGCTATAGAGAGAACAATTCCGATTTAATATTGTACGTAATATTTCCGTATATTTGAAACTAAAATACCTGCATGGAAAAGCAACTAACAATATCAGAAAAAGCAAGATTTGATGCTAAAATCCCAAAAGCCCAAAAGGAGCTTTTTGAATATGCTGCAAGCCTTGGAGGCTTTCGCACGCTGACTGACTTTGTTATGAAAACCTTACAGGAGAAAGCAGACGCTATTATTCAGGAGCATAATACTATCATAGCGTCCCGAAAAGACCGGGAGGTATTTTTCAATGCACTTACAAATTCTTCTGGCCCGAATGAAAAACTGCGGGAGACTGCAGAGCGTTATAAAAAATTCAGACAAGAGAGTAAATGAGTGTCCAAATTGAAACACTCCATTCTTCATTAAATAGAAAAGAGTTCACTTGTGGTAAAGAAACACTCGACAAATATCTCCATACTCAAGCCAGCCAGGATGTTAAACGTAAGTTGTGTGTAGTTTTTGCGATGTTTGAAAACATCACCGTGATGGGATATTATACCTTGTCAAACGCTTCTATTCCGGTTGAGATGATGCCCGATTCGGTCAAAAAGAAGATGCCAAAATCATATAATTCACTACCAGTTACCTTACTCGGAAGGTTAGCGGTAGATACCCGGTTCAGCGGTCGAGGGCTCGGTGGCATTTTGTTACTTGACGCACTCAGGCGAAGCTATGAGGTTGCACACAAAAGTTTGGGATCGATTGGTGTGGTAGTTGACCCTTTGGATACAGATGCTACCGCATTTTATCAAAAATTCGGGTTTGTCCTCCTCCCAGATAGTGGCAAAATGTTCTTACCCATAACCGACATTGCCAAATTAGAACTATAAAGATTAGTGCCTGAATTACCCAATCCTAACCAACGATTGGGTAACCAGGACTTAATATTATTTAATAACCTCGAAGCTTGAGGTTGCTCCCTGCCATGCTGCAGTATAGTTTTGACCGTTATGCTCTCCGCTCGTTTTTTCGAAATTACTTAATTCCAGAACGTATCGGCCAGGCCATAGCGGAGTGAACGAAATGCTGCCATTAGCATCTGTGGTAAACTCCTTGCTCCAACCTTCGGGAGAAAATACTGATACCGGTTTATTCGCTACAGGCTTACCGTTAACAACAGCTTTAAGCTGCACAGGCGAATTCACTTTATAGTTTTTCGCTTCATTTGCAGCCACTTTAATTGAATTTGGAATAGACAGGTGATCAACGGCATTTGATTTTCCTACAGCAACTGTGGCGACTGACGAAAACTCATACTTCGTTGTTCCGCCGAGATCTTTTGCCTCGTGACTTACTGTTAGCAGATAAATACCATCTTCTTCAGGCGTAAAGCTGGCGGAGTAAAAGTTAGTTCCCGCAGTGGTATTCAACTTCACTTTCTCCTTCCCAGGCACAGTGAGCCAGAGCGTAAAGTCTTTCACATCAGAGTACCATTTCCCAGTTTCTTCCAATTCTTTGCTGGCGTACTCGCCGTAGAAAACTTTTACATCCTGTGCCTGCCCTTTCTTTCCCGTACTTGTTGTCTCTATCCAGAGCGCATGAGCATACAGTTGTACAGTGCCTATGCTGAAGAAAATCAGCAGTAATAATGATTTGAGATTGTTCATGTCGTTTTATGTTATGTGTTGATTATTCGTCCTTCTTCGGCGTGATCGCTGCTGCTTGTAGTACCGGAACAGACGGCTTCCTTACCGGTACCCGGTTACTGGTCGAGCCAAAAGATCCGACCATTCGCTTATCCAGTGCCTTACCAGGCGTCTTCTTTTTCTTCTTCTTTCCGTATTTACGCCCCCACCAGACCAGAAAGCCGGTGACCGGCAAGGAAGCTCCAATAAGCGTAGCCAGAAATGCGAGCACTTTTCCGGGAAATCCAAGAATACTTCCCACATGAATATCATAGTTCATTTTCCTCAGCTTGGTACCGAATGACGCCTCCTCGTAATCGGTCGCATATACATCCTTACGCTCCAGTTGCTTTAATGTGTGTTGGTCAAACGTGTAGCCCTTGTTGTTATAAAACTGCCCGGTGTTGGGATAGATGGTGATGTCGATGGTTGCCTTCGCTCTCGCAGTATCAGCAAAGCTGTAGTAAAAACCGCCGGCCTTCGGGTGCTTACGTATCACCCTTTCCCAGGCAATATCCATAGCTTGCTCCGGAGTGTAGTACTTATTTGCTTGTAAAGAGTCGGATTGCAGCCGCTCGTACGGAGCAAGAGTTTGTCCACCCGAGGTTACCCAATATAACCCTTCACTGTACCATTTGATTCCATAAACCATTCCGGTTAAGGAGATAGCCAGAAGGAATAGCAAGGAATAAAATCCTAACACATTATGCAGATCCAGGTTCACCCGCTTAAAAGACGCTCCCCATTTAATTTTGAAGCTTTTTTCCTTTGCGGTTTTGTTCCACTTTTTCGGATACCACCAGATAAGTCCCGTGATCAGGAGCACCACAAAGATCAGTGTACCATAGTTCACTATAGGCCTTCCAATTTCGAAGGGAAGCCAGAGAAAACGGTGACCATTCAAAATGAATCGGAAAAAATCTGTTTCCCCTTTTTTATGGATCTGCTGACTTACTACTTCACCTGTATATGGATTTATCTTCAGCGTAGTGCCTCCTCCTCGTCTTCCCTCTTCCTTTGCACCTCTCAGGTTTAGGTTGATCGTACGCCCTTGTTGGTACATGGCATACGACACTTTTTTGTCCGGGTGAATTCGCTGTGCGATGCTGCTCAGCTCGGATGGCTTCAAGACGGGTCTGTGCTGTTTCTCAATCCGCGTTTCAGGCTCCAGCAGAGCGGTGATTTCCTCGTTGAATACCCAGATACACCCGGTAATGCAGACGATGAATACGATGATCCCCGAGATCAGGCCCAGCCAGAGGTGCAGCCAGTTGTTTACCTTTTTAAATGTGGAAGTTGCCATGACTTATAATTAATATTTGAGGGCGTTTATAGCAGTAATCGTTCCTCCTTCAACCTTCAATCCACGCTTTGCAGCACCAATCTCGGCATCGAAGATGTAGACGTAGCTTCCTTCGCTTGCAGTAGTAATTCCGATATATCCGGTTTTACCATCCCCCGGCGAATAGTTATTGATGGTTGTTGTTCTGGTAATATCGTCCGGAAGACCTGTTACCCACTTAAATTTCTTATTGATCACATCCGCAACAGCAAATTTTCTGGCTGTGCCTTCCAAAGATTTTGGCTCAGGATACATCTGCAGAATGAAGATGCCGTTTCCAAGATAGGTTTGACCAGCAATATGGTGACCTCCGGACTCCTGCTGTACATTAAAGAAGTAGCTCTGATCAAATTCTGTTGTACCTTTCAAGATGCGGATGATAGCAGATGGTTTGGTAGATGTAGGGACGCCGTTATTGGTTGCTGCTGCGGGGGAAAAAGCATAGGCATCTCCATTCTCCGTTTCAACAAGGCCATCTACAAAATATGCACCGATATAGCTGGTACGGTTATCTTTGATCACCTTTTCAAATTCAAGTTCAGGATAAGAATAAACTGCGACCCACGAACTGTCAGGATAAGCAGTTCCAAACACATCCGGTGCCGCTCCTTTTATGCTCATATAGGGTATGAAAACCTTCTCTCCCACTTGGGTGGCCCAGGTAAAGTGCGCTCTCTCTCCGTTGCCAGCCAAGTTAACGATGTTTACCTGTTTCTCGCCTACGATCTGATATTTGCGGGCATCGATACGGAACATGCTGGCGGATTGATTACCCGACCTTGGCACTTTGATGGTGAAAACGTCATCTTTTACGGGTGCGAAGATATGTACCGTTTCACTTTGAAAATTAGTCAGCTTTGTTAGGGTGCCGGCTGAATCCAGACGGTAGCTTGTAACAGCGCCCGGATTACCTTGTCCGTAAAGCATACTGAAGAACCTGTTCTTATGCGTTAGGTAATACCTGTAGGAGCCATCTTGCTCAAGTCCGTTTCCTTGGGTGGTGATCATGCCCTCATCCAGGGTATTAGTAGTCAGCAGATAATCGGCAATTCCGGTGGTTCCTATCGGCGTGGCAGAGATGATGTATTTGGTTGCTCCAGTTAGTTCGGTATCGGTATCGTCTATATCCAGGTATTCAAGCTCCGGATCACAAGCCGAAAAGAGGCTGAGCATCGAGAACGCAGCTAATAATCGTAAATGTCTAGTCTTCATTTTATATTTAAATTATAAGGCTCAGAAGCCCTGATTATATCTTAGTATATTAATTGGCGCTGATGAAATATCTTAATTTAGCGTAGACGGCTCGTCCGGGCTTCTGAAGAGAGAAATTATCATAAACCCTGTTATCGGCGAGATTCTTACACTCCAGTGCGATATTGTATTTACCTTTTCCGAATGTATAGACAGCATTTACATCCTGCAGCCATTGTCTCGGTATGTCATACTTTTGGTCGGATGTCCCCTGACTTGGCCATGACAGATAATAAGCGTGGACATATAAGACGTTATATCCTAAAGTCAGGGTATTGCCTTTCTTTCCTAAGTTGTTAAAGAAGATTGATGCATCAGCGTTACCAAATAAGTAAGGCATGTTTGGAATCCTGTCACGGTACAATGGGCTTTCCATTGTCTGGTTCTCTTCATACTTGGTGTTGTTACGCAGGTTTTGGTAGGTCATGTTGACGCCAGCTGTAAATAGCTGTTTAAATGAATACCTGATCTCTCCCTCTACACCCATATTAGTCACATCTGCAAGATTATCCATTACTTGCTTGGTCTGGTTGTTGTTTAGGCTTGGGCGGATGAAATCTTTTGCGTTTCGGTATAGCACGCTTCCGTCAAAGTTCAGCCTGTGAATTTTGTTTATATGCGTCTGATAACTCAGTCCCAGATTGTAATTATGACTGTGCTCCGGATCCAGATCGATGTTTCCTTCCAGATTTAGGAGGTCGCCGAACAGTTCGTCCGTTTCAGGCAGCCTGTAGCTCTTTTCATAAGAGGCTTTTGCCTGCAGGTTGGGCATGATAAAATAGGTAGACGCAATGCCGTAGCCAATCTTATTAAGGCTGTTCTCCTGCACTAAATAGGCCACATCTCCCCAATTACCACTAGGGTTATAGCTTTGGGAGTACTTGTTGTGCTGATAAAAGTGCTTCGTAAAAAGTGAGGTATTCCAATGTTCAGAAGCTTTGAACTGGTAGCCCAATCCGAGGATATTCTTGATATTCTTGCGAGGCTGTTCGTATTTGTCGCTTTCTGGGTAGAGTTCATCTGAACCTTTCCGGTTAAAAGTATTGTATACATTATTCAGCGTTAGCAAGTGTTTCTCATTAACTGCGTAACTCAGGTTGACGGTGCCCAAGCCATTATTGTTGCTGTATTTGTACATGGAACGCTCACGCTCGCTGCCCAGTCCGTCATATTCTTTATATTCCTGAAACCAGTTATAACGACGGTATACCGTATCGATATTCTGTTCCTTTCCGAAGTTGTAATTTCCGCTGATCCGCAGGTCGAGGCCCTTCACAAATAAGTCTTCTTTGGAGTATTTCACGCTAGGCATAATGATGCTGCCTTTGCGGTGCCAGTCGCCAAATACACTGACCATCCTTGCACCCGTCTGAACTTCCGAATAGTTCTGCCCCAGGGTAATGCCGAACATAAGTTGGTCTGCGAATGGCTTATTTACTACTCCTGCGCTGGCGATCAGTGTTTCGTTATGGTAAGTATCGTTAAATCTTTTAACTCGTTGGTGCTGAAAATACTGACCGGAGAAGCTGGCTACGTCGGTAGTAACCTTGTAGTCATTGTCTGAATAGTTTTGAAAAGCGTTGAGAGTAAACTTAAAACCAGTGGGTGTGGTATATCCTGCGTTAACAGAGGTGCGGTGCGTATTGAAGGAACCGAAAGAATAAGATGCATCTGCATAGCTCCGGGTATCATTTGCTGTAACAATATTGACTGCACCACCAAGCGCATCAGAGCCCAGCCATACGGGAACAACACCTTTATACACCTCCACTCGTTGGGCCAGATTGATGGGAATATTGTTTAATTGAAAAGAAGACCCAAAGTTATCCATGGGTACTCCGTCGATGAAAAATTTAACCTGCCTGCCAGTGAAGCCATTCAGCGAAAAGTCCATACGCGAACCAAGGCCACCTGCCTCCCTCACCCTTACGCCCGACACACGATCAAGGGCGTGTGAGATGTCCAGAGTGGAGTTATGCAGTCGCTTCGCATCAACCGCCACAACGTTGTAGGCCTGACGATTAACTTCCTGAACTTCGGAACGCCCGATGACGGAAACTGTTTCCATCTGCTGACTACTCTCCTTCAATTGAAAGTTTACTGTCAGGTCTGCACCTGCTTTTACCTGCACTTCCTTGCTGGTTTTGCTGAATCCTACGGAATGAATTTGCAGCACATAATTACCTGGTTTGACCTGACTGATCCGGTAGTAACCCTGGTCGTTGGAGATGACACCAGTAGATGTATTTAGTAATTTGACGGTAGCAGCGATAACAGGTTCCCCTGAGCTGTCTTTGATGTATCCACTGATACTTCCCGACGGGTTGTTCTGCGCATGGGCAAGAAAACTGAAGGCACATAACATGCCCACAAGCAAAAATTTCGTAATTTGCATGACTTTTAAGTAACGTTAAAGGTAAAACCGGCTTTGCCGGATAATAGCCGCACAACTGGTACTTGTGCGGCTTATTTCATTTCCAAATATAGACCTATTTAGAATAATTCCAATTAACAAGAGAAATGTTTATCTATTTTTTTTTTCAGCTCCATAATTTGAAATTATGGAGCTGAAAAAATCCAATGGATACGTCGTTTTTTTCAGTATTATTCCTACAACCGTTCTTTATTACAACTGGCGGCAAGATGGCTGAATAAGAGACAGAAGAAAGATATCAGACATTATCAAATGCCCAATAGATAAGATTAAACGTTATAGAGGCTGATCATTTTTGAAATAATCAGCCTCTATAACTACTGTATTTGGAAGCAAATAAAATGCTTAGTTTGCTATTTTAACCGTTCCTTGTTTGGTACCTGCTCCTATTTTTAGTGATCCGGCGTCATACAATGATGTAATGGTTACATCTTTCGTCCTGCTGCCCGTCACCTCGAATATGTTACTATGCGTACTGTCCGCTCTGAAGCCGTCTACCTGTACATTCTTCACATTCTTTAAAAATAGCGCCGGACTCTTAGCTGCATAGATCTGCACATTTTTCAATTTTATATTTTCAGATTCAATCAGCTCTGCCCCAATTTCAGAATGGATCGTCACATTCTCAATATTGATGTTATCTATATTGTGTTCTGGGAGACCATTGAAGTACATGGCTCTTCGGGCGTTGCTGCAAGAGATATTCTTGACGTAGATATTGCGAAACGAAGGTGTGGTCTCATCTACCGGCTCAAACTTGGTCTCTACAGGCTCAGCTTCTCCTTCCAGAACTTCTACTGCCGACTTTCCTCCATAATAGAGGTCAAACAATAATGGCTCTGTAGCGATATCGAACATACTTATGTTTGATATATAAATATTTTCCACTACGCCCCCTCGCCCCCTCTTACTTTTAAAACGAAGACCGACATCGGTTCCCAGGAACTGACAGTTTGTGACCGAAACATTGCGCACCCCGCCCGACATTTCACTGCCGACCACAAAACCACCGTGTCCTTTGAATACAGTACAATTATCCACAATTACGTTTTCGCATGGGCGATTTCTTTTTCGACCATCCTCATCCTTGCCCGACTTTATGCAGATTCCATCGTCTCCTACGTCGAAAGTGCTGTTCACAATGATCGCATTTTTACAAGACTCCAGATCAAGACCATCGCCATTTTGAGCGTAAGAAGGGTTGCGCACCTGTACGCCATCTATGATGACATTCTCACACATCAGCGGATGGATGTTCCATGCGGGGGAATTCTGAAAAATCACCCCTTGGAGATATACATTCTTGCACTCCCTGAAGCTAACCATGACCGGCCGAAGGAAATCTTTCACTGACTCCCATTCCTCGTCGGTCTTCAAATTCCGTGGTACATTCATATCACTTATCGAATCACCGTACAGGTACTGTGCCGATGGCATCCAGTAATCATCGCGCTTAAAAACGCCTCCATTCGCTGTAGCACGTTTCCAGAAGCTTTCAGAAACCTTTTGTTTTTTAAGTGGACGCCAGTGATGACCGTTGCCATCAATTGCTCCCTTGCCTGTAATCGCTACATTTTCAAGATTACTACCCGATATAGGAGACTGGCTTCTACGGGTATCAAGCCCTTCGAAGGATGTCTCGATCAGAGGATACAACGATTTATCGGGAGAGAATAATATAATCGCCTGATCTTCAAGATGCAGATTGATATTACTTTTGAAGACAATAGGACCGGTAAACCAAACGCCCGAAGGAACGACCAGCCGTCCCCCTCCTTTTTCCGACAGGGCATCAATCGCCTTGGCGAATGCTTGCGTGTTGAGAAATATCCCATCGCCGACTCCACCGAAATCCGTTATAAGTACATCGTTATCAGCAAACGTAGGAGCTGATATAACCGGCATTTCAAAAGGCAGATCTTTGTATAGGTGTCCGTATTTACTTTCGGATTGACTGCTATTACACGAGCTTGCTGCGATAACCGTCAGAATTAACATAACCGCAGGGAATAGATACTTCATTTTCATCATAATTAAGTGTGTGGTATATAAATTTACGGCATAGGTTGAAGGTTTTCCCATATCACGTTCCATTTACCATCTTTGGGAAAGCCTGGATTCTTAGTTTCATTACCGTCCCATCCGGCACACATCATCGCAATGGCTGTCAGCAGCCCACCGTTCCCGGGAAGGTAAACCCGAAGACGAGCATCCTGATAATTATGGCCATTCACCAGATAGGTATTTTTTTGCTGATCCATCAGCAACGCTCCTACCGCCTTTTCAGGGTCGCCCAGCCGGGCGGCAGCCATAGCCGTCATAGGATAGTCCCATCCCCAGGTCTTTTTCCAATTCCAGTTATCCCAAATCCAATTCAACGAACTTTTCATGTAGTCCGGGCGAATAAGCCTGTTTTGAGGCAAAATGCCCAATGCTCCGAGTATAGCCGGATGGTCTGAAGTGAACCGTATGTCTTTGTAGGTATCTACCGCATCTTCAGAAGCAAGGTACAAACCATCTGCAGCTGCCAGAGGCGAAAGCTTAGCAATCAGTTCATCCCATTGGGGGTTTCGCTTTTCACCTGCCCGCTCCCTCCATTTCTGAGCAACAGACAGAGCGTAATGCCAATATGAGAGTTCAAATGGGGGATTAATAGTCTCCGATGCCCGAAGAGTTTCTTGCGCTGGAATCGCTCCCTTAAGCACATATCGATCTTTTATTTTATCATAAGTGGCAAAGGAAGCCATAAATTCTGCCGTCTGATTAACAAGGCGTCCATATTTCCTGATGAGCTCTGGAGAAGGATTGCTCCGGTATACCAACTCAGCCATGTAAATGAAATGCGGTTGTTGCCAAATCAGGAAAGAGCCAACTTTGGAGGGAGCCTCCGTACCTGAAGGATCAGTCATTTTCATCCAGCGCAGGCCTTCAAACCCCTGTCTGCTGGCAATCTTGCTTGCTACAGGAGCAACCTGATCATACCAACCAAGACTACGTTCCAGAAGTCCACTGTGATTCCAAAGAGCAAAATTTGCCGCATGCCACCAATGCATTTCGAGGTGAAACTTTCCAAACCAGCTATTATACGTAAGGCCTGTCTCCTGTGGTGGATACATTCCCGCCGATTGAATAGCAAGCAAATATTGTGAAAGAATTACCCGACGTTCCAGCTCTGTCGCCCGTCCGTCAGTACACTTCGAAAAATCAACTGCTCCTCCCTTTGTCCAGAATGTCTGCCAGTACCTGGATGATGCCGTGAATGTTTCTTTGGCACCACCATGGCTTTGAGCAGGGGCTTTTTCTGTAAATTCTGATGTAAATGAGAATTCACGACTTTTTGGAGTCAGTACAAAATAGTGGGGTTCCTTTTCCAATAATGATGCCTTGCCCTTATATCTCACCGTTACATAATAAACCGTCGCATCCACTGTTCTTTTGAAAACCACAGACCCGTTCTTATCTGATATGACTTCGGTTCGGTGTTTTTCAGGTAAAGTCCATTCTGAAGCATCATCCGCATGTTTGCCAGAAGGATAAGGGAACCGAAAGCTAATACTAAGTTTCCCTTTTTCAAGTAAAGGAGAACTCAATGTTGCTGCTATTTCGTCATATTGAGGATGAGCAGCAGTTTTGACAGTTACCGGATCCGATCCGATATGGAAACTGCTTTTAATCTCTCCATTCCACAGTTCGAGCTTCTGATCTACCTGGCTGATTTGCTCAGCTTTTAACAGACCACTTGTCTGTTCCAGTCCGATGTAACCCAAATGCATACGGTGAGGATTTACCCGGAAATACTCCGCAGCATCCCGCTGCCTGCCTTCTTCGTTAAATGGAACGGAATATAATTCTTTATGACCCCTGAAGTCGTAATTTTTTAAGGTTTCCTCTGGTTTAAAATTTTCCGTATTCGGAAAACTATGCCATCCCCATTGCGATTGCGTCCCAAGGGGGACTCCTGCTGAATATAATTCCGGAAAGGTTTGTAATCCGGTAGCATCTACTGTAAAAGCAAAGTTGCCGTTGCCGACTGAGAGGGAAGACAATTCCGTTATTTCTGTTATTCTCGGACTGTTCCGTTCAACAAGCGCATAACGATCTATCTTTTCTGGCTGTTGCGCTGTGCATAACGAAGCGAGAATGACCGCAAAGAAAACAAATGGCAGTTTTTTACACATGAAAGGTTTATTAATTTGGTTTCGTATGGCTTAAAGATGTAAAAAATTAGTCTTATAACTATCCTGTACCTTCCTAGTTCAACACAACTCGCCTTATGATATTCAGATTCTCCTGAAAGGACAGGGATTCAAATTGAATACCCTGTCCCGTCAGGAAAATCCATTAATACCCTATTGATAACCAGGATTCTGTACAAAGTCCCCACGGTTCGTCACTGCGTCAAGTTGTGCCTGAGGAATAGGTCTTAGCACATGAAAGTTCTGGATATTAACGGCTACATCAGGTTCTATCTTACAATTTGGCTGAGCCAGAACCCTCCCGTTTATCAGGAAAACTATGATAACAATCCATATCTCTACATACTGTCGTCTACGTATCATAACTGACTGGTCTGTGCCACCGATTGGTTCAGACCGCCAATATAAAGAGTTAATTAATGATACGAAGCGCTACGATTTAATTTACTTTTGTGCACCCTGTCAAACTCAAAACCGGATCATGACTGATATCGAACGTGTTTATCAATCCATTAGCCTGGCGATCATCACCATTTGTCTCGCTGTCATCCTTCTCCTTGTTATAAAATTGCGGCGAAGGAAGAAAAAAGGAAGCATTGCCAGTGGCGGCTACAGATCGAAGACGCTCTCCCAGCCCGAAGCAGACCTATTCCGCTATAAATTAAACCCGCATCTTTTGAAGAATGCTCTGAATGCGATTCAGTCACACGCTTATCAGAGTTATTATGCACTGGATAAACTTTCCAACGTTCTTGACTATATCCTATATGAATCTGATGGTGAATATGTCTTGCTGAAAGATGAGCTTCACTTCGCTCTTAACCTGATCGAAATCAACAGGCTCAAAACCAGTCCCCTTTTCGATCTGCACATCCGAAATAAGATCAGCGCTGATAATCCACTTTACGAAAAGCTAAGAATCGCGCCATTCATTACCATTAACCCGATTGAAAATGCCTTTAAGCATGCAGACCTACAGAGTGATGATGCCTTTATCTCCGTTATCTTTGATCTGAAAGACGAATATTTACTATTATCTGTAGCGAACAAAATTCCTGCAGGGTCTATTCACCAACGTAAGAACGGTATTGGCAACAAAGCATTCCACGACCGGCTTCAGACTCTTTATGGCGGTAATTTCGAGCTTGAAGAGAAATCAGACGAAAAGGTTTACACTACACATTTGAAGTTAAAGCTGCATGCAGGTATTTAGGTGTATCATAGTCGATGACGAACTTCCGGGACTTGCTTACCTGCGGACCCTGTGCGAAGACATACCCTTCATAGAGGTCGTCAAAGCATATAACGATCCGGTGAAGTTTCTGAATGAAGCTAACCAACTGGACTTTCAGCTATGCATTTTAGACATCGAAATGCCTATACTCAGTGGTCTGAGTCTGGCGAGCCGCCTTGACGGGAAGGCGATAATCTTTGCGACGGCCTATAAAGAATACGCCGCTGAAGCATTCGAGCTGGAAGCTGTAGACTATATAACAAAGCCCATAAAAAAGGAACGACTGGAAAAGGCGCTTTCCAGGGCACGCAATTTCCTGGTGGGGCAGGAGAAGCAGGATCAGTTTATCAGTCTCAACAGTAACAAGGGAAAGATCCTCCTCCGCTTTTCAGACATTGCTGTCATCACTACAGCGGAGACAGACCGGCGGGATAAAACCGTATTGTTGAAAAACAAAGAAGAAATCGTTCTCAAAAACATATCTTTTGAACAACTGCTGGGCCACCTGCCTTCCGGCCGGTTTTGCCAGATAAACCGAAAAACAGCTGTAGCATTAGATTGCGTACTCAGCTTTACCCACGATTCTGTCATTACAACGTTTCGGGATGAGAGGGATCAAGCCCTTGTTTTTTCGCTAAGCGCACAATACCGGCATACGTTCCGCGAAAAGGCAAGCCGGTAAGTTCAGTACAAAAAAAAGTTCATTCGTTACATAAATCCCGTTCCTTCGGTCTACCTTCCGGCTCATTGCCCTATATTGAGCGAAAGCGAACCTTTTTGAGTATTGTTATGAAAAAAATAAAGGACTTACTTTTCTATATCGTTACCATTGGAGGACTTTCCGCTCTTATCTACTTTGTCGTTTCCAGGGGCAATAAACTGCAGTCCGAGTTTGCGGTCATATCTTCCGCCGAAAACGGTAGCGCATGGGAGCAATTCATTGAATCCCTTCAGGTAAATCTTACCCATCCCCTCGGCATATTACTGCTGCAGATCATCACCATCATCCTTATAGCACGCTTCTTCGGCTATTTCTTCCGGAGAATTGGCCAACCTTCTGTAATTGGCGAAATCGTAGCAGGTATTCTGCTTGGCCCCTCCTTACTCGGTGCATATTTTCCTGATATATCTGGTTTTCTTTTTCCGGCATCCTCTCTGGGCAACCTGGGTGTAATGAGTCAGATCGGACTGATCCTGTTCATGTTCGTGGTGGGTATGGAGCTTGACCTGGATATATTAAAAAAGAAGGCACATGAAGCTGTAGTGGTCAGCCATGCCAGCATCATATTTCCTTTTGCTTTAGGTGTGATCCTTGCATACTTCATTTATCAGGAAACTGCTCCTGATAAGGTGGGCTTCCTGTCTTATGCACTGTTCATTGGTATTTCGATGAGTATCACCGCCTTTCCGGTACTTGCACGGATCGTTCAGGAGCGCGGCATGACGAGGACGAAGCTCGGAGCGCTGGTCATAACCTGTGCAGCAGCTGACGATATTACGGCCTGGTGTATACTAGCCGCTGTTATTACCATTGTAAAAGCCGGGTCAGTAGCAGGTGCAGGTTACACCATCATTTTAGCCGTATTGTATGTGTTTCTCATGCTGAAGCTGGTACGTCCGTTCCTCCACCGGGTCGGTAATTTATATACGAACAAGGAAGGGTTGAGCAAGCCTATCGTAGGTGTATTCTTTGTCACGCTGGTCATTTCAGCCTGGTGTACAGAGGTTATCGGAATACATGCCCTCTTTGGTGCCTTTATGGCGGGAGTGGTTATGCCTCCGAACGTAAATTTCAGAAACGTCTTTATAGAAAAAGTAGAAGACATCGCACTGGTGCTGTTGCTCCCACTGTTTTTCGTATTCACAGGATTACGTACCCAGATCGGGCTTCTCAATGAGCCGGGACTTTGGCAACTATGTCTGATCATTATCGCTGTAGCAGTAGCCGGAAAGTTCCTTGGAAGTGCGCTCGCCGCACGTTTTGTAGGACAGAGCTGGCGCAATAGCCTCACTATTGGAGCTTTGATGAACACCAGAGGATTAATGGAACTGGTGGCTCTCAATATAGGCTATGACCTGGGGGTACTGAGTCCTGAGATGTTCGCTATTCTGGTACTTATGGCGCTTGTTACCACTTTTATGACCGGACCGCTTCTTGACCTGATTAATAAATTGTTCGGAGACGAGGTGGAAGATGATTCACTTTTGACCCAGCGAGATAAGTACAACGTACTCATCTCCTTCGGGAATCCGCAGAGCGGACAGCTGCTCGTGCGGCTCGCCAACGCTCTGATCCGCAAGTCAAAGGAAAACACAACAGTGACGGCGCTACACCTTTCGCCTGGTAATGAGCTCAACCAGTTTAACTTCGTGGAATATGAACGGGAAAGCTTTAAGCTTATCCGCGACGAAGCGGCTAGCTTGCAACAACCTTTCAAGGCCATCTTCAAGCCTGTACAGGATGTTGACCTCGAAATTACAGAAATAGCTAATGAAGGGGACTATGACCTTCTGCTCGTTGGAATTGGCCAATCGGTTTTCGAGGGCACTCTACTAGGCAAGATCCTTGGCTTCACGAGCAGGGTAATAAACCCCGAACGCTTGTATGATACAATTACCGGAAAAGACAACCTGTTTACTACCGGCATTTTCGACGAGCGTACACGCCATATTCTCAATTCGACAAAAATACCAACAGGTATCCTGATCGACAAAAACCTCACATCTATTAATAGCGTGATTGTACCCATATTCTCACTGAGCGACAGCTTCCTGGTTATCTATATTCAGAAACTTATCAATAACGGGGGTGTAGAGATCATTGTGCTGGATGCCAACAACAGCATTAAGCATTCAGTAGAATTCAGAGAGGCACTGCGTGCAATAGAAATCGCCGCACCGGGCTACCTGCGGATACATGAAGACAACAACGCAAACAAGGCTCTTTTTGCCGGGCACGATCTTATGCTGATCAGTCTTGACAGCTGGAAACGAGCATTGGAAACGCGTAGCGTCTGGCTATCTGATACCCCATCGGTTATGATTATGAAGCCATAAAGATTGATTTAAACAGACCAATAGAAATTTGTGAAAGAGATAATTTATGGTTTGGAAGAAAACGATACCCTCTTCCCTACCTGGAAATGTGCCTTGTCTTCCTCCTCTTTCGCTCGTTTCTTCGTCGACTTTGTTGCCGTTTTTGTTGTTTTATCTTTCCTTCGTTTTAAGTCCCTCAGCAGCCTGTTACCTTCATAACACATATTATGAATAGCTGCTCCCCGTGTTTGTTGCAACTCGCTGAGTTCTATATTCACAGGACCTGAAGGGTACTCTCCAGGCTCTTCTGCTGCGTAAGCGGCGATGATCGCGCAAGGACTGAATTCCTTGCTATTCAGCAGGACGTAGCCTTCTTCCATCCTTGTTTCGCTATAAGCCAGCAGCGATACGCTCAGCATCAGCAACTGATCTGCTTCGGGCTGAGTCTCAAACCGGATCTCCTGCGCTTCCAGCTGCCCGTGTTTACGTACATCTACATCCCTGACTTCCAGATATTCATAGTACTCCTTCCTGAAATTGAAGCCGATCAGGCTGAAACGGATCCTGTACTTGCTGACTGCTTTGCTGATGCTTAAGGGTACCCGGATGTCTGTTTTCGCGTTCAAAGCTCCCATAAACACGCTGATCCTACCCTGCTCATCCCGCTCTACCCGCTGACTGACCTGCAGCACTTCGCTCACCCGGCTCTTGATATTAAAATCCATCCCGATGATGCTATCGAGGTCTGCGTCATGCAGGTCGCGCTGCCCCACGCTTCCTCTCAGACTGCCCCGGATACCCCGGTACACCAGCTGTGTGCTGCGGCTGACCGCTTCCCCGTCGCGGTGGATATAGGCCGGCTGAAACGCCTGGCGGATAACTGCCGCCGTCGTACTGGAAAGACCGAACTCCGTGGAGGCACGGATGCTTGCGCTGGTCTGCTTAAACTTGCGGGGCTTCCCCTGAATGATGTTCATACCGCGGTACCCGCGGTATACTACGGAACCTGCCGTGCCGCGTACCATACCTTTGTTGTCTACTTTTGCCATAACGCTGTTTTATTTTAAGAACAAGATAGAGCGATGGAATCCAGGTACCGAATTGTAAGCGTTTTTTTCCCGAATCTT
>Ga0160467_100176_pt1 | contig 88256 bp, 86 predicted proteins | sample HID1972I_E11MG_FD_108221 | JGI IMG/M metagenome (GOLD analysis project Ga0160467, IMG submission 108221) | Enriched pill bug-associated microbial communities from UW Madison campus, WI, USA - HID1972I_E11 MG | ecosystem: Host-associated > Arthropoda: Insects > Digestive system > Unclassified ... | reverse complement strand
TTCCACATTCCTGACCCCTCTGAACTGATTTCTAAACATCTTGATTTTAGCATTGAACGATTCAGCCGAAGCATTAGTAGATCTGTTATCAAAGTAATTCAAAATCGTTTGATAATGATTCTGTATGGAGCGGGAGATCGTATTGAACGATTTAAATCCGGTTTGCCTTACTTTCTCGTGCCATCTGGCCAGATTGGCTAACCCAAAGACTTTATCCTTTGTAGTCTCAAATAGCTGGCTAAGGCTCATACTTAGACCATATGCTGTTTTTAGGTCAGCAAAGCGATCAAATAGCAGTTCAGACCGAACCTTTTGGCTTTCTGTCCAGGCTGAAGGTTTTTTATACAGCACGTACCGGCTACGAGCCAGTAGCTGTTTGAGAGTATCACCATTAGGGAGCAACTCTGCCTGATAGGGGATGCCCGATCTTTTGGATCGCTCCATGGCTTCATTTTCAGCATCCATAGCTTCCCATCTATGCTTGATGCGCATTTCCTGCAATGCCTCTGTAGCCAGTTTCTGAACGTGAAAACGGTCGGTCACCCGGACTGCCTGCGGAAAACAACGTTTGCTGATCATTTCCATACTACCTGCCATATCCAGGGTAATTTCTCTTACCTTCTTCCTTATTCTTTCTGGAATTCTTTGCAGTACGGAAATCACGGTTTCTGCTTTGGTGCCAGCTACTATGGCTACTATGGCTCCTTTTTTACCCTTAGCTGCTTTATTGGTAACGATGGTATAAAGCTCTCCATGGGATAAACTGGTTTCATCAATAGAGAGCTGCTCTCCCAGGTTCTGGGGATATAAGAGCCATTTCTTTGCATGGGGCCTTTGGTCCCAGCTTTTAAAATCACTGAGATGATCACGATACTGACGAAGCAGGTTTTTGACCTTTACCCCGTAAAACGAACTGATGGTTTCAACACTATTGGGGGCTGTATCGATTGATTTCTTTTAAAAAAGCCGCGAATTCCCCTGTCAATCGCGTTCCCTTTTCCACTAAAGTCCATTCCCTGTAAATCACTTTGCCGCTCTCCAGATCCAGCCATCGCCGCCGCTTAATATGAAAAAAAGCCTTATGTCCACGGATAGGAAAATCCTGAACCGTAACTTCCGGAAAGAAACCCTTTGACTCTACTTTAATGGACTCCCATTCTGTGGGTACCCTGTTGATTTCTTCCAGGTGGATATGAAGCGTATCATTTTCTTCGATAGAACCAGTAAACTCAAAATTTTCCAGAATGAAGTCAGGAAGAAATAATCGGAGCAGAGACAGGGTAGCTGAGGCCATTTCATTTATGGTAAGGATTTACAAAATGCAAAGCTAGTTTTTTAGGACCTACCCCACAACTTTTGGCATAGATCCCTATTTTCTTTTTTTAATACTTTTTCTAATTTGGCAGAATATTTATGTTTCAAGTAAACAATGAAATAAGTAGGAGCCAGCTTTTATAATACGTAACATTTCTTTCCTGGTCAAAATTCAAAAGCCGATCTTGTACACTTTAAACCTTATCAAAATGAAGACAATTCAACTTTCCTTGTTTTTTCTGCTTTTCTCAATGCATGTGTTCAGCCAATCAGATACCTTATACATCAATGGCGAAAAAGTTATTGCAACGGTAAAGGAAGTAACCACAGATGCCGTAAAATTTTCCTACCCAAACGAAGATCTGGTTAATTCGGTCTATAAGAATAGCGTACAGAAGATCGTCTTTAAGAATGGCCGCGTTCAGACCTTTATAGAAGCGATAGCATTGAAAAAGGTAAATTCCGTAGATGATTATGAAAATGTCACCATTACTGCTGTCGAAGGGGAAATCAAGGGCCTTTTCAAAATAGGAGACGTAAGTTCCAAGGCAAAAGGAACGACAGCTCTCTCTAATCAGGAGCGAGTCAAAGAGCGAGCCTACCGTAAACTAAAGATCGAAGCCGCAATGATGGGTGCAAACGTGGTATACCTAACTGATCAGCGAACAGAAGGCAATAAATATGGCGGTTATTATCAGGCAAGTTCTTCCGCCGAAACCAATTTGACCGGAGTCGCTTATTCCAACGTGCTGCCAAACTTTAACGGATTTAAGAGTCTTGTGGGAGCTAACACACAATTCCTTACCAGCATTCGCTACAAGCTTTGGTCAAGTAGCAGTGATGTAGCGTCAGAACAGTTCATCAAACAGTTTACCATCAACAAAATATCCAATGAAAACGGCCTTATCGTAATCGATGCTGATCTGGAAGGTGAAAAGAAAGCTACAACCTATAAGGTTGCTTCTTTTGATGAACATGGCTTTGATGTGTTTTATAATACGAAAAGTACGGCTTACACCGTAAGGATCGCGTTTTAAGTCGTAACAATTTACACTATCTGCATCTAATCAGTTTAATTAGTAATTTAAACCTTATTAAACTAAACCCAAAATGATCAGCAACCACGAGATAGACTACCATATTTATGGTGAAGAAATGCAATATGTAGAAGTAGAGCTCGACCCGAATGAAACCGCGATTGCAGAGCCTGGTGCTTTTATGATGATGGATGAAGGCATTCAGATGCAAACCATCTTTGGAGACGGTAGTCAACAATCGGGAGGCCTGCTGGGAAAGCTTTTCAGCGCAGGAAAGCGTCTCCTTACTGGTGAAAACCTTTTCATGACCGCCTTTACAAACGCCGCTTATGGCAAGAAACGCGTCAGCTTCGCATCTCCGTATCCTGGTAAGATCATCCCTCTGGATCTATCACAACTCGGTGGCCGCATCATTTGCCAGAAAGACGCTTTCTTATGCGCTGCAAAAGGTGTGAGCGTGGGTATTGAGTTTCAACGCAAGCTAGGAACAGGCCTTTTCGGAGGCGAGGGATTTATCATGCAGAGGATCGAAGGTGACGGTATGGCATTTATGCATGCCGGAGGACATGTCCTCGAAAGAAATCTCCAGCCAGGAGAACTTTTGAAGGTGGATACAGGCTGCCTAGTCGGCTTTACCTCCGGTGTAAACTACGACATTCAATTTGTAGGGGGAATCAAAAATACCATCTTTGGAGGAGAAGGTGTATTCTTTGCTACTCTCAGAGGCCCGGGAAAAGTATGGATCCAAACGCTTCCGATAAGCAGACTGGCCGGCCGCATCATGCAATTTGCAAATTCGGGTCGCAAAGAGGAGGGAAGCATTCTTGGAGGACTGGGGAATCTGCTTGACGGCGACGGACGTTAAAGATATTTCATCTCCATTGCTTTATGGATCAATGCCGCAACATTCACCGCCCTGAATTTCTGCAGAAGATTTCGCCTATGGCTTTCTACGGTAAGAGGACTGACGAAGATACGCTCACCTATCTCCCCCGAACTTAATCCCTGAGAAAGAAGCTGAAGCACTTCTTTCTCCCGGCGTGTGATAACCGGCAAATCGCCGGAATGTGCAGAGTCGATAATCTCCTGCACATTCCGGCTAAGAGCGATGCCCCCTGCGGCTACCTTATGTATCGCAGCTAAAACCTCATCCGCTGAAGCGTTTTTTAGAAGGTATCCTGAAGCTCCTGCCTGAAGCATTCGTTGAATAATACTGTATTCGTTCAGATTGCTGATGGCGATTACCTTACACGCAGCATTTATGCCTTGTATTTCCGCGCAGGCATCGATTCCATTCTTACCCGGCAGGTTGATGTCGAGCAATGCCACATCCACCTGCTCATTCCCGATAAATGCCAATCCCGAGTTTGCATCCGTAAACTCACCCACCAACTCCAGGCCCGCTATATTTTTGAGCATATAGGCAAACCCCTGAAGTACAACAGGATGGTCGTCTACAATAATTATCTTAAGCGCTTCTTTATCCATTGTCAAGTGGTATTTGAATGTTGACTGCCGTTGGCTGTCCCGGTTTACTTTCTATTTCTACCTTACCCTGCAGTAGTGCCACCCGGTTCTTAATATTGCTTAGCCCCATACCCTTCCTCGCCATATCTTCAGGATCAAAGCCGTATCCGTTATCTTCCACCGTCAGGAAGAGATGAGCGTCATTTTCACTGCACTGAACGATAATCTGATTTGCGTTTGCGTGCTTGACGGCATTGTTTAGCAGCTCCTGGACGATGCGGTATACACCAATTAAAACAGGCTGACTGTAAGAGGTCCTCAAATCGAAGGCCTGAAACTGGATGTCGGTTCCCGGAGTCTGCATATATCTGCAGAGGTCAGCCAATGCCGGCTTGAGGCCGATGGATAAAAGCGACTCAGGCATCATATTTCTGGCTATTCTTCGCAGTTCATCAACCGATTGGTCCAGATCTTTGATCACATACGCTATATCCGGATGCTCCACACCGGTCTTTGCCCTCTCACGGCTGACAATCGAAGACAGCCTTAACTTCACACCCGCAAGCAACCCCCCCAGGCCATCATGTAGGTCGCGCGAAATCCGGTTGCGCTCTTCCTCCTGCGCCTGCAGGATGGAGCTGTACTGGTGTAGTTTCTCCTGCTGCTTCAGATTAGTGACCTCCTCCCGGTGCAACAGGTCTCTCTGGAGGAGCGCCTGACGGTTGTTACGTGCAAGCTTCCACGAAAAGCCCGCTGTAATGAGTGCAAGAACCAATCCTGAGATAAGCAATATTGTCCAGCGCTTATTTCTGTCCATAGAAAGTACCTGCTTTTGGTTCGTATCCTGAAGCTTCAAGATTTCGTTCTCTTTTTCTATGGTCCGGTATTTTTTCTCCAGATCAAGTATCTTTAAAGCCAGATTCTCTTCCTGAAGAGAATCTTTCCCTAGAGCATAAGCCTTCATCTGCTCAAATGCCCTCTTGTAGTTCCCCAGTCGATATTCTGTATTTGCCATTTCTCTCGCATGCAGCAAACGGTTATGAAGATTTTTGTTAGGCTCATACCGGTTCGCAATCACGAGATATTTTTTTGCGAGAGCATACTCTCCGAAATCCCGGTATGTAGCGTAGATCTCAAAATTAATATCTCTCAGCAAGTACTCATCAGAAAGTCTCTCTGCTGTTGCCATACCTTCAAACAAGTTCGAAAGTGCCCGGGCTTTATTGCGGACATGGCGGTAATAGACACCTTCCGTCCGGTAGTAATGTGGTGCATAGTTAGTGTGCGGGATTCTACTGAACTGGTACCGGGCACTGTCCAGATAAGCCCGTGCCTTGGAAACCGCACCGGATAGAAGTGCATTTTTCGACGCGTTTACAAAAAGAGTGAGTTTGTCCTCTTCCGCATCAGAAAACCGCGACAATGCTTTCTGAGCCTGTCCGTAGTAACTCTCAGCCTTATTATAGTCCTGGACGTTTGATAAGAGCATACCTATATTGTGAAGATTCACCCCTACGGCGATACTATCGCCCGCCAAACGGGCATAGGGGATGGCTTTTTCGATCAGGATGTTCATATATCTGCTCGCGCTGTCCTGGATTTGTAGCAAGGTTCCATAATTATTCCAGGCCTTAGCCCTGTAGTGGTAAGCCCGTTTGAACCGGCTGCCCGAAAGGTACCGGTCGGCCTGCATGTAATAACGTTTCGCCCGTTCGATGTCATGGGTGTACACAATATTCGCGGTAAAGTGCTGAAGTAAGCCCTGCTGATAGTCATTGTGTCTGGAGCCCATAACTTTTCTGGCTTCGTGTATAAAATGAAAGGCTCTGGCAGTATCTCGGTCGCACCAAAAAAAGCTCAGGTCCAGCAGCCGTTCTATCTTTACGCTGTCATCAGGTGCTTTCATGGCTTGCCGGAGCAGGCTGTCTGAAAATTGGAGCGTAGCTTTATCAATCTGTTGAGCAAATACACCATTGAAGGATAGAAACAGAAATGCTAAACATATATATCGGGTCATTTTTCTTGAGTAGTCAGCAACTAAATTCGCTTTACAGATAACCAAATTAATTAAAAAAAGCGAAGTCCGATTTTAATATCAATGTTCTTATGGACGCCACATGGAGTTTCCACTAGCCTTTGCCCGCTCGCTGCTTTGGCTTGGAACGATCGGTATCACCTCCCCGCTGTTATCAAGGTTATACAACTGACCGTCGGCCGGAATGACCTTCAGCTTCCAGTTTGACCGTCCTGATACGGGGGCATGTATGTATTCACTGCCAACAAGCAAATGTTTTCCGTCAGGTGAGAACTCTGCGAAGTTTTCAGCGCTGCCACTTTCCGTCACCTGCGTCAGGTCACTTCCATCGATATTCATCAGGTATATATGATTGCCGATATACATCGAAAGCTTCTGTCCGTCTTTGCTCGCCCTCACATTTCCCCATTGCTCATAGTTCATTTCCTTTACCAGCGTCAGGTTAGTGTAGGGCGGATCAGCCTTTAGCAGGTATTTCCCGTCAAAGGACACCAATATGCTGTTGCCCGGTAGCCACCGTGCCCGATCCCCTAGTCCCAGCATTTTGCCGTTAATTCCATCGAGACGGTGCTTTACCTGACCATCCATATCGATGATAACGACACCATTGTCATAGTCCGGATTGATCAGGATCAGCGAATTATCAAACGATATCTCTCCGCTGTTACTTGTGCTGTTTCCTACCAGAGGTTTGTACATAAATTCTTTTATGATCGTTCCATCCGCCACATTGACGAGAATAAACTTATTCTGATCATACACACCAGCCGGGCGCTCGCTGATCAGCCTGAGTTTGCCATCTTTACTGACGTCCCAGTCGACCGTCGAATAAGCACTATACGAAAAAAAAGTACTTTCGCTCCAGTCGTTCAGATTGATTTTCTTAACCTCTGTAGTGTACTCATGGATAATATTCCCGCTGAGGCTGCCTGGGCGGCCGCTGTCTCCGCCCTCTTTTGAGCATGCAGAAAGTGCTGCGGCCAAGAAGAGGGCATAAATTGTCTTCATAGGTTTCATAGGGTCGGAGTTTACACTCAAAATTATTGACCCGGTACGATTACTACAATCCACGAAAACAGGGGTTTTTGACTTAGTTACCCGAATGATACCCGTCTGCCCACTACATTCCATGCTGGTGGTTAAGCTGTACTTTTTTTGGGGTTTAACCATTTTCCTGCAATTTTTCAGTCTCCGCGCAAGGTCTCGGAGCAGGCTGTTCCCGTCATATCCCATCACAAACAGTTGTCTGCCCTTTTCCGTCGGATCGACGACGAAAAGTGTCGGCATCTGAGTAATGTTGCCCATATCAGCTTTAATATAAGCGCCTAAAGAAGCAGGGTTTAAGCTGCCATGAGTCCGACTTACAAACCCAAAAGTCGGACTCATGTGGGTTGTTTGTGAGCTCCATAACTGCATGATATAAACCCTAACCCAGCCGAGTCGTTATCCAGTAACAATCTGATTGCAACCGATTGCATTTTGATTTTTTTTACTAATTTGCAGCCATTAGCTTAACCAGCTTATGAACCAGGAGAAAATAATCACGATTTATGACATTGCAGAAAGACTTAGTTTATCTCCTTCGACTATAAGCCGTGGACTTCAGAACCATGCTGCCGTAAACGCCCGGACAAAGAAGAAGATCTTTGATACCGCCAATGAAATGGGCTATCGGTTCAATACATTCGCAAGAAACCTCCGCAGCAGAAGAACAAACACTATCGGTGTTATCGTTCCGCGTTTGAATAGTTATTTCATCTCAGCCATGCTCGCCGGCATTGAAAAGGAAGTGAATGGAGCCGGATATAATATGCTGATCAGCCAGTCGCTCGAATCACAGGAAAAAGAGGCAGAATATGCTGAAACCATGATGCACAACCGGGTAGATGGTCTTATCGTAACTTTGGCGGCAAACACAACCAGCCTTGATCATTTTCAGCCCTTCTTTAAACACAACATACCTTTGCTGTTTGCAGACCGTGGAGTTGCCGGAAACGAGTATACGAAAGTGGTTATAGACAATTTCAAAGCAGGTTACGAAGCAACCTCTCATTTGGCAGAGCAGGGCTGCACCCGCATTGTACATATTACGGGCAATACGACGCGGGATGTTTATTCAGAAAGGCGGGATGGTTATAAGCGGGCATTGAAAGATAAAAGCATTTCTTTCGACGAATCGCTTGTCTTTGAAACTGACCTGACGGAAATTTCCACCATGAAAGTGATGAACCGGGTCTTGAAAATGGATATGTTACCCGACGGGCTTTTCGTTTCGAACGATTTCTGTGCGGCAATATGTCTCAAGACCTTGAGACAGGCGGGATTGAAGATTCCGGAAGATATCGCCATCGTAGGTTTTAATAATGACGCTACTTCGCGCATTACTGAACCGGCTTTGTCCACCGTTAATTATCCCGGCCAGGAGATAGGAGAGGTTGCGGCGCGAAGCCTTATTAACCGGCTAAATGCTGTTGATCCATCACAGGAAACAGAAACCCTTGTACTTAGATCAGAATTAATAGTAAGAAGCTCTTCCCGTAGGAAAGGAGTATAAATCAATTGTAATCTTTATGAAGAAATTAGTATTCGCAGTGATCATCTTTTTTATGAGCGTCAGCCATAGCGTTGCAGAAAGCGGGTATCGCTTGTGGATGCGGTATGATCAAATTAATGATGAAGCCTTAAGAAAGCAGTATCTTAATAGCCTGAACGGTATCCATATTGATACGGTATCGGCAACTTTAAAAGCAGCATCTGATGAGCTCAGCGAGGGCTTGTCAGGTTTGTTGGGAAAAACGCTGGCATTATCATCGACTGCAAGCATCGAGGCAGGCTCTATTGTTGCCGGTACGCCTTCTTCTTCAGTCCTGATCAGGGGGCTGAAGCTGCAATCGCTGGCTGGATTAGGCGACGAGGGTTATCTGCTGTCTTCAATTGTACATGATGGTAAGCAGATCACCGTTATCGCTGCTAATACTGACATCGGCGTTTTGTATGGCTCCTTTCATCTGCTGAGGCTGATTCAAACGCATAAGCCTGTCGTAAAGTTGAGTATCCTTGAGAAACCTTTGCTTCAGCATCGTGTGCTTAATCATTGGGATAACCTGGACCGTACCGTTGAACGTGGTTATGCAGGGTTTTCTCTCTGGAACTGGCATCTTCTGCCGGGATACCTTCAGCAACGCTATATCGATTATGCACGTGCAAACGCTTCTATCGGGGTGAACGGCACAGTACTGACGAACGTTAATGCCAATTCTTTAATCCTGACTGATGAGTTTCTACCGAAGGTCGCCGCGATAGCAAATGTGTTGAGGCCTTACGGAATCAAGGTGTATCTTACTGCCCGGTTCAGTTCTCCTATCGAGATTGGCAAGCTGAAAACCGCAGATCCACTTGATGAGGGCGTAAAGAAATGGTGGAAAGATAAAGCTGATGAAATATACAGGCATATTCCGGATTTTGGCGGGTTTTTAGTAAAGGCGAATTCAGAGGGTCAGCCGGGCCCACAAAACTACGGTCGTTCTCATGCTGAAGGGGCAAACCTTCTGGCAGACGCACTGGCGCCTCACAATGGTATTGTCATGTGGCGCGCTTTCGTATATAGCAATGAGGAGCCGGAAGATCGTTTCAAGCAGGCATATAACGAATTTCAACCTTTGGACGGACAGTTCAGAAAGAATGTATTGGTACAGGTTAAGAACGGGCCTATAGATTTCCAGCCAAGGGAGCCTTTCTCTCCGCTTTTCGGAGCGATGCCCAAAACTCCGCTGATGATGGAATTCCAAATCACGCAGGAATATTTAGGGCAAGCTACACACCTGGTGTATCAGGCTCCTTTGTATAAGGAAGTGCTTGATGCGGATACTTATGTGAAAGGTAAAGGGTCTACGGTTGCCCGGATTATAGATGGAAGTGTGGACAAACATGCTTTGTCGGGTATTGCCGGTGTGGCCAATATAGGGGATGACCTGAACTGGACGGGACATCTGTTCGGACAGTCGAACTGGTATGCATTCGGCCGGCTGGCCTGGAATCACCAGCTCAGCTCTGAAAATATTGCTGATGAATGGACAGGAATGACCTTCTCCAACGCCTCCGAGTTTAAGATTTCGTTAAGGGATATGATGATGAAGTCGCGGGAGAACCTGGTGAACTATATGACGCCTCTTGGTTTGCACCATATCATGGGTTGGGATCATCATTACGGTCCGGCTCCATGGATTAAAGATAAGCCACGAATGGACTGGACTTCGTTCTATTACCATAAAGCAGATAGTTTGGCTATCGGCTTCGATCGTACGGCAAGTGGCAGCAATGCTCTTTCTCAATATAGCCCGCAGTTCAGGAAGTTCTATGGGAACTTGAAAACCTGCCCTCCGGAGTATCTTTTATGGTTCCATCGCTTACCCTGGTCTTACCGGATGAAGGCTGGCGAATCGCTTTGGGAAACTTTATGCCAACGTTATCAGACAGGTGCCGAATCGATGGATCCTTTGATCCAGGGTTGGAATGCACTGGCGCCTTATGTGGATCAGGAACGCTTTGATCAGGTAAAAATGCTACTCGCAATCCAAAAAAAGGAGGCTTGGTGGTGGCATGACGCTTGCCTTGCTTATTTCCAATCGCGCTCCGGTTTACCTTTCCCGCAGGGAGTAACGCCGCCGAAAGAATCACTGAAATTTTATGAAAGCCAGCATTTTCATTTTGTGCCGGGTATTTAGAATATAAATAACACAGAAACGAAGAAAACTGCAATATTCTGGTGAGCACGCGGGCATTAGCCAGTTATAAATAACAGGGATGGATCCAGAAAGATTTATTGGGACGTTGCAGGTTTTAAAAAGTAGTGTAATGATTAAAAGACATTTTCTTTTACTAGTATTTTTTGTTCAGTTCGTGGCGGTCAATGCTGCCGGTACTAATCCGTTCATATCCCATCAGCATGTTCCACGTGGTTTTGCTATTGCCGGGAAAGGCTATGTGGCATCTATTGTGATGAGTGATAATGACTGGCCCGGGGTGAAAAGGGCCGCCCTTGATCTCCAACAGGATTTGAAGAGCGTCACCGGTCTTGCCTCTCCACTATTGGTAGATGCTCCCGCGCGGCGCGCTATTATCATTGGCACGATTGGAAAGAGCAAGGCGATCGATCAACTGATCGCGTCGGGAAGAATTAACGTTGCAGGTGTTGCCGGGCAGTGGGAGAGTAACCTGATCCAGGTGGTTCACCAGCCGATGGAGGGAATAGACAGCGCGCTCGTAATAGCGGGAAGCGACAAGCGGGGTACTATCTACGGCATCTATGAAATGTCTTACCAGATAGGTGTTTCTCCATGGTATTACTGGGCAGATGTTCCTGTAAAGAAATACGAACGCTTGTATGCCGTTGAAGGTAGGCATATTACTGCTTCTCCTGCGGTGAAATACCGGGGTATATTTTTAAATGACGAGGCACCCGCATTAAGCGGATGGGCGAAAAAGGAGTTCGGAGGTTTCAATCACAAATTTTATGAGAAGGTGTTTGAACTGATATTAAGGCTTAAGGGAAATTACCTCTGGCCGGCGATGTGGGGCAGTGCCTTCAATGATGACGATGTGGCAAATCCGGTAAAAGCTGATGAGTACGGTATTGTTATGGGTACGTCCCATCATGAGCCGCTTATGCGGGCACATGATGAGTGGAGGCGGTATGGTAAGGGGCAATGGAATTATGACAAGAATGAGGAAGTGTTGAAAGAGTTCTGGAGGTCGGGATTAGCGCGTACACAAGGAAAGGAGCAGATTATTAGCGTGGGTATGCGTGGTGATGGTGATGAACCCATGACCGAGGGTACGGCCACTGATCTTCTCGAAAGAATTGTAAAAGACCAACGGGCTATCATAGAAGAGGTAAGCAAGAAACCGGCTTCTGAGTCTCCGCAGTTATGGGCGCTATATAAAGAGGTTCAGGACTATTATGATAAAGGTATGCGGGTTCCGGATGATGTGACCTTGCTGCTGTGTGATGACAATTGGGGTAATTTACGGAAGCTTCCAAAGCTGAATGAGGCACCCAGGAGTGGAGGTTACGGTATTTACTATCATTTTGATTATGTGGGTGGGCCGAGGAATTATAAGTGGATCAATACCAACCCTATTCAAAAGGTGTGGGAGCAGATGAACCTTGCTTACGAATATGATGCTACGCGCATCTGGATCGTTAACGTGGGTGATCTGAAACCTATGGAGTTTCCAATCGAGTTCTTTCTGGATTATGCTTGGGCACCATCGGCTATACCGGCAAGCAAATTGTTTGATTACACGGTTAAGTGGAGTCATAAGCAGTTTGGAGACGACTTTGCTTTGGAAATTGCAAACTTGCTTGATTCGTATTCCAAATTTAATGGTAGGGTAAAACCTGAGCTGCTGAATGCGGATACTTATAGTCTGGTAAATTATAATGAGTTCGAGAGGGTAGTGGCCGATTATCAGAAACTTGTAGAGAAAGCTGAATATATAAACAAGCAGCTTCCTGCAGGACAGCGGGATGCTTTCTATCAGCTGGTGCTTCACCCGGTTACGGCCAGCAGCAACTTGTATGAGATGTATTTTGCGCTTGCTAAAAACAGAATGTATGCCACTCAGGGTAGAAATACTACGAATGCGTTGGCAGAAACGGTTAAGGATCTGTTCAACAACGATGCTGAAATTACCCGTCACTATAATGAGGTGATGGCGAATGGAAAATGGAACCATATAATGGATCAGACGCACATCGGATATACATACTGGCAGCAGCCGGAGAAAAATGTGATTCCGACGACTGAGAGTATTCCGGTGCGAGCGAAGGGCTTGATGGGCATAGCGATCGAAGGATCAGCTGAGTCCTGGTCTGGTAAAGCTTCTGTTGTCGACAGCTTCCCTCTATTCGATAATATCAGTAAAGGGGCACACTATTTCGAAATTTTCAACCGTGGTCAGCAATCGTTTAATTATCAGGTTAAAGGGCCTGCTTACTTTAAGTTCAGTGTTGAAAAAGGGAAAGTTGAAGAATCAGAACGCGTATATGTTTCTGTTGACTGGACAAAGGCCCTTCAGGGTCAGAAGTCGGCGATGATATCAGTGAGGGGCAACGAAGGGTCGTTGATCAAAATTCCCGTGATAACCAAAATGATAAGCGACACAGGATTGGTAGCGGGATTCGTTGAGAAAAACGGGCTGGTGTCAATGGAGGCAGCGCACCATACCAGGGTGGTGAATGCAAGACCGGTGCGCTGGGAACTTATTCCCAATTATGGCAAGACTGCTGGTGGTATGCACCCGGTTCCGGTAACTGCAAGTCCTGTTAATCCGAAAGAAGGTAGTCCGCGACTTGAATTTGATTTCTATACACATACTGCAGGTGACGTGAGAATTGATGCTTATATCTCTCCAACGATTGATTTTACCAATAATCAGGGACTTAAATATGCCGTTTCGATTGATGACGGCGAACCGGTCATCGTCAATATTAGTAAGGACTATAGAAATGACCGTACATGGGGGCAGTCTGTAGCAAACAGCATTAAGATCTTCCATACGCCGCTAACTATTCCAGTAGCAGGTAAGCATACACTAAAGTACTGGATGGTAGATCCGGGCGTGATACTGCAAAAGCTTGTAGTGGATATGGGGATAGGTAAGCAAAGTTTTCTTGGACCGGAAGAGACTTTTACCAGGTAGTTAGTGCTTATAATCGTTGAAGACATGAACAGAAAAATGCAATTTTCTTTGATTCTGACAGCCAATGTATTAGCGGCTTCCGGATGCCAGAATAGTGGTGGCAAAACGGCTGGTCAGCAAGAAATTAACGGAGTTGATACCAGCAAGTATCTATCACAGCCTCTGGTTTATGATATGTATATGGCAGATCCGTCGGCCCATGTATTTGATGGCAGGATTTATATCTATCCGTCCCACGATGTTGACTTTGGAACACCGCAATCCGTAGGTGGTGATCATTTTGATATGCGCGACTACCATGTGTTCTCGATGGACAGTATCGTCGGGAAAGTGACGGATCATGGTGTGGCCTTGTCACTGCAGGATGTTCCTTGGGCAAAAAAACAGCTTTGGGCACCCGATGCTGCCTATAAAAATGGCACCTATTATCTGTACTTTCCGGCAAAGGATCCTGAAGGTATTTTCCGGATGGGCGTAGCGACTTCGAAGTCACCTTCGGGGCCGTTCAAGGCACAGCCAAAGCCTATTGATGGCAGCTTCAGTATAGATCCGGCGGTTTTTACCGATGATAATGGGGCTTCATATATGTATTTCGGCGGAATATGGGGCGGACAGCTGCAAAAGTGGAAGGACGGAAAGTTCGATCCAAATGGGTCGGAAACCGACTTTCTGAAAGATGATGCTCCTGCTCTTGCTCCGAAGGTGGCAAAGATGAGTGCTGATATGTTAAGCTTTGACGGAGCGGTGCAGGATGTACAAATTCTGGATAGGAATGGAAAGCCTTTTCTTACGAAGGATCACGACAAGCGTTTCTTTGAAGCTGCCTGGGTGCATAAATACAATGGTAAATATTATTTCAGCTATTCTACAGGTAATACTCATTTTCTGGCGTATGCAACCGGCGACAGTCCTCTCGGCCCTTTTACTTACCAGGGAACTTTTATGAATCCTGTGCACGGCTGGACCAGTCATCATTCTATCGTTGAGATAAAGGGAAGATGGTATGTATTTTATCACGATACACAACTTTCGGATAAGACATATCTGAGGAATATTAAGGTAACGGAGCTGAAGCATAATACAGATGGTTCAATTGAGCTGATCGAGCCTTTAAGAAAGTAGCATCTGACAGGGAGCATGTTTTGGGTGTCCGATGATATTTGCGGTTAAGGAATTATCGCTGGGTATTAAACAAATGTCATCAAAGTGTGTATTTACAAAAAAGAGTACTTGCTATGAAGAGATTTTGGATTTTGTTGATGCTGTTACAATTGCCCGGACTTATTTTCGCCGGTGATGAGAATGGTATTGTGGGTAAGTGGGGTGATCACAGAGGGGAGGCGAAAGTCCTGATTTATAAAAAGGGAGAGCGATTTTTTGGAAAGCTTTACTGGCTTAAGGATCCATATGATAAAGACGGGAATGTTCGGAAGGACGAGAAAAACCCGGAGCCGGAAAAACGGGACAGGGAGCTGGAAGGACTGGAAATTCTAAGAAACTTCAGCTATCATAACGGGGTATGGACAGGAGGTAAGATCTATGATCCGCGTTCAGGTAAAACTTACGACTGTAAACTTTCTTTATCGGATGATGGAAAACTTTCGATAAGAGGATACTTAGGCTTTAGCTTCATTGGAAAAACGGAAACGATGGTCAGGCTTTAAAAAGAGAGTAAAAAAATAAGCTCTCGATGGGCGAGAGCTCAAACTAACCAATTATAAACCTAAATTATTGAAAGGAGCTGTTAGAGAAGGAGTCGAACCTTCAGGACTAATCCTGTTTCACCACTCTACAGTGTTTAAGCATTTATTTCCTTTTGCTTGATACAAATATAGTATCAGATATGATTTCTTGCAAATATTTTAATCAATCTTTTTAATTTTTGAGTATTTGGTAATTAAAATCGATGACGATTGCGAATTTTTCAATATAAGCCTTCAGAATAATCTCCAAATTGAGACTTTATCAACTGAAATATTTCGTTCTGTTTAGGTTATTAACGTGTCAAATCGATATATTAGTATTAAGCAAGGCCCTTTGGCAAACCAAGTATGACTATAGCCGTTAATACATTAATATAAACAAGATATTATGATAAGAAATGCAACAGCTGTCTGGAACGGATCAGGCAAGGATGGAAACGGTAATCTAACCACGCAGAGTACCGTATTAGATAATACACAGTATTCTTTCAGTTCCCGCTTTGAGGAGGGAATAGGAACGAATCCTGAGGAGCTGGTAGCTGCAGCGCATGCCGGCTGTTTTACCATGAAACTAAGCTTTGTTTTAAACGAAAAAGGTTTTACCCCAGAGCAGCTAAGCACTCGTTGCAATATCACTTTCGAGAATGGTGCGGTTACGAAATCTCACCTGATTGTTGAAGGAACGGTTCCTGAGATTTCTTCGGATGAGTTTCAGGCTGCCGTAAAAGATGCGGAAGAGAACTGTCCGATCAGTAAATTGTTGAATACGGAGATTTCATCTGAGGCTAAGTTGTTAAGCTAAAGGAATATACATAAGATAAGCAGAGCGGATTTCTGAAAGGAGTCCGCTTTTTTTTGGCCTGCTTTCACCTGCCTATTCCGGCTGTTCACCGAGAATTTCAAAGACTTGGCCTATTCATCATTTGGCAGCTGTCGGCAAGCGTTTACTTTTGAATCATCAGTTTTTATTTAAAAGTATTCAAATGAAAAATCAAAGAGCAGGAGCGGGCATGATAGCCGGCATTTTATTTATAGCATTCGGCATAATACTTCTGGTGCATACATTGGGGGGCGTCAATATTGTTCCCGGCTGGCTCATCAGCTGGCCTATGATCCTGATCGTAATTGGTGTGATCAGTGGGGTTAAGAACAACTTTAGAAAGGCGGGTGCGTACCTGTGTATCGCGACCGGTCTGGCATTCCTGGTGGGTAAGATCAATCCCGATGCGTTTTCGGGTCAGCTGGTCATTCCGGCGGTGCTTCTCGCAATCGGTCTCTATCTTATATTCGGTAAGCACGAAAAGTGCAGCCTTGGCTCACATCCGGGAACTTGATAAACCGGATAATCTTACATTTCTGTGGACATTTTCCCGGTTCTTTCTGGTTACCTTTGCCGCCATAAAAAATGATATGAATAAACTTTTTACTATAATATTCTTACTTGTCTCATTGCAACTTTGTGCTTCTGAGAAGCGCGATAAGACCGACACTGAGATGATTGCGACTGTGGGTTCCGTGAAGGTGTCTCCGGATTTTGTTAAACCCAAAATGGAGAACCTGAATAGGGCGTTGGCAGATAGCCTGTCTGCTCGTCCTGTTGTTCAAGTGCCTTCTTTAAGAAAGCAATCTAAAAGATACAGGCCGGCTTCGACGCCTGGCCTGCAGAAAAAACTAAACTGGGTGTTCGCTTATTAGCAGCACTCAGCCTCTCTTCTCTTTCAATATATCGCGTATTTGTGTGAGAAGTACTTCTTCTTTACTTGGAGGAGCAGGAATAGTTGGAGTAATCTCCTCTTTCCTTTTCATTGTATTTATCGCCTTAACGATGAGGAAGATACAGAACGCAACAATAAGAAACTGGATCAGCGTATTTAAGAACTGACCATATTTAATGGATACATCTGCAATTTTATTTGCTGCATCACCTTCTTTGAGGACTAGGACTTTGTCGCCGAAATCAATGCCCCCTGTAAGGTATCCTATGGGTGGCATAATGATGTCGTCGACCAATGAGGTGACGATTTTTCCAAAGGCAGCTCCGATGATAACGCCGACCGCGAGGTCTATCACGTTACCTTTAACCGCAAATTCCTTGAACTCTTTAATGATACTCATGCTTTTTAATTTAAGGTCCGAAAATATTTAAATTAAATCTGAACTACTGCGTCAAAGCGCATCGTTCAACGAGAAGATTCTGCGGTGTTTTCTTTGGTGCGTTTAACAAACTTTTTCTTTTTCTTCTTTTTTACCCCAGGTGTTGATGCCTTGAAAACTGGTTCTTCGCCAATTTCAGGAGGAAGAGGTGTATGCGGAATCGGTCTGCCGATAAGTGCCTCTATACTGGTAAGTTTACGCAGATCTTTTTCATTTACAAATGTAATGGCAGTTCCTGTAGTCTCAGCACGCGCGGTACGTCCCACGCGGTGAATATAGTCTTCGGCATCACCTGGAACGTCGAAGTTTAAGACAAGGCTGATACCTTCCACGTCAATTCCTCTGGAAATGACGTCTGTTCCGATCAGGACTCTCAGCTTTCTGTTTCTGAAAGAAAGCATAATCTCTTCACGCTCGGACTGATCCAGGTCTGAATGAAATGGCTTTGCCTGTATATGTATCGCCTTTAGCGATTTGTAAAGTGCTTTAACTTTTTCTTTCGTAGATGCGAAGATGATCACACTCTGATATTCGTTTTTCTGAAGCAGGAGGGTGATCAACGGAATCTTCTGGCTATCGGCTACTTTATAGATCTGCTGGTCGATGCCGACTGCTGGCTGCGAAACAGCCATCGTTACCTGTTCAGGTTTATCGAGAATGGATGTTGCAAGCTTTCTGATCTTGGGTGGCATTGTCGCGGAGAACATGACGGTCTGCCTCTTTTTCGGAAGAAAGCTGATAATGCGCATAATATCGTCCAGAAAGCCCATGTCCATCATCCTGTCTGCCTCATCGAGGATTAGACATTCCAGATGCTCGGCCTTGAATGTTCCGGAATTGAGGTGAGCAATCAGTCTGCCCGGTGTGGCGATGACGATATCTACACCTTCCTTTAAAGCGCGTTGCTGCTGGCCGTATACAATGCCGTCGCCTCCGCCGTATACAGCTACAGAGCTAATGCCTGTAAAATAGCCCAGTCCTTCAACCTGCTGGTCAATCTGTTGAGCCAGTTCACGTGTTGGTGCAAGAATGAGTGTATGTGTATACTTTTTATCAGTTTTTGATATGCTATTCAATACAGGCAGCAAGTAAGATGCAGTCTTGCCGGTGCCTGTTTGGGCGCAAGCAATCAAATCTTTCCCTTGAAGGATTAAGGGTATTGTTTGCTGCTGAATGGGGGTGGGTTCTTTATAACCCATACTTAGAATGCCGTCAAGCAGTTGCTCTTCGAAATTAAAATCCTGGAAAGTCAATATATCTTGTATTATTCATTGCCAAGTTAAATATAATTTTCAATAATTTATACTTTGATAAGTACGTGAGAAAGCGGTAACTTGAGCTCTTAAACGCATGTTCGAGATGAAACACTATTTGATAGGCCTGGCCGTGCTTGCGCTTTTGTACACATCCTGCTCCAGTTCACAACAGAATAAGGAGGAGGATACAGCTCTTAAAGAGCTTGCAGCACTGAAAAATGATATTGATAATATGATGTCTGACAGTACACTTCAGGTACTGGTTAAGGTCAAAGGCAAGCGTGAGCTACAGGTGGTAAAGGATAGAGGTTATCCTAGAAATATAGAAACGACGTATAATCTGCTCCGCGATACGACCGGAAAAGTGTTATTCATTTCTGAAATGCCATACAATGCCACGAGTGAGTGGTTTATAGCTTATAAGAGTTATTTCGATGCCGGCGGTAAGTTATTTGCATTTCAACGGCAGAACAACTTTCTGAACAATGGTTGTACTCATGGTGCGGCCATGGAAAACAGCATCGGATATTATAATGAGGACTTTTTGCTTATCGATTCTCTGTATACTATAACCGATACCTATAAAAAACCGCTGGATAAAAAGGCCTGTAAGTTTCCCTACAATTTTAAGTACACGATTAACAAGACGCTGGACGAATATCTGGCAGCGAAAAACATAAAGCTGGCGGCGCTTGAGGAGCCGGAGGACGAATGAGCGAGTTATCCGGTCATGCTTCTTTCCCAGCGTGACTGTTTGATCTGAGCTTCGGTAATCATGTATAGATCCGCCTTTATTTCGTCAAGAGTCGTTTGAAGTGCCATCACATCATGCTGTATGGTCTCGTGCTGAGTTGTAAGGTAGCTTTCACTCAGGTCCATTAATTCTTCAAGGGTAGCTTTCAGATTGGCCTGATGGCAGAATATTTTGCTCAGGACTGCATTTTTCTTCCGATCAAGGGAATTAATCGAGCAGTTGATCAACTGGATCTTGTTGATCCGGTCATCGTTAAGTTCGTCGATGAAAAACTTTAGCATCAGTTTCTTCAGAAACTTGATCTCATCCTCAAAAAAATCAATATATGACAGCCAGTTTCTTGATGAAAGATAAAGGCCTTGAATGTTGGAACCTGTCCCTGCTGGTGATATTGTTTCCGCTCTCATAATATTAATTATTAAATAATGATAAGTATAAAAATGAGGTTATTTTTGCCGGGTAAAAATGATGTAAGTCATTTAACTTGCTGATATCGAGAATAAATAAAAACGTATGAAAAGAGTTGTTGTAAATGGATTACTCGTCGGAATTATCTTATTTATAATAAGCTACGGAGGGCTCTTTCTGTCTATAAAGTTCTTTCCGGAGTTGTTCCTAGACTATAACAACCCATTATTTAACTCAGATGGGAGTCGCGATGTCTTGTTTTATCTGCATGCATTTATAATCAGTCTGGCTTTATCATGGTTCTGGGACCGGTTTAAAGGCCTGTTTAAGGGAAACTTTATTTTAAGGGGAGCCGAATTCGGCGTTGTATATGGCCTGGTTGCGCTGTTGCCGGTAATGTGGATCACCTTTAGTGCGATGGATATTACTGTGATTATGGTAGCCAGCTGGTTTATTTATGGTTTACTGCAGGCGACAGTTGCAGGAGTTGTATTAGCTAAGATTAATCCTTAAGTGTGTTAGCTAAGAGGTTTTAACGTGAGCTTAAACTCGACGTTTAATTTATTATCTGTCTGGATCATTCCACCAAGCTTTCTTGGAGGGGTGAGCCCGAAATCAGAAAAATTAACATCCCGCTCACCCAGGAGCTGAATATTCCGCTGATTATCCAGCTTGAAGGTGTAGTTCACGGTAAAGCGCTTTACCGTGCCAGCGAGCTCAATATCAACTGTTCCTTTAATCTTACTTTCCCTGACACTCAAGGCTGGAAATTTTTCAAGACTGATGAAGTTGATTTTCAGCTGGGGAAACTCCTTTGATTTTAGTGTTTTACGAAGGTCGGCGGTCATGACGGCATGATGGCAGTCGAAAAGCTTCACGCTGAGGCCTATCCTGCCTTTTAACGGCAAATCACCTTCCTGTATCTGATTTTTATATACAAGTATGGTGTCCGGATTGCTGTATCCGGTTATATCGCAGTTGAAGGTATTGATGTTTGTCGTGCCTTTCACCCTCAAAGATCCGCCATTCAATACTACCCAGCGAGTAGGTGCCGGTGCAGACTTGTGGAGCGTAAAGCTGCACAGCAAGAACGTGAAAAGGGCAGATGAATATATAACTAAGCATTTCATGTACTATCTGTTAGTCCTGATTAGTCCTGAGCAATGCAATAATAAAAAATAAAAGTCAGGTTGAAGGGCTCAACCTGACTTGCTAAGTTCAAAGAACCGTTTATTAGAATCCTACAACAGCCTGGATCACGTATCCATTGAATTTGCCACCGTTTCTGTAGTCTGTTACTGCGAAGTCTTTATATTTCTGGTTTACGTACTCACCTTTAAGAAGAACATTTTTAGTAAGGAACCAGCCTGCTGCGAAAGATGCGCGGTCAATTTTTACGTCTTCAGGGCTTCCCATGATTTCTGCGGTTACAGTATTGTAACGAGCTCCGATAAAAACATTCTCCTTTTGTCCGAATCTGTAAACTCCTTCGATTGCGAACTGCTTGGCATCTCTTGTGTCAACTTCAGTTTTTGTTCTTCCTTTTGCGATTTCATAAGTTCCGAAAACTTCTAAGCCGTAAGTTTTAACAAATCCGTTGAACTGGAAGGCATCGATCTTCTTAGTAAAGCTTGGATTGAAGCGGCCAGAGAATGCTGCAGATGCGTAAGTAGGTGCAGCACCGTTTACCATCGCCTGTTCCATTACCATGAAGTAGTTTGAACCTGTACGGTCTCCACCGTATAATGTGTTTCCGTTGTTACCTGCGCTGCTGTTGTGGTAGAAAGATCCGGCGACACGAATACGAACATTTTCATCTACCTGAGCATCATATCCAATCTTACCGTAAATAGAAGGAGACTTGCGCAGGTTATCGTCAAGAATATTTCCTTGGGGATCTCTTCCAGCTGTTACACTGTCAATACTTCCTTTGATCAATCCGTTAGATACACCCAGCATTCCGAAAGCTCCGCCTTGTCTTACGTACACTTCGCCACCGATTTCTGTAGTGAACGCATCCATGATGTAATTCTCAACAAACGGGTTGTAAAGAGTTTGTCCGCCATCTGATCTGCGGAAGTGCTGATCACCGTAGTTAATTTCAGTGTGACCGATCTTGATGGTTGTTATCTTCATGATATCATCCCAGATTTTTCCATTGAAAGGAAGCTTGTCAAACTGGATATAACCACCTTTTACCCATGTTTCGTTATGGTGACGTGAAGATAAATAGCTTGTCAGGTTTAAGCGGATGCCATCGGCTAACTGCACATCCATGAAGAGGTTGGCGTTAGCGGTATTGAATCCGGGACTGATCTTGTACAGATTGTTTGCAGTGTTTTCATGTTTCAAGCCCTGGAAGGACTGAGTAAAGCCTGCTCCGAACTTCACTTTCAAACCGTCGAATTCTGTAAGAGTATCCTTAGGAGCCTCAAAAACATTTATCCCGTTTTGATCATAGGCTCTCATATTGGTCCAGTTCCTGTCCTGGGCGCTCAAAAGCGCAGGGCTTATGAATAGTGCTGCAACAGCAGCTTTTTTTGCGATTGATAATAAATTAGTTTTCATTGTATTTGGTGTTTACTTGTGTATGGATGATTGAAGGGTTATTTCTTGAGTTTCAAATTATAGATCACATTGATCTCGTCGGCTACTTTCAGTGCGCCCAGCATGAAAGTAGGAGGCTGTATACCATATTCGCTCATTTTAATTTTTCTAGCACCGCTTATTAAAAGGGAGCCATCTGCATTTTCGCTGGCTTTTCCCTGTACGGTAATCTCTTTTGTCACACCAGCTATAGTTAAAGCGCCAGTGCCTTTTACTATATCTCCACTTACAGAGGCGGAATTTAATTTGAAAGCAATTGTGGGAAATTTGTCGGCCTTCATTGCCTTATGGGCTCTGGTGTTAAGTAGGTCTTCTTTGCCTTTCAGGTTTTTCGCCGCTGTGCTGAAGTTCAGAGTCTTTACATCTGTCAGGTCCTTTCCTGCCAGGGTTACCTGTGCCTCACCTGAGATAGTATTGGTTTGCATCGTCCAGTCATGGATATTGGATGTTCCGGCCACTTTAATTTCTGATCCCGGAGTGATCCTGTATGTTTGTGCAACACTACGTTGTGTGAATGCAACTGTGCTTAGGGTAAATGCGAGAAGAATAAAAATCTTCTGAAAGTTTTTAGTGTAATGTGTGATTGTTGCCGTTTTCATTTTTTCTATTTTTATGGTGTTGTAACTCTTGTTGTATGGTACAAATGTAGAGCGAACTAGAGGCAGAGGGAATGACTTCCCTTATGTACAAAAGTGATGTTGAACATTAAATGTTAAAACAAGATAAATTATTAACTAAGGGCGGCAAAGTTATCGTTAAGCGTAGAAAAACTTAATGATGATTATATTGTCATTAAAAAGTTATTCTTGCGGCAAAGGAAGCCGATTAGCGATAATGTGACCGCTGTCATTCCAGTTTGCCGCAGTTAACCCTACTTTCGTGCATTATTTCAAAAAAAGATCATGACCAAAAATATTTTTATTGCGACAGCAGAGCCCTACAGCGGGAAATCAATCGTTGCGCTTGGGCTTGTTAATATGCTCCTGGGGAAGACGCAACGAGTTGGCTATTTCAAGCCAATTGTCAATTTTCATCCTCTTGAAGAGAAGGATATTCATGTTCAGACGATAATCGAGCATTTTGGTTTGCCTATTAACTACGAAGATACATATGCGGTTACGAGACAGGAAGCGATGCGTCAGATCGAGGGAGACAGCCAGGGTCAGATGATGGATCTGGTTATCAGTAAGTTTAAGAATATCGAAGAGAATTACGATTTTACAGTAATTGAAGGAAGCGACTTTATAGGTGAAGGTGCAGCGTTCGAATTTGAGGCGAATATTTCAATAGCAAAAAATTTAGGGGCTCCTGTCATCATTGTAGTATCCGGAGAGAATAAAACGACCGCACAGGTGATTAACTCTGCCCATACAATGTTAAGGAACTTTGAGGCCCGCGAAATGCAGGTTCTTGCGATTGTGGCCAACAGGGTTAAGCCCGAGCAGGTTGATGATGTGCAGGATTTGCTGAAGGTTCAGCTTCCGGAGGGATCGATACTGGCTGTGATTCCGGAAGATAAGGGATTGCAGAGCCCTTCAATGAAAGAGATTTATGAAAATTTGGGCGGAAAGCTTCTATTTGGCGAGGATCAGCTGACAAACCAGGTGGATAATTTTGTAACCGGAGCGATGAACGTGCCAAACTTCCTGAATCATATCAAGGAGAATGTACTGATAGTAACGCCGGGAGACCGCGGTGACATCATTATCGGAGCGCTTCAGGCGAACTTATCTACTAATTACCCTAAGATTGCGGGTGTGGTTCTGACTGCCGGATCGGAGCCTGAAGAGCCTATCATACGGTTGTTGCAGGGGTCACAAACCGTATTTCCAATCATTGCGGTGAAGACGGGTACGTTCCAGACCATTACACAGATTGATTCTATCAAGCCGAAGATTACTACAGATAACGCTAAGAAGATTCAGCTGGCGATTGATACCTTTAGTAAGTACATGGATATGCAGTCGCTGGATGAGAAGATCATCACTTTTACGCCGGAAGGTATTACGCCGCACATGTTCCAGTATCAGTTGGGTCAGTGGGCTAAGAAGGAGATCAAGAATATCGTCTTGCCGGAAGGACATGACGACAGAGTACTCAAGGCCGCAAGCCGGTTGATCAATCAGGAGATCGTTGAACTGACCATTCTGGGAGATATCGATGTTATTGCTGCATCTGTTAAGAGGCTGGGACTGGATCTGGACCTGAGCAAGGTTCGCATCATCAATCCTGCCAAGTCTGAATATTACGGAGAGTATGTAGAAACGCTTTATGAACTGAGAAAGAATAAGAATGTGACCATCGAAATGGCAAGGGACCTTATGACAGATGTTTCCTACTTTGGAACTATGATGGTATATAAGGGACATGCGGACGGGATGGTTTCGGGTGCTGTTCACACCACACAGCATACCATCAGGCCTGCTTTGCAGTTTGTAAAAACAAAGCCCGGAATTTCGGTAGTATCGTCTGTTTTCTTTATGTGTCTTCCTGACCGTGTTTCGGTATTTGGAGATTGTGCAGTAAATCCGAATCCTAGTGCAGAGCAGCTGGCTGAGATTGCTATATCCTCAGCGGAAAGCAGTATCCGTTTTGGTATTGAGCCTCGTATTGCTATGCTGTCTTACTCATCAGGAACTTCTGGGGAAGGTGAAGACGTAGAGAAAGTGCGCAGAGCTACTGAAATTGTTAAAACGAAGCGTCCAGACCTGAAGGTTGAAGGGCCTATTCAATATGACGCGGCGGTAGATCCGGTTGTTGGTAAGCAAAAACTGCCAAATTCTGAGGTTGCGGGCCAGGCCAGCGTTCTGATCTTCCCTGATTTGAATACCGGTAATAATACGTACAAAGCGGTTCAGCGTGAGACAGGTGCACTTGCTATCGGTCCGATGCTGCAGGGATTGAACAAGCCGGTTAACGACCTGAGTCGTGGTTGTACGGTAGATGATATCTTTAACACCGTGATCATTACGGCAATTCAAAGTCAACAGAGCTAATATTTTAATTAAAGAGCATGAATATTTTTGTAGTAAACTGTGGAAGCAGTTCAATAAAATACCAATTGTTTAAGTGGCCGTCTGAAAGCCCAATTTGCTCCGGGCTGGTAGAACGCATCGGCCTTGAGGAATCGATCATTACGCATAAAGTGTTTGTTAATGACCAGGAGCAGGTTATTAAACGCGTACTTGATCTGCCGGATCATGATGCGGGCATGAAAGAGGTAGGTACGCTGCTTACAGAGCCGGGAATAGGGGTAATCCAGAATCCGGAAGAGATTGAAGTTGTAGGTCACCGGATCGTGCACGGAGGTGAGTCTTTCGTTGAGACCTGTAAGGTGACTCCGGATGTGAAGGAGGAGATCAAACGCCTGGCCATTTTAGCACCTTTGCATAACCCGGGTCATTATGTAGGTATTAATGTGGCAGAGCATATCTTCAGTAAGGCAACTCATGTGGTTGTTTTTGATACCGCTTTTCACTCGACGATGCCTGAAAAGGCTTTCCGGTATGCTATTCCTGAGAACTTTTACAAAGACTACGGTGTTCGTGTGTATGGTTTCCATGGCACGAGTCATAAATATGTGAGTGAAGAGGCGACTGCTTACCTCAACAAGCCTGATGCTAAACTGGTCACTATCCATTTGGGTAATGGTTGCAGCATGGCAGCGGTTGACGGCGGCAAATGTATCGATACCAGTATGGGGTTAGGGCCTTTGGATGGTTTGATCATGGGTACCCGCAGCGGAAACATTGACCCATCTGTTATTTTTTACCTGGTCAATCAGTTGGGATATGACATCGCCCAGGTAGACACACTGCTGAATAAGCGCAGTGGTATGCTTGGTTTGACCGGTTTCAGCGACATGAGGGACATTCTGAAGGCGATTGACGCTGGCGATAAGAATGCCAAACTTGCGTATGATATGTATGCTTACCGCATTAAGAAATATATAGGTTCTTATGCTGCCGCAATGAACGGCCTGGATGCTATAATATTTACTGCGGGCGTTGGTGAAAATGATCCTGACCTTCGCGAGATGGTATGCCGTGATATGGAGTTTCTTGGTATCACATTTAATGCAGAAGAAAATAAGATCCGCGCAAAAGGCTTGAGAGAACTCAACCTGCCGGATTCTAAAGTTAAGGTGCTGGTAGTGCCTACTAACGAAGAATTGGAGATAGCGAAACAGTGTTTTGAACTGATTCAAGGCTAATCCGGATCGTAAGAAGGGGAGAGAGGCTGTTTCGAAAGGAGGAGTCTCTTTTCTTTTTTTAGGTGGTTGGCAGATAAATAACACTGGTTGGTATAAAGTGTCTTAGATTACAATTTCTTTAAGGTATTTTAGGACAATGAATAATTTGCAAAGAGCATGTCTGCATGTATTGCTATGGGTTCTTATCTTGATTCTGTTTATTTATATTAGCAGCCGGAGCGGAAACCTGGGGAACGCTGTTGTAATATTTCTCTATTTCGGCCTGATCAACATCACTGTCTTTTACATTAATTACCTCTATATACTGCCACGTTTTCTGAATAGCAGACGATATGTGGGCTGTGCTGCCAGCATTCTTCTGCTGATCGTGTCGTCAGCGGTAGTTAAGTATGCAGTTGCATCCTTCTTCAGGGAAATAGTGCTTATACGCGGACCGAACAGAGATTATTATGTGACATTCTGGGAGTATATCGCTGTCGCCTCAGTAACGGGCGCATTTTTTGTTTTTATCAGTACGGCCTTTAAGTTTGCGGGTGACTGGTTTTTAAATGAAAAGGTCAGAAAAAATCTTGAGAATGAAAAGCTCACGGCGGAGCTCGCCTTCCTGAAGTCGCAGATAAATCCTCACTTTCTGTTTAATTCCCTGAACAATATTTATTCCCTTGCTTATCAGCGGTCGGATAAGACACCCGCTGCCATACTTAAGCTCTCAGAGATTATGAGGTATATGTTGCAGGATAGTAATGAGCCGACGGTGCCATTGGAACGTGAAATACGGTATCTGCAAAATTATATAGAGCTGCAGAAGTTGCGCTTTAAAGACGGAGCTTTTGTTAACTTCAATTATTCCGGGGTTGATGAGCGGATGCAGATCATTCCGCTGATTCTTATTGCGTTTGTGGAGAATTGCTTCAAGCATGGTATCGTAACAGATGAAGCGAGTCCGCTTGACATTAAATTGCAGGTGAGAGCAAGCGAGATGATTTTTGAGGTGAAAAATAAGAAGAACCTTCAGAACAAGGATATTCTTGGAGGTATAGGATTGAGCAATGTGAAACGACGTCTTGAGTTATCTTATCCGGAAAGATATGAGCTGACCATTGAGAACGGAGGCTTGATCTATTATTGTAAATTAATTTTACATTTATAACAATGATACGATGTTTAGTTGTAGATGATGAACCACTGGCTTTAGATATCCTTATAGACTATATTGAAAAAGTGCCTAGTCTGGAGTTAGTTAAAGCGACAACCAGTGCATTTGAAGCCTTGGCTCTTGCACAAGCGGAAGAGGTGGATCTTGTTTTTCTGGACGTACAGATGCCGGAACTAACAGGGATTCAGTTTCTGAAGATCATCAAAGGAAAATGTAAAGTGATTCTGACGACGGCGTATTCACAATACGCACTAGATGGCTATGATCTGGATGTGGCTGATTATCTGTTGAAACCTATCGCCTTCGATCGGTTTTATAAGGCGGTGTCGAAAGTTCAGCAGCAACAAATACAGGGAAAGCCTACGATGGTTCAGGAAAAGGTCAGCTCAGGCGTTCAGGATTTTATCTTTATTAAAACGGAGCATCGTATTCAAAAGATCTATATTAACGACATCCTTTATATAGAAGGGCTCAAGGATTATATCTCCATTTTTACCCCCCAGGAGAGAATCATTACCCTGCAGTATATGAAGAAGATGGAGGAAGCACTGCCTGCGGAGATCTTTGCGCGGGTTCATAAGTCTTATATCGTCGCTATCCCGAAAATAGAAAGCATTGAAAGAGGCCGCATTCAGATAGGGGATAAAATCATTCCTATCGGAGACACGTTCAGGGAAGGGTTTTTTAATAAGATCCAGGACAGAAATATCTAAACGATATGGCTTCTGATTGCTGCTTCCGCATCTCTTAATACCTCTTCGGCTGAAGATCCGTCTGTTTCCAGCGGCTTAAGTATAGTGATTTTCATGTGCTCACCGAAGCTTAACGGATATTTGCCGAACCGGGTGATCTTCCAGGAGTTTTCGATGGCTACAGGGACAACGAGCGCGCCGGGGACCTTTTTAACAAGGGTAGTAGCCCCGCCGGGGATAAATACTTTCATGACCCCGTCACCTGATCGGGTACCTTCAGGAAATATTGCTGCCGACCAGACGTTTTCCCTCATTCTTTTTGCGAGCTTTAATATTTCTGAGATGGATTGTTTTGGATCCTTCCGGTCGATGTTTGCGGCTCCTCCATGTTTGAGGTTGAAGGACACACTTGGAATGCCTTTGGTCAGTTCTATTTTCGAGACGAACTTGACATGGTATTTGCGAAGGAACCAGATCATCGCAGGCACGTCAAACATGCTCTGATGATTGGCAACGAAGACGATTGATCTGCCCTGGGGTAGTTTATATGGGTTGATGAAGCTTACACGGCATCCGATCAGATAGTAGGTGCTGACTAAAAAGAAATTCAGCACATCAACAGATCGTTTATGGGCAGAATATCCTCCGATTTTGAGGCATAACCATTGTATCGGATGAAATATCAGTAGAAAAAGAAGAAATGCCAGATAGTGGATAGGGCTGAAAATATAACCTAAAAGCCTGTTCATTATACTATAGTTGGTTCTCTAATAATAGGATCTTTAATCTCAGAATGGCAGCTATGCTCATCGAATCAGTGATCTGGTTGCTGATGACCATCTGATAAGCATCGTCAAATGGGACTCTTTTTAATTGGAGTTCCTCTGTTTCTTCTGGCTGTGCTTGTCCCATCTTCAGGTTTCTTGCCAGATAGATAATGCCAAGTTCATCAGATACGGAGTTTGACAGGTGTATGTGCTGAAGTTCCGTCCAGTTTTCAGCTGTCAGTCCAGTTTCCTCTATGAGTTCTCTTTTGGCCGATTCGAGCGGTGAAAGGTGCAGGGGACCTCCGCCTTCAGGAAGCTCCCAGCTGTATTGATTGATCGGGAATCTATACTGGCCGACCAGCCAGATGTGCTGCTCCTCATCTAATGCGATAATGGCCAGTGCGTAATTCTGAAAATGAACTTTACCGTATATACCCCTTCCGCCGGATGGATTGATAACGTCGAACTCTGTTACGTTGATCCAGGGATTTGTATATATCTCTTTCTGCGATAAGATCTGCCAGGGATTCGTGTCCTCATTAATCATGCTGCAAAGTAATAAAAAAGCCTTCTGATTTGTGCAGAAGGCTTTCTTTATTTGAATGTTGTTTACAGTCCGAAAGCTGTTTTTACCTTTTCGAGGTAATCGAGCTTTTCCCATGTGAATAATTCCACCTCTATGGATTTCTTTTCACCATTGGCAGCTTCAAACACCTTGGTTATCGTTTCGGGGTTACGACCCATATGTCCGTAAGCGGCTGTCTCAGAGTAAATAGGGTTGCGTAGTTTCAGACGAGTTTCGATACCATAAGGAGTCAGGTCGAATATCTCCAGAATCTTTTCAGCTATTTCACCGTCTGTAAGGCCGACCCTGGATGTGTTATAAGTATTCACATAAACACCCATTGGATCTTTCACACCGATAGCATAGGAGACCTGCACAAGTATTTCACTACAAACTCCCGCAGCTACCAGGTTCTTTGCGATGTGGCGTGTAGCATATGCAGCAGAACGGTCGACTTTTGAGGGATCTTTTCCTGAGAAAGCGCCTCCACCATGAGCGCCTTTGCCACCATAGGTATCGACGATAATCTTTCTGCCGGTTAATCCAGTATCACCATGCGGACCACCTATAACAAATTTGCCGGTAGGGTTGATATGGTATTTGATCTTGTCGTTGAACAGATTTTGCGTTTCAGCAGGAAGCATCGCCTTGATCCTTGGAATCAATATGGAGATGATATCTTCTCTGATTTTATTCTGCATTTCCGTTTCAGAAGCAAAATCATCATGCTGGGTTGATACCACGATGGTATCGATGCGGATAGGATGGTGATCATCACTGTATTCAATGGTTACCTGTGATTTAGCATCCGGGCGAAGATAGGTTATCTCTTTGTTTTCCCTGCGAAGTGCAGCAAGTTCGATCAGGATTTTGTGAGCAAGGTCGAGAGCAAGCGGCATGTAGTTAGTTGTTTCGCTTGACGCATATCCAAACATCATTCCTTGATCCCCCGCTCCCTGCTGCTGTTTTTCCTGGCGGTCGACCCCCTGGTTAATATCAGCTGACTGCTCATGAATGGCAGACAGGATTCCGCAGGAATTTGCTTCAAACATGTATTCAGATTTGGTGTAGCCAATTCTCCGGATAACGTCGCGGGTGATTTTCTGCACGTCCAAATAGGTATTTGATTTCACTTCTCCCGCAAGGATTACCTGTCCGGTTGTTACAAGCGTTTCGCAGGCAACCTTCGAATCCGCATCCCAAGCCAGAAAATTATCAATTAATGCATCTGATATCTGGTCAGCGACTTTGTCCGGGTGACCCTCGGACACTGACTCAGAAGTAAATAAATACGGCATATTTATAGTTTAAGATATAAATGCTTAAGGAAGACGATCAGGCTAAGACCAGCAAGTGTAAAAGAAAGCATGTATTAGCAATTTTTTTACGTGGTTGCAATCTTATTCCGGAGGAACAAAGCAAATCAGTCCACTTAGCAGGGCAAATTTAGAAGATTTTTTATATTATGAGAAATTAAAACCTAATTTAGCAATGAAAAGAACTACTGTTAACTGATTGAAAAAGAATATATTATTTGTAATAAACCCGATATCCGGGGGTAAAAATAAGCGAGATTTTCCCTTACTGGCAAAAGAGCACCTAAATATGCGGATGTATAATCCTGAATTTATTTACACGAATCATCCGAGGCATGCGTTTGATCTGGCACAAAAAGCAGCGAGGGAACACATGGAGGTAGTTGTAGCAGTTGGAGGCGATGGAACAATCAATGAGGTTGGAACGGCGATAATGGGAACGGATACGAAAATGGGGATTATTCCCTGCGGATCGGGAAACGGGCTGGCACGATCGCTGGGGATTCCGCTCAGCTGGAAGAAGGCGGTAGTACGACTTAACGAATTCCGGTCACGTCGTATCGATACCGGTACCTTGAATGAGTTTCGTTTTTTTAATATGGCTGGCATGGGTTTCGATGCGCACATCAGCAATGAGTTTGCCGCGCTGAAGGGAAGGGGGCTTACAGGATATGTAAAGAAGGCTTTCTCAGAGGTGTTGAATTATAAACCGGAACGGTATAAGCTTGTTATTGACGGCAAAGTTTACGAGAGAGAAGCGTTTATGATCAGTTTTGCGAACTCGAGTCAGTATGGAAATGATGCGCATATCGCTCCAAAAGCACTGCTGGATGATGGGATCCTTGATATATGCATAATTAAACCGTTTCCTTTATATCTCTTTATTTCAATGGGTTTGAGAATGTTTTCAAAAACTTCTGAGCAATCTAAGTATGTTGAAATAATAAAAGGCGAATCTGTACGTATTGAATCTGTTACTAATACATTGGTACATATTGACGGGGAGGCTAGAATGATTGAAAAAGAAATTTTTATTTCTGTTGACCCGTTATCACTTTCTGTGCTATATTAGCTCTTATGTCAAAGAGAAGTAACATAAACGGAGTGGTGTTTTCCACTGATCCCGATTTCGAATATGCATATGAAGCGGATCAGGAAGAAGCTACATTGCCTCCGTCTCAGCAGGACCTGCGTGTGCAGCTGGACAAGAAGCAAAGGGGGGGGAAGGCTGTTACTTTGATCACCGGTTTCAGAGGAGCGGCAGTGGATCTTCAAGACTTAGGAAAAAAATTAAAGGCTAAATGTGGAGCTGGAGGCTCAGCCAAGAACGGAGAAATTATTGTACAGGGAGATTTTCGAGAAAAGGTCTTAGGATATTTAAAATCTGAAGGTTATAAAGCTAAAAAATCAGGAGGATGAGTTTAAAAACCAGTTTATATGCCAAACAATGGGCCTTTTTGCTTCAGATGTTTGCTTTTCCAGAAAAAAATGGTTTTTATTGTACACAATTATCGAAAAAGTTACCTGAAAAAGAAGAGAGGAGTGAATAAGCTGATTGAAATAGTGCCTGAAAGCGGGCTTGTAAATGTAATTTAAATCACATTTTTATTAATTTCAAAATTCTATTTTTGTTATCGTATCATTGCAAATAAGTAGCAACTATTATATTAAATTAAAACTAAAAACTAAATTTCAAGAAGAATGGCAACCGCACCAAAACCAACAACTGCGAAGAAAGAAAGCACTGGTTCAAACATTTTTGCAAGTTTGACCATCGTTATCTGTATTATTATTGGCGTACTAATCTGGAAGTTCGTAATGGGACATCCCTCAAATTTCGGTGAAGATGGTCAACCACTACCAGGGAACTTTCCCGGAATGATTTATAAAGGCGGTATTATCGTTCCTGTATTATTCGGGATGCTTTTAATGGTAGTCGTTTTTTCTATCGAGCGCTTTATCGTAATTTCTAAAGCTGCCGGATCAGGAAGCGTTGAAATTTTCGTAAGAAAAATTCAAACGTTATTATCAGCAGGTAACATCGAGTCAGCAATGGCTGAATGTGACAAACAAAAAGGATCTGTAGCGAACGTGATCAAATCAGGTTTGAAGAAATACAGAGAAGTAGAAGCAGACCAGGGCTTAGATACTGAGCAGGCTTCATTAGCGATCCAGAAAGACATCGAAGAAGCGACAGCTTTGGAAATGCCAATGCTTGAGCAAAACCTGACGATCATTGCAACTTTGGTATCAGTAGGTACATTGGTTGGTCTGTTAGGAACAGTAACAGGTATGATCAAATCGTTTGCGGCTCTTGCAACTGCAGGTGCGCCTGATCAGGCTGCGTTAGCAAACGGTATCTCTGAGGCCTTGATCAATACAGCTACAGGTATCGCGGTATCTACTATTGCGATCATCATGTACAACATCTTTACATCAAAGATCGATAAGCTGACTTATTCAATTGACGAAGCTGGCTTCTCAATTGTTCAGACTTACGCAAGTACCCATAAATAATATTGAGAAATAATTCCGGATTGTTATGGAATATCCGGAATTATTTCATCAATGAGATATACAGATAAAGGAATCAAATTAAAATATTACAATGCCTAGAGTAAAAGTACCTAGAAAGAGTACCGCTATTGACATGACGGCAATGTGTGATGTGGCTTCCTTGTTGTTAACGTTCTTTATATTAACAGCAACCGCCCGTCAGCCAGAAGCGTTGACTGTAGATACGCCTACGTCGACGGTTAAGATCAAGCTTCCGGAATCAAATATTGCCACTATTACGGTAGGTCATGGCAAAGTTTTCTTCGGAGTTCAGGGTCAGCCTATTCGCGAAAGGGTGTTACAGAAAATGTCAGAGCGTTATAAAGTTCCGTTCAGTGCGGAAGATATAAAGCGTTTTTCTTTGATAGATAACTTCGGAGTTCCGATAAATCAATTGAAGCAGGTCATCGATATGAAAGGTGCAGACAGAAATAAAGAGGGTCTGCAGCCCGGCATACCTGTAGATTCTGTAGCAGGTGCAGCTTCACAGCTTCACGAGTGGATTTATCAGGCACGTATAGCCACCAAGGAAATTAATGACGAATCTCTTCGTATCTCTATCAAAGGGGATGCTAAGGAAGAGTATCCGACAATTAAGAAGATAATTGATATTTTACAAAAACAAAAAGTAAATAAGTTCAGTCTGGTTACTTCCATGGAAGGTGCTGACTAACTGTTACAGAAAACGTAGAATAATAAAATGGCAGAATTAAATAGTGACGGCGGCGGCGGTGGTAAAAAGGGTGGCAAGGTAAGAAGTAAGAAGCAGTCTACAAGGGTTGATATGACCCCGATGGTGGATTTGATGTTCTTACTGATCACTTTCTTCATGCTAACGACCACGCTAGCAAAACCCCAGGCGATGGACCTGGCGATGCCAGACAAAGATGATAAGAACAAAGACGAGCAATTAGATGTTGCGGATACTCGTACCATGACTGTCTTGCTTGGTAGTAAGAATAAGATCGAATGGTTTGTCGGACTTGCTGACAATCCAATATCGGCTCCTACTGTAGAGGATTATGGCAAGAACGGTATTCGTAAGGCGATCATCGATAAGTCTAAGGATATTAAGGCATCTACGGGTAAAGATATGATTGTTATCATTAAGCCTAGCGATAAGTCTAACTACAAAAATCTGGTAGACATCCTGGATGAGATGAAGATCACCAACATCAAGCAATATGCGATCGTTGACATCAATACACCGGAAATAGAGTTGCTTAAGCGCGATGGTGTTTACTAAAAGACTGATGGAAAGCTCCATTGATGAAATAAGATAAAAATGGCAAAATTAGATATTTTTAACCGCGAGTGGATTGACGTTGTCTTCACTGGGAGGAACCAGGCTTATGGTGCTTACCAGTTACGTAAGAACAACTCCAAGACCACGAACAGAGCTTTGCTGTTTGGAAGTATTATTTTTATACTGGCTATGAGCTCGCCTCTGATTGCCAAGTATATTAAGGGTATGTCTCCGGACGATGATAGCGACAATAATATTATTCAAACTGAGGTGGTTTTAACTCCTCCTCCTCCGGTGGATGAGGCTGCTCCGCCACCACCACCAGCTGCGGAGCCTCCTAAACCAAGGGTAGACCAGGTGCGTTTCCCGCCTCCGGTTGTTGTTCCTGCTGAAAAGGTGAGGGATGAAGAACCGCCGACTGTGGAAGAACTGAAGGTTGCTGACCCTGGTCAGAAAACTATTGCCGGTGATCCGAATGCAGACATCAGAATTGATGAGCCTGTAGGTGAGGCGCCTCCTACAAAAGCCGCAGTTGTGGAAGACAACGCTGTATATGACTTCTCAAGTATTGAGCAAATGCCGGATTTCCCGGGAGGTATGCCTAAGTTTTATGCCTATGTTGGTAAAAACTATACATACCCTGCTGCAGCAAGAGAGCAAGGAGTATCAGGTCGTTTGATCATGAGCTTCGTTGTAGAGAAAGATGGAAGTTTAACAGATATTAAGGTGTTAAGGGACCTGGGAATGGGTACCGGAGATGAGGCTATCAGGTTGCTGAAAAAAGCGCCAAAATGGAAGCCTGGTATCCAGAATGGTAGACCTGTTCGTGTTCAGTACACTTTACCGATCATGTTGAACCTGGAGGGACAATAAAAAATGTTTAAAAGAGAAAATCAGCAAAAATCGCCCCAAAAGCGATTTTTGTTTATTTTAGGGTCAGTGATGTTTGTGTTCTACTTCGTGTTGGGACTGACCATTTTATTTTGGGAGGACATTCCACTGAACCTTAGCAGGACTTATCGAATCGTTTTTGGTTCTTTTTTAATTATGTACTCATTCTTGAGAATGGTCAGATTAATCCAAACAAGACGTGATGAAGATTAATATAAAACAATCGTTCACTGTACTTTTGCTAAGTCTTATTTTTCTTTCTTCGTGTGAGGACAGGAAACAAACTGAGACTACAGGGAGCACGCGATTGGTTGCGGACGAGAGCCTTATGCCAATCGTTGAAGATCAGTTGATTGTTTTTGAAAATATCTATAAAAATGCTAATATTGAAGCACAGTATAAGCATGAAAAGGCGGTGATTAATGATCTTTTGACGGATAGTACAAAGATTGCGATCACATCCAGGACTCTGACGCCGCAAGAGGCCGGTGTGATTGAGAAAAGGGATCTGAAAGTACGGATTAACCGGTTTGCAGTTGATGCTGTGACACTTGTGTCTAATAGGAACTCCGCAGATACGGTTATCACTGTTCAGGAGATTATCGACATACTGAAGGGTTCGCCTTCTAAGCGTCAGCTGGTATTCGATAATCCGAATTCCAGTATCGTCAGATATCTGATGGAACTGGCGGGAATAAGTTCGCTGCCGACAAAAGGAATTTACGCGTTGAACTCTAATGCAGAAGTAATTAAGTATGTACACAATAATTTAGGGTCAATTGGTGTTATAGGTTTTAACTGGATTAAGCAACCTACGGTAGAATTGGAACCGTTGGTTGCAGAATTGAATGTTATGGGGGTGAAGGGTCTGCCGGGAAAATCTGGTTCTGATAAATTTTATCGGCCTAGTCAGGATAACCTGGCCTTGGAGAATTATCCGTTAAGCCGTAACCTGTATATTATCAATTGTCAGGGAAGCGGTGGCTTAGGACTTGGATTCGCCGCTTTTTTGGCCGGAGATGTAGGACAGCGGGTGATATTGAAATCAGGACTTTTACCTGACAGTATGCCACCAAGAGAAATAATAATTAGAAAATAAACAGAAGACATATAAACTATGAATGTACTAAGAAGAGCAATACAAGCAAGCCTGTTAGTAGGAGTTGTGGGGACAACGGCTTTTGCACAAAGTCTGGGAGATGCGAAGAAGGCGATCGACGCTGAGAAGTTTCAAGAGGCTAAAACTATTCTTAAGAAATTAATCTCATCTGATGCAGGTAAAGGAGAGAACTATTTCTATCTGGGAAATATATACCTGAGAGATGACTATGTTGATTCGGCAAAGGCCACTTACACAAAGGGTGTGTCTGCTGAAGCATCTTATGCGCTAAATTACGTTGGATTAGGTGCTGTTGATCTGGAATCAAAGAATGCTGTCGCTGCGAAAGCTAACTTTGACAAAGCAATATCATTGGCAAAGCGTAAAGACAACAGTCCGTATCTTTATATTGGAAAGGCATATACCAATGCTGATCCCGCTGATTATACTGCCGCAATCACTAATCTTGAAAAGGCAAAAGAAATTAATGAGAAGGACGCTGAAGTTTTTTTGGCTTTAGGTGATGCTTACCGCGGATCAAAGAAAAACAGTGAGGCTTTCGGAGCCTACCGTACTGCATTTGACATGGATAAAACGCTATTGAGAGCTGAGATTGAGCAGGGAATCCTGATCAAGCAGTCAAAGGCGTTTCAGGAGTCGGCTGATAAATTTAAGAGCGTATTAGCAGTTAATGCTAATTATGCACCTGCATACAGAGAGCTGGCTGAAACCTACTATTTGTGGGCAAAGGCGGAGCCTCAGCAGTACGATGCTCGTATTAAAGAAGCTTTACAGTATTATACGAAGTACCTTGATTTAACTGACCGTTCATTGGAGTCAAGGATGCGTTACGCAGACTTCCTGGTTCTGGCAGGAGAATATAAGGCTCTTGAAACAGAAGCGCAGGAAATGGCTAAGCAAGACAAAGCTAATCCACGTATTTACCGTTATTTAGGTTACTCTCTTTATGAGAATGGGAACTATGCAGGTAGTGTTCAGGCGTTGAAGGATTTTATGAGTAAGGTCGATCCTAAGCGTGTGATTGCACAGGATTATCTGTACCTGGGTCAGGCGCAAATGAAAGCCGGCGATTCTACAGGTGTTACAAGTTTAGCCAAGGCTGTTGAGATAGACTCAGCATACGCTGAACCTATCAGCGAATTAGCTAAAGCGCAATTCTCTGAAAGAAAGTATGGACTGTCTGCTGATCTATATGAGTTAGCTGTTAAGAATGCAGCGTCTAAGACTTATTTGTTTGACTACTTCTACTTGGGTATGGCTAATTATTTTGACTATGCTACCAAGACTCCGGAAGTACAAAAAGCCAGCCGCGAAGAGCTTGTCAAAGCTGACTCAGCGTTCAGTCTGGTATCTCAGAAGTCTCCAAGCACTGCCGATGCATATCTGTACCGTGCGAGAACTAACAGATTGTTAGACGATGACGCGAATCCGAAAGGATTAATGGTTCCTCACTTTGAAAAGTATATTGAAGTGATTGCAGCTAAGCCTGACGGCCTTACTGACACAAGAAATAAGAAGAACCTGGTTGAGGCTTACAATAATTTGGGTGCTTACTATATCAGAACAGATCAGACCAAAGCAAAAGACTTGTTCAACAAAGCGATTGCACTTGATCCTGCTAACGAATATGCGCTGAGCGTTTTAAAGACGCTTAAATAGTCATATCTATAGTAACGTAAAATATATAAGAGGGCCTGTTTTCAGGTCTTCTTATATTTAATTCTGTTTTAGCGTGGGATGAAGGTTTATGTTCTTTTATTCTGTGCATGTAACTGTTTTTTTCTAAGTTTACCACAAATTCTATATCATGGATGTTCACAGCGCCCCAGTAGACTACGTTCCTATTTTCTTTCAAATGCTGGTAGCCCTCGGCTTCGTTGTATTGACGATGTCGATTACCCACCTGATCGGTCCGAAACGGAAAACGGCCGACAAACTGAGTCCCTTCGAATCAGGTATTGAGGTGATAGGAAACGCGAGAGCCCCGTTCTCCATTAAGTATTTTATGGTAGCGATACTTTTCGTGCTTTTTGATATTGAGGTGATCTTTATGTATCCTTGGGCTGTAAATTTCCGTGAATTCGGGGTTCAGGGACTGATTGAGATGTTTATATTTATGGCTACACTTCTTTTAGGTTTTATCTACGTGATAAAGAAGAAAGCGCTGGAATGGGATAAGTAGAATGGTTCTAAATAACTTAGGTGTTATAACATAGCAATACTTAATTTGTAACTTTGAAGCTCATTTCATATGCATTGAAATGAGCTTTTTTATTTCAAAAAAGAGACGAGATGAGTGATATAAAATTAGCTGAAGCGCCTCCGGGCATTGAAGGGTCTGGCTTTTTTGCAACATCTTTTGATAAAGTAGTCGGCTTAGCCCGTGCTAACTCGCTATGGCCACTTCCGTTTGCTACGTCATGCTGTGGGATTGAGTTTATGGCTACCATGGGGGCACATTATGATCTGGCGAGATTTGGATCAGAACGGCCTTCGTTTTCGCCCCGTCAGGCCGACATGTTGTTAGTTATGGGAACGATTGCAAAGAAAATGGCGCCTGTTCTCAGGCAGGTATATATACAAATGGCCGAACCGCGTTGGGTGATTGCTGTTGGTGCTTGTGCAACTAGCGGTGGTATATTCGACAGTTACTCGGTGCTTCAGGGAATTGACGAGGTAATTCCCGTAGATGTGTACGTTCCTGGCTGTCCTCCGAGGCCTGAAGCTATCTTAAGTGGAGTGCTTCGCCTTCAGGATCTTGTACGCAATGAACCAATGCGCAGGAGAAACTCTGACGAGTACAAGGAACTATTAAATAAATATGGAATTCAATAATGGGAAAGATTAGTAATCAGGAATTAATACAGAAGATATCTTCAAAGTTTGCTGATCGCGTATCTACCTTTAGCGAGCCCATGGGACTGTTAACTTTCGAGACTTCCAAAGAGGAGATCATCGAAGTGCTGACGTTTCTGAAAAATGATCTTGATTTTAACTTTCTTACTGATATTACGGGAATACATTATCCTGAACAGAAGTTGCCTATTGGGGTGATCTATCATCTCCATAGCTTCCGTCAGAACGTCCGTGTCAGGATCAAAGTTTTTCTTGAAGAACAAAATCCATCGATACCTACCGTCTTTAATCTCTGGAGAGGGGCAGACTGGATGGAGAGAGAGACGTACGACTTCTTTGGGGTTCAATTCGAGGGCCATCCGGATCTTAGGCGTATTCTTAACATGGATGACATGGTTGCGTTTCCTATGCGGAAGGAGTTTCCGCTTGAGGACCCTAATCGTGTTGATAAAAAGGACTTTTTCTTCGGAAGATAATTATGAACGAACCGGCTAACATACAGAATTTAGATCGCAGAGAGACAACTACACTTAATCTTGGACCAACCCATCCTTCCACGCATGGTGTGTTTCAAAATGTTCTGGAGATGGACGGTGAGCGTATTGTTAGTGGCGTATCTACAATCGGATATATACATAGAGCATTTGAAAAGATTGCTGAACATAGACCATTTTACCAGATCACTCCGTTAACTGACCGTATGAACTACTGCTCGTCGCCCATAAACAATATGGGATGGCACATGACGGTAGAAAAGATGCTCGGCATTCAGACTCCTAAACGCGTAGATTATATGCGTGTTATCATAATGGAGCTGGCCAGGATTTCAGATCACCTGGTTTGTAACGGCATACTGGGCGTGGATACAGGTGCCTATTCAGGCTTCCTTTACCTGATGGAGAAAAGGGAGCATATTTATGAGATCTATGAAGAGATTTGTGGCGCGCGCCTAACTACTAATATCGGACGTATAGGAGGATTTGAACGCGACTTCAACGATATCGCGTTTAATAAAATCAAGAAGTTCGTAAAGGAATATGTTCCGGTATTGAAGGAGTTTGAAGACCTGTTTACACGCAGTCGGATTTTTATGGACAGAACCATAGGCGTGGCAGCAGTGGATGCGCAGACGGCTCTGGACTATAGTTGGACCGGACCAATTTTACGTGCTTGTGGTGTAGATTATGATGTCAGGGCGAATGAGCCGTATTCTTCATATGAGGATTTTGACTTTGATATTCCTGTGGGTACCACGGGCGATGTTTACGATCGCTATATGGTTCGTAATGAGGAAATGTATCAAAGTATACGTATTATAGAACAGGCATTGGAGAAAATCGAGAAGGAACCTAAGGGGATTTTCCACGCTGATGTTCCGGATATTTATCTTCCGCCAAAGGAAGAAGTTTATAATAATATGGAAGCCTTGATCTATCATTTTAAAATTGTGATGGGTGAAGTTGACAGTCCGAAAACAGAGGTTTATCATTGTGTTGAGGGAGGAAACGGAGAGCTTGGTTTTTATCTTGTGAATGATGGAGGGCGAAGTCCTTACAGATTGCATTTCAGGAGACCTAGTTTTATAAACTACCAGATGTACGCTCATATGAGTAGTGGAATGCTTCTTTCGGATGCGATAATTAATTTAAGTAGTTTAAATGTAATTGCAGGAGAATTAGATGCTTAAGATTTCTAAATCAGACGAAATTATTTTCACTCCTGAGCTTATTACTAAGTTCAACGAGGTTTTATTAAGATATCCGGAAGACAGGCAGAAATCTGCGTTGCTTCCTGTACTTCACCTCGTTCAGGCAGAGTATGGCTGGGTGAGTACTCCTTTAATGGATAAGGTTGCAGAGTTTTTGAACCTGAAGCCAATAGAGGTATATGAAGTAGCTTCTTTTTATACTATGTTTTTCCTTAAACCTCAGGGCAAGTATGTTCTTGAGGTATGCCGTACCGGACCTTGCTGCCTTGTAGGTGCAGAAAAAATCATGACGCATATTGAAGAAAAACTGAATGTGAAGGAAGGCGAGGTGACTCCTGACGGGTTGTTTAGCTGGAGGGGCGTGGAATGTCTGGCGGCTTGTGGAATGGGACCTGTACTGCAGATCGGTCCGGACTATACATTTTATGAGAATTTAACGGCCGACAAGGTGGATGACCTGATAGATCGTTTACGTCTTACAACAGCTGAAAAAGCTCAAATTATTTAATATATGGGGCGGAAATTATTACTTGAAAATGTAAACGTTCCTGGAATAAACACTTTTGAAGTATATCGTCAGCATGGTGGTTACCGTGCAGTGGAAAAGGCTTTAAAAACCATGTCTACGGATGATGTTGTGGAAGAAGTGAAAAAGTCGGGGCTTAGAGGACGTGGTGGTGCTGGTTTTCCAACTGGTATGAAGTGGAGCTTCCTGGCTAAGCCTGAAGGAAAGCCGAGGTATCTTGTTTGTAACGGTGATGAGTCAGAGCCGGGTACATTCAAGGATCGCTTTTTGATGACGCATATTCCTCATTTACTTATTGAGGGAATGATTGTATCTAGCTATGCGTTGGGTGCAAAAACTTCTTATATATATGTTCGGGGCGAGATGATGCCTCAAATCAGGATTCTGGAGAGAGCTATTGCTGAAGCAAAGAATGCGGGTTTCTTAGGAAAGAACATTTTAGGTTCAGGCTATGATCTGGAATTATATGTTCAACCGGGAGGGGGTGCATATATTTGCGGAGAGGAAACTGCTTTAATCGAATCATTAGAGGGTAAAAGAGGAAACCCGAGGATTAAGCCCCCTTTTCCTGCGATATCAGGTCTCTATAATTGCCCAACGGTTGTAAATAACGTAGAATCAATCGCGGCTGTTGTGCCTATTATTAATGATGGTGCTGACGAGTATGCGAAGGTAGGTATCGGGCGCAGTACAGGAACGAAGCTGATATCTGCATCGGGTAATCTGAATAAGCCTGGTGTTTATGAAATTGAACTGGGTGTTCCGGTAGAAGAGTTTATATATTCTGATGAATATTGCGGCGGTATAGCGAATGGTAAACGCCTTAAGGCGGTGGTTGCAGGAGGTTCTTCTGTACCTATACTTCCAGCTAACCTGATATTAAAGACGGCGACAGGAGAAAGCAGACTAATGTCTTATGAGTCTCTTGCAGAAGGTGGTTTCGCTACCGGCAGCATGATGGGATCCGGCGGATTTGTCGCTTTTGATGAAGATCAGTGTATCGTGAGAAATACATGGAACTTCTCGAGATTCTATCATCATGAGAGCTGCGGACAGTGTTCCCCTTGCAGGGAAGGTACCGGATGGATGGAAAAAGTCCTTCACAGGTTAGAATACGGTCATGGTAAGATGAGCGATCTTGACCTTTTGGTTGATGTGGCTAAAAAGATAGAAGGAAATACAATTTGTCCGCTTGGAGATGCAGCTGCATGGCCCGTTGCCAGTGCAATCCGCCATTTCAGAGATGAATTTGAATGGCATGTATCTCATCCTGCTGAAGCAATAGAAAGAAATTACGGCCTGGCACAGTACGCAGATCCTTTGCCAAAGGCTGAAACAGTTGCTGCTAATTAATTAATGGTCCTTTAACATGTCTGAAAAAGTTAAAGTTACGATAGATGGAATAAGTGTTGAGGTAGAGCAGGGAACAACTATCCTGAATGCAGCAAGACTTATTGGCGGAGAGATTGTACCTCCGGCAATGTGTTATTATTCTAAGTTGGAAGGTAGCGGCGGAAAGTGCCGTACCTGTCTGGTGAAAGTAAGCAAAGGTTCTGAAAAGGATCCGCGTCCGATGCCGAAGCTTGTGGCATCCTGCCGTACTACAGTTATGGAGGGAATGGAGGTTCAGAATATCACATCACCTGAAGTAAAGGAAGCAAGAAAGGGTGTTGTAGAGCTCCTTCTTATTAATCACCCGCTGGACTGTCCGGTATGTGATCAGGCTGGCGAATGCCATTTGCAGGATCTAAGCTATGAGCATGGCTCTGCGGCGACACGCTATGAGTTTGACCGCAGAACCTTTGAAAGAAGAGATATAGGTGATAAGATTCAGCTGCATATGACCAGATGCATTTTATGCTACCGTTGTGTATATGTTGCCGATCAGATCACTGATAAACGTGAACATGGTGTCTTGGGAAGAGGTGATGCCGCAGAAATTTCGACTTACATTGAGAAGGCTATTGAGAATGATTTTTCAGGTAACGTGATTGATGTTTGTCCGGTTGGAGCACTCACAGATAGAACGTTTCGCTTCAAGAACCGGGTTTGGTTTACCAAGCCTGTGGATGCTCATTGCGACTGCGACAAGTGCTCAGGGAAAGTTACGTTATGGTATAAGGGTGAAGATGTTATACGGGTAACGGCTCGTAAAGATGAATATGGCGAAGTTGAGTCGTTCATTTGTAACGACTGCCGTTTTGAGAAGAAGAAAACCAGCGACTGGGTTATTGAAGGTCCGAGAAAGATATCGGGACATTCAGTGATTTCAGCAAATCATTATGAGCAACTAGCTCCTCCTCCGGTCATCAGAAAAAATCCTGCTCTTAAAGAGGCTAACAAAGAGCAATTTGAAAGAGTAATAAGATATTAATGGAACTAGCATTTGTTATAGAAAAAGTAGTCTTAGTTACGGTTATATTCCTTATCACCTTGGGAATTGCTGCGTATTCGACGCTAGCTGAGCGAAAGATTGCCGGCTTTATTCAGGGTCGTGTTGGTCCGCACCGGGCCGGACCTTCGGGTATGTTTCAGCCGCTTGCTGATGGCGGGAAGATGTTCTTTAAAGAGGAGATTATTCCGGCGGAATCAAATCCCTGGCTGTTTATTGCAGGCCCTTGTCTTGCTTTGCTGACGGCTAGCATAGGTAGTGCAGTTATTCCCTGGGGACAGGATCTGGAGATCGGAGACCGGGTTATTCAGCTGCAGGTTGCTGATATCAACGTAGGCATTCTTTATATTTTCGGAATTGTTTCTCTGGGGGTATATGGTATCATGATTGGTGGCTGGGCATCGAATAATAAATATTCATTAATGGGTGCAATCCGCGCCGCCTCACAGAATATCAGTTATGAGATTGCTATGGGACTGTCGCTTATCGCGCTGTTGATGGTAACTCAAACATTGTCTTTACGAGGAATTGCCGAGCAGCAAGCTGGTTTTTGGCAGGATGGATGGTTCTCCTGGAATGTGTTCTGTCAGCCGTTGGGCTTTCTAATCTTCCTTGTGTGCTCGTTTGCTGAATGTAACAGAACACCGTTTGACTTACCTGAAAGTGAAAACGAGCTGGTAGCGGGATACCATACCGAGTATTCCGGATTCAAGCTGGGAGCATTCCTCTTTTCTGAGTATATTAACATGTTCGTATCCTCGGCAGTGATGTCGACTCTATATTTCGGTGGATATAATTTCCCATTCATGAATGACCTAGGGCTTTCAGATAATGTGGTCACTATACTTGGTGTTGTCTTTTTATTCGCGAAGATTTTCTTTTTCATATTCTTTTTCATGTGGATTCGCTGGACAATTCCGCGTTTCAGATATGATCAGCTGATGAATTTAGGGTGGAAAGTGTTGATCCCTCTTTCGATTATAAATATTGTGTTGACAGGGATCTGGATTACAGTTAAAGATTTAATGTAGAGTTATGGAATCCTTGAGTAATAGAAAAAAAGTATTAGAGCAAAAGCCGATGACCTTTGGAGAGAAGATCTATCTTCCTTCCATTGCAAAGGGCCTGGCCATTACCTTTAAACATATATTTAAAAAGCGCGAAACGATCTTTTATCCTGAACAGGAAAGACCTATTTCTGAGAACTGGCGTGGACTACACTCGCTTAAGAGAGATGAGCAAGGCAGGGAAAGATGTACGGCCTGCGGATTGTGTGCGCTCGCTTGTCCGGCTGAAGCCATTACCATGACTGCTGCTGAACGTAAAAAGGGAGAGGAAGGGCTTTACCGTGAAGAGAAGTATGCCGCTGTTTATGAAATCAATATGCTTCGCTGCATATTTTGCGGCCTATGTGAAGAGGCATGTCCTAAGGAGGCGATATACCTGGATGGTCCGTTTCTGGAAGCTGATTATTTGAGAAAGGACTTCATCTTTGGAAAAGATAAGCTCGTTGAGGAACCATTGAAATCTTAAAATATTATACCTTTGAACAGGTTTTAAGGCTGTCAAAGTCAAACGGAGGAATTAATGAATCTTTTCTATTTAGTTGCTTTTTTATCCATATTCTTTTCACTGCTGGTGATTTTTTCGAAAAATCCCGTCTATAGCGTGTTATATCTCATTGTGACGTTCTTTACGTTCACTATTCATTACGTTTTGCTAAACGCACAGTTTCTGGCAATTGTAAACTTTATTGTATATATGGGCGCCATATTGGTGCTGTTCCTGTATGTTTTAATGCTTTTGAATCTCAATAAGGAGTCTGAGCCGATGAAATCTAATCTGTTGAAGATTGCCGGCGTTATAGCTGGTCTTTGTCTGCTTCTCACGTTGGCAGGATCGCTGAAGCTTGTACATGTATCAGATCCTGTATTATTGAAGAACCCCGACATTGGCTTGGTGAAGAACTTAGGAAAAGTATTATTCAGAGATTTCTTGTTACCCTTCGAGGTTTCCTCAATCCTGCTTCTTGCAGCGATGGTTGGGGCAGTTTTACTAGCTAAAAAGGATCCAAATAACGCATAATGGAAACAATTACTCAATCAATTCAGGGTGTACCGTTAAATCACTATATTCTTCTGAGCTCGATCATTTTCACTATTGGAACGATCGGAGTTCTGATCCGTCGAAACGCGATCATTATTCTGATGTCGGTAGAGCTGATGTTAAATGCAGTTAATCTTCTGTTAGCGGCCTTCTCTGTATACAGAGGGGATGCTTCAGGACAAGTTTTCGTATTTTTTATTATGGCTCTGGCTGCAGCGGAAGTTGCCATAGGTCTGGCCATCCTTACGATGATCTACAGAAATACGAATTCTACAGATATTAACATACTCAACAGGTTGAAATGGTAATTATCTCTTCTTTGAGATAGTTACTTTAGTTATATACATAAATACGAACAAAATTCATGATAAATTTAGTTTGGTTGGTTCCATTGTTTCCATTGATTGGCTTTCTGATCAATGGTCTGGGCAGGAATGTTTTGCCAAAAGCTGTTGTTGGGTCTTTAGGTAGTATATCTGTACTACTTTCTTTCATAGTGAGCGTTGGAATCTTTTCGGAATTATCAGATTCAGATGTAAAGGCATTTTACATACCTCTTTTCGACTGGATAAGTACGGGCTCTGTTAAAATACCTTTTGCTTTCCAGATTGACCCACTTAGTTCTATCATGTTGTTAATTGTCACCGGAATAGGGTTTCTTATTCATGTGTATTCAATCGGCTATATGAGTCATGATAAGGGATTCGGCAAATTTTTCTCTTATTTGAATCTCTTCATCTTTTTTATGCTACTTCTGGTTCTTGGATCCAACTACGTTGTGATGTTCATAGGATGGGAAGGTGTTGGCTTGTGTTCGTATTTGCTAATCGGCTTCTGGTTCACTAACCCATCGTATGCAAGTGCTGCTAAAAAGGCGTTTGTTATGAACCGGATAGGGGATCTGGGATTTCTCATCGCCATTTTCGTGATCTTCGCTACCTTCGGAAGTGTTGAGTTTGGCGATGTGTTTATGAGCGCTGCCAAGCTGGAATCCGGGAATTCGACTCTCCTGCTGATAACGCTGTTGTTATTTGTTGGAGCTGTAGGTAAGTCTGCGCAGGTTCCGTTGTTTACGTGGCTGCCTGATGCGATGGCTGGACCGACACCGGTTTCTGCTTTAATTCATGCTGCTACAATGGTGACCGCAGGTATTTATATGATTACCCGCTCGAACGTGCTTTTCTCATTGTCTCCACTGACAATGGATGTCATAGCTATTATAGGGATTATAACAGTGATACTGGCAGCAGCGATTGCGGTAAGTCAGACTGACATCAAGAAAGTGCTTGCATATTCGACTGTATCGCAGTTAGGTTATATGTTCCTTGGCCTTGGGGTGGGAGCCTACACGGGTTCTTTCTTCCATGTAATTACTCACGCCTTCTTTAAGGCGCTGCTTTTCCTTTGTGCAGGTTCTGTTATTCATGCGATGAGTAACGAACAGGATATGCGTAAGATGGGCGGACTAAGGAAGAAACTCCCTGTCACTTTCATGACCATGCTTGCGGGAACCCTGGCTATTTCAGGACTGCCTCCATTTTCGGGTTTTTTCTCTAAGGATGAAATTCTTGCTCATGCATATCAGGAAAATCAACTGCTATGGATTTTGGGTGTAATAGGTGCATTACTGACGTCATTCTATATGTTTCGTATGCTGTTCCTCACTTTCTCAGGAGAGTTTAGAGGAACGCAAGAACAGGCACATCACCTGCATGAATCTCCTAAATCGATGACCATTCCATTGATTGTTCTAGCTATCTTGTCAGTATTTGGCGGTTTATTAAATGTGCCGGAGGTTTTAGGTGGAGGTCACTGGTTGGCTAGTTTCATGGCACCTGTGTTTGAACATCAGGGGCTGTCAACCGCATCCGTTATTCATATGGATCACAGCACAGAGTATTTATTGATGGGAATTTCTGTTGCAGCTGCGTTGATTTCTGCCATCTATGCTTATTCGAGATATGCTAAAGCCACACATATCCCTGCACCGGATGAGGCCTCAAGGGGCTTGTTCGCTAAGCTTTCTTACAATAGGTTTTACATTGATGAGCTTTATGATGCAATTGTAACGAAGCCTTTAAACCTGCTATCCTACTTCTTCTTCAAGGTAGTGGATAAGGCTGCAATTGATGGCCTTGTAAATGGGTTAGGCAAGGCAACATCAGAGGGAAGTAAGGTTCTACGTCTTTTGCAATCGGGTAATGTTGGCTTTTACATATTTATGATGCTAGCCGGAATTGTGGCGCTACTGGTTTACGGATTTTATAATATATAACAGAGAAGGATAAGAAATAAATGGAAATTTTACTGCTCATATTTTTGCCTTTAGCTGGTGCTTTGATCTCATTTTTATTTGGTGGGTCGCAGCAGGTAAAGACCGTAGCTTTTATTTGGTCACTATTATCATTAGTGCTGACAGCTTATCTTTTATCTGGTTTCGACACTGAAAGCGCTCTTCCACAGTTTGTTATTGATCAACCCTGGTTAAGCTACTTTGGCGTCCGGTTTAAAGCAGGTATAGACGGTATTAGTATGATACTCGTTCTTCTTACCAATGTCTTGATGCCGCTGATTATCCTTTCAAGCTTTAAGCATTCTTACGAGCGACCCGGAGCATTTTATGGGTTAATTCTCCTGATGCAGAGCGCATTGCTGCTGGTATTCACGGCACTTGACGCATTTCTGTTTTACATAGGATGGGAAGCTGCTTTGATTCCGATATATTTTATTTGTGCTTTATGGGGCGGTGAGAATCGTATCAAAGTGAACATGAAATTCTTCATTTACACTTTTGCAGGCAGTTTGATCATGCTCATAGGTATTCTATACTTGTACTTGCAGACTCCTGACCGAAGCTATGATGTACAGTCGTTCTACCAACTTGCTTTAAGCTCGTCTGAACAAAGCTGGATATTTTGGGCTTTCTTTATTGCCTTTGCAGTAAAGATGCCGGTATTTCCTTTTCACACCTGGCAACCAGATACGTACACAGAAGCTCCAACGACCGGGACTATGTTACTGTCAGGAATTATGTTGAAGATGGGTATTTATGGGGTAATCAGGTGGCTAATTCCTGTTGCTCCGTTAGGATTTGCTCAATGGGGACAATTAGCGCTGGTTCTTTCAATCATTGGAGTAGTTTATGCTGCGCTAATAGCTTTCACGCAGAAGGACGTCAAAAGACTTGTTGCGTATTCTTCGATATCTCACGTTGGTTTAATTGCTGCTGGTATTTTTGTGTGGAACACAAACGGACTGCAGGGAGCGATGATCCAAATGGTGAATCATGGTATTAACGTGTTTGGAATGTTCTTCGTATTGGATATTATCATAAGAAGATTAAAGACGCGGGACAGCTTCGAAATGGGAGGAATTGCAAAGATTGCTCCTCAATTTGCTATTGCTTTTCTAATCATTCTTTTGGGGACAGTTGCATTGCCTTTGACAAACGGATTTATCGGAGAGTTCCTGCTTCTTATGGGAATATACCAGCATAATATCTGGGCGGCAGCAATCGCTGGTCTGACAATTATTTTCGGTGCCGTTTATATGCTTCGAATGTATCAAAGGATAATGCTAGGCACCACCAATGCACAGACCGTGACGTTTACAGAGATCGACGGTACAGAGAAGCTTGTCCTGGGTATTGTTTGTGCCCTGGTCATCTTGCTAGGTATATATCCTAATCCCGTATTAGATATATCCGAAGCTACAGTAAAGTCACTGGTCGAGCTTGTAAACGGTAAATTACATGGAGTGAGTACCACTTTCTAATTACGAACGAGGGACACAGAATAAAGAAAAATGAGCGCATTAATCACGATAACTGTTTTAGCATTAATTCTATTATACCTGGGGTTATTTAAAGCACACAAGGCGCTATTGCCTGTTGCATTAGTAGGTCTTGTAGCTGCCCTGATTCTTTCTTTGATGGAGTGGGGTACCAATGCGGTGCCTATATTCAGCAATATGATGCTGTATGATCACTTTGCGGTTGCTTTTTCGGGTATAACAATTTTTTCGACTATTTTGATTCTGGGACTGTCAAAGAATTATTTTGAGCGGATCAGCTCTAACGTCGCCGAATATTATGCTTTGATACTTTTTTCTCTTGCGGGTATTATCCTGATGGTTTCCTACCATAATCTATCTATGTTGTTTATCGGTATCGAGATCATGTCGATATGTATGTACATCCTGGCTGGTATCAAGAAGAAAGATTTCGCCTCCAATGAAGCTGCATTAAAGTACTTTTTAATGGGAGCCTTCTCTACTGGTGTTTTGTTGTTTGGGATCACGCTAATTTACGGTGCATCGGGTTCGTTTGATCTTGAGATGATCAAGCAATATATTTTAAATGATCCTGCAGGAGTATCTCCGCTCCTTTATACAGGAATTACCCTGCTGATTATTGCGTTGGCATTTAAAGTCGGAGCTGCTCCATTTCACTTCTGGGCTCCAGACGTTTATGAAGGCTCTCCATCGCTTATTACTGCTTATATGAGCACAGTGGTAAAAACTGCTGGGTTTGCTGCTTTTCTTAGGTTAATTATGTTTTCCTTTGCTCCGGTTCAGGATTTCTGGATTCCTATTATTATTACCCTCGCTGTCCTTTCATTATTGATTGGAAACGTAACGGCGGTTTACCAGCAACATTTCAAGAGAATGTTAGCTTATTCCAGTATATCACATGTAGGCTATATGCTGTTTTCCCTGCTCGCATTAAACGGGTCGTCAGATAACGCAGTTTTTGTCTACGCAGCTGCATACTCGGTTGCTTCGATCATTGCATTTGGAGTGCTTATTCTGATGCAAAGACAAGTTGGAAACGATAGTTTCGACAGCTTCAACGGTTTGGCAAAGAAGAATCCATTTCTAGCCCTCACACTTACTATAGCCATGTTATCCTTAGCTGGAATTCCCCTTACAGCTGGTTTCATTGGTAAGTTCATGATGTTCTCGAGAGCTTTAGCATCTTATCATGTAGTGCTTGTTGTATTTGCAGTACTAAATGCGATTGTCGGTATATTCTATTATTTCAGGGTAATCGTAGCTATGTACTTCAAGCCGGAGGATCGTAAGGAGCTGTCTGTTTCGATCTATTTCAAGATCGTTTTAGGGTTCTCTGCGCTGGTAACAATCGTATTGGGAGTATATCCAGATTTTATCGCAGGCTTGATTTAACGTTAAATAATTATTTAATATTCGTAGATTTACGAATATTCATTATGTACGAATTCTGGGATTATCTCCAACATCTTATAAATCCTGAGCTTCTACTTCGAGAAGGAGGGTTCTATCTTCTGTTATTTGTGGTTTTCGCAGAAACAGGATTGTTTTTTGGCTTTTTTTTACCGGGTGATTACCTTCTGTTTCTAGCTGGGTTATTTGTCGCCACTGATAAATTAGACGTATCAATTTACACCTTAGTATTTGGCCTAATCGCTACAGCCGTTGCCGGCAACTTTGTCGGCTATTGGTTTGGAAAGAAGACAGGTCCCGTTCTCTATTTGAAGAAGGATACTGTTTTCTTTAAAAAGAAGTATTTGCTTGCAGCCGAAGCATATTACAGAAAGCAAGGTGCTTTCGCTCTGATTATGGGTAGATTTATTCCAATTGTAAGAACCTTTGCTCCAATCGTTGCAGGCATGATCAAGCTAGATGGCCGAAAATTCGCCTTATACAACATATTTGGTGCGATACTATGGGTGGGTTCATTAACCTTGCTGGGCTTCTTTCTTGGCAAAAGATTCGAGAAACAAATTGACCAATATTTGTTATACATTATCGTGGGATTTATCGTTATAACGGCCATCCCTCTTGTATTAGCCTATTTCAAAAGAGACAACAAAAAAGAAATTATTCAAATGAACGAAAATAAACAAGACAATGAGCAATTCTAATGCCTGGCATAGTGTAACACCAGGAAAGCAACTACCTGAATTTGTTAACGCAATTATCGAGATTCCGAAAGGGTCTAAAGCAAAATATGAAATAGACAAGGAGTCAGGCTTATTGCGCCTTGACCGTATACTTTTTTCTTCAGTAATGTATCCCGCTAATTACGGGTTTATTCCTCAAACATATTGTGATGACGAAGATCCGTTGGATATTCTGGTTTTGTGTTCAGCAGACGTATTTCCAATGTCTCTTATCGAAGCTAAAGTAATAGGCGTCATGCATATGGTCGATAACGGTGAGCAGGATGACAAGATTATTGCCGTTGCAAAAAATGATATGTCGGTAAATTATATTGATGATCTCTCTGCTTTACCTCCTCATACAATGAAAGAAATAGTACGTTTCTTTCAAGATTATAAAGCTCTCGAGCATAAGAACGTTACGATTGAGCAGTTGATGGGAAAAGAAGAGGCATATAGAGTAATCCAAGAGTCCATCGAGTTGTACGATAAAACATATAAAGGATAGTATTATAAATGGGAATCCAGATATTTTGGACTTTTTTCCTTGTATTACTGAACGGCTTTTTCGTAGCGGCTGAGTTTGCTATCGTTAAAGTCAGGGCCTCTCAGATCGAAATCCATGCTAAGTCCGGTAATCGTATAGCTAAGACAGCTAAACATATTACCCAGCATCTAGATGGGTACCTTGCAGCCACGCAATTAGGTATTACGCTTGCATCTTTGGGTCTCGGTTGGGTCGGGGAAGAAGTGATGGAACATATCCTGCAAAATATTTTGTACGCGTTTGGTTCAGACCCCGAGTTCGTAGCTTCATTTACCAAAACCGCTGCACCTATCATTGCGTTTGGTACAATTACAGTTCTTCATATCGTATTCGGGGAGCTTGCTCCTAAGTCCATCGCTATCCAGAAACCCATAGGAGTGACGATGGCAATATCTCTGCCTCTTCACTTCTTCTATATGCTTTTCCGGCCTTTCATCTGGCTGCTAAACGGCTTTGCAAATCTATTGCTAAGACTTATCGGCATACATGCGATTAGCGGGCATGAGGCAGCACACAGTTCCGAGGAACTCCAATATCTGCTTGAACAAGGAAAGGAGAGTGGTGCTCTCGATAGTAATGAGCACGAGCTCATCAAGAATGTTTTTGACTTTAACGAGCGAGTTGTTAAGAATATAATGGTACCGAGGACCAAAATCTCGGCCATTGAAATTACTGCTACCCCTGAAGATGTTATTGCAACAGTTGTACGTGAGGGTTATTCCAGAATACCCGTTTATGACGAGACTATTGACAAGATTGTTGGGGTTATTCATGCCAAGGATATTTTACCAATTCTCGCAGACAAAAAAAGCATGCTGGTTTCTGATATTATCAGAAAACCATATTTCATTCCTGAAACAAAAAAGATCAACGATCTATTGAGCGAGTTTCAGCTAAACCGTATTCAGATTGCAATTGTTCTTGATGAATTCGGTGGAACTGCTGGAATGGTGACTCTTGAAGACATCGTTGAAGAGCTAGTTGGTGAAATACAAGACGAATTTGATGAGGAGAAGCCTATCGTTGAGAAGGTCTCAGAACACGAATTTATTGTAAACGCTTCCGCATCTATATACGATGTGAATGAATACCTGCCTCATGACCTGCCCGAGGATGAAAATTATGATACTGTAGGTGGTCTTGTTGGTGACCTATTCGGGAAGATACCTGAGGTTGGTGAGCGTAAGGAATTTTACGGGTATATCATTACTGTTATGAAAAAGACGGAGCAAAATATTGAATCCGTAAAGCTCGACCTGGTAATAAATCAGGAAGACATGGTTGACGAACGATAGCTCTTATGCATTTATTCTATACACCGGATATTTCAGGAAATGAGTATCTCATGAACCCTGATGAAAGCAAACACTGCATCAGGGTGCTTAGATTGCAAAAAGATGATGTCGTTCAGTTGATTGACGGTCGCGGTGGCCTGTTCGAAGCCGTTATTGTTAGCCCTGATCCGAAAAGAACTCAGCTCAAGATTATCAATGAAACCCGGGAGTATCAAAAAAGGAATCATTATCTGCATATCGCTATTGCTCCGACGAAAAACATCGAGCGTTTAGAGTGGTTTTTAGAAAAAGCCACTGAGATTGGAATTGATGAGATATCGCCAATTATCTGTGATCGATCTGAAAGAAAAGAGGTGAAGAAAGAGAGACTGGATAAAGTCATAACATCTGCGGTAAAACAATCACTTAAGGCCTACCATCCGAAGCTAAACGAAGCATTAAAGTACAAGGATTTCATCAAAAATATATCCGGTCAAGGTTATATCGCTCATTGTATGGAGGCTGAAAAAGCTCAACTAAAAGACCAGATCACCTTAAATGATCGTTATACAATATTAATTGGTCCGGAAGGGGACTTCACACCAGCTGAGTTAGAGTTGGCGTTAGATTATCAGTGTAAGCCCATTAGCTTAGGCACCAGCAGACTCCGAACGGAAACCGCTGCGCTTGAAGCCTGCTTTGAAATTAATCTTTTGAATAGATGATAAACAGATGGTCATTGGCAGTACTCATTGTATTCCCGGTGATCCTGGCATTTACCTTTGCCCCGTCTTATAAAATTGCTAGGCTGAAATATAATGGTGGTGGCGATTGGTATGGAAATCGGACAGCGCTCACCAACTTAATTATCTTTTCTAATTTTCAATTAGGTACGAATGTTCATCCAGAAGAGGCAATCGCAGATGTGGGTAGTTCAACATTATTCCAGTATCCATTCGTTTACATGACAGGTCATGGAAACGTTCAGTTTTCCGATTCAGAAGCAAAGAATCTTCGGAACTATTTGTTGGCAGGTGGATTTCTCCATATTGATGACAACTACGGATTAGACCAATACGTTCGTCCGCAGATGAAGAAAGTACTGCCTGAGTTAGACTTCGTAGAACTGCCATCATCGCATCCTATTTACCATCAGAAGTTTGACTTTCCTGCCGGTCTACCTAAGATACACGAACATGACGGAAAACGACCGCAAGGATTTGCACTTATATACAAAGGCAAAGTAGTATGCTATTATACATACGAGTCTGACTTGGGTAATGGATGGGAAGACGCGGGTACTTATCCAGGAGATTCGGAGGCTACACGGCTTAAAGCTCTAAAAATGGGCGCAAATATACTTCGGTTCGCTTTTAGCCAATAAAAGTAAGTCCGTCCATAGAAGTCTGAAGACTTACTACATATTACTTATCTCACTTTAGTATTAGTTCTGGAACGCGGTTGCTTAAACTTTTTCTTACCCAAACTATTAATTTCAGCAGAGCCAACCATGTTCATTGCACATCTGAAGCCCACCTCAGCACTCGTTTCATCCTGTTGCATGAACCTGCGAGTTGCCGGATTAAGCCAGTAAGCCCGATCGTTCCAGGATCCGCCTTTGTACACTTTTGAGCGATCGTTGACAAGCGTAGTAACACCATAGAGCTCCTGGTTCACTGTATCCTTATAGCCCCGAAGATCATGGTTAAACTCAGCACCAGAATTTGTATTAGTGGTGTCAACCTGCCCATTAAGCTCCGCCCAGGTTTGCTTTCTGCGTGAAGTAGCCGGCTCCTTAATTGGCCGTCCGTACTTATCTTTCGCATATGTACCCTTACTGACGTCAGCAATACGTTTATTTAAATATTCGTTTCCACGAAACGGATTGAAGTCATCGAACTCTTCATAGGACATCTTGCGATAAGTATCACCCACCCATTCATTTACATTTCCGGCCATATTATACAACCCGAAATCATTTGGCATGTAGCTTCTAACCGGAGCAGTGATATCAGCCTTATCATTCAGGGCTCCGCCTGTACCCATGTTGTCTCCCTCAGCTCTTTTGAAGTTGGCCATAATCAGACCCTGAGTCTTCCTTGAAGATGAGCGGACACCAAGGCCACTCCACGGATAGATCTTTCCATCTGCGATATTTTCATCAGAGGTATTTCCAGCAAGCGCCAACGCAGCATACTCCCATTCTGCTTCTGAAGGCAGGCGGTAATGCTCTTGCAATACACCATCTTCTTTCCTGACAGGCCGGCGTACGTTCGCACTTCCTCTTGCCCCTTCGGCGCCTGCAGCGGGATTGAGATCGCGTGGCATTCTCTTTCCGTTGATACCTTCTCCCTGATATTGACCATTGAGGTAGATGTCAGTACTGAATGGTTCGTTAGTGGCTTCAACTTTATTTCCCTTACTGGCGAGCGTTTTAAAATCTACCATTATACCCCGAGAACGAAGGATTTGTTCATTTACCCTGTCGGTACGCCATTCCGCATATTCTTTTGCCTGTTCCCAACTGATCCCGATTACCGGGTAATCCTGATAGGCAGGGTGCCGCAGGTAATTCTCTACATAAGGCTCATTGTAAGAAAGAGGGCGACGCCATACAAGTGTATCGGGAAGCGCATTATAATAATATTCGCGGTCATCCGGAAAGTTTCTCTGTATCCAGTAAAGATATTCTCCCCAGTTTACATTTGATACTTCTGTCTCGTCCATATAGAAAGACGGTACAGTAACTCTCCTCCTAAGATTATCGTTTTCGTAAGCAAGATCCTGTTGCAAACTGCCTCCCATTACAAACGTGCCTCCTTCGATGGGAATAAGTCCCGGTCCCGGTGCTGGCTTTATGTTCTTGGCGACTGTAAATCCTCCATTTTTGCTATCGTTGTATGCCCAGCCTGTATTTGAAGAAACCTTGCTTTTACAGCCAACCCCTAAACAAGCAAGCCCTAAAATTCCGGTTGTAAAAAGTATTGATAATCTTTTCATTCAGTATATAAAACAGAGAACTGCAATAATAGGAATAATCACTTAAACCCAAAAGAGATTGCAGTCTATATATAACGTTCTTCCCAAATATATTCTACATTTATATATGATCTTTTGTTCGTTGCGAAGTTTATTCCTGGTCTTCGTCTTGCTTTGGCTCTGCGGATCGGAAACAACCGCTCAATCTGCCGCAAATGACCCATCCGCCTCGGTCCTATCTGGTAAAATCCAAACAGCCGTACCATTTTTACGTATTAGTCCCGATGCCAAAACCGGAGCAATGGGAGACGCGGGAGCCGCAACACCGTCAGATGCCAACGCTTTATATTCCAATCCATCGAAGATCGCCTACGCAGAGGACAATGCAGCAGTCGGGATATCATACAGTCCCTGGCTGCGTAATCTCACAACAGATATGTACATCACTTATTTAAGTGGTTATCATAAGATCGATGACAGAAGTACCCTGGGAATCTCCGCAAAGTACTTCTCGATGGGAGACATTCAGCTCCGTGATGAGCTTTTCTCATCTCTCGGAACATACCGGCCTACCGACCTCGCATTTGATGCCACGTACGCCCGGCTCTTCGGATCAGCATTATCCCTGGCTACCACCTTCCGCTTTATCTATTCCAATGTCCCCGATGCCACGGGCATTGATGGCCAGTCATCAACCGCAGCAACGGTCCTTGCAGTCGATATCTCCGCATATCACAATAGGGAGATAAACTTAGGAAATCAGGTTCACAATCTTGCTTTTGGAATTAATATCTCTAACATCGGGAACAAACTATCCTATCTGAATAGTGGTGAAAAAATGTTCCTGCCTACGAACCTCAAGCTCGGATCTGCGCTTACCATCAACCCTGGTTCTCCCCAACAGCTGTTGATAGCTCTGGATTTTAACAAGCTTCTGGTGCCGACACCACCCAGGTTAAACGAGGAAGGTGACATTGTCGCCGGAAGAAACACCGACCGGTCAGTTGCCTCCGGCATTTTTGGGTCCTTTTCGGACGCACCAGGCGGACTTAGCGAGGAAATTAGTGAAGTCAGCGTTGGATTAGGCGTCGAGTATCTTATGTACCAAAAGCTGGGCGTCCGCGGAGGATATTATTATGAAAGTCCCGATAAAGGCAACAGACAGTATCTTACAACAGGAGCGGGCTACCGTTACTCTTCACTGCAAATCGACTTTTCATATCTTTTCTCAACCATTAAAAACAGCCCGTTAGCCAACTCCTTACGAGTCTCGCTTATCTATGCGTTCAAATAACAGAAACTTAACCGGATAATGATAAACACTCCATAAAGCATGTTGATCCGGTAAAGTTTAGTAGGTTTGGTAAAAAAACAGAAATGAGAATAAAAGTTGGATTTGGTTTTGATGTACATCAATTAAAGAAGAACCATCCCTTCATCATCGGAGGAGTTTACCTTGATCATCACTCAGGAGCATACGGTCACTCTGATGCCGACGTGTTACTACATGCAATTTGTGATGCACTGCTGGGTGCAGCTAACCTGGGAGACATAGGTTTTCACTTTTCTAATACCGACGACCACTGGAAAGGCATCAGCAGTGCTCTCCTTTTAACGGAGTGTGTTCGCCTGATTGCAGAAAAAGGTTGGAAGATAGGAAATATTGACGCCATGCTGTGTCTGGAAGCTCCCAAGATCAATCCTCATGTTCCGGCAATGAAAAAAAATATCGCAGAAGCAGCAGGTATCAGTGAAGATGACATCTCCATAAAAGCTACTACCAATGAAACTATGGGATTCATCGGCAGGGAAGAGGGCGTAGTCGCATATGCAGTCTGCCTGATAGAGAAAGACGCTACGGTTTAACGTCAGTAAAGTCAACGCCACACTTGTTACAGCCGCTTGCACAACCCTTAGTGGAACGCAAACTTCTGAAAACTAGTCGCCCTATATACGCTACCGCGAGGACGAACAAGATCAAAACGATAATCTCCTGTGTATCCATACACAAAGGTAAAGTTTTATTACTCCCTGATTGTCATTATATTTTAAAGTTCAAACGCGGAATTTTATGAATTTAATCGTACCTTTGCAAAAAATTTTTAGGGCATTACATGCAGAATATCAGAAACATTGCAATCATAGCACACGTTGACCATGGTAAAACTACACTGGTTGATAAAATTTTACACTCTTGTCAGTTATTCAGAGACAACGAACAAACAGGAGAGTTAATTTTAGATAATAACGATCTTGAACGTGAGCGAGGAATTACTATTGTAGCAAAGAACGTATCCGTAAACTACAAGGGAGTAAAAATTAATATCATCGATACCCCGGGTCACGCCGATTTCGGTGGAGAGGTAGAGCGGGTTCTAAAGATGACTGACGGTGTTATTTTGCTTGTTGACGCATTCGAAGGAGCAATGCCTCAGACACGTTTCGTAACGCAGAAGGCCCTGGCATTAGGACTAAAGCCTATCGTTGTTGTAAACAAAGTTGACAAAGAAAACTGCCGCCCTGAGGAAGTTTATGAGTCTATCTTCGAATTGTTCTTCAACCTGGAGGCAACTGAAGATCAACTTGATTTTCCAGTTATCTATGGTTCATCCAAACAAGGATGGATGAGTACAGACTGGAAAGAGAAAACAGAAGACATTTTCCCCTTACTTGATGCAATTTTAGAAAGCATTCCTCCAGCACCTGTTTCAGAAGGAACTCTCCAAATGCAGATCACTTCTCTTGATTACTCTTCTTTCGTCGGACGTATCGCTATCGGACGTGTTGCAAGAGGTGAGATCAGAGAGAATATGCCCGTATCTTTAGTAAAGCGTGACGGTACAATTCAAAAGTCCCGTATTAAAGAACTTTATACATTCGAAGGCCTCGGAAAAATTAAGGCGAAAGAAGTTAAGGCTGGTGATATCTGCGCTGTTGTAGGTATTGACGGATTCGATATCGGTGATACTATTTCCGATTTCGAAAACCCGGAGCAACTCGAAATTATACATATCGATGAGCCAACAATGAACATGTTGTTCACCATCAATAACTCTCCATTCTTCGGTAAAGAAGGTAAGTTTGTAACTTCACGTCACCTGCGTGACCGCCTTTACAAGGAGATGGAAAAAAACCTTGCACTAAAGGTTATTGAAACCGAATCTCCAGATGCCTATCTGGTTTACGGAAGAGGTATTCTTCACTTATCTGTATTAATCGAAACGATGCGTCGCGAAGGTTATGAAATACAGGTAGGACAACCACAGGTTATCCTGAAAGAAATCGACGGAGTAAAGTGCGAGCCTATTGAAGTCTTAATCGTTGACGTTCCTTCAGAAGTTTCCGGTAAGGTTATTGAATTGGTAACGCAACGTAAAGGCGAACTGTTGATCATGGAGCCTAAAGGCGACTTGCAGCACCTTGAGTTCGACATTCCTGCCCGCGGTATTATCGGCTTAAGAAATAACGTGCTTACAGCAACTGCTGGTGAGGCAATCATGGCGCACCGTTTCAAAGCATACGAGCCATGGAAAGGTACAATTCCCGGAAGATCAAACGGTGTATTGATTTCGATGGATAAAGGTACTACCACTGCTTACGCGATTGATAAACTACAAGACAGAGGTCGTTTCTTCATTGATCCAGGAGCTGATGTTTATGAAGGACAGATCATGGGAGAGCATATCCGTGAGAATGACCTGGTGATCAACCTGACCAAAGGAAAGCAGCTTACCAACATGCGTGCTTCTGGTACAGACGATAACACACGTATCGCGCCAGCTATCAAGTTTTCACTTGAAGAAGCAATGGAGTATATCCAAAGCGACGAGTACATCGAAATCACTCCAAAGAGTATGCGTCTTCGTAAGATTTACTTAAATGAAGGCGAACGTAAAATCAACGCAAAGAAATTTGTTTAATAGGTAATTTTATAGATAGTTTAAAAGGCTGGTTCATAACGATCCAGCCTTTTTTGTAAAACTACATCGCCTGTACATCTTTTAACAGCTATCCGCCTGATATTGCCCTACCTTTACTTTTTTATTTCCGTTAAGGGGAATCTTAGTATTTTCGAAGATTAATTCTACTAAAAATGCAGGAGCAGTCGGCCGAACATGTAATTACTTACTATAACGAGCACGTTCAAAATAAGTTAAACGATTATATCAAGGTCAATCCGAGAATCGAGGAAGCCTGGAGTACGCTCATCAGGTATGCACCCCAAAAGCCGCTTCGTATACTCGAAGTAGGTTGTGGAATAGGCAGTATCTGTGCCCGCATGAGTAAGCAGTGGCCTGAAGCAGAAATTCATGGAATTGACATCAGCACGCATTCCATTCAGATTGCAGACAAGCTGTTCGGAAGCTCAAAGCTCAAGTTCAAAAGTGGTATTCTCACCGAGGATACCTTTGATACTAATTTTGACCTGATAATTTTCATGGACGTCTACGAGCACATCGCAGTATCAGACCGCCAAGTTGTACACGCCTCTATCAAAAAGCTGCTGAACAATAAAGGCCGCTTATTCCTATCCGTTCCGACGCCTCATTACCTCAGCTGGTCAGCCAAATACAAGCCTGAAACCATGCAGCCGGTTGATGAACATATCTCTTTTGATGTAATAGGCAAGCTCGCTTCCGATATACAGGCAGACGTACTGCTTTATCAGATCAAGGATATCTGGAACCAGGGAGATTACGCACACATCGTTTTCGAAAAGAACGATAATTTCGAAGAAGCCTTCTTTCATCAAAAGCCTGTAACCCTGCAGCAAAGATCAAGGCGTATTATCAATAAAGGTATTTATAGGTTGGGCAGCTTGCTCCGACGTACCTATGTCAGAAATAAGCTGAAATAACATGGCTAAACTCTGCATCATTAAGCCAAACCCTTCCACCTATTCGGAAACCTTCATCCAGTCGCATATTGATTTCCTGCCCATGGAGAAGAAGATCCTATATGGGGGCGTTTTTCCGCTTTACAAGGAAGATGGAAGTTTTCTCATTCCCACTTTTTGGGGTATCGCCAGTTATCTTTTTCAGAAGCGGGTCTTAAAGAAGCGAGATATTCCTGTGCGCACGAAAGCCCTCGTGTCATATCTCCGGAAAGAAAAGATAGATGTTGTACTGGCCGAATACGGTACAGTAGGAGCCATGGTAGCGGAAGCCTGTAAGCTTGCTGATGTCCCTTTGGCCATCCATTTTCATGGGGCCGACGCTCATCATCATCCAACCATCAACGAATATAAAGACTGGTACCATCGCGCATTTGAATACGCTTCAACAATCATCGGGGTATCCAATGATATGATCAACAGCCTGCGCCAGCTTGGAGCACCGCAGGAGAAGTTAGTGTTGAATCCGTACGGAATTAACACAGAACGTTTTGCGCCGGCGGCTGAAGAAGGAGTCCGTAGCGCCAACTTCCTTTTCGTTGGCCGCTTTGTCAGTAAGAAATCTCCACAAACCACTATACGAGCTTTTTATCAAGTTTCTAAACGCTTCCCTGAAGCAATGCTCATTATGGCAGGAGGAGGCCCCTTATTGGAAGAATCAAAGGCACTGGCTCAGGAACTGGGCCTCGCCAACAAGATAAACTTCGCGGGAGTGTTGCCGTCCGAAGAGATCAGCCAGCTGCTTAAGCAGAGCTGTTGTTTCGTTCAACACTCCGTCACACCGCCAGATGGCGATATGGAAGGTACTCCCAACGCCATCCTTGAGGCTGCGGCAGCAGGTTTGCCTGTTGTTAGCACCCGGCACGCCGGAATCAAGGAAGCCGTTATCGAAGGAAAAACCGGCTATTTGGTCGATGAATACGATACAGCGGGAATGACAGAAAAGATGATCGCAATCTTTTCATCTCCCGAGCAAGCAGCCGAGATGGGTCGCGAGGGAAGAAAACATATAATGGAGAACTATACCCTCTCCAGCCGCATCGCCAGGCTAAATGACATTCTCGAAGACGCCATAGCAAAAAAACACAAGCACTCTTAATGAATCTATTACAGAAGCAAGGGTTTTATAACAGCATTATTTTATACGCAGGTACTGTACTGGGCTTCCTGAACCTGGTCATTCTCTTCCAGCGTATCCTTACCAAGGAGGAGATAGGCTTTTACACCCTTGTGATAACCGTTTCCGGGCTATATGCTCAGATCGCTTCCCTCGGCATTAATGGAGTCATTCTGAAATATTTTCCCGTGTTCCGTACAGAAGATAAAACGCACAAAGGGTTTATTTCACTGGTAGTGCTATGGAGCACCCTGAGCTTTCTGGCCTTCACCTTTCTGTTCATTCTATTTAAAGGGTTCGTAATGAACCAGTACGAAGACAAGGCAGGCGGCGGATTGATGGTACAGCATTACTACTATCTTATCCCCATATCTTTCCTGACACTTTTGTTCACAGTACTTGAAAGCCTTGCCCGTACGGTCTTCAAGAACGTATTTTCCGCCTTTCTCAAGGAGTTCCTGCTTCGCTTCATTACCAGTGTTACCGTACTGATGATGGCCGCCGCATGGTTCGGATACGATGGATTTCTCAATGCCTATCTCATCGCTAACGCGCTCATTGCATGCCTGCTCTGGTACAATATTGCAAAAGGCAGGCATTTTAAATTCGGCGCTATAAGCCAGGAAGTAAAATCGCAACGCAAGGAGCTTCTAAACTACGGGTTATTCTCTGTGATCAGCGGAGGTTCCTTCGGCCTGGTTCAGGGTATGGCCGTACTGATGCTCAGTGTAATAGCCGACCGGTCATTAGAGCTTGTAGGTATCTACGGTACCTTCTTCGGGATAGCCGTTGTCATCAGCTTGCCCGCCAAGGCATTAGGGCGCACCTCTTACCAGATCGTTTCCGAAGCCTGGGCGCAGAACGACCTTAAAAAGATAGACCGCATCTATAAAAAGACGTCGCTGGTTCAGTTTATTATTGGTTGCCTGCTGTTGATCGGCCTGATCATCAACTACGATCATATTCTCTTTCTGATGAACAGACCAGAATATAGACAGTATTTCTGGGTCTTTGTCATTGTGGGATTGACCTTCCTCGTGGATATTACAGGAGGCTTAAATGGCCAGATCATCAATTTCTCCCGATACTATCGATATACCACCTATATGATCACGGCAGCAGTCTTCGTTTGTGCCTTCCTGAACTGGCTGCTGATCCCTCATTTCGGCCTGGTCGGCGCTGCGCTATCGTACCTGCTGATCATGGTTATCCTGAATTTTCTCTACTGGTTGTTCATCCTGGTCAAGTTCAGGTTACAGCCCTTCGATGCCAAATACCTTGCTGTTCTGCTGATCTCAGCTGTAAGTCTCGCGGTAGGCATCTACATGCCCGTCTTCGATAATATCCTTCTGGATATTGCACTTCGCTCAGTAGCCGCAACCCTTGTATTCACAGGTTCAATCCTGGGCTTCAATATCTCCGAAGATATCAATGAACTGTACCGGAATGCGCTTGTAAAAGCAGGTCTTAAGTAATTATCTTTCACTGTTTACGGATAGAGAAAATTGTTAGTTTTGCATACTATGCAAAATCCGGCACCTATAGCTTTATTCGTTTACAATCGTCCCGATCATGCACGCCGTACGATTGCTTTTCTTAAAAAGAACTATTTGGCAGAAGAGTCGCGCTTGTTCATCTTTTCAGATGCTGCACGCCCGGGAGACGAGGATAAAGTGAATGAAGTTCGGGAGCTGATTGCTAATGTTGAAGGCTTCAAAAGCGTCGAGGTCGTAAAACGTCCGCATAACTACGGATTAGCGAATTCGGTTATCGACGGTGTAACCCGCCTTTCCAAGGAATACGGGAAAGTGATCGTATTAGAGGACGATGTAATCACGTCGCCACATACACTTCAGTATTTCAACGAGGGACTAAGAAAGTACGAGCATGTCGATCAGATTATGCATATCACGGCATATATGTACAACCTCAAAGAGAACAATCTTCCCGAAACCTTCTTTCTGCGTATAGCAAGCAGCCAGGCCTGGGCTACGTGGGACAGGGCATGGAAGTTCTTTGAGCCGGATATCGACTTGCTGATGAGTAAGTTCGACCGCGAGTCAAGGCATGCTTTCGAGGTGGAGGGAGCCATGAACTTCTGGAAGCATATGAAGCAATTCAAGGCTGGTAAAAACAATTCCTGGGCTATCCGATGGTATGCATCTGTATTCCTGAATAAGGGACTTTCCCTGAATCCACGCGTGTCACTTATCGACAATATTGGTCATGATGGCACCGGGGTACACTCGGCAGTCGGCGAGATCTATCGCAGTCCGATCTATCCAAAGAGGATCACCAGTTATCCTGAATCAATAGAAGAGCACCCTGAAGCCTTTGCTGTATTGAAGAATTTCCTTAAACACCGCAAGGGAAGTCTGCTCAAACGCGGTATTCGGTACTTCAACCACGTTATCACCAAGCTCAAAGCCAGGTAAAAGATGTATTTTTACGGGCTGTGAAGGTAGTTCATATAAACACATACGATGGGAATGGTGGGGCGGGACGGGCATGTCTCAGACTGCATCAGGCTTTGCTTACCGAAGGCGTGCAATCGGAAGTCTGGGTGAGCTATAAATTTGGCTCTAATCCGCGCATTCAAACCTTTTCATCCTCACTGATCTCACGCGGCCTCTCCGCATTCGGTATCTTGCTGGAACGCTACTACTCGTCCTATATCTCGAAACCCCTTAAGATCCCATTTTCAGCATCTCTCTGGGGAAAAGACGTCACCAAACATAAGGCTGTTCGCGAAGCCGACGTCATCCATATTCACTGGATTAATCATGCCTTCCTGCGTCCCGAAGATCTTGCCAGCCTCAGTAAGCTTGGCAAGCCTGTGGTCTGGACATTCCATGACAGCAACGCCTTCACCGGAGGATGCCATGTTCGCTACAGCTGTGATCATTTCGAAAACGAATGCGGCAATTGTCCCATTCTCAAGAATGAGAATCCTGACGACCAGTCCCACAAGATCTGGAAGCGTAAACAAAAGGCTTATCAGCAACTGAATTTTTCCATTGTAGCCCCGAGTCGGTGGATGCACGATTCCATACGCCGGAGCTCGCTTCTAAAGCACTCCAGAGTGGAAGTTATCCCCAATACCCTCGAAACGGATATCTTCCGTCCATGGGATAAGAAGGCTGCCCGTAAAGCACTTGGATTACCCGAGGATAAGTTCATCATGCTGAGCGGATTTATGCCTTCACGTAAGGACCTGCACAAGGGAACTCCCTACCTGCTTGAAGCACTGCAGATACTCGTTGACAAAGGAATGGTCGACAAGCAAAACGTCGAACTGATCATCTTCGGAAATAAAGACACGGCCAATGTACCCGACTTTGCCGTCAGTACTACGTTCCTGGGCACTATCTCCAATGATGAGAAGCTGAGCATGTGTTACAGTGCTGCCGATGTATTTCTGACTCCTTCGCTGGAAGACAATCTTCCTAATACGGTTATGGAGAGCCTCTCCTGTGGAACTCCCGTTGTTGCTTTTACGACCGGGGGGATTCCGGATATGGTTACCCATCACGAGAATGGTTACCTCGCTACCTATAAGTCCTCAGACGACTTTGCCAATGGGATCTCCTGGGTCTACCAGCATCAGGACCGCGAGCAATTAAATACGGCCGCACGGCAGGCCGTAATGACCCGCTTCTCGGAAAAAGTAATTGCAGCTAAACACGTCGCTCTCTACAACGAGGTATCCGGGAAAGGCAAAATTTCAACTTTCCAGCCCGTGCTCTCGGTAATCACAGTAGTATACAACAATGTAAAAGACATTGAGCGCACCATCCGTTCAGTAGTCAGTCAAACCTACCAAAACATCGAGTACATCGTTATAGATGGCGGATCTTCCGATGGTACACTAGACGTACTTCAGCGCTACGAGTCAAAGATAAGCAAGCTGATCAGCGAGAAAGACGCCGGGATCTACGATGCAATGAATAAGGGACTCGCCCTTGCCAGTGGAGACTACGTGCTGTTCATGAACTCCGGTGACGAGATCTATGCGCCCGACACAGTAGCGAATATCTTCGCATCGGCAGATAACGCTGATATTTATTATGGAGAGACTGAGATGTATAACGAACGTTGGGAAAGCCTCGGCCGCAGGCGTCATCAGGCTCCTGAACGATTGAGCCATTCAAGCTTCCGCTACGGAATGAGTGTAAGTCACCAGGCCATCTATATCAAACGTTCTATCGCCGGGTTCTATGATCCACGCTATCAGCTGAGCGCAGATATTGACTGGATCCTGAATGCCATCAAAAAAGCTCAGCGAATTCAGAATGCCGGGGCGTATGTGGCTAAATATCTTGTAGGCGGCATGTCAAAGCAAAAGCACCGGCAGAGTCTCATAGAACGCTTCCACATCTTCAGCAAACATTATGGTCCTGTAGCTAACATCGTGAATCATCTTGTCATCACCTTAAAACTTGCCGGCTACTACTTCCTTCACAGACGTACCAACGACTAATCATCTCTTTAAACTGTACTATTTTACCATGTTCTGGACGGGACATCTTTCTATCATCGTTTATTCAGCTCCCTAACAGGGGCGTATCAACGTCGTACCAACGTCGTACCAGCTTCGAGAAATGCCGAAGCAGATGCGAGGCAAACACGAAGCAGATGCGTAATTGAGCAGTTGTTGGGGCGATGTTAATATCTGCGAGTTCGAAAGAAGATATTGAGGATATCTGCAGAAGATCAAGCCGAGCCCCGGACAGGAACAAGAGGATACGAACCTGGCAATAAGCTTGAGCCGGCACAGGGGAGCAAAGAAAAAGGGATACCCGGCATCGCCAGATATCCCTTTCTGATAATATTCCGAGAATCTACTTATTCCCTTTCTTACGTTCGCGATAACCTGCGAATCCAATGCCTCCGATAAGAAGAATAGAAGCGATCAGTGATATATTTTCTCCTCCATAGTAAGATACCGGCTCAAACTTGAACTCAAGGGTGTGATTTCCTCCAGGGAGCTGAGCGGCACGAAGTATATAATTCGCTCTGAAATACGGAATCTTCTCACCATCGACGTAAGCATTCCAGCCCTTATCGTACCATATCTCAGCAAACACAGCTATCATATCCTTGCCGGCTGTATATTCATATGTCAGGTGATCAGGGTGATACTTCGTCAACGTAATTCTGGCATTTGGATCAGGAGCACCTGCCTTTTTAACATCGATAAGTGATTTAAAACTTTCGTGTACAATAGCCTCTTTCTTAGGATCAAAGCTGTTGATGCCCTGCATTTCCTCATCAGCATTCTTTACATAGAGAACGTTAGATATAAACCATGCGTTTCCGCAAGCAGTACTTCTGTTTTGAATACGTTGTGATTGACTTTTCTCATCATTGGTGATCACGTATTTAGTGTTCAGCATATCCAGTACGTCTTCGTTGATGGCATTATTGAATTGCTTATCCAGTACTTCCTGGAAGCGTTTCAGCTTCGCTGCGTGATATCCGCCCACTGTTTTGTGAAAGTAGGAAGCGGTTGCGTTGCTGAAGGTGTTGGTGGTCAGATCCAGCACCCGATAGTTGAGGCTCGGATCACGCAGGATCAGTTCATCAACCTGGCGAGGCTGGAAGCTTTGCTCGAGCGTGCTCTTCTCAACAAACTTTTCGTTGTTCAGGTAGCGGCGATCAACTCCCCACATATCAATCAATATCACAATGGCGAATATGGAGTACACATATTCCTGCTTGATTGACTTCTTGATCAGCGCCCATATAAGGCCCGCACCTATAAGTACGAATATGAGAGAGCGGAAAGCATCTGCCCGCGCCAGGCTCGTACGGTCTTCGATAAGGGCGTTAGCCAGAGAATTAGCAAATCCCTGATCGCCTACCGCCTGCGTTAGTCCTTCAAGCACCTGCTGATGATTACTTGCCTTGAAGCTTAGGAATAGTCCGGGGAGAATCAGGATAACCAGAATAATCCCTCCGGTTATATAAACTGAGTAGGCAGCTTTCTTAAGCAATACTTTTGTATCAAGCTTGCCTGAAACAACTTCCTGAATGGCCATGATAGCTAATACAGGGACAAGGAGTCCGGCAATTACCAAAATAGATTCAACCGCGCGGAACTTATTATAAAGCGGGAAATAATCGAAGAAAAGGTCGGATATAAACGGCAGGTTTTTGCCGAATGACAGGAACAAGCTAAGTACCGTTGCTACAACTATCCACCATTTAATACGGTCGCGGATAATAAAGAGACCCAATACAAAGAGCAGGCATACGATAGCACCGAAGTAATACGGACCGGAGGTAAAAGGTTTATCTCCCCAGTAAGTGCTGATCAGGCCATACTGCTGCAACTGCTGTACTGCTGCTTCTACCTGTTCCTGAGGGATTCCCTTCGCTGCAAGTGTCTTACCTACTTCAGAATCTTTATCCAGACGATGACCTGACTCCCCGCCGTATGCATTTGGGATCAAAAAGGTAAGGTTTTCACCAACGCCCTGGCTCCAGGTATAAGCATACTCACGTTCAAGACCCGAAGATGGTTTTCCGGCAGAGGCATCCTGACTGAGGTTTGATTTTCCGCGTATAGTTTCCTGCCCGTATTCATAGGTTACCCATAGCATACTCGCATTCACCGCTACCGCTAAGATAACGGCGCCGGCCAGATATCCGATAGATTTACCAAAAGCTGGCAGCGTCTTATTCTTGTAGGCATGGTATAATTCAATGCCGGCAAGAATAAGAAGGGCCAGGAACAGATAATAAGTCATCTGGATATGGTTAGCCCTGATCTCCATGGCCAGGAAAAATGCTGTAATTACTGCTCCCCAGAGATATCGTCCTCTAAGGGTCATTAATACACCCGCAACTATCGGAGCAAAGAAGGCTATGGCGAATGCTTTATTGGTATGTCCGGCTTCAATAATAATGAAGTTATAAGACGAGAATGCAATGGCAATGGCACCGGCGGCAGCTAGCAAAGGTTTAACCCTAAGGGCTATGAACATCAGGTAGCCACCCAAAAGATAGAGTAATACGTTATAAACCGGGTTAGGGAATACAGCACTGAAGAAGGAGACCACATAAGAGGTTAAGTTCTTCGGAAACTGCGCCCAGATCTGATAAGCCGGCATTCCTCCGAACATGGAATTGGTCCACAAGGGAGCCTTTCCGTCTTCCGCCTTATATTTCATGATCTCGCTCTGCATAGCTTTTGCCTGCATCACGTCACTCTGGTAGAGCACCTTACCCTGAAGTGCAGGGCTGAAATAGATAAAGCATAATACTATAAAGAGCGCAATGATGGCCAGATGTATGCCATTTCGTTTAAACCAGTTACTCATTCTATCTTTTAATTGGAGATCAAAAATAGAACTTTTTGGGGTATGGCAAATACCTTATATGGAATAGTGCTTATTTTACCTCTTCGAAATCAATGAAATCGCCGGCTTTATCTGCAGCACGCGCCTCTTTATCTTTAGGAGGGATAAAATCTATGCTGATCTTACCGTTATTGCGAGGTTCTGAACGGTATTGCTGTTGTCCGCCAAACGTTTGCTGATTATATGAAGTTTTGAACTTCTCCTGTGCTTTGCTGACCATTTTTTTGAAAAGGAACGGTAATAACAGCTTTGCTATTACTCGCAAAAGCCACATCACACAGATCGTTATCAGTAAAAATTTAAGTAATGCTGTCATAGTTTAAATACAAATATGACGATAAAATAAGTGAATTATTACAAGTGTAAGCTAAGATTTACATTTTGAAGACCTGCATTAGTCTTCATCCTGATCGGGTATATTGGCGACCCGGCCTACTTGTCCGTCCTCTAAACGTACTTTAATACCCCTTGAATGGTATGTTGCGCTGGTCAAAAGGTTCTTCACAATTCCTCTCGTCAGCTTTCCGCTGCGCTGGTCCTGCTTCAGGATAATGTCTACTTCAAGTCCTGGATATATGTCTTTTCTGTTTTGTCCGTTCATGTTCTATTTCTTTTGTCCAAATCGTTCTTCCATCATCTTCTCCAATGCGAACATCTCGTCGCGCATCTTGGCGGCCATCAGGAAGTCCATATCTTTCGCTGCTACCATCATGTCTTTCTTGCTCTTCTCGATAGCCTTTTTCAATTCGGCTTTAGACATATACTGTACTATCGGGTCTGCTGCAATGCTCACAGCCTCGTCCATACCGGTATATACTTTTTGAACTCCTCCTTTGAAGTCTACAACCGATGTCTGTTCAATGATGGCTTCCTTAGATTTTCCTACCGTAGTAGGCGTGATGCCGTGCAGTTCATTGTACTGGATCTGCTTGTCGCGGCGGCGGTTGGTTTCCTCTATTGTGATGCGCATACTATCGGTGATATTATCGGCATACATGATCACCCGGCCATGGTCGTTTCGTGCGGCACGTCCGATGGTCTGGATCAGGGACCGATGCGAGCGCAGGAAGCCCTCTTTATCTGCATCCAAAATGGCTACAAGTGACACTTCCGGTAAGTCAAGTCCCTCTCTCAGTAAGTTGATACCGATCAGGACATCGAATTCTCCTAAGCGGAGTCCCCGGAGTATTTCTACCCTTTCGAGTGTTTTTACTTCTGAGTGGATGTAACGGACCTTGATTCCGAGCCGGTCCATGTATTTAGCCAGCTCTTCAGACATGCGTTTAGTCAACGTGGTGACCAGCACGCGGTCTCCCATCTTAACCGTTTTGTCTACTTCGTCCAGCAGATCGTCCACTTGATTAACTACAGGACGGATATCAATAGGAGGGTCAAGAAGGCCGGTCGGACGTATCACCTGCTCTACGACAACACCGCCTGATTTCTCCAGCTCAAAGTCGCCCGGTGTGGCGCTTACATATACGGTCTGAGGTGCAAGCCTTTCAAATTCTTCAAAATTGAGAGGTCTGTTGTCGAGTGCGGCCGGTAATCTGAATCCATAGTCTACGAGGGCCATCTTGCGGGATCTGTCGCCACCATACATCGCCCGGATCTGTGGCACGGTAACGTGACTTTCGTCGATGACCATGAGGTAGTCGTCAGGGAAATAGTCAAGCAGGCAGAATGGCCGCATACCCGGTAACCTCCCATCAAAGAAGCGCGAATAGTTCTCTATACCGCTGCAATAGCCCAGTTCACGCATCATTTCGAGGTCGTAATTGACCCTTTCTTCCAGTCGTTTAGCTTCAAGAAACCGCTGGTCATCCACTAATTGCTTTTTGCGTATCTCAAGTTCTTCCTGGATAGCCCAGATAGATTCGGTAAAGCGCTCGCGCGGCGTGACAAAAAGGTTGGCCGGATAGACAACCATATGGGTCATCTTTTCGATTGTTTTTCCGGTGGCCGGATCGATCGCTGTAAGCTCCTCTATATCGTCGCCAAAGAAAGATATGCGGTAGGCGTAGTCCAGATAGGCAGGATAAATATCTACCGTATCGCCCTTTACCCGGAAAGTTCCTCTTTTGAAGTCCGCTGTAGTACGGGCATAGAGAATTTCTACGAGCCTGTGCAGGAAAGCATTTCGGCTGATCCGGGTTCCTACGGCAAAGCTGAAAACAGAGTTGTTAAAATCCTCAGGATTTCCCATACCGTATATGCAGGATATGGAAGAAACCACGATGACATCCCGCCGACCAGACATCAGGGAGGAGGTAGTTCGTAAACGTAGCTTCTCTATCTCCTCGTTGATCTGGAGGTCTTTCTCGATATAGGTATTCGTTGTTGCTATATATGCCTCGGGCTGGTAGTAGTCGTAATACGACACGAAGTAATTGACAGAATTCTCAGGAAAGAACTGCTTGAACTCTCCGTAAAGCTGCGCAGCCAGTGTTTTGTTATGGCTAAGTATCAGGGTTGGTTTTTGTGTCTGCTCAATAACATTCGCTATTGAGAACGTTTTACCCGAGCCGGTCACTCCTAATAAGGTTTGATAGTTTTCTCCGCCGCGCACACCTTCTACCAATTGTCTTATCGCTTCGGGCTGATCACCCATCGGCTGATAATCCGATATTAATTTAAAATCCATCAATTCAAAAATACATATTATCGGGATCAATGTCTAGCGGGAGGAGTTCATCTGGACATATATTTACTTCAAATCGACCGAATATTAGCGTTCATCTTCTAAAATCTGTAAATTTACATCAATGTTTGTTTTAACTAAAAATTCAACAATAGGCAATAATTTTCTTGCTGAGCTGAGGGATGCACAGATTCAGCAGGATAGCATGCGTTTTCGTAGAAATATGGAACGTTTGGGTGAAATTTTTGCCTATGAGATCAGTAAGACGCTGGATTTCGTAGAAACCGAGTTTGAGACACCGCTCGGGACCGCTTCGGTGCAGGTGATTGAGAACTACCCTGTATTGGCGACCATCCTCCGGGCCGGTTTGCCGCTCCATCAGGGCTTGCTGAACTTTTTCGATCGAGCTGATTCGTCATTTATCGCCGCTTATAGAAAGACCGGTAAGGATGGTAAATTTGTGATCCAAAAGGAATATGTTAGCGGACCGAACCTTGACGATAAAATAGTGATCGTCGCTGATCCTTTACTGGCCACAGGACGGAGTATGGTGCTTACCTGTAAAGAATTACTTGACCGGTATAAGATTAAGCAACTTCATGTCGTTTCTTTAATAGCCAGTACAGAAGGTGTAGCCCATGTTAAAGCAAACCTTCCGCGTGCCCGTCTTTGGTTAGGTGATATAGATGAGGAAATGACAACCAAAGCTTATATCGTGCCCGGGCTTGGAGACGCAGGTGATCTGGCCTACGGAATTAAGGATTAATTTACTTCATGAAATACAATCATATATTTTTCGACCTCGATCATACAATCTGGGATTTTGACAAGAATGCACAGGAAACGCTTCAGGAGCTTTATCTATCTTATTCGCTGAAGGAACTGGGCATAGGCTGCGTTAATACTTTTATCGAAAAATATACGTATCACAATCATTCGCTTTGGTCTTCGTATCATCTGGGTCATATCACCAAGGAGCAACTTAGGGAAGCACGGTTCAGGCTTGCCTTTGAAGATATGGGTGTCTGCGGAGATCTTATTCCTGAAGGGTTCGAAGATCTGTATGTACGTACCTGTCCTACCAAAACAAATCTTTTTCCCAAGGCGCATGAGACGCTTTCCTACCTTTCGGGAAAGTATAAGCTCCATTTGATTACGAACGGGTTTAGGGAACAGGCTCAGACCAAGATTGAGCTATCAGACTTGGGCAAGTACTTCGACACGGTCGTCATCTCAGAAAACGTTGGTGTAAACAAACCTCACAGCGGGATATTTGAGTACGCGTTGGCAGGTGCGGGAGCGGTTAAGGAGAAAAGTGTGATGATAGGCGATAGTATAGAGGCGGATATCAGGGGGGCTATGGGGTATGGTATTGATGCCATATTCTTCAATCCTGGAAGACTCTCGGTGCCGGATGATGTGAAAATGCAAATCAATCATTTGGAAGATTTAATAGAGATCTTATGAGTATTCAAGCCAGTGCGTCGTCTATCAAAGATGCCCTAGCAAGTTATCTTGCCTGGCTTAAAGAGGTAGATGAGGATGAGTTTGTTAAGTCGCCGCCCAATGGGGGCTGGTCTTATTCAGAGGTCTTTTGCCATGTGATACAGGTAAACGTGAGATCGATACTTGCCGTGGAGAGATGTATTTATGCGAAGTCAGGTCATCGGACATCGGGACCTAACCTTATTGCGCGACTCATTCTTTATATGGGCAAGTTTCCGCCTGTGAAGATTAAAGCACATCCGAAAGTATTATCCATAGTTAAAACGGTCACCAAAGAGGAGGCCAGAAATGACATGCTTGTATTTTGTAACAAGCTTCAGGATTTGCTGCCCAAATTGATGAAAGTGCCTGTACATCAGCGGACACGTCATGCGCGTCTCGGCATGCTGAATTGCGGCGAGTGGCTGAAATTCATCGACATTCACACGCGACATCATTTAAAGCAGTTAGAAAGGATAAGAAAAAGTTCCTAATATTGCCCTTTATTCAGGGACAACCCGCATGATCAATCAGTTCAGAACAATAAATCCCATCAATATCCTACTCCTGCTTATTGTAGCTGTGCTCATAAGGGTGGGGATATTATTCAATTTACCGGAGTCATTGAATGTGTCGTTGGTTGAGCCATATACGGATGTACTGCTGCAATTTCCTGCCGACTTTTTCAGCCCGTTCAGCAGTGTGTTTTATGCTGTGATCATATCGGTTATTCAGGCGCTGATCCTTAACCGGATGGTTAACAGGTATAATTTATTGCCGAAGCCTACGTTCCTTCCTGCGCTGATGTATGTTACCTTAACGGCGCTTATTACTCCTTTTATAGTACTTAGTCCGGTACTTATTGCCAACTTTTTTCTCTTATGGCTGATTGAGAAGTTTTTGAGCATATACCGGAAAGACAATGTTATAGCGGTTGTCTTTGATATGGGAATGATTGTTGGTGCCGGTACGCTGGTTTATTTTCCCTTTATAGTCATGTTGCTTCTGCTTTGGATAGTTCTGCTGATCTTCAGACCTTTTAACTGGCGGGAGTGGGTGTCGGGCATTATTGGCTTTCTGACTGTATGTTTGTTTCTGGCGGTGCTGAATTATCTTAACGACTCGTGGGGGGTTCTTTCAGCAACGGCATTTCCTTTCGCAACAGCCTTTCCGAATGATTTTCCTATTAATTTGTATGATTATACCGTGCTTGTGCCGGTAATCGGACTTTCATTCTTATCCTTTCTTACGATCAGCCAAAAGCTGAACAGAAGTAATGTGCATGTAAGGAAATCTTATCTGACCTTACTGTTTATGTTTCTTTTTGCTGCATCATCGTTTTACATTAAATCGGAATATAATATCTATCATTTTATTCTTACTCTTCCGCCTTTAGCGATCTTCCTGGGGCATTATTTCATTTCTGCCCAGAAACGTTGGTTCTATGAATCGCTTTATCTGGTACTGATCGGCTGTATTATCTATTTTCAGATCTTTTAGATTGCACGGTTATTCATTAACCTTTTTTAACACTTCAGCGGCCGATAGCAATCAAAATTTAAATAGTTTTGTGATATGAGATTCAGGCTTGTAGTGCGACTTTGTAAAACGCAATGGTAAACCTTTCTATAGATATAGGTAATACTCTGACTAAAGTCGCGCTGTTCAGCGGGCATGATTTGAAAGAGACCCACGTGTTTGCGGGGAGCGGCAAAGAAGATATTCAGGACTTACTGAAGCTACGAAGTATAGATAATGCTATCATTTCATCGGTAAAAGAAGATCCGGAAGATTACAAAGGCATCTTTGAAGGAAAAGCTAAGCTGCTTCGTTTCTCTGCGGAACACTCCTGGTGGATTGATAACCAGTACAGGACGCCAAATACTCTGGGTCTTGACAGGCTGGCAGCTATAATTGGTGCCGCAGCTTTGTATCCGGAAAGTAATTGTTTATGTATTGACGCCGGCACTTGCATTACCTATGATTTCCTCGATTCTGAAAGACGTTACTTCGGAGGAGTGATCGCACCGGGACTGCAGATGAGGCTGAGATCCATGAATGCTTTTACAGAAAGGCTGCCCCTGGTACCTATAGAAAAGGAGTTTGATAGTGAGTATGGCAGAGATACTTCAGAGGCGATATTAGCGGGAGCTATGACCGGCACTTATCATGAGATGTCCGGCTTTATAAATAGTTATATAACAAGGTTTCCGGATCTTAAGGTGCTGATATGTGGAGGGGATGCGAATTTTTTTGTCAGTCGGCTGAAAAATAGCATCTTTGCGCACATTGTTGAACCCGAGCCAAACCTGGTGCTTATTGGTTTAAACGAAGTTATTCATCAGTATAATGACAAAAATTTTTAAGAATATATTATTCGTAGTGACAGTTTGCAGCGGATTGAGTGCCTCATCGCAGACGACTACAAGTTCCGTTTATTCACAATTTGGGATCGGATCCCTGAACGGATCTTTGCTTCCGCAGAACCGTGCGATGGGCGGAATCTCTTCGGGTTTGCGCAAACCGGGTTCATATAACAATATTAACCTTGCTAATCCCGCTTCATATTCTTCGATCAGAATGACCACTTTCGATGCGGGAATATCCTCGGAGTACATGAACAGAAGCAGAGGGGGAGTGTCAGAAACCGATTTTACAGGTTCATTGAGTCATTTACTTTTTGCGATACCTGTTAGCAAGAAATCGGCAATGAGCTTTGGACTGATACCTTACAGCAGTCTTGGCTATCAGTCAAGACAGAGCTCTATGTTGGACACCACAGCCATCGATTATGTTTACGGAGGAGACGGCGGACTATCTAAATTCTATCTGGGATATGGATTGCAAATCGGTAAGCACCTGAGTATTGGATTTAACGCCGGATACATTTTCGGTAAGTTAGAGGAGACCCGTTCTGCTGAATTTCCAAATGATTTTAGCGCTTATAATACCAGAATACAGGATAACAGCTCTATCGGTGGATTTAATTTCGACTACGGTATACAATACTTCACTAACCTTTCTCCAAAAGTAAAGCTTACCTTGGGATACAACGGAAGCTCTGGTCCTAACCTGGATCTGGAAAGAAGTACAGTAGCATCACGTTATCTGAAGTCTTCTGAAGGAGAAGATGTCGCGTCGGATACCACCTATCTCAACGAAAGGGGAAAATCTACGATTAAGCTGCCTATGATGCATACAGGAGGTTTCGTTATTGAAAAAACAAATAACTGGTTATTTGGAGCAGATTTTAAATATGGCAAATGGGAGGATTACAGGGAAGCAGGTATTAATCCTGGCCTTAACAACTCATACGGAATTGCAATAGGAACGCAGATCACTCCGGATATCAATTCAGTAGGTAGCTATTTGAAAGTGGTTGACTATCGCTTAGGGTTCAGGTACGATAAGACTTACATGAATCTTAACAATACAGACATCAAGGATATGGCGGTGACACTGGGATTCGGTTTCCCGTTACAGGCTAGTCCAACGCGTACCACTTTTTACAAAGTGAACTTCGCTGCTGAACTGGGTCAACGCGGTCCTAGCTCTGCATCGCTGGTGCGTGAGAAATATGTTAACTTTTCTATCGGCTTTACACTGAACGATCAGTGGTTTAGAAGGTATAAATTTGATTAAAGTTGAAAGTAGTCAGAATCTGGGCATTTGCTTGTTTGATGATTTCGATATTCCTGCAGTCTTGCGAAAACGATCTCAGGGATGTGGAGAAGATCTCGGCTGATAACAGTCTGCTACCTGTAGATAAGTCTTACGGGGTGGAGGTGATCTATAGTGACTCTGCAATTGTGAAAGCGAAAATGCTCGCTCCTCAGGTTGACCGTTATAAAGACAAAAAGTATGATGAGATGATCAAAGGAGTTACTCTCATATTTTATGACGAAAACCAAAAGGAAACCAGCCGGATTGTATCCGACTATGCTATAAGGCGTGAAGGTGAGGGTCTTGTAGAGCTCAGAAAGAACGTGGTGGCAACCAATACGAAAGGCGATGTCTATAAATCGGACGAACTGATCTGGGATGAGAAACAACGGAAGTTTTACTCCAACAAGATGGTTCAGGTTACTCAAAAAAACGGTAACGTGTTATTCGGGACCGGATTTGAAAGCGACGAGACATTCAAGAAGTCAAGGATCTTCAATGCTACAGGAAACTTTCCGTCGGGAGCCGGTTTAATGCAGTAAAATATGAAGTACATCTAACCAGTATTTTGTATTCGTATATTTTTTTAAAAATTGTATCTTGCGCCCTCTTTTTAAGGAGAATAATTTAGTTTTGAATATGGGAATAATGAGTTTCTTGCGAAACCGTGCTGGGTATATCCTGGTGGGAGCTATAGGTTTTGCAATTGTTGCATTTTTGATAGGGGATGTGGTGAACTATGGAGGATCGTTCATGGGAGGTGACCGTACTACTGTTGGTGAAGTTGCCGGTGAGAAGATCAGCTTCGATGAATTCAAGGCTCAGGTAGATCAGAACGAAGCGAATTTCAAACAACAAATGGGTCAGGCTACACTGAATCCACAGATGGCATCCTATGTTCTGGAGAACACCTGGAACCAAAGAATTTCTGAAGTCTTATTGAATAAAGAGGTTGAAAGACTTGGTCTGAGTGTTGGCGAGCAGGAACGCGAAGATCTTGTTTCCGGAAAGAATCCTGATCCGCAGATCATCCAGGCATTTGGTAACCCGGAAACGGGACAGCTTGACAGAGGTCAGTTGACTAACTTTCAGAATAATCTGAAAAGCCAGGATCCTAACAGTCCGGTTCGTCAACAATGGGTGAACTTTCTGTTATCCATACAGCGAAACCGCTTATTCCAGAAATACAACAACCTGGTTAAAAACAGCATTTATGTGACTTCTCTTGAAGCGCGTGAAGAGTATAATCAGCGTAACAAACTGGCAGATTTTAGCTATGTTAATCTTGAATATTCATCAATACCTGATACCCAGGTAAAACTTACTGACGGCGATTACTCCGAGTATTATAATGAGAATAAGAACTTGTTCATCAATAAGGAAGAATCACGCACAATAGAATATGTAGCGTTTGATGCAAGTCCTTCGAAAAGTGATACGGCAGCAGCGCTTCAGGCGATCAACAAGTTAGCAGCTGACTTCAGGACCACACCTAATGATTCGTTATTTGTGAGCATTAATGCTGATACAAAGATGCCTCTGACTTATGTAAAAAAGGGTCAGTTGGAACCTGCGCTTGATTCGGTTGTATTCAACACAGCGGTAGGTACTGTTGTCGGCCCGGTATTCACAAACGGATCATATAAGCTGGCAAAGCTTGTTGATACCCGCATGAGTCCTGATTCTGTTAAAGCAAGTCATATCCTGATCAGCCCGGCTACAGAAGGAAGTCCGGAAAGAGCTAAGACAAAAGCAGATTCAATTTATAACGTTATTAAGAATGGAGGCAATTTTGCTGAGCTTGCTTCACGGTTCGGTAGCGACGGAACAAAAGATAAAGGCGGAGACCTGGGTACTTTTGGAAGAGGGTCTATGATCCCTGCTTTCGAAGATGCGGTTTTTAACGGCAAACCTGGTGATCTGAAAGTCGTCACTACTCAGTATGGGACACATGTGATCCGTATTGACAGACAGGTTGGATCGTCAAGAGTTGCTAAGGTGGCTATCGTTGACAAAGCTGTTATCAGCAGCAGCCAGACGCAATCAACAGCTTTCGCTAAGGCATCAGCTTTCCTTTCGGATGTAAATGATGCGAAGTCATTCGAGGAGCGTGCAAAGAAAGATAAAGTAACCAAGTTGCTAGCAGAGAATTTAACACCTTCACAATCTAACATCCCGGGTTTTGAAAATCCCCGTGAGCTTGTTCGCTGGGCATTTGAGTCTGAAGAAGGTGATGTTTCAGAGAAGGTATTCGAAGTGGGTGACCGTTTCGTAGTTGCAAGAGTTACAGATGTCCGTGAAGTAGGAACGCTTCCCCTGGAGAAGGTTAAGCTTCAGATTGAGCCTGTAGTGCGTAACCGCGCAAAGGCGAAGATGCTGGCTGAAAAATTGGAGAAAGCTCTTTCAGGAGCGTCTTCTATCAATCAGGTTGCTTCAAAGGTCGGTCGTACGGTAACCCCTGTACAGAATATCGTGTTTGCGAACCCCGTTCTTCCAGGTATCGCTCAGGAGAACAAAGTTGTTGGAACTGTATTTGGTCTTCAGCCTAAGAAGTTGTCAAAGGTTATCAGAGGAGAGCAGGGTGTATACGTAGTTCAGGTGAATGGATTTACGAATCCGGCACCATTAACTAACACCATCAACCAGAAACAACAGATTGCACAGGCTTTGGATCAGCGTGCGCAGGGTCAGGTACTGGAAGTACTGCGTGACCTGGCAAAGGTTAAAGATTACAGACTACGGTTCTTTTAGTAAGAATCAATAATGCATGAGAAATCCCGGAGAGTTTTATCTTCGGGATTTTTTACTTTATAGTGTTCCAGCTAAAACAATATGTCGTTTCAAGTTTTTACTTTAGACTTATAACAAATCGTTAAACAAACCCGACATTTGTTCTTTGATTAGTTAAAATGGACATACAGGAAAACATAGTAAATAGAGTTGCACTCAGTGGATTGATCAGCTTTGATCCTGCAGTTCTGTATCTGGAAGGCGAGCGTGTAGTATACGATATAAAGGAGAATCTCTTTCATGGGCTCCTTTTACGTGAGAAAGATTTTAGAGAATTTATTAAACTGCATGATTGGACCCAGTACCAGGGTAAGCACATTGCTTTAACATGTTCTTCAGACGCTATTGTACCTACCTGGGCTTATATGCTGCTGTCGAATAAGATGGAGCCTTATGCGTCTACGGTAGTTTTTGGGTCATTGGAAACGCTTGAAGCTGTTCTGTTTGACCGGGCGGTGCAGGCTCTGGATATGGAACAATACAGGGATCAGCGTGTTGTAATCAAGGGTTGTGGCGAGATACCTGTACCGGTATCTGCTTATGCGGAGCTGACCAGAAGGTTCAGTGCCGTTGCTAAGAGTATTATGTACGGAGAGCCTTGCTCTACTGTGCCTATTTTTAAGCGTAAAGACTAATTGTATAGCATGAAGAGATTGTTGTTGGTTTTACCACTCGTCTTGTGGATCACGGGGACTTTCTCTCAAAGCCTTGACTATAGGAAAGAGCCGGCGTTTAAGCCAGGCGAGGAGCTAAAATACAGGCTCCGTTATGGGTTTATCACTGCGGCTGAAGCCACCTTAAGCGTGTTGGCGTCAGATACGAAGTTTGATAACCGTTCGGTTTATCACCTCCTGGCACAGGGCCGTACTGCCGCATCATTTAATTTGTTTTATAAGGTTCGGAACCGGTATGATTCCTATATCGACCGGACTACACTTTTGCCTTACCTGTATACTGAGGATATTCGTGAAGCGAACTACCGAAGACAGGATAGGGTGAGGTTCAATCAGCAAACGAATAAGGTTACGGGAAAGAAGGGTACGTTCAATGGCAAGGATAAGACGTTTGACCTTGTTTCCGCATTCTATTTTGCGCGTAGCCTGGATCTGGATGGGATCAAAGTGGGTACTGTATTTACCATTCCCTATTTTCTTGATGATGAGGTATCAGAACTGAAAGTGACCTATGTTGGAAAAGAGCAGGTGAAGACAGCAATAGGAACAGTGAACTGTCTAAAGTTCAATCCTTCTATAAAGCCGGGCCGGATATTCAGAAAGGATAGTAAACTTTACCTATGGATAACGGATGACGGCAACAGAATTCCGGTTAAAGCGCAAGTTGAAATCCTGGTTGGATCCGTCACCCTCGAGCTTACGTCTGCCAAAGGTCTACGATATTAAGAATAGGCTTTTTTTCTGATCATTTATTCCGACCTTTGCGCTCAAATTCAGAATGATATGTTAGAAGTACAGCAAACCTTGGTGCATGAGGACGTTTTAAGTGAGAATTTCGTTTGCAATCTGGATAAGTGTAAGGGCGCATGTTGCGTAGAGGGCGATTCGGGAGCACCTCTGGAAATGTCTGAATTGAAGATTCTGGAAGATATCTATCCGCATGTAAAGCCGTATATGACAGATATTGGTATTGAGACGATTGAGCGTACGGGTACCTGGGTCAAAGATTTTGAGGGAGATTATACGACTCCATGTGTAGATGACAATAAGGAATGTGCTTATGTTATGTGGGAAAATGGTATTAGTAAGTGCGCTATTGAAAGAGCTTATCTGGATGGTAAAATTCACTGGAAAAAGCCGATCTCCTGTCATCTCTACCCTATCCGGGTTACCGCATACCCAGAATTTGATGTGTTAAATTATGATCGCTGGCATATTTGTAAGCCGGCTTGCTCATTTGGAAAAGAACTGAAGATACCTGTTTATAGGTTCCTGAAGGAGCCGCTTATCAGAAAGTATGGAGAAGAGTGGTATACTGAGCTTGAGACTTCTGTCGAAGGCCTCGAAACCAAGATATAAAAAAGCCCCGGAACGATGATCGTTTGTCCGGGGCTTTTTATTTAATGTGTTAAACAGTTGTTTTGATATATAATTCTTTCATTTGAGCTTCCGCGATCGTTGACGGGGAGTCAATCATGACATCTCTTCCCGAATTGTTCTTCGGGAAGGCAATGACATCACGGATAGAATCGAGTCCGGAGAAAATAGATACCAGACGGTCGAAGCCGAATGCAATACCACCATGTGGCGGAGCACCATATTCGAACGCATCCATAAGGAATCCAAACTGCTTTTGAGCCTCATCTTTGGAGAAACCAAGATGCTTGAACATCAGGGCCTGTAAGGTGCGATCATGGATACGGATGGATCCACCGCCTATTTCTGTTCCGTTGATCACAAGATCATAAGCGTTTGCCCTAACATCCCCAGGATTGGTGTCTAAAAGGGAAATATCTTCGGGCTTCGGAGAGGTGAAGGGGTGGTGCATCGCATGATAGCGGCTCGATTCTTCATCCCACTCCAGCAATGGAAAATCGATTACCCAAAGAGGAGCAAACTTATTTTTGTCGCGGAGGCCGAGACGGCTTCCCATTTCGAGACGCAGTTCGTTTAATTGTTTACGTACTTTGTCTGTATTGCCGCTTAAGATCAGGAACAAGTCACCCGGTTCACCGTTAAAAGCTGCGGACCACGCTTTCAAGTCTTCTTCGTTGTAAAACTTGTCTACAGAGGATTTGAGAGTGCCATCGGTGTTGAACCGGCAGTATACCATTCCGGTTGCACCCACCTGAGGTCGTTTTATGAAGTCGGTGAATTCATCCAGCTGTTTGCGGGTATAGTGAGCGCAGCCTTTTGCGTTGATGCCTACTACTAGCTCTGCACCATCAAAAACTGGGAAGCCTTTGCCTTTAGCCACTTCATTGAGTTCTACAAACTGCATTCCGAAGCGGGTATCAGGCTTGTCTGATCCATAGAGACGCATTGCGTCTGCATAAGACATACGAGGGAAATTACCAATCTCAAGACCCTTGACATTTCTGAACAAGTGAGTAGTTAATCCCTCAAAAAGGTTAAGGATATCTTCCTGTTCGATAAAGGCCATCTCGCAATCTATCTGGGTAAATTCAGGCTGACGGTCTGCGCGCAAGTCTTCATCCCGGAAACACTTTACGATCTGGAAATAGCGATCAAATCCTGAAACCATCAGCAATTGTTTGAAGGTCTGAGGAGATTGAGGAAGAGCGTAAAATTCTCCCGGGTTCATGCGGCTAGGCACGACAAAGTCTCTTGCACCTTCAGGAGTGGACTTAATAAGGACCGGCGTTTCTACTTCAAGGAAGTTCTGGTTGTCAAGGTACTTTCTTATCTCCTGAGCCATTTTATGGCGAAGAATCATATTATTGCGAAGCGGCGCACGTCTCAGATCAAGATATCTGTATTTCATCCGGAGGTCGTCGCCTCCGTCGGTTTCGTCTTCTATAAGGAAAGGTGGAAGCTTTGCTGCATTGAGTACTTCAAGTGCGGAGACCTTCAGTTCGACGTCGCCAGTCGGTATTTTCGGATTCTTATTGGAACGCTCGACAACCGTCCCGGTCACCTTAATCACATACTCGCGGGAGATCTCACGTGCCTGGGCACATAAGTCTTTATCCTCATCCATATTAAACACCAGCTGCGTAATTCCGTATCTGTCGCGGACGTCGATAAATGTCATTCCGCCAAGGTCTCGGGACTTCTGCACCCATCCGGCCAGGATAACTTCTTTACCTAAATCATTAAGATTTAATTCACCGCAAGTATTCGTTCTATGCATATAAATTTTGTTAGACCTGCAAAAGTAAGTACTTCTGAGGGTATGTTTCTATTGTTTTGTTAGATTCTATGGATGTAATTCCACGTGGAACTACCGTATGTCTCCTTCGAAGACATATTCGGCCGGGCCTTCAAGGAAGATGTTGGAAAACTTTTTACCATCATAATGGAAACGGATGTTCAGATTGCCTCCGAGTACTTTGACCTTTGTGGATATGTCACCGCTTTGGCCTTTTGCTTTAGCCATGGCCAGTGCAACAGCAGTAACGCCTGTTCCGCATGCAAAGGTTTCATCTTCTACTCCGCGTTCATAAGTACGCACGAAGTAGTGATCGTTCATATCCTCTACAAAGTTTACGTTGATTCCTTTTTCTTTATAGGTTTCGTTATAGCGAATTGCCTTTCCCTCGGAAGACACATCCTTTTGTGACAGTCCGGACGCGCTGACCACGTAATGAGGTGATCCTGTATTTAATACTTGCGCTTTTCCGTCGGTTAAGATGGACTGCACATCAATCATCTGTAAACTGACCCAATTTCCTTCTTCTGAAACTTTGGCATAATGAGGGCCGTCGACTGCCAAAAAGTTAGTTTCCAGGTTAATGACACCTAAGTGCTTTGCAAAGGCTACAATGCATCGGCCCCCATTTCCGCACATGCTGGAAGGTTGGCCATCTGAATTATAGTAGATCATTTCGAAATCGTAGCCTTCTCTGGACTGCAGAAACATCATTCCATCGGCACCTACGCCGAACCGTCTGTCGCAGATTGACGCTATCCAGGCGGGATTTTCGTGGTTTATGGCTTGATCTCTGTTGTCAATAAGTATGAAATCGTTGCCGGCGCCCTGGTACTTGTAAAAGTGCATCTTCATTGCTGTTGTGATTCAATTCATTACAAGATTACAAAAATTAGATGACAAGCATTATCTTTAAACTGTAAGGGTGTTTGAGATGTTTAACATTTTTTAACACTGCTCATGGCAGTGTTCGGTTGCTTTTACCGTTTAAGTGGTATTACATTTGATGATGTAAACACAAGAAATAGATGAATATGAAAAAAATAGGTATAACACTTTTGACTGCCATCTTTGGGGGGGCAATCGCAATAGGCGGGTATAAGCTTATTGAAGACAAAACCTCGGGAAAAATGGGCATAGAGGAGAAGCAAAAAGTTTTCTTCACCAATAATCCGAGCAGTGTATCTTCTGCAGGAGATGTTGATTTCGTTCAGGCAGCTGCAGCGGTGACTCCAGGCGTAGTGCATATCCAGACGGTATATGGAACCTCTGGTTCCAGATCGCGAGGTGGGCAGGGAAGCGGAGATCCTTTTGAGGAAATGTTCCGCGATTTCTTCGGTGGTCCCAGAGGTAATACCCAGAGTCAGCCGAGTAGGGCATCCGGTTCCGGAGTTATTGTAAGTGATGACGGATATATCGTTACCAATAACCACGTGGTAGAAAATGCGGATAAGATTGAAGTGATTCTGACAGACAATCGATCTTTTGAAGCTAAGGTTATCGGACGGGATCCGAATACGGACCTTGCTTTGCTAAAGGTATCGGCAACTGGATTGCCTGTAGTCAAACTTGGAAACTCGGACAACGTTCAGGTTGGAGAGTGGGTTCTTGCAGTGGGTTATCCGCTGACATTGAATACTACTGTTACTGCTGGTATCGTAAGTGCCAAAGGAAGAAGCATCGGTATCTTAAATGAGCAGCAGGCTGAGCCTAGAAGAGGCGGCGGTGCTCAGGGTCCTGCTGTAAGTTCTGCAATTGAATCATTTATTCAGACTGATGCAGCGATCAACAGAGGTAATAGCGGTGGAGCTCTTGTAAACACGAGGGGTGAGTTGATCGGTATTAATGCTGCGATTGCATCCCAAACCGGCTATTATGCGGGATATGGATTTGCTATTCCTGTAAATCTGGCAAAAAAGATCATGGATGACTTTATCAAGTTCGGAGCTGTGAAGCGTGGTTTTGTGGGTGTAACTTTCCAGGAGCTTAACGCTAGCGTATCAAAGGAACTTGGTTTGAAGGAGATAAGTGGTCTGTTAGTTAACTCAGTTGTAGAAGGTGGTGGCGCAGCTGCTGCGGGTATGAAGAAGGGCGATATCATTACCAAGGTTGACGGTAAGAAGATCATGTCATCTGCAGACCTTCAGGAAAAGGTTGGCCGTCTGCGTCCTGGCGACAAAGTGCAGCTTTCATACCTGCGTGACGATAAGGAGAAGTCAGTTTCTGTAACGCTTAAGGGAGATGAGCAGCTTAATGTTGCGAAGAGCACCCGTTCGGTAACGGAAATCTATAATACGTTAGGCGCAAGCTTTAGTCCGGTTACAGCCGCGCAGAAGAAGCAGTATAACATTAATGGTGGCTTAGTGGTGACGGATTCTCGCCGTGGCGGTTTGTTTAATAGCTACGGAATTGAGAGAGGAACGATTATTACCAGTATCAATGAGAAGCCGATCAATAAGATTGACGATATAGACGGAGCGTTAGCAGCAAGCAAGAATAATATGCTGCGGATTAACGGAATATCTCCGGATGGCTCGAGGGTAATGATGACGTTCCCTTTAGCTGACTAGGTTATATAGTAATATGAATATGGAAAGCCTTCTGCATTTGCAGGGGGCTTTTTGTTTGTGTTTTAGTGTAATGCAGGGAATTGGTTGCTTAGATTAAGCAGCTAATTACGATAAAAGGTGATCCGTTCGGGCAATTAACGCCGCTGTTAGAGAAAATGAACAAGCGCGAAAAAATATTTTAAAACCTTTTTCGTTGCTTCTTGTTGTCTAAAGGCCTGATTAGCAAAAGGTGAGAAAATAAGAAATCAAAAAGTTCCAGTTTTTCACAAATATTACTGCAAAAGACTTGCATGGAATAGGAAAAGTTCCCATCTTTGCAGTCCCAAAACGAACGAGGGATCGCAAAGCGCAAGGCAGAGCGGAGAGATTGAAAAGAGGAAAAGAGGGGGTCAGAAAAAAGTTCAACTTTTTTTTGCAAGTATCAAAAACTTCCATACCTTTGCAATCCCAAATCGGGGAAACAAAAACCAGATGGCGCGACGCCGGAAGGGAGTGAAAACAAGATCGTTAAGCAGTAATTTAAAAAGCTGTCCAAACATAAAAAGCCGCACCGCGACGGGAAGGCGCAAAAGTTCTTTAAAAGAAATGTCAGTAGTATAACGGGTAACGAAGGTTA